>SDBT01019607.1_pt1 | contig 10596 bp, 9 predicted proteins | sample 2277101 | NCBI WGS metagenome assembly SDBT01 (sample SAMN10404973, study PRJNA504765) | marine sediment metagenome | isolation source: marine sediment core GS10_PC15, 103 cmbsf | place: Arctic Ocean: Southern Knipovich Ridge | collected 2010
CGTTCTCATGAAGTCATTCTTAAGGTGCTCGAACAGGACGAACCTATTTATGGTGTCAATACCGGCTTTGGCAAGTTCAGCGAAGTGCGCGTTTCTCGCGAGCAGCTTGCCGAGCTGCAGCTGAACCTCGTTCGCAGCCACGCATGTGGAACAGGCCCCAAACTACCTGCCGAAATTGTCAGGATCATATTGATAATAAAGGCAAATTCCCTCGCGAAGGGATATTCCGGCTGCCGTCAGGAAGTGGCTTCCAAACTGATCGAACTCTACAACGCGGATATAATCCCCTTGGTGCCCGCGCACGGAAGCGTCGGAGCATCCGGCGATCTCGCACCCCTTTCGCACGTTGCCCTGGCGCTTATCGGCGAAGGGGAAGTCTTGTTTCAGGGTGTGGAAACTTCAAACGCGGAAGCCCTCGCGGACGCCGGTATAGAACCTCTGGTGCTCGGTCCCAAGGAGGGCCTGAGCGTGATCAACGGTACGCAAGTTTCCACCGCCCTCACTGTGGTGACCTGGCTGCGGCTGAATGAATTGTCTCAGATAGCGGATATCGCCTGCTCGTGGTCACTCGAAGGAATTGCCGGCATACAGGACCCCTTTGACTCAAGAATCCATGACGTCCGCGGACACAACGGCGCGAAAATCAGCGCGGCGAATATCCGGGAGACTGTCAAGGGAAGCGAAATATTGGCATCGGACGAGGCGAAAAGGAGGGTTCAGGACCCCTATTCCATCAGGTGCGCTCCTCAAGTGCACGGAGCGGTGCGTGATGTCCTCGCCGGAACCAGGCCGGTGCTCGAAATCGAGATAAACGGCGTTTCGGACAACCCGCTTGTTTTCCCGGACAGCGGAGCCGTGCTCTCCGGCGGCAACTTCCACGCGGAACCGATAGCTTTCGCAGCCGATCACCTTGCAATAGCGGCAGCGGAACTCGCCTCGATCAGCGAACGCCGCACTTTCCTGCTCTCCGATCCCAATATCAGTGGATTACCCACCTTCCTCACCGACAACGGCGGTCTTCACAGCGGTTTCATGATGTACCAGTGCACACAGGCCTCGCTCGTCAGCGCGAACAAGACCCTCACACATCCCGCTTCTGTCGATTCGATACCTACCTCGGCAGGCTGGGAGGATCATGTCAGCATGGCCACCTGGGCGGGCTACAAGGCGCTTGAGGTAACCGACCGTGTCGCTACCGTGCTTGCAATCGAGATACTCGTCGCGGCTCAGGCAGTCGATCTGCGCAAGCCGCTGAGGCCATCGGTAAAAATCTCTCAATACCAGGAGAGTCTGCGCCAGGTTGTTCAATGCATGAAATTCGATCGCGCGGCCTACAGGGACGTCGAAACCGCAAGAGAATGGCTCGTAACGACACTCAGCGGGAATTGGATTTGAGGGGCATCCTGCTGACAGGAGCAGAAATCTGGGTTCATGACCCGGCTGTGGCGAATTATAATGAAATGCTGATTCTCGAGGGGCGAATCGCCGCTTTGGGGCGGAAGGATGAACTCTCACATGACCCACCTTCAGGAATCAAAGTAATCAAACTGCCGGGAGGGTTGCTGATCCCTCCTTTTTTCGACGGTCATCTTCACCTCGACCTGGGTGGCCGTTATCTGAAAATGTTGAAACTCCGAGACTGTAAAAGCACCGTCGATGCTTTGAAAGCCATTGAAAGAGCTGCGGCCAAGGGGGAAGGATGGCTGGTCGGCATCGGCCTGCCGGAAACCTCGCTGACGAGCAGAGAAGAACTTGACCGGGTCGGTAAAGGTCGTCCACTCCTGCTGTACACACGGGATTGCCACTCAGCCTTTGTCAATTCCGCCGCCATGGAGAACGTGGGAATCGACGCCGACACTGTTTTTCCCGAGGGAGGTTGGCAGGAAACCGATACTAAAGGGCTGCCACTCGGAATCCTGAGAGAAAACGCGGTCGACTGGCTGGTGGAGCGATTGCCGGATGAAAGCGAAGAGGACATTCGCCGATATATCCTGAAAGCTTTCGCGCATCTTGTAAGTTTGGGAGTACTGGGGGCGTCCGACGCCAGTTATCCGAATAGTTGGGATGTCTTGAGAAAGCTGAGGGATGACGAAGGCCTGCCGATACATCTTGAGCAATGGGTTCGGTGTACGGACCTCGATGAATCATGTTTTCAATCAGCCAAATCGGAATTGTCCGATTTACGCCGTACCAGGATCAAGCTGTTCCTCGACGGATCGCTCGGCAGCCGTACAGCCTGGATGAAAAAACCATATCTCGACCATCCGGGATACCTGCCGAGGCCGGTGCCGAACCTTGATAGATTTCAAGAATTTCTGATCAGAGGTGCGGAACATGGCTGGTCGTTTGCAGTGCATGCAATCGGCGATGCGGCAGTCGAATTCGCTCTGCAGTCTCTTGCGAAAATACCCACGCCGGGCGGAAGGCATCGTGTAGAACACCTACAACACGTAGATGAATCATCCCTGAAGAATATTGCCGCGACCGATCTGATTCCTTCGGTACAACCACTGCATCGAATTGAAGATTTGGGAATGCTCGAGGGTAGGGTGGGAAAGAAGAGAGCCGCCATGTCGTACCCATGCCGGTCGCTGCTCAAGCACGGCAGGCCGCTCGCTTCAGGTTCCGACTGGCCGGTTGCCTCCGCGGATCCTTTGCGAAACATTCATGCCGCTATACGCAAGCGAGGTCCGGGTGAGGGTATGCCCGGAGAAGAGCTCACGCCTTCCCAGGCGGTCGAAGCGATCACGCGTGGTTCTGCACTGGCCGCCGGGTTCACGGATATCGGAGAAATTCGGGCAGGTGCGCCCGGCGACCTGGTATGGCTGAATCTTCACCCTCATGATTCGGCGGAAGCGTGGCTGGAGACATCCGTACAGGCAGTATGGCGTTCAGGAAAACTTATTCATCGGTTGATGGATTTTGAAACTTTTATTCCCGATAATTAAACCAGTTCAGAATGTTCCGATGCCATATCCGAAATCAGGGAACAGCTTCAAAAACTATCGTATTCCCTTTCCTAACATCGCGCAACTTGTTCTCCCTTGCCAGCCAACCGATCGATCGTTCGATAAGGCTGGACGGAAGATCCAAGTTTTTCTTGATCTTGGATAATGAAGCCGGACCGTTCTTTTCAAGAAAGCGCCATATCTTGCCGGCGGCATCGCCTATTTCCTTCTGCAGCATGATTCCTCCACGCAATAATTTGCCTGGTTATCATTGCATGTTCGATAGGATAATTCAAGTCTGAATGAGCCGGCAGTCACTGTGATCTCGTCCAATATTGACGACCTTTACAGTGCTCGTCAACCTATCTCAAAGAGGACCTGACCCTTCTCAACCGCTTCGCCTTCACTCACATACAGTTTTTTCAATCTGCCGTCAGTAGGCGCCTTGATCTCATTCTCCATTTTCATGGCTTCCATCACAAGGATACCCTGCCCTCGATTAACTTCCGAGTTTTCAACGGCCTGCAATTTGACAATCAGTCCGGGCATAGGCGCAATGACGCTGTTATCGCTCGCTCCGACTCCTGCAGCGCGGATGAATTCGCGAAGATATGCTTCATGCGATGAAAGCGATTCGACTTCGAAGTCAAATCCGCCCACATAGACACGGTAACGACCGGGCTCTTCCAGATTCTCGATGCCTACCAACCGACTGGAGCCATCGATAATAAGCGAAAGGTGATCCTTGAGAGCGCTGCGCTGTACATCTATTCGACAAGGTTTCCCATCCACGAGTATGCAGCCCCGCTCGTCGGTAAAGGTAACAGTAAAGCCCCTGCCGTTGAGTTCAATTTTGTATGTCTCCTCGAACACGTTTTTTCTCATCGCAATGCTTCTCTTCTTCCTGAATATTTCCAGGCAACCGATCCGTTTGTGGATAGTCGGGAATTGTTGTTCGCCTCGGCTACTACACTCGAGTGTTCAGAGTGGCGTAACCAGGCTGCGGCTATCGCCGCGAACAGCTCCACCTGCCGCTCACGATCTCTTAGGCTTTCAAAATCGAATTCGCGTTCGATAAAAGAGGTATCGAAATCGCCACGCTGGAATGATTCGTTTTCCATTACCAATTGGCTGAAAGGGATGGTCGTTCGAATCCCTGAAATCCGGTATTCTCCCAAAGCTCTGCGCATCTTGCGGATTGCTTCATCGCGGTTCTCGCCCCAGACTATCAATTTGCTGATGAGCGGATCATAATAGACGTCTATGTAGTCACCTTCCTGCACACCACTGTCCACGCGGACGCCGAATCCATCAGGTGGCCGGAGGCAGATCACCCTGCCACTGAAAGGCAGAAAATTGCTGAGGCTGTCCTCGCTGTAGATTCGAGTTTCGATGGCGTGACCGTTCTGCCGGATATCATCCTGGCTTATCGGGAGCTTTTCCCCGGCAGCCACCCTTATTTGCAGTTTACACAGATCAATCGAGGTAACCATCTCGGTAACCGGATGTTCGACCTGCAGGCGGGTATTCATCTCGAGGAAATAGTAGTTCAAATCCCGGTCCATCAGGAACTCCACTGTTCCGGCATTTCTGTAGCCACACGCGCGCGCGGCCGCAACAGCGCTTTTCCCCATCTTTTCACGCAGTTCAGTCGTCATGATCGGGCTGGGAGATTCCTCGATGATTTTCTGGTGTCTCCGCTGTATCGAACATTCCCGCTCGTACATGTGTACAAAGTTGCCGTGATTGTCGGCGAATACCTGAAATTCGATGTGCCGTGGACGCTCCAGGTACTTCTCGAGATAAACCTGCGAACTGGCGAAGGCCGCGAGGGATTCGCGTTGAGCGGACTCTATCGCATTCGGTAATTCCTCGGGGTCATCAACTACTCGCATCCCTTTACCGCCACCTCCCATGACCGCTTTTATCAGGACCGGAAAACCGATTTCCTCGGCAAGAGCGATTGGATCGTCCGACTCGGTGAGGCTGCCGGAAGAACCGGGGACAACCGGTATGCCCGCTTCGATCATGATCTCTCTGGCCTTTGTTTTTGCTCCCATCGCGGCTATTACCGAAGGCGGAGGCCCGATCCATACCAGTCCGTCATCGATGACTGCTTGTGCAAAATCGGGGTTTTCGGCCAGGAATCCATAACCGGGATGCACCGCTTCGGAACCTGATTGCGTAGCGATAGATATTATTCTTTTGATGTTAAGATAGCTTTCCGCTGCAGGGGAGGGGCCTACCAGGTAGGCTTCATCGGCCAATTGAACATGCAACGAACCCCGATCAATTTCCGAGTATATGGCCACTGTACGAATGCCAAGTTCATGGCACGCACGGATTACCCGTACGGCAATCTCACCACGGTTGGCAATCAAGATTTTGGTGAACAAATCATTCCCCTGTGGAATCATGCGATATGAAAAACAACGCCGACTCTTAGCCTCCCTGATCGATCATAAGGGCCGGAACGACCAGGCACAAGCTGTAGCGGTTATGCAGAATGCGGTGATACGGGGCCCTCGGTTTCACCAAGCAGCTCGTCCACCACTTGCCTGAGAAATGCGAAATCCGGTGGCTTATCGATGTAATAGTCGATCTGAAGGTCTTTCATGGCTTCCTGGACAATCTCATCGATGAATCCCGATAGAACTATGATCCTCGTCCTGGAAAGATTTGCTTCGCGCCGCAATATTGAGGCGATGCGAATCCCGTCTGTGCCCGGAAGATGGAGATCGAGGATAACGACCTCGGGACAATATTTCATCAACATCATCCCGGCCTGTGCAACATCTTCGGTGCCGACGACACGACGGCCGGGTTTTTCCAAGTGTGGAATAATCGTACTGAGCAAATCAGGATCGTCGTCAATAAGCAACACAGTCGGTGGGGAAGATGCCGGTTCCCATTCGGGAGGCACCTCGAAACCGTGTACCTTGCAGAAACCGGCCAATTCATCAATTGTTACCCGATAATGACCACCCGGCGTAGTGCTTGCCTTCAACCGTTTTGCTTTTATCCAGTTTGCAACCGTTTCAGGGGTCACATGGCAATGCCGTGCAATTTGTCCGGTTGTAAATCGTTTTTTCGCTTCGACCTCGTGCTTTCGTCCCATGTGAATAATCCCGATATAGAGAGAGTTAGAAAGTCAAACCGATACCCCGTTGCCGCAATCTAATTGATATTATAACAAAACGCGCTTTGGAAGTTATCCAAATACAATATAGGGCCCTGGCAGGTAATATAGTAAACATGAAAACTCCAGCAATCGCCATTGATACAGGCTCTTGAGAGACCTGCGTGCCATAGTATCAAATCCTCGCTGCAACGGAGGGACCTCGCAATATTCAGCAACCCGGCGTCATATATCAGCACGACATTTCATTCGCTTGATAGCCAACGTTCGGCTGATCATAGAACGACATGCGACGCATTAATCCTGACTTTCTTACACCTCGAACAATGGGGAGGAGAGAAGGCTTACATTGAGTCTCTTCTGTTGAAGAATCAGCAACGTGGATACATGGAGACATCGAGGAGAATGTGCTAAAGATGAGACACTGCTCGTCGCCACAGAATTGAAGAATGCTATAGCATGCAGGTTTATCAATGTGTAGTTTATATCAAGTGGAACTGCCAGCTTGATCTACCGAATACCGGAGTGGATTAAATGTGAATAGAGGCGGATAATCATTCAGCATCTGTGTATTTTTAAATAAAACGTTATAAATTACATGTCGATTTGACTGGTGATGATTCTAAAGGTATCCTTGAAAAACAGGAAACTGAGGGAGCGCACCCATGAAGATCCTGGTAGTCGATGATTCCGTGACAATGCGGAGAATTATCGTTAGCTATTTAAAGAGCGCTGGCTACGAGGATGTTGTAGAAGCCGGGAACGGGGTTGAGGCCATCAGCAACCTGAGCGGAATTGAACTGATTCTAACAGACTGGAACATGCCTATCATGGATGGTTTGACGATGGTTAAAGAGATTCGTGAAAATGAACAGATGGCGGAATTACCTATTATTATGATTACTACTGAAGGCGCAATGGAAGAGGTACTCACAGCTCTGAAGCATGGCGTGAACGATTATGTTGTCAAGCCCTTCACGAAGCAGGTCTTGATGCAGAAGATCAATGGAGTTATCGGTAAGTAGTTAATACTTATCACTATATGAGAGGATTCGGAATGGATGTCCGATATGTCAACCCCTTTATTAATTCCGTCATCAACACAGTGGAAACGATGGTAGGAACAACTCCTGAACCCAAGCCACCCTACGTTAAGAAAGATCAGATGACACAGGGTGACATCACAGGGATAATAGGTTTCGCCGAGAAGAACATATCAGGCTCCCTCGCCTTGAGCTTCCCCGAGGATGCTGCGTTACAGATTTATAATGCGATCACCGGAGAGAATATTATCAGTATTTCAAAGGACGTAGAGGACAGCATCGGCGAGCTGAGCAACATCGTTGCCGGCGGTGCGAAAGCGGTACTTGCCGAGGAGGGCCTCAGCTTCAACATCTCGATCCCCTCGGTAATTGTCGGCAAGAATCACTCTATTTCCCATAAAGGCGAATCGCCTGTAATTGTTATTCCGTTCGTACTGATGAAAAACCGGTTTTCGATGGAAATTACCATGAAGATAGTTTGACTGACCTGTACATCAGCCTGTGAGAAGAGCGGCCCTTGGAGTCGCTTTCTTCTATTCAGGGAAATGCTCCCATCTCTCCAGGACTTTTTTCAGATTGTGTTTTGCTTCCTCCACCACAGCGCTGAACAATTTTCGAGCCTTGTCGGGATCGTTGTCTGGAAGGCCTATATTTTCTTTCTCGAGAATTATCGTAAACGGACCGGGATATGCGCTGATCGATGGGATCAACGCCCCCGCATCGTTCTCATTCCATATTTTCTCAGGCGCTGAATTCGGATCGATTGCGGTCACCAATCCGGTCTCCGCCGCACCTGAATGACACCCGGGTCCATCATATATCTGCTCAAATGTGTCCTCAACTTCCCTAAACCAATCGTAAACCAACACACGTACACCCATTTTGGAGTGAAGTCGGAATGCGGCCTCTTTAAGACTGGCATGATTACCGGCATGACCGTTTATAAAGAGCAGTTCGCAAAAACCGGTATTAACCAAACCACCGGCAATATCGAGGACATATGACAGGTAGTTTTCCTGCGACACACTCACCGAACCCGGGTAGTTCCCCAAAGTTCGAAGAACCCCATAGGAAATAGGAGGTGCGATCAATGCATCCAGTTCGGGCGCAAGCGCATTCGCTATACCAGAGGGAATTATCGTGTCGGTTCCCAATCCGATCGATCCATGCGCTTCCAGGGCGCCGCAAGGAATGAGTACGCGTCTGATCACCTTGGGAACAAGCTGGTGAACTTCACGCCAAACCAACTGTTCCAATTGATAGCTGCGGGGTTCGTTACTCAATGTTTGATCTCCTCGTCCAATAGCTTATCACGCTTGGTATTTTCACAATAAGAAGGTAGGCACAACTGCGAATCTACCGCAATTGGAAATCAGCCCGAAGCGATGCGGAAGGTTCTCTGAAACCCGTGGAAAGAAAAACGACATACCTTATTCAGATATGTCGTTGCAAGGGCTCCTTTAAAAACAAAGGAGGATAACATTCGACGGGTTAAGCGCAGGCTAACCCGTGCATGTACCTGAATAAGCGAAATCCATGCCAATGATATGTCTCTAATATACAGATACATAGGTTTAACAATACGACTGCTCAGCGGCAAAATATGCCAGTCATGTTACCCCTCATCAATTGATTAATTGTATATGAGTACGGCGAGGTACGATATTCTACTGAAAGCAAGCCGTCTTGGAAGCATTCGTCGTATAGACAATTGCGATAGGATATTAAATCCAATACTTTGTATCCTGATGGTTCGTTGACTTCATGCAAAACAAATTCTCGCCTATTAGAGGAGGCAACAACGTGGAACAGCTGGACACTTGGCTGAAGACCTGCCGGAACGATAAATACATATCTCCGGTCTCATGGGATGAATTTCCTAAAGACCTGAAGCTGAAGTTAGACAATTTCGCGCGAGACGAAGCTGTACAACGTGCAGATGAATTCGCGCGTGATAATATGATTGATCTAACGCGTCAGGATGCCATCCGTCAACTTGTAGATGCCATGGCTCAGACATGGGCACTCGACGGGGAGAGAGTGAGGTACATCGTTGAGGACTATATCGACACCCTCCCTTCTGAACCAGGAAGAGAATTCGAGAAGCTATCCACCAAATATTTCAGAAGGCAGGCAACCGCAATATGGGCTGATATAGTATCAATGGCCCAGATTGACGGCGAAGTGGATGTTATCCGCAAGATTCTTCCCATGGTCGACGCAGAATCCGAAATGTCCTATGACAAGAATTCATTTCTTCAACTTCTGAAGTCAACCTATGAATCATGGACAATAAAATACCCTAAGGACGCAGTTACGGAAATATTGTCGCTGGAATTATTTGTCGACAGACAGAAAGAGGTCGCAGAGCTTAAAAAAATGCTTGAAATAATCAGGCTAAGAGGTGGCAAAACCTGGTCGAGAGCGCTGGAACTGGAGATGGAAGTGGGAGTGGTGAAGGCTTCCAAGGAAGACCTTGTGCGAATCCTGAAACGTTATGCCCTGATTATCGCCAGGGATGTACCGGAGATCGAGAAAAACACCATTGGAAATTCAATTGAAGTAGAACAAGAACAGCCGACCGAAACTGAAGTACCGGAAATGAAGGAAGCTGTCGCGGAAAAAGATGTGGAGGACAGGGCGGAGGATGAACAGGGAGACAAGAGAGCAGATCATGTTGTTGACGAGGCGATAGAGGAGGAGGTTATTGCGGGGACAAATGACGCAGGATTTGTAGATGAGAGCACAGAAGCAGCTGAAGATATGGAAGAACCCAAAGCTGAAGTTGACGAAGATAAGGAATCAATGGGAGATCTCAGCAGTGCAGATAGAGAAGCCATCGACAAGCTCTTCAGCGAAGAGCCCGAGGTAAAGGAGAAAAACGACGTAAAAGCGATCGTTTCATCAGAGGAAAAACCATCCGCTGCGGAGGAGGACGATAAGGAAGAGACTGTGAAAAAAGCCAAGGAGCCGACCGTCAGAGAGGAGAGATCCACCGAAGCGATTGCGACAGAGGAATCCATATTTGCAGACGAAAAGGTGCAAAAGAAAGTAAAAAAGGGCTTAAAAGCGAAGAAGAAAGGGCAGTTGAAGAAATCGAAGCCGGTTGAGCAGGACAAAGCAATAAAGGAGGAAGCGGCCGATTCCGTCATGGAAAAAACTCCCCCAAGCGATGAAGACCTCTTTGTAGAGAGTGGAACTGAACTCGATTCCTCGTTGAAAGCGGACACCGATGATCGCTTCGCCGTTCTGCGCACCGGACCCTTCCGTGCAAAACTGGTTAAAAACATGTATCAAGGCAACGAGGTCCTGATGGACGTGTTCCTGGCCAAATTGTCGGGTGCGCCCGACTGGAATCGTGGAAAGCAGTTTATTGCGAACGAACTGTTCAGGTGTAAACTGGACCTCCAAAGCGACCTCGGGAAAGAGTTGTTCCTCACTTTAAGAAAATGTATTGGCGAATAGC
>SDBT01019608.1_pt1 | contig 10595 bp, 9 predicted proteins | sample 2277101 | NCBI WGS metagenome assembly SDBT01 (sample SAMN10404973, study PRJNA504765) | marine sediment metagenome | isolation source: marine sediment core GS10_PC15, 103 cmbsf | place: Arctic Ocean: Southern Knipovich Ridge | collected 2010
CTCCTTACCAGAAGCCAGATTAAGCGCCTGGCCGATTGCTTCCTCATAGAAACCGGCTCTCAAGACTCCGTCAACAAGGTCCTCCACAAAGGTGAAATCGCGTGTCTCTTCCCCTGTGCCGGTAATAGGCAAGGAATCGCCTCGCATAGCCCAGTAAATGAAGTTGGGGATCACATTCTTGTATTGGCCCGGCACCTCGCCTGGGCCATAGGAATTGAAAAAACGGGTTTTTACTACCTTCAATCCATGATGGTTAAAGAAAAAGTTGCAGTATAGTTCTCCCAACATTTTTGTTATTTGATAGGGGGTGCTCAAATTCATTGACATGAACTCTTCAGTCAAAGGTAAGGGTGCCTCACTGCCATAAATGGAACATCCGGATGAAGCATAGATAAATCTTTCCACTTTGTTAAACAAAGAGTACTCTAATAACTTCAAGGTACCTAAGCCATTCACTTTTATATCTTTTTCAGGATAATCGACTGAATTCTGATTAGCAAAAAAAGCAGCTAAGTGAAAGACGCATTTTGGCTGTTCAAAAAAAACCCGCTTCAAAGAGATGTCATCAGTCACGCATCCTTGGACGAACATGATGTTCGGTCTTTTAGGAATATTCCATGTATAGCTGGAAGAGAGGTCATCTAGGATGACTACCAAGCGTGCCCCGGTATCAGCAAGAGCTTTACAAAGATTGCTGCCGATAGCCCCAGCTCCTCCAGTTACCAGAACAACCTTATCCTTATATGCTTTTAGATATTCTTCTACCATATCCATTCCTCCTTATTTTAGTAGTTCTTCCAGCTTATCCACACATACCTTCCTAGAAAAGTGTGAAGTAGCGTACTTAAATCCGCTCTTCCCATAATCTTTAATCCTTTCTCTTTCTTTATACATTTTTAACATGAAGCTGGCCGCTTTCCGCGGGTCATCGGAGATTAAGGAAAAGCCACATGTCGCCTCCTTGATAATGTGATGCCCATCACTCTCCTTATTCAGTAATGCAAGCACGGGCACAGAAGCTGCCATGTAACCAAGAATCTTTCCTGGTACAACGGGGGTTTTATTCCTACTGCTAAGACAAACCAGCCCCACGTTCACCTCTTTGAGCAGATCTTGGTAGTCCTCATTTGAAACAAAGGGATGAAATACCACATTTTTCAGGGAATAGTCACGAACCAGTCTCTGAAGCTTCTTTTTCTCAGTCCCATCTCCAGCCAAAAGTATTACAATGTTATCTATTTCTCTGATCTTTTTAGCAGCATTAACGATCAAGTGGAGACCTTGGGAAGGTCCCATGACACCACCAAAGAAGAAGATAAATTTGTTTTCAAGTCCATATTTCTTGCGGAATCTGTCTGACCTAACCGATCTCTTGTGAGCATCCAGATTTACCCAATTATGTATGATCTTCACCCTGTCTGGAGAAAAATCTTTTTCTTTGATCAAGAATTCTCGATTGCTCACGGAGTGGACCATGACGATGTCCGCTTCTTTATAGGCTTTTTTCTCGATCTGCTCAAATAACTTGATTAGTATGTGATTAGTAAGGATTCCGAGGTCAATGGCATTCTGTGGAAAGATATCCTGAATATTCAGGATGAATTTCGCATCATAGATATTTTTTACTCTGTTACCAACATGCCATAGGGTTAGAGGAGGACTGTAAACTACAACACCGTCAACGCCATTGGTCAGGTATTTCTTGAGTTTTGCCCAGAAAATGTAGGGTAGTAAAAGCTGACTGATTCCTCGTACGAAGAAATTAACCTTGTGGTGGCGAAGAGTCCGTACTCGGATAACCCGAATCCCCTTCTCAGAAGAACATTCTTCAAAATTTAGAGCTTGATGAGTGCTGGCAAGATTGTACTTAGGGTAGCATGTTGCAACAGTAATAAGATGGCCTCGATGCTGTAACTCTTCGGCAAGTTCATGCATCAAGTTCGATGCAGAGCGAATTTCGGGAGGGTATGCGACGGTAATTAAAAGTATATTCATACCTTATAAAACCTAGATTCCTTCCTCAAGACATTACTTCATTTATGGCAATGTCTTTGCTGTCCAAAGGGATGTTATATTGAGGGATGGTCGTTAACACATTAATCTCATGATCCCTATCTTTGAGCTCACATGCCAGCTCATACATCAAAGAAGAACCAAAGCCCACTGAACTTCTGCCTAAAATCAGTTAAATGTAATACCATGCGAAAAAGCGTCCTCCTAATCTACTGTAAATAAATAAGATAAATTTTACAAAGGTTAAATATGAGTATTAAGTACTTTTTTGAAATAAGTATGTTGAGGTACTAATAACATAATATTATTCATCTAAGCTGTAATCGATAGAATAACTTTCGTACTTTATATTTAAAACTTGAGTTTTTGGTTATTAGGTTAACCCAGAAATTAGGACCTATATTGAACAGTAAATAAAGTATTACACTGAAAACTTTTGGCAATTTCATGCTGCTTACCAAATAGCGTGAAATTAAAAAAAGACGCAGGCTATTATATTCTCTGATACATTCCTTTTCGGTGCAGTGTGTTAGTTTTATCGCTGGCTTTTCAAGGTAGCTTGGAAGTCCTTCCATTTTGTCGCTTAACAAATTGAATTTTCTGCATATATCAAAGAGTCTGCTTGCTGGATATGGGGGAAAATAAAATACAATCCCTGATGTTGGTTTTGCTTTTTTATTAAGCAGTAAAGTTTCTTTCATTTGCTTCCTAGTTTCAAATGGAAATCCAACAATATTATAGGCAAATATCGATATACCGTAGCTTCTTATACGCTTAAAGCAATCAATCAATTCCTTGTTTGTGTAATTTCTATTCAAAAGATTCCTTCTAATCCACTCATTGCCGCTTTCGATTCCCACATAAACTCTTTTGCAACCACTGTCTTTCAAAATAGTGAGGATCTTATCTGAGAAATGTTCTATCCTGCCGTTGCAAGTATAAGGCAATCTTATTTTCATACTATAAAGATTTGCGAATTTCTCAAACCATTCCTCTCTGTATATCAATAAATCATCCGCAAAATTGATACCAGTTACGGTCTTATAATAAGTCAGATTATGTTTGATTATATCAATTGCACGTTCTGCTTCGGGAATTCGTACATAGAGTTTTTTATTAGGATAGATAGATTTCAAAACATGATTGCAACAGTAATAACAATTATAGGGGCAACCACGCGTAAGTATCATCGCCACCCATCCAGAACTATCTGAACTAATGCGGTTAGTATCAAATATAGAATAGTCAGGAGGTGGCATTTTATCTATCTCTGTATTAAGAGGTGGCACCTGGTTACGAATAATATTACCGTTAGCAAGACGCCACCAAAAACCAGGAAGATGCGTGAAATCTTGCCTGTTATCTATGCGTTTAAGTAATTCACGAAGGGGATTCTCACCTTCTCCAATACAGACACCATTGATATGACCTATTTTCAGCGCATCTAGTGGAGCTACTGAAGCGTGTATTCCACCTGCTATTTGGATATTTTTCATTTTATTGTAGATTGCTTAGAATATTTATTTATGTTTTTCTTTTGATTTGTAACGAAAGAAAAACCTATAATATCCGCTTCAGATTTCATAGCTTTGGTAGCCACATCATCTTCTGGCTCAAGTGTAGAGATGTGATCTAATGAAACCGAATGACCATCTTCTTTTAAGGCAGCATTCAGACTTGCCAAGCCGTGATTCACTCCAGGATAACTTCCAGTGTCAATATCAAGGTAAATAAAGTGTATTTTTGCCATTGTTCTATCTAAAGTTTACTGTACCATTATTTACTCTACTATCTTTAAATAAGCTGAAATGACTTCACCATCGATTTAAATGTATCACCAATGACTGCAATAATTAATTTAATCATATAAAAATATGCTGCAGGTTTCTTTCTGTTATAAATAATGTAAGATTTTATTCTAGTTGGAATAACGATTTTGTTCCGAACATTTTTTATAAATCTATTGAAAGTTTTGTGGTCAAGTTTGGTAAAATTGAAACTTCCTAACATTATGACTCTTTCCTTGGTTAGCTCACCTCTGTCTACCAATTCGTTAAATAATTTACTCCCAGGCAGCGGGATAAACTCACCAAATCCAATCCAATGCGGTTTAATTTTCTTCATGAATGTTTTCGTTTTATTCAAATCTTCTAAATTTTCTCCTGGGAGTCCAACTATTATATTTGCATGAATTTGAATGCCGAATTCGTGAAGCATTTTGGCTGCCTCGTAGTTTTGGGTAACTGTTGTTTTCTTATTTATAGTATTTAAAGTTTTTTGGGATCCTGATTCAAAGCCAACATCCACTCTGATACAACCAGCTTTCTTCATAAGTTTTAATAAATCCCTGTCCATTGAATTTGCTCTCAATTGAGCATTCCAACAAATCTTCTTGTGAAATTTCTTATCAATTAGCTTTTGGCATATACTTCTGGCTCTATTTTTATCGATATCGAACATATCATCAGCAAAATATATACCCTCAATTTTGTAATCTCTAATTAGTTTATCTATTTCTTCAATGACCAAGTCGGGAGCCTGAAACCTGACACCCTTTCCTAACGCAGTTCTTCCTGCACAAAAATTACAATTATAAGCGCAGCCCCTTGAAGTAAACATTGTCGTGGATCTTAAATATAATCCGTGCATTATATATGGATTCTCTCTACAATAGAACTGCATATCTACTAGATGTCTGGCTGGAAAACAAAAATCGTCTATTTTATCATGAGGCTTTCTATCTATATTGCTAATAATCTTCTCTCCGTCTCTATATGAGATTCCAATAATATTTTCTAACTTCTTTCCTTGTGCTATTTCAAGCATTGTCATTTCACCTTCACCTCTACAAACGATATCGATATCACGATTAGTTTGCAAAGTATCCTCAGGCAACGCAGAAGCGTGGGGTCCACCAAAGATTATGGGTATCCTTTCATCTATCTTCCGGATAACTCTGATAATATTGTTTCTAGCGTCAAATAATGTTGGTGTTGTGATTGTAATGCCCACTATATCAGGCTTAAATTTTCTTAATTCAATATCCATTATGTTGTCCACAACCGATTGGTTACAATTATGCATTGTCATTAATGGATTTCTATCTATAATCTTGACATCTATCCCATTCTTTTCCAAAATGTTGGCAATATAGCATAAACCAAGCGGTGGATAAAATGACATCGAGATATTATTCTTCAATGATCTGCCTCTTACACGCTGAAACGAAAAAAGAATTGGATTTATCAGACAAACTCTCATATGAGACCTCTGTCTTCTAGATCTAACATAATTTGAAACGTTTTCCTCGCGGTTGTTTCCCAGGAGTAATTCAAGGAGTTTAAATGAGCTGCATGTCCTAGTTTGAAAACTCTCTTAGGATCATCTACAACCTCGAATATAAGCTGAGCTAACTCATCTGAATCTTCTGGATTAAAATACACTGCTGACTCTTTAGCAAATTCAGGCATTGGAGGTTTATTTGAAACAAATAGTGGTTTTGCGGCTGCAAGGGATTCAAGTAAAATATTAGGACAATTCTCGCATTTAGAGGCAAATATAATTGCCTTAGCGTTATGATAGAGGGAAGATAATCTTCCATGGGGGAGATCGCCTAAAATTAACACATATTTTCTTAAACCTGCCTTCTCAATTTCAGAATTAACCTGTTTTGCATAAGAGGCAATTCTTGTTGGCCCAACTAGCACCAAGACTTCAGGCGTTTTTCTCATTTTTCGTAATTTTGCATAAGCCCTAACAACTTCTACTTGGCACTTATAAACATCAAACATTGATACATAAAGAAAATACTTCTTATATCTCAAAATTTCTGGCACATTTGTATCTCTTATTCGAAAATCGTCTGAGATTCCGTGAGGGATAATTATGGAGCGAGTTTTTATATCTGGAATAAACTTCTCAATAAAATCTCTCGCAAACTTAGAAATAAAAATTGTAAAGTTTGAAGTCTTCATGCTCTTAATCAAAATGTATCGCAAAAGCCATAAACGTAGGCGTTGGTAACCAAGAGGGTATTTATGATAATTTCTATACGAAAAAGGCAGCATATTTTGGAATGAAACGACTGAATTACACCCTTTATGTGGAGTAAAATTTAATATTCCACCAGGGCAAAAAAAAATTTGAGCCTTTAATTTTATTAATAAATTTGGTAATATCCATTTCTCCCATAATATACGGTGAATGACGCTTTTCGATGCTGTCTTGCATACTATAATTTCTACTCCTGGAAATTTATATATATCGGCAAATTTAGTGGGTGCAAGAATATATACCTTTATAGAGGGAAAACATTTCACGTATTTTAGCAGATTGATGAGATATATTTGTCCTCCTCCTTGTAAAGCAGAGAGGGCATTTATTACTACATTCATAATTAAATCTCAAAATAATCTATAGCACCATTACAATTTCAATAAATGTTCCATTTTCCTCTGCTCTTCTAACCTTAACTCCCTAATCAAATTCAGCTGCGTAAGAATAAGCCTTTTGAGCAATACTCATCTTCAATTTTTTATCTAGAATCAAGCTTAACACTGAATTGACCAGAGAATCAACATCATTCACATTAAGATAAAGTGCACTATCTTTTGCAAATTCTCTATCGAAGTCAAAATCTGAACAAACTATAGCTGAAGCACACGACATGGATTCAAGTGTTGCATAAACATATAAAATCGATACAAAATCTTGATCCTTTAAAAACTTCACTAAGTAAAATATTCTTTTAATCGCTCCACCAACACTAATATTGATAGCATCAATTGCAAGTATATATCCTATTTTATTTTTCGTAGTAATACTCATTTTCAAAATTACTACTGATATTAATCTTCGTTAAAATTCTTTAATAATCCCTAGGATTTGAAGAAATAATTATATTGACATCGTTTGTATATCGCTTCTACGCTTAGGTGAGAGGCCTTTATTTTCATTATAAAACTCCAATTGAACTACCATATTGCAAGGCGATTGGAATACGTTTAGTTCCTTAGAACATCATTTTAACCAATGTCATAATATCATACTGGCTGATCTTAACTATATTATTATCAGTCCTTCCATATGTTATTGCTGATTCTCTTATTTTTTTTGCAGCACCCTCTGTGATTCCGTAATCTCTCAAATGGACTGAAACCCCGAGTTCTTTGAATAACCGCTTTACACTTTCTTTAATAGAATCAATAGTCGCTTTAGACCTTAATGAGTTTGCCATTATTTTCACTCGTTCAAAATTATGGGTCCCATTAAACTCTATGAGAGGCAACAATGGTAAAGCACTGGCCAAGCCATGAGGAAGTCCAAAATGAGTGGTCAAGGGATACGAGATCGAATGTGCCAAAGCTGTTTTGGTGTTGCTAAACGCTAAAGCAGCAAAAAGGCTGGCCTGCAGAAGATTATTCCGCAAATCGAGATTGATTAAATTATTCCTTAATGAAGGCAAATAATCACAGATCAATGCGATACTTCTTAAGGCAAAAGTATCTGATATAGGATTATGATTTTTATTCCAGATTGCCTCCATGGCATGAGAGAGAGCGTCCAGACCGCTGTATACAGTTTCCTTTTCAGGAAGTGTAAGGGTTAATTCCGGATCGAGAATGGCTTTAATTGGATACAGAGAATAATGGCTGATAGAATATTTTTTCTTTTCATCCATATCCCAGATCGTTGCCCACATGGTGACTTCACTACCTGAGCCGGCTGTAGTGGGGATGGCAATGATCGGTTTAGGGCTAAACTCCGTGGGGAAAGGCCCACCGTATTTCAAATGATCCTCGATCCAGTCCTCTTTTCCTGACGCCACACTTGCCGTTACTATCTTAGCTGTGTCAACAGTACTACCACCTCCCAAGGCAATAATAAAGTTGTATTCATATCGAGACAAATTCAGGAATGCTTTTTTGACAGAAATAAACGTCGGATTTGGTTGGACCTCATCGAAAATAACCTCTAGGGAATTTCCTAAGTATTTTTTTAACAAGCCCGAAACTCCTCTCTTAGTGAAACCGGGCGTGGTTATCAGTGCAACTTTATGGGAGGTAACAAAAGATGGCAGTTTCTTAATATTACCTGGACCAAAATGGATTTCTACGGGATTATGATATTGCCAATTTGACACGTATTATCGCCTCGAAAAGAACAAAGAGAATGAAAAAGACTATATTACCTATCTCTTTAATTCTGCTTTTTATATAGATGAGGTGGTTAAGAAACGCATAAAACGTTCTTTAACCTGGACAGGCATAACAGTTGGCCGGCCGAGATTAGGAGCAGAACCAGCAACAACCTTGACATGTACTAACGTCGGCCCAGGGAGCTCTCGTGTTGAATTAATGGCACTTATCAAATCTCTCTTTGTATCGACACGGTAGCATTGCCTATATCCACATGCAGAGGCAATCCTACAGAAATCAACTGATGTGGACACTGTAAACTGTCCGCCTGTAGATTCATGAGCCTCATTATCCAATATGATATGAAGAAACCGCTCTGGTTTATAATAGCCGATCGTGGCGAGAGTCCCCATCTTCATTAAGGCCGCTCCATCCCCATCTAAAACGATAACCTTCTGTCTTTTTTGTACATATTGAACGCCAAATCCTATCCCTGAAGCGCAACCCATTGAGCCCACAACATATAATTGGTTGTCACTATCCTTTAAAGTAAATAATTCTCTTCCGATTTTTCCAGTAGTTGCAATTAAAGCATCTTTGTTGGATATTGTTTTGCGAATTATTCTAATGGATTCCATACGGTGCATTCGTTCGGTGCGTTTTCGGCGAAATTGCCCCTCAGGACGCCCCTGGCAAGTATTTAAGGCCCTCGGGGCTCTATTGAACGAGTCTATTTTGGCCACACTCCTCTTTTTCATTATTAGCGCGAAGGGAAGTCCTGTGACCGACATTTCTCTCTCTGCCCGGTCCATAACTGTATTAACAATTTCCGGATCATTTGGGAAAAATTCCCACCGGATATGTAATGTGTCTAACAATTTTCCTGTAATATTGCCCATGAGCTCATGCTGAGGCTCATCTTGAAGTCCCGGTTCACCGCGTAGCGTTGCGATTAGAAGTAAAGGTATACGAAATGGAAAATTAAGTGATGTAAGTGGATTTACCATATTGCCAAGTCCAGAGTTCTGGCACATCACTACTGCCTTACGGCCTGCGAGATAAGCCCCCGCAGCAATACCCACAGCTTCGCCTTCGCTAGTGGCGATAACATAATCCAGATCTGAGCGTTGGATAACATAGTCGATAAGAGGCTTCAGGAAAGAGCACGGTACTCCGATAAAAAAAGTATATCCTCGTGATGTGCATGCTGATATAAAATCTTTAGCATGAAGCATATTATCTTTTTACCTCGTACCCGGAATCAGATTCAATATTTCTTTTATGGACATACATTGTTTCTCACACTCGTGTGATCTGCCATGCTTGAGAATTGATTCAGCAACTCTTAGCATTGCCGGGTAAGCAGCTCGTAACATGTGATTTGCGTATATAACTATTTTCGTGCCTGCATTCACCAGTTCCTCTTCATATACTTTATTGTAACTTGAGGGCGCGACAACTAACGGCACTCGCATACTAAATTTATTATAGTGTTTACAGAATTTGAAAATCTCTCCTGGCTCCTTCTGCCTGCTATGGATCATTATTCCATCTGCTCCTGCTTCTAAATATGAATGAGCTCTTTTAAGGGCATCTTCGAGCCCCTTTTCTAATATTAAGCTTTCAATTCGAGCGATTATCATGAAATCTTCCGTTATCCGTGCTTCTTTGCCAGATCTGATCTTCTCACAAAAATGTTCAATCGTATCCTGGGCCTGTGTCACTTCAGTTCCCAAGAGTGAATTTTTCTTCAAACCTATTTTATCTTCTATAATAACAGCAGAAACACCAAGGCGCTCCAATGATTTTACTGTGAACATGAAATGTTCTGGCCTGCCGCCAGTATCAGCATCAAAAATCAACGGCCTGGTTGTAATCTCAAAAATATCATTAACCGTGGCCATCCTTGAAGTCATATCTACTGCTTCAATATCAGGTTTCCCCTTTGCTGTACAATCGGCCAAACTGCTCGACCACATGCAATCAAACTCCCGAGAGACACCATCTACATCAACCTTTAAGTTCTCAACTATCAATCCTGTCAGGCCATGATGAACCTGGAGAGCACGCACAAGCTGTTTGGCATCGATTAGCCTTCTCAATCTCTTTAGACGAACATTGGGTGTTGTGCCTATCTCTTTAACTGCCTCATTGAGCATTGTTGACGAAATACCTTGAGTATAGGGAATCTCAATCAGTTTTCCACCCCATTCCTTTAATGTTTTGATAACTTTTTGACGAATAACTGCTTGGACACCAGTTCGCCAATCATCGCCATGCACAACATAATCCGGCTTAATTTTTCTCAGATTGGCTGTATAGTCCAACGTATTTTGAGGCATCACGTGTTGGACACCTTTTATGTTATCAACAATAGCCTTTCTTTGTTCATAAGTGAGGTACGGTAACCGTTTATAACTTGCAATAGCTACATCAAAGTCAATT
>SDBT01019610.1_pt1 | contig 10595 bp, 9 predicted proteins | sample 2277101 | NCBI WGS metagenome assembly SDBT01 (sample SAMN10404973, study PRJNA504765) | marine sediment metagenome | isolation source: marine sediment core GS10_PC15, 103 cmbsf | place: Arctic Ocean: Southern Knipovich Ridge | collected 2010
TGTTTTGCCTGATTATTTTCGACTAATTCGTTGACAATATCGGCGCCGATATACCAATCAAGAAAAGAAAGGTCTACTTCCTTCATCCAGTAAAAATCGCCGCAGGGTGCATCAAGTACCGTTTTAATATTCAGTTTTTTAAGTAGAATCGGTATGAGCGTGCGCATTCTAGCCGTTTGCTTAAAAGTTGAACCGGGCCCGGAACGCGAATGCGGGCTTGCCCAGGCATTTTTTTTGTACACGGTGGTAAAAAAATCTTTGTTGGAAATCGCAGGGTTAATAGAAATGGTCGCTAAAGTGATGATTAAAGCTGTTAGATAGGTCGATTTGCGCACCGCAGTTCTCCTTTTTAGATAAAGACAGATACGCAGAAGTAGTCTACGGATAGTTGCTGGTAAGTCAAGCTGGGAGGCAAAAATGAGCCATATTTGCTGAAAGTAGTTCCCAGGAGCGCTACGGTGGATTTTTGCTTATAAGGTTCCCGGCTATTGACTTTTTGTCTGGTTTTATGCACACTTAGAATAGAATAGATCGAAAAGTGATCTGATCGAGGATGATTCAAATCTTGAAAATAATCATTTCTTACCTTAAAAACCAGAATAATTTGATTGAACTAAAGGGTTACAGTCATGGCAACTAGTAAATCGGGCGGCTCTACACAGAATAATCGTGATAGCCAAAGTAAACGCTTAGGGGTGAAGCTTTTTGATGGTCAGCGCGTGAACGGCGGTGAGATTATTGTTCGTCAGCGGGGAACGCGTATTCATCCAGGTGTTTCTGTTGGGCGTGGTAAAGATGATACGTTGTTTGTAACTGCTGCCGGTGTCATTAAGTTTCACTACGGACCAAAAGGGCGTAGATACGTATCGGTCAGGCCGGTTGAATAAGCATTGACTCGCGGGTGATAAAACTTGCGTAATACCTGGATTCTTGTTAAGAACATTGCAGTAGCACAATTATGTATACAATTTCTTCTGTTCGTGGAGAGTTTTTATGATTAATTTTGTCAAATATCGTTGGGCGAGTGTGTTATTTTCTTTCGCTATTTTAACCTCTTTTATTGGCATGTACGTTTATCGCCTGCAAACACGTGGGTATGCGTTTGCGTATAGTGTTGATTTTACTGGTGGTGCACAAGTTCTACTTAAGTTTGATAAGCCGGTGAGTGCGTTGGCGCTCAAAGATGTATTGGATAAAAAGGGATGGCAGGGGGTGACCACTCGTGAATTTTCTCCACAAGAAATTTTAGTGCGTGTTAAGGCGGAAGATTTTGCCAATGATGTTGGCGGTGTAGGGGAGCGCATGCAAAAAGCAATTACCGATGCAATGCCTGAATATGTGGTAACGATTTTGCAAACAGACAGTGTTGGCCCTGGTGTTGGTGCAACGCTTCGTGGCAAGTCGATGTATGCTATGCTTCTTGCGCTTATTTTAATGCTTGCCTATATTGCGTTACGGTTTTGGTCGATTGGCTTTGCCTTAGGGGCTGTTATGGCACTATTCCACGATGTGCTTGTTATGCTTGCAGCATTTTTATTTTTTGATCGAGAGATATCCATTAATGTAATCGGTGCAGTACTTGCCGTACTCGGGTATTCAATAAATGATACGATTGTTATTTTTTCCCAAATACGTGAAAATCTTAAAACAAAAAAAGGGTTGCCACTTGCTGATGTAGTAAATGCAAGCATCAATCACACTTTGAGACGTACGTTGCTGACCAGTATTTCTACCGGTTTGCCCGTGATAGCTATGCTTGTGCTTGGTGGTGAAACGTTACGCGATCTTTGTTTGGCATTATTGGTAGGGATTGTTTTTGGGACATATTCTTCAGTATATATTGCAAGTCCAGTAATGATGTTGCTGTATCGCAATAAAAGCTAGATGCAATATACAGATCTTGAAACGATGAATAAGTAGTGCGTATTTCGATTATCAAAAGGGAGTTCAGTATCTTTATCATTTGGCCTGGTGTTGTGCCATGGTAATGATGACCAATTGTTATTGATGTGATAGTCCTGAGTAGTAGTGAGATATGGTGATAAATACATGTAGTTTGTCGCCGAATGATTATCCTTACCTATATAAAACCTGTCTGTATTACGTACGTATGTTGTAATGATATTAAAGAGGTATTCATGATAGTATTAGTTTTGATTGAAGATAAAAAGAGGAAGAGTAGATGAAGGAACGAGAGAATAAAGTACAAGCGCATGTCGATGAGCAATCAAGCGCGAAAAAAAGCGATATGCCTGTAAAGAAATCAACAAAGGTAGCAGATATGCAAAAGCAGAAAGACGCTGCACAGCAAGATGTAAAACAAGCAGAAGCCGCAAAGCCTTCTCAAGAAACGTCGCAGGCGCCACAACGCAAGAAGTTTTCAGAAGAAAGTACAGTGACTGCCAAACGTGAACAAAATGGTGGACAGCCGCGTCGTCCAAGTCAACAAAGAAGCTACGGTACAAACGGTGAGCAAAGGGGTCAAAGAGGATATGAAGCACGGCCAAGAGACAATGGTAATGGTCGTGGTTATGTCAGAGGTGAGGGTAGACAAGAAGCGCGAATATATGAGCGGCCGGTCGAAGATCTTTCGCTCTCAGAATTGAATATGTATGCGCGTCGGCTAGGTATTGTTGGTGCCGGGCGTATGCCAAAAGGTCAGATCATTGAACGAATAAAATATGTACAAGCGCATCCAGATCTTGAAATGGAAGTTGAGGGGGTACTAGAAAAATTACCAGATGGCTTTGGATTTTTGCGCTCACCTAATTATGACTACATAACGGGGCCGGAGGATGTCTATGTTTCGCCGTCGCAAATAAGACGATTCAATTTGCGAACGGGTGATACGATTACCGGTGTAATTCGCAAGCCAAAAGAGGGAGAGAAATATTTTGCTCTTCTTAAAATTACTAAGGTCAACTATCTCGACCCTGCTGAAACGGGCGACCGGCCACATTTTGATAGCTTGACCCCGTTGCATCCAAGTGAAAAGTTCGATCTTGAGTTTGATCCTGCCGCAATTTCTACCCGAATCATGGATTTGTTTACACCAATTGGTAAAGGTCAGCGTGGCTTGATTGTTGCGCAGCCAAAGGTTGGTAAAACATTGTTGCTTAAAGAGATAGCGCAAAGTATTGCTGCGGGAGAACCAGACGTATATTTGATTGTGTTGCTTATTGATGAACGCCCTGAAGAAGTGACTGAAATGCAGCGCATGGTCAAGGGAGCATCTGCTGAAGTAATCAGCTCAACATTTGATGAATCGGCAGAGCGCCATGTGCAGGTTGCAGAGACCGTGATAGAAAAAGCAAAGCGCTTGGTTGAATCAGGCAAGGATGTTGTCATTCTACTTGACTCTATTACCCGTTTGGCTCGTGCGTATAACACAACCGCTCCATCATCAGGTAAGGTGTTGACCGGTGGTATCGATGCGCATGCCCTGCAATATCCAAAACGATTTTTTGGTGCTGCACGTGCAACAGAAGAAGCTGGTTCGTTGACTATTATTGCAACAGCGATGATTGATACCGGTTCTCGTATGGACGAGGTGATTTACGAAGAGTTTAAAGGTACCGGTAATATGGAAATGCATATGACGCGTAAACTTTCTAACCGTCGTATCTACCCAGCGTTTGAACTGCTGATTTCTGGAACACGCCGTGATGATCTGCTTCATGCACCAGAAGACTTGAACAAGGTTTGGGTGCTGCAGAAATTCTTGTCCACTATGGGCACGATTGAAGGTATGGAGTTTTTGATTGATAAGATGAAGAAGTTCAAAACCAATCGCGAATTTCTTGATTCGATTAACAAGAAGGTTGCTGCCGGAGGATAATAAGCCGTACGAGCAGATATTGAAGAAAAGATATTTGCTATAGTGATTACGTTAAGATATCCAAATTCCAATCGGCAAATTTGCCTTGCCTTGCTTTATAAAAACCGACAAAGGCGATCATGGCGCCGTTATCAGTACAGTACTGTGCAGATGGCGTGAAGAATTGCAGGTTGTTTTGTTCGGCTACATGTTTTAATCGATTGCGGATATATTTATTACAGGCAACGCCACCGACAAACGTGATTGCCTTCACACTTTTATTCTGTTCGAGCGCATGCTTAAGTTTCTGTTCAAAAATATCAGCGATGCAAACAAGTAATGAACTCGCTACTTGGTTTTTGAGTTCTTCATCTTTAGTGATAAGCTGTTTTTTTTGCATGTCATAGGCGCCTTTTTTTACCAAGTCATAGAGTACGGCAGTTTTTAAACCAGAGAAACTGAAATCCATTTTTTTGGGTTTGCCCCGTGGATACGAAAAAAAATCTTTAAAATCAACCAGAGCTGCTTGTTTTTCTATTTCTGGTCCACCCGGGTATGGCAGTTCAAGTAACTTTGCAATTTTATCAAACGCTTCACCGGCAGCGTCATCAATGGTTTGCCCGCGTACATCATATTTGCCAAAATCATGCACCAAATATAACGAGGTATGGCCACCCGATGCTGTTAAACACAAATGCGGGAACGGTACATTGTGTTCTAAAAATGAAGAAAAGATGTGGCCTTCAAGATGATTAATGCCAATTAATTTTTTGTGCGCGGCCCAAGCGACTGCTTTGGCAAAACAAACACCAATAAACAATGACCCAGGAAGTCCTGGTTTGTTTGTCACGGCAATTACGTCAATATCATCAAGCGAAACGTCTGCTTGCTCAAGGCCACGGTTTACAATCGGGGTAATTTTTTCCAGTTGCGAGCGAGAAGCAATCTCTGGCACGACACCGCCAAAAGCCTTGTGAATGGCAGTTTGTGAGAATAATGCATTGGAGAGTATGCCACGTTTTTCATGATACACGGCAGCGCCGGTTTCATCACATGATGTTTCAATGCCAAGAATAATCAAGGGTTTGCTCATAATTATGCACTCGGGGGTGCAATGGTTGTGCGTTGTTGGTCTTGTTTGATTACCTGACGCATGGTCGCATGGATTGTGTCGGAATTAATTGATGCAAGTAATAGCTTGTCAGAAAATTCAGCAAACTTGTTTTCTGAACCAACCAGTTCGAGTAAGTTTTTTTTCATAACAATGGTTGGAAGCTCAAATGTATTTTCAACGCGCAGTGAGTTTACCCAGTCAGGATTGTAGCAAACAATTATTGCATCATCGGGAATTTTCCGCTTTTTTTCGGCAATATTTTTCTCTTTGATCTTCCACTGATACGTAGGTTCTTTTTCTTCATCATCAATTTCTTCTTTATGCATTGTAGATACCAGCTTCAGTTTATAGAGCTTGTATGGTTGATTGGTTGGCACAGTAAGATATTTAATAGTATTTTGCCGTTTTTTACTTGCCCTATTTTTTGCTACTTTGAAGTTGATTGATTCGGTAATAAGCAGATGAAATTTTTTTTGGTAGCGGGTTTTGGGAATTTTAAAAATAAATTTTTTTGATTCATGTTCAGTCTCGCACGACTGATAAATTATTTGTCCACCACAGTACACGCGAATCATAGGAACTTTGGCTATTGAGTTCGGAAATTGTACCGCTCCCATGATAAGGCTGGAAGCTTGTAGGGAGGAAATGCTACAAAGTAATACCCCGAATAATGACACAAGTATTGATCGAATTTTTTTCATGATGCCCCTCTCAAGAAATAAGGCCAACAGTATCTAGTCATTACGCTAGAATAACGCAAAACCTATTATTTTTCAAACAACGAGTTTTCCCGTATACTTTTCATGTGTAGCGCAGGAAACGTGATAGAATCGGCCAAGTCAAATTGGGGTATATTTTGATTTTTCATCGCATTAAACTATGTATTGCCAATATAGTATCTCAAGAACGATGCCCACGGCGGTTGGTGCTTTCTTGTTGTACTGGTGTATATATAGCATTTTCTCCCTTTGTTGGTTTGCATACAGCGATGGGTTTTTTATTTTCTTGGTTGTTTGGGCTCAATGTTGCTGTTGTCTTAGCATTATCAGTTTTAATCAATAACCCCTGGACGATGGTGCCCGTTTATGCAGCGGGACATGCAGTTGGTGATAGGCTTTTTTCGTTCTGTGGTATTGATAGTATGCAATGGAATCCATACTGGATCGTGCGTATCAACACTCTCATTATCAAAAAAACAGGCATGGCTGGTCTTTCGCTTCCGGCTTTCTTGATAGGTGGCAATTTGCTCGGTTTTGCGATCAGTGGTATACTATATCCTGTACTCAGGCGGTTTTTAGCGCGAAATTAAAGTTTGCGATTCTCTCATCTTTTGATTCAAACTAATAGCATACTGATCATATTGAGTAGGTGCCCATGAAAGTAGTAGCGCAGAATAAAAAAGCGTATCACGATTATGAGATTCTCGAGAAGATCGAGGCAGGGATTGTCTTGACTGGTAATGAAGTGAAATCGCTTCGAGCTGGTAACGTTTCTCTTGCCGGTGCGTTTGCTACGTTTCACAAGGGTGAGCTGTATATGATCAATGCGCATATTGCGGCCTATGAGCAAGCGTATGCAAAAAAAGAAGAAGATACGCGGCGCCGACGCAAGCTGTTGTTGCACAAAAAAGAATTATCACGCCTGATTGGTGATGTTTCACGCAAGGGTATAACGCTTGTACCATTGCGCATTTATTTTACCAAGCGCGGTATTGCTAAGGTTGAAATTGGTTTGTGTAAGCATAAAAAAGCGCCAAGTAAGAAGAAGGAATTAAAAGAACGGGATATTAAACGCGAGACGCGACGAGAAATTAAAGGGTTATAACCATAGGAATGAGTGGAGGAACAATGTACAAAAATATTATTTTTGATATCGGCGACGTACTATTTTCATACGAAGCTAACGTTTCTCAAAAGATCTATCAGAATGCGGATGATGCGTTTATGCCGATACGTAAAGCGCATGATATAGTTAAACAACTTCATGAGTACCGTGATAAGGATGACAAGCCCCGATTCCAGTTGTTTATTCTTTCCAATTTTTCGCAAGACGGATTGAGCCATTTGTGGCTGCGACATCCAGAATTATTTGATTGCTTTGACGGTATTGTTATTTCTGGTGTACATGGTTCAGCGCAGAGCAGGGACGATGTATTGATCGCTGACTGCAAAAAGCCCGATCCGTTTATCTATAATCACTTACTCGAATCATATGATTTGCATCCTCATGAATCGCTTTTTATTGATGACAAGATTGAAAATGTGGAAGGGGCTGAAGGGGTTGGTATGAAGGGTATCTTATATACTTGTTCTGATGGCCTGAAAAAACAGTTCGAGGAACTGGGGATCTTGCCGGAATCTGAGCTTATTGAGTGGTCTAGGGGCCCTAAAAAGCCTTGACAGTTCCCCTTTAAAAAGTTACAATGAGAATAAATTGAGAGGTTTTCTATCATTGAAATATACGGGGGCGTAATGGCTTCGACGTGATGTTGATGGCTTTAAGAGCATGTCGAGCGTTGATTGAGTGCTCGCTAAACAATCGATCAAACAATAAGTGCAAATCAAGCACAACCAGCTTTAGCCTAGTTCTAGAGCTGCTTGTTAGTTTAGACGTGCCTGTCAGTTTGACTAACTCGTATTAATCAGATAGGACTGCCGGGTAAGGTTGTGCAGTCTGGTAGCCCGGTGAGTATCACGATAGCTGCTTCTTGTGACATAGCTTTGTCTTTGAGGCGTCACAGGTGAATATCAAAGGCTAAACATGAAGCGCTTAAAGTTTGCAGTATTGCGGACATGGGTTCGACTCCCATCGCCTCCACCATACTTCGCTCCTTTGGAGCTTCGTATGGCACGGCCATCTTTTTAAATGAGTTTGGCCAAAAAATAAAGATTGATAGAACAGAGCGAAGTATGCCCTTCGAAGCAAGCGGCGTTAGCCGACGCGAAGGCTGGACGATTCCAAGGCCCTGGACGTCCGAAGCTTTTAGCGCGGGTGGCTTCAGCTGGCAGGCCATTTTTTTAACCGAATAAAAATAATATTTGTGTGTTAGGTTTGTATAGTTTGGTAGGGTTTGGTAATTAAAGACCCTTTATTTCTTTACGAACAATACATTGCCGTTCCAGCCTTGTTTTATCTCTTTCCATTCTTCTTTAAAATCATGTTTTTCTAGCCAAGATTTTAATGTGTTATACATAGCGCATCCATGCCAAAATTCTTTCAGATTTACTTCTGTAAAAATTGCTTTTACTGTTGGCAAAATTTTTATGGCACCTTTTAATGCATTTAATTCATTTCCTTCTATATCCAACCACATAAAATCAATATGATCTATGCCCTCTTGGGTTGCCCATTCATCAATTGTAATGCATTCAACTTGAATAGGCTTATTAGACGATTTTTTGAGTATTTTATGAGGAAGCAATGAATTTGCACCTTGGTTTCCTCTATCTTCATCACCATCTTGATAAAAAGATTTTGCTCCGCATTCTATATCAAGTGCATATGTATAACATTTAATGTTGGTATGTTCTTGAGCGGCCTTTTCAACAAGTTTAAAATTTGCAGGAGTTGGTTCAAAAGCATGAATGATACCTTCTGGCCACTTTTTAGCCATCCAACGTGTATCTTGTGCACAGTGAGCACCAGCTTCCAATATTATGGGGTTTTCTGGTAAAATTGTCTTAATCAATTCCAGAGGAACTTCATGCCCCCATCCTACTTTTGTAGCATTTAATGATATAAATTGAGAAATTATTAAAAATGCTATTGTTTTTTTCATTATTTTATCCTTTTTTTAACTGCATATTTTTTATTAATATCAATGTATCATAACTTTTCAAAATGGAAACTGCCCGGTTTTTTATTGAAAAATAAGGAACGCGTAAGTGAGTAATAATGGGTTAATACCTGTTAGAATGTTATTTTTTATATGCTGCATAATTAAATGAAAGTTGCTTGTTCTATATGTTTAGTATTTTCTTTTATGGCTGTTTTAGTTTTTTAAGAATGCCGACAGTTGTGCTCGTATACTTTTCCAATTAAAAGTTCGACTGTGTCCGGCGAAGTTTTTTAACGAAGCGGGAAGTGTATCACATGTTTTCCACCAGTCTTCGCTTATCCAGGCCTTCCGGCTTGGCAAGCTACGCCTGGCACGGCCACTCTTCGCTACAACGTAGCGGCGACCGTGTGCGCCGTAGCTTTATGCGAAGGTATAAGCTGAAAAGCGTAGACGTCTGGCAGGCCAGTCTTTTTCAAGGAAATTAACATTGATAGAAAGGTTAAAGGCGAAAGCTGCCCTGCGAAGCTTGCCAAGCCGGAAGGCGTGGATAAGCGAAGCATGGGCTATATTAAAACCAATTCTATGCAGCTTTCATAAAAAGTGTCTTTTCAGTAGAAAAAAGGTGCCTGAATGGCACCCCTTTGACAATTACTCTTAGACAGGGCATATTAAAAATAGGAATATAATTTTATTTTTGGAGGTTTTATGAATAAAAATAGTATAATTTTAATATTGTTAAGTACCTTTAGTATCAGTATTCTTCCCATGGAGAGGGGGGTCTATTTAGAACCCGAGAAGCCTGTTTTTGAGCTTACTAGAGAAGAAAGTGATTTTATTTGGTTCTCAAGCCAAAACAATCTTGAAAAAGTTAAAGAATTGGCGGGTGTCGTTCAGAATATAGACATAAAAGATAAAAGAGGCTCTACTGCGTTGCATTGGGCAGCATATAGAGGAAATGTTAACATAGTCAATTTTTTACTTTCTCGTGGAGCGCAGGTTGATATACGCGATAAGACGCGCAAAACTCCATTACAATGGGCAGCTGGCCATGGTCATTACGATATCACTACTCTCTTACTTAATTACAATGCCGATCCCGATTTATCTGATGAAAAAGGCGATACTGCCTTACACTGGTCAACCTTTAATTTTCATAACGATATTGTTGAAAAACTTGTTGAGAATAATGCCGAAATTAACTGCCAAAACAATGAGGGGATTACGCCACTCAATACCAGTTTGATTGTTGGTAATATGCCGGCTGCTAAATTATTTTTAGATAAAAACGCTGAGTTTTTGAGTGATAAACAAAAGCGTAATCCGATTCATTGTGCGGTTTGGGGTAACAATTATGATTGTTTAAAAGCCGTTATTGAGGCTCTTCCTGCTGAAAAAAAATCATCACTTATTAATGGACAAGATAGGCAAGGTGAAACCGCTTTACATTATGCTGCGATGCAATCAGCCGGTGGGAAAATGGCTTTCTTACTCATTAAACATGGGGCTCAGGTCAATATTAAGTGTTATATGAAAGAAAGAACGCCACTTCATGTTTGCATGCGAAATCATAAAGGTTCCTTAATTCATGCAGAATCCATTGATCAATATAGGCAAAAATATAGTAATCGTTTGAGTACCGCACAAGTGCTTAATTTTATTGTGGCATTAAAAACAGCTCCGGATTTAGATACTAACATGCTGGATTATCAGGGTTTAAGTGTGTATGACTTCATCGAAAAAACTCGTTTTGATACGCAACAAGAAAAAGATGCATTAAAAGATGTGCTGTCTGCACCAAACAATGGAGCGCTCAACGGCTTTTAAGCCGTTGTATCGCGGTCAATTCTTCGCAGCTCGTGAGAGCGAAGTAGAACCAGCCCCTTAAT
>SDBT01019611.1_pt1 | contig 10595 bp, 18 predicted proteins | sample 2277101 | NCBI WGS metagenome assembly SDBT01 (sample SAMN10404973, study PRJNA504765) | marine sediment metagenome | isolation source: marine sediment core GS10_PC15, 103 cmbsf | place: Arctic Ocean: Southern Knipovich Ridge | collected 2010
ATGGGCCGAGGCGATGGCCTACGAGTGCAGCCTGATTTCGAAGATGACGGTTGAATTGTCTGAAGACGCGAAGGCCGAACTCGCGGGCCGTCTGTCAGATGCGCAGTCGATTGTGGCTGCCGCCATTGCCTCCGGCCTCGTCACGCAGGAGCAGATCGACGCACGGCTGGAAAGCAACAATCCGCTGATGCCGTAAAGAAGTCTCACTGAAGCAGCACACCGCCACAGGAGGTTCAGATGGTAAAGGTTCCCTGTATCAAGAGGTCGGAGATTGTCGAGATTGATTTCAGTGTAACAGACAGGAACGACCAGCCGACCGGGGAAAAGGAAAGGAGATCAGAAACAATTCTGACCAGGAACGATGCAACAGCGTTCCTTTCCATCATCTCTCAGATGGACCTGAACGAGGCCGAACAGCGCAAGCGTAGAAGGATGGTAGCGAAGCTCGGCAGGGTCTTCAGGAAGTGGTCCTTCGACACAAACGTAGCTGACAATATCGAAGGCCACGTGGAACTCTCTGAAGAACTTGTCGAAACCCTGTACGACATCTGCTGCAAGGACGTTCCTGCCAAGGTGGAGATTCGGGGAATCCAGATCCTGGACAGCCTCGATTCCTTCGAGGACTGGTACGAGGGATGGAAGCGAGAACCTACGGAGCCTGACAAGGAGTAGTTGAAATGGCGAGTGACTATAGCGGTGCCAGAAAGCTACCAACCGGGTGGGCGCACCTCTTGAATATCAAATGGAATGGAGACGATACCGATTGGGAGAATCGGGTTCTCCGTTGGGGCGAAATCCGTGCTGGTGTTTCCAAGTTCAATCGCGCGTACGTTGGCGGGATGGACAACCTTCGCCTGAGCGATACGGACCAAGCCCTGTGGGGATCTTTCAAAGGCCCTTCTGGTACAAATCCGCTATTTACTACATTCGCCATCCTGTCAACTCTAGCAGGTCCCGACGGAACGTTCTCGTACGAATCTGATGTAGCTGCCAAGTTTGGCGAGTTCAGGTTCGGCGAGCTACGTTTCGGGGACCTGCTTCTTTCCGGAGTGCTTGCAGAAGGAAGGACTATAGAAATACAGTCGAGCGAGAATGCCATAGAACTGTCTCTGTATGACAAGGTTGACATAGTTGACAAGGCGAAGTTTGTTTGGGACTATGTCGGACTGTCGTTTTCTTCTGGTGGTAATGTGTACGGGACTGTGAAGCAGATTCTAAACGCAACTACTTTTGTGGTAGAAGAAGCGTCTGACGGGACAATGAGACAGGCTCTGAACACCATAATCACCCCCGAAGATATGGCGAGTTACGACAAAGAGTGGAAGCGTCTTGGAAACCTTGGCGCGTTCGGAACAGACACAATATACCCGGGTGATATTTTGAAGTTCGGGCCAAACAGTATTGCAGATGCGGATGCAGGTAGCCTTCTACTGCAGTCACCTTCTTATGCAGTAAACACAGGTGCTTTCCGGTTATCGAGTGGAGGGACGTGGGGAACTATCGAAGTCTCGCGCCCACTTGTGAACATATCCCCAGGTGACTACTTCTACAAAAGGAAGCCGCTCATCTATGAAGGGAACCCGGCAGAGATCGTTCGCCAGATGATGGTTGGATCGAATACAACCGTGCAAATGTCTATTGCGAACATAAGCGGTTCTCACTATGCTGCGGCAACTGCAGCCTGTTCCCCGATGATATTCAGATCGGTTATTGTAGACGAGGGTGAGGGTGCTGTTCTTGCCGCAGTAAAGGAAATATCAGAGCCACTCGAAGCTCAGTTCTGCCTTGACCGATCCGGCAGGTGGGTATGGCTACCGTACCGACCTAGGAACAGGTCAAACGTAGACGTGCCAGTAGATTACTACGACGCCATTGCTGCCGGGACTGATAATATCATCGGAGAAGTTACGTTCAAAGAAGCACTCAGTTCTGTATTTACCGACGTTAGGTTCAAGTATGGAGTAGACCCGTTGGATTCTGGTCTCGCAGACTTCTCTGGACAGTATGAATTGCAACGACCAACCACCTCTGTGGCACACAACGGCTTCCGCAGTATGGCAACGATAACCACGAAGTGGGTCCAAGACGAAAACGAGGCAGTGGTCATCGCGAATCGTTTCCTGAGAAACCACGCGACAGCCGCGAAAGAAATAACCCTAACAACGTCTCTCTACGGTATCGAAAGCGACCTTCTCAAAGTGGTTGACCTGTCTCACAGAACCGGGTCGTATACGAACGCTGCCTTCAGTATCTCAGAGTACAGGATAAATCTCGATGAAGGAAAAGTAACCCTGGTGCTGGAAGATATCTCCGACCTTCGCAACGGAAACGGTTGGGGAAGGTTCACCGCCTTCGATGAAGAAACATCTGTCATAGGGCCTCACGTCGTTACTGCCACCTCAGCTTCCGGATGGGGGTGGCCTGTTACTGCCGGTGCTGGAACTCAAGGAACGATTCACATAAACCTAGCACCTTTGGAAGTGACTGTGGTTTTGTACGACACTTCGGGTTTACAACCAACAACCATCGGGGCGGGTGGGGATACGCACTTCATCACCATCGGCTCTGAGATTATGAAGGTCACATCCGACAAGGCTCTTGCCACGAAAGTGGTTGTTAGAGCACTTGAAACAACGGATGAGCAGTATCACTCTGTAGGTGCAGGCTGGATGGCGTGGCCTATGGACGCAAACGGAGACATAATACCCTGCTACAATGGAACAGAGATCAGCGGAACCCGAGTATACGGGACAGTTCACGAAATTAGGTCAGGAACCTTTGGGACTGTTTTTAGGTGGTTTTAGGAGAGAGGCGCTATGGCTGATAACATAGATTTCAACACAGCAACATTTGCCACCGCATCAATGAAGCCGGTCGGTGACGAGGAAGTAACGGCACTGTGGGCAAGGAAGATGGCTGACAATGTAGGTGCGGCAGTTGGGTTGTGGGGCACCTACATAATGGGGCGTGTCACAGACGCTTACGGTAGCTTTGCGATAGATATCACAAAGTTCAACGAGCCACCGTCTGTTGAGGTTGCAATGTACCGAGGTGGGTCTATGTTTGTGTATCACGGGCTGGGGCCTTCTTGGGAGGACGGAGTAGTCGTTTTCGGCAACAGCGTGTGGTACCAGGGTGGCAGTATCACAATCACTTATTTCCCTGACTCCTGGAGCCACATATCGAGGGCGTTCACAGCGTCCCCAGGAACGGGTCAGGCGCACTGGGGTACGTGGATGGTCAGGCTTTCAGGCTGGTAGGATCGTCACAGACGATCAGAAGCGACCCTCTCTGCTCGTATCTCTGTTGGCCTGGGCCAGAATGCGAAAGACCCCCCCAGAGGCCGTACACGCCTTCGAGGGGGTCTTGTTGTATCGCGTTGTCGCCTAAAAGCCCCGGCGACCGGTTCGCACCGGAAAGTACCTCCGAACAAAAGTCCCAACGTCGTTTACCATAGGTATCTTCTTGTCCTTTAGTACCTCGTCAACAGTGAACTTTGCGATCTCAGCCTTACCCTCTCGGATAAGCGTCCGCAACATCCACAAAACGAACCGGACCAGCGGCACCTTCAAGGATTCCCATTTCAAGATATCACCCCCCTCTCGATGGGGCAAAGAGTGAACAGCAATAGACGGCCGAACTCACAGTTGTACCCGTACTCACGCCTCCGGCTTCTTCGCCACCGGCGCTGTCTTCGGAACTACCGCAAGAGGTCCTGGGTGTCCCGCTTGTGCTGCTTCCTCAAGTGCAAATTCAGACTGCATCTGCAGGTAGACGCAACGCTTGCAGACTACAGCGCCACTCTGAGGGTTGAACTCCGTATTGAGTCCCGGCTTGCCGTACCCGGCAGACAACAGGACGGTAACGGGGCCTTCGGCAGTCGAGACCGTCACTCTGAAGTTCTCGGGTTCGTGCTCGACCTCATTCCCGCAGGAATCGCATAGCCACTTCAACACGTCAGTCACCACCTTTCAGTTTGCCTTCGATGATGCGCAGCTTGTCAACTACACGACTACGAACGCGTTCTTTACCGACGAGCAATTCCATCTGCCTTATCATAATCTTTACGTCGGCCATCTCGTTGATCACATCCGAAAGCCCACCGCGTTTCGCTCTGCCCTGGAAGAAGAACCTGTTGAGTGCTGCAACCAGTTCTCCGCACTCACCCATCGTCTGTGTCACCTGTGCATCGGTACCCCACTTTTCGAGAGCGCGTTCATAGATTGAATTCATCAGTCAGGCACCTCCATCCCGTTGCTGCGAAAGATGTACTCAACAGCCCACGACAGATCAAGTGCTACCACGCAGGCTCCGAGACCACCATATAGCGCATCAGACACGGAATTCAGTCCGCAAGTAACGAAGATCGGAGTTGCGTCGATGTTTGTTGCGAACTTCATGTCGGAAACCATATCCCCTACCACATAACGTAGAGGCGCCCCGTTGATTTCTGGATTGTTCCTCACGTGCCCTAACCACTGTCCTGTCTTAGGCTTCCGGCAGATACAGTGATCACAGTCGTGTTTGTGAGAACACCAGGTGATATAGTCAGCCTTTGCACCCTCACTATCGAGCAGCCCGTGCAGTTTGACGTGTATGTTGTGAAGCATCGACTCTGTGAGGTAGCCACGGGAGATACCACCCTGGTTCGTCACTAACCCGACATAGAACCCGCCTTTATTGAGTTGACGGATTGCGCTTGCTGCGCCCGGATACAGCACGAGATCTTCCGGCGTGTTCACGTACCTTCCCATAGTTACCTTGTTGATCACCCCGTCCCTATCCAGCAAGACCACGCCTTTGTGGGTTGTGCTCATTTCCGTTTCCTTTCAAGAAGTGGTGGCCGAGCATAATCGCGTCGGCTGCATTGTTGTTGAGCTTACCCCTGATTCCATACACCGCCTTGGCCTCGAAGATCGTCTGCTCCTTCTTCTTTCTACCCTTCCATTCGTGCGGCTTGAAGCACACTAGATCGAACTGCTCCGGCACCGCCACAATGATCACACCGATTGACCAGATCATCTTCTTGATGCTATCCTTGTTGCGGTCGGCGACGTCCGACGCCCTGAACTGGTAGTCTTCAATCACAACAGTCTTCGGAGTGTACCGGTAACACAGATCACCAACGTCGCACAGCAGCTTGCGCAGTCGCGCCTGGTCCGGTGGCTTCGTTCGACCAGTCCAAGTCTTGCGTACGCCGTGCTCGATGAGGTTGTGGTTGTCGAACACTGCGTACCCTGGATGATTGATTGACGGATCGAACGACAGGGTAATGTCTCCCATCACGACCAGTCCTTTGTTGTAAGGTCGAATCTGAAGCCTGTCCGTTCAACATCTTTCTGATCCAGACCGTGACAGGACGAGCACATAGCTTCTCCGTTTTCGCCGAGTATGATCCACCCGGACTTCGTTATAGTCTGCATCACTGCTCCGAACAGCTTGAGGTCCAGATCAAACTGGATCGACTGCTCCCTCTTGCACCCATTACAGGTCAGGTCTATACTCCCCTTCGTCGTCATCCCCATCTGTGTTCCCTTCTGGAAAGAGTTCGATTTGAACCAGTCCCTCAACAGAGGCGACCGGTACAGAATACTCATCCTCAACAAAACTCGGTTGGGCGAGTATCTTGGCAAGCTCGCTGGTCCCAAGCTTTACATAGCTAGCTCCCATATCGCATCCCCACCAGTGGCGACACATCGACTTCGCTGATATAAGGGTAGTACAGGACCCGGCCATAGGGTCAATCACAAGATCATCCGTATCTGTACAGAACGTGACCCCCCAACGGGCCAGAGAGAGCGGGAAACGGGCGGGATGCGGGGTCTTCCTGCCAACGTCGGGGCTCACGATCAAGACGTTCGGAAGCAGCTTCCCCCTTGGGTCCAGCTTCACAATCCTGTGTTGATCCATCTTCCCGTCTGATCCCGTGATGAGAGTGCTCCGGTTGGCTGACCGGTTGCGGTTCGTCATCTTCCCAATCTTCCTGACCAGACCACCACCCCACGCGTACCTAGCTATGCTTGCCGGAGAGTAGTGTCCACGGATTCTGTCGGGGAACATCTTCGGCTTCTTCGACTGCGAGAAGATGTAGATGTGTTCCCACCAGTCCTGCAGCCGTTTCGGATCATTCGGTATCCCTGCCGTTTTCAGCCAGGGCACGTGTTCGACCAGGTTCCATCCCCGATCACATACCGCAATGACTCCGCGGTAGTTGGTCAGGCTGACTGCCCCGTCCCTTCGTTTGTCGTTGATAACGATACAGACACACCCGTCTTCCTTCATCGGGCCAGAGAGGCTGTCGAACAGGTCTATCCAGAACTCCTCGATGAACGCTTGCTTCTGCCCGCCCTCAGACACCACCTCTCCGCCGCTGTCTCTGTAGGTTATCATATTCTCGTACGGCGGAGAGGTGAAGCACAGTTGGGCGCAGTTGTCTGGCAAGGTAAGCAGTGCTTCTTGAAACCTTCCATGCACTATCATATCAGCCTCCTGACTCGTCAAAGAGTGCACCTTGCTCCAGTGGATCGTCCTTCTTCTTTGCCTTGACAGGCTTGGCAGGGTTCGACCGGTAACCACGGGCATAAATCACTTCTCCGCTTTCTTCGTCTACCACTTCAACTCGCTCAACCTCGGAGAAGCTGATAAACTGGTCGCAGATATACTTGCCTTGCTCTGGTGTTACCACAGGACAATCCCAATTTTGCGGAGACGTGGGGTCACTACCCTTCTTGTACACAAACATAGTCAGACTTGAATGGTGCGACCCAAGCATCTGCTTTACTCTCATACTGAAGACTCCCATTGTCGATCATCTCCCTTACTATTTCAGGTTCGAGACGTTTCACCTTTCCGCTGTGCCTGAAATGAATCCAAGAACTGGCGCGAGATTGATAATCTACAGCATAGAAAACCCGGCCCTTACGTGACCAGACTACGATGTTTGCAATACGGTTCTGTTTCCACTGGTCTAGCCTTCGCTTGCCCTCGGACGTCAGGTCCCAAAACCCGCCACTGAAGTCGTAGCGTATCCAGTTGCGAGAATGTAATTTCTTGACCGTAGCGTGGTCGGGCATTGTTACTTGCCTTTTTTCTTTGCCCTGTTGGTCGTCCATCGACTTCATTATAATAGCCATCCAGGGTGTGACCTTCAATAGCATCGCCATATCTCAGAACGCCCTTTCGTCGTGGTATGCCACCGTGTTAGGATCGTTCACAAACTCTGTGAATCCACCTATGAGACCGAAGGCGAATTCTCCGGTTCGATTGTTGCGACCTTTGTCGATGACACACTTCACTACACGACCACCGAGTTCCTGATCTTTTGGCTTGTACAGTATGAACACGTTGTCCGAATGGTGTTTGAGGGCCTTCGACTCTCTGAGGTTTCTGCCGCTAGGCTTACCTTCCCACGCGTCATCTAACTGAGACAGGGCTACCACGTGGATACCAAGGTCCTTCGCCAGCTTCTTGCACGACCTACCTATGCCGGAGATTTCCTGCTCCCTGTTCCGGCCTCGCAAATTGTAGCCCTCGACCAACTGGATGTAGTCTATGCCGATCATCTTCACACCCTTCGTACGTGCCAGCACACGAGAAGCGGCTTCAATCTCGCTCATAGTCCAACAGTCTGTCTTGACGTAGAACGTCTCAGATGCGTGCTCTTGTATTGCAGCGTACATCTTATCGACAGGGACTTTCCCTTCTCTGATATCCGTCAGCGGCAGACGTGCGGATGACGATAGCACCCTCATTGCGAGAATAGTTCCTCCCATCTCAAGGGAGAACAGAGCCACAGGGTAGTTCTCTTTGTTGACGTTGCGGAGGATACACGTGAGCAGTGCTGTCTTTCCAATGCCAGACTCTCCGGCAAGGATGGTGAGTTCGTGAGAGTAGAGACCTCCGATATAATCGTCCAGCTTCGGGTACCCCGTAGAGATAGGCGGTGGTCTGTCGAATCGCGTGACTTCTGCGAACACCTCGTTGTACAAGTCCAGTAGAGTAGAGACCGGTTCCTCGATCATTTCCTCGATGGCGCTGATCTTATCCTTGATAAACCCGAGCACTTCTTCCGGTTCCTGACCGGCCTGAGTAACTACAGGCATAAGCTGTTGAGAAAACGCCAGTAGCATCCTCAGTTTTACGTACTTGCGGAAGACCCTTGCGTAGTGAGTTGCGTTCGCAGATGTTGCCACTTCACTTGTGCATCCAGCGATGTAGGCAGGCCCGCCGACAAGGTCTTTGAGTGTGCCTGCCTGTTCCATTTCAAGAGCGACTGTGACCACGTCTATAGTATCGCCCCTGTCACGCAACACCCCTAGCGCTTTCCAGACAGAGCGATTCTGATTCGACCTGAACCACCATTCACATACTCCGAACTCTACCATCTCGTCAAGTGTGATGGCATCGAGGAAACAGACACCGATTACAGCCTTTTCGATGTTGGCTTCCTCATAGAAAGGAACGCTGTTCATTAAAGGAAACCCTCTGTGATCGCTACGCTCACAAGAGTCCCACGATCCTCACCTTCGCCGTGGAAACGGAATTGCTTGTGTGGGTGTGACCGACACACCCAACGCAGGAACACTTCCTCAGTTACCTGCCTACTCTTGTCACAGAGAGGGCAGTCAGGAGTTATCCCGATCTTCAACAGCGACCTGCATTTCGGACAGTGTACCACTTTCACACCTCCCCTACTCACAGTTGTCCTCGTACTCTTTATTGATCCTCTTTTTCTCTTTGATCACCCAGTAGTCGAACACGCTCTGTCCTGCATCGGCCATCTTCATCAGTGCGTTTCCTAAGTACCAGGCAACGAGCGCCAGTGCGATAATCAGCATTAATCAGTGAACCTTTCTCTCTCCGGGTTCGTGGTATTGGAGAGCATATCGAATATAGCTTGACTTACCAGGTACTTGCAAGGTGCATACTCGATACTGTTTCTGACCTCACCGGCAACCTCTCTTGGAAGGTGAGCGGAAAGCCGCACCTCCACTCCGAGAAGCCTTCCTTTGAACCTGAGTCCTACCATCACCCGCCTCCCTTCCATCCGTCGTGCACCTGTTCCTTGTAGAAGTTCATCATCGCTCTGGCCCATTTCCGAAACAGGTCAACCCGTCTCGGTGCCGGAGACTTGCCGTCGATGTAATCTGAGACCACATCGAGCAGGTCCATAACACAGACCCCGTCGGCAAGAACTGTGTAGCAGCAGCAGTGCATATCTGTAATCTCGTCCTTAACGACAGAGTATGGGCAGTCTGTTGGGTCGTGTTTCTCAGTCCCAGTGAATCCTGCCGCGCAGTTTCCCCCCACCAACTGACAGAGAGAGAACGCCTGGTAGTCTGCGAGATCACAGTTGAGCCATTCCTGAACCCGAATTCTCATCACCTGTGCGATATGTGACGAGATTTTCACGTCTTCACGGTTACACTTGCCGAGACTACTGATCGTCACCCAGTCCCTGCCAGCGTCAGGCCTTCTCATTGGGGAGAGCGGTCCTGCCATATCCCACACGTCCATATCAATCTGACACATCATAAACCCCCGCTGATCACTGAGAGCGGCCCGTACAGGCCTCTCACGGGCCTATCTCTCAGCTTGTGGGTTTGGGGCCGCGCTACGAGAGCACGACCTTGTACGAGTCTTCGCTGGTCTCTACGTCGATCCCAGGCGGAACCTCACCGCCTTCGTTCTTGATGAAGTTAAGTATCTCTCGCTTCTCCGGTTTCCTTTCCTCCGGCTTGAGACGAGTGAGCGTGTCGAGCTTGCCGGTTTCTTCGCACCACGCGAAGAACTTCTTCCGCTCCTTCTCGTCTTCGCACTTCACAGAGTCCCGGCCCTTCGTGCGCTTCACGTTCCCATTGAGACCCTTGAATGTCTCACCGAGCGACTGCCCGAACGCTACCAGGTTCTCCGTGTGGAAGCGGATCGAACCGTCGAGTGAGTGTATGGCCGCTTCCATCTTCATCGCCATCTTCTGAAGCTCGGTGTCGAACAGCCTCTGCAGTGCATCCCGCTTCACCTGATGATGCTTCAGGCAACGCAAGTGCATCTCTACTCGGTCGTCGTCGAAAGCTTCGTCGATTTCAACGTCTCCACCCTCGGAAACGTTCAAGTACTGCTCCTGAAGCGCGTCAAGCTCGTCCTGAACGAGCCAGTCAAGCACATCTTCTGATACCAGGTCCGCCATTACTTTTTCCTTTCAGCGAGCAGTACCTTGACATCCTTGCCGGAACACAACTCGGTATAGACCTGTACTAGGTCAGTGTTCGCGGCAGAAATCTTCTCGAATGCGAGTTCTTTCCCTGGCCCGATATCGTGAGACTGAAGGATCACAACCCCGAGCTTGATACCGTCAGTGCCGTGCTCCTTGCCGATACAGGCCTGGATCTCGACCACTGACTTCCTCAGTTCTTCGACTTGGTCAACCGGTTTAGTTGGAGCGGTACTACCGGCCGGAAGTTCCATCTGTTCCTGTCCCCCCGATTTCTTGGGGTCCGAACCCTTATTAGGCGTTTGTGAGTTCGGTTCCTTGCTCGGGTCCTGGGAGAACATCTTCGACTGAGCCAGCTTCTTGAACCTGTCGAGAGCGTTCGGAC
>SDBT01019612.1_pt1 | contig 10594 bp, 3 predicted proteins | sample 2277101 | NCBI WGS metagenome assembly SDBT01 (sample SAMN10404973, study PRJNA504765) | marine sediment metagenome | isolation source: marine sediment core GS10_PC15, 103 cmbsf | place: Arctic Ocean: Southern Knipovich Ridge | collected 2010
CCCTCAGGGCGCTTGCCGGGAAAATCAACACCGCAACACAAGTAGGCGCCGACGGCTCGGCGGCGCTATGCCGTGAAGTCCCGCCCGGCGGGCGGGACCTACCAGATACCGCGCAGGGCGCCGGAGTCGGTTTCGAAGTCGAGAAATTCAAGGTTTCCCAGACCGGCCGTGGAGGCGGCAAGGAACGGGCGTTCGTGGTTTTCAATGCCAGTGCGAACGAGCGCGCGGAACTCGCCGAGTTCGTCGTGTGGAACTGGGCCGGAGATCCGGCCCGGATGAGTTTCCGCGATCCCGCGGGCGCCGTCGCGCCGCACCAGCTTGGCAGTCAAGGTGCAGGTAATTACTGGGGCCACAGCTACATCCGCGCCCTGGTCCAGGTTAAGGTCCCACCCTTCGGTTACGCGGCCTACAGCCTTTTCGAGGCTGACGAACCAGTCCAGGCCGAGCTGACCTGGCCTACGGGCGCTGAGCGGCAGCATCATCCCGAGGCGTTTGTGCTCGAAAATGAACTCATCAAAGCCACTCTCGATACCCAGAGCTGTGCGGTGCGGTCGCTCATCGACAAGAAAAGCGGCGACGAACTCATCAAGCAGGATAAGGCTGGCGCGCGGTTCCGGCTGATCCAGGAAGATGACCGCCGGGGCATGACGGCCTGGATCGTGGGCCGCTACATGGCAGTCGAAAACCTGACGGAGAAGGTGCGGGTGCTCGAGGCCAACTGTCATCCCCAGGCGTTGCGCCAGCACGTTCGTTATACGGTGTCCTTCGGCCGTTCAAAGTTGACGGTGGAAATAGCCCTGGACCAGGGACGGTCCCAGCTTGATTTGCGCGTCGAGTGCGACTGGCACGAGGTCGGCCGCCGCGGCGAGGGCGTTCCCCAGCTTAATTACTACCTGCCGTGCGCTTATGACGTGCCGTCATTCTTGTATAACGTTCCTTTCGGCACGATTACCCGGCCGCCCATGGACATGGACGTGCCCGCGAACGGTTGGGCACACGCCTTGCGTCAGGGGCAGAACGGCAAGACTCTCGGACTGTTCTGCGACTCGAAATACGGGTTCCGCGGCTGGAATAATGCCGTCGGACTCGCCCTGATCCGCGCCACTTTCGACCCGGACCCCTACCCCGAATATGGTATCCACAAGTTCACCTTGAACATCGGCGTGACCGATGCAAGTGCCGGCGCCGCCGAACTTGTTTCGCTGGCGGAAGCTAACAATCATCCGTTGATGGTGCAGGCCACCACCCTGCACCAGGGTGATTGGGAGGCGGTGCGGAGTTTTGTCAAGGTGGTTTCCGGCCAAGCGGCCGTCTCGGCGGTCAAGCTGGCGGAAGATTCGCCGGACCTGCTCGTGCGGCTTTACTCGACGGTGGACAAGGCGACTGAACTTGTGCTCGAGTTCGCGGCCGAGGTGCGCGAAGCCGGCCTTGTCAATGTCAACGAAGAACCGGTCAACGGCAATAAGCAACCCGCGGTGAACGGCAACCGGGTTAGTTTTGCCCTGGCGCCGTTCGCGGTCGCCACGCTCCGGCTGCGTTTTTGAAAACAATTGGCGAACCATGGAGGTCGAAGATGAATAGCGAATGCCGAAGGTTCTTTGTCCGGCAAAGCTTTGGCGCAGGTGGCCTGGCAATGCTTCTCCTGCTCGCAAGTTGCGCGGGATCTCCCAGAGCTACGGAAGAAAGCTGGCGCCGAAAGCTGATCGAGGCAGGAACACCCCGAAAGGCGGAGGCAAAAACGCTCGTGAAGGCTCAGAAGAAAATTCAGGTCGCCACCGAATGCCGCGCCTACCGTGCCGGTCACGAACCAGTGTCCCCCCGGCCCGACGGTCACATCATCTGCGAAGCGGAGGAATTTCGCGTTGACCGGCCGGGCTGGCAGCCGCAAAGATGGGGGGCCAACTACTATGCCGCCACCTTCGCCAACACCTTCCTCAGCCGCAAAGCCTTCCTCGGCGCGCCGGCCCAGTGCCGGCGCACCGTTGCCACCGTGAACGTCAAAATCTCTAAGCCCGGCAAATACCTGGCGTTGGTGCGCTATGAAGCCGCCTATCGTTTCGAGACCCAGTTCACCCTCAAAATCCAGCAGGCCGGCAAGACCGTTCTGAACCGGCTATATGGCGCGCGGGATAATCTCAAAATCTGGGCCTTCAGGCAGAAGCTCAAGAAGGAACATGCCTGGTACTGGGGCGCGGTCGAGAACGTGGTCTGGGAAGGGCACAATGCCTACGTGCAGCTCGAACCGGGGCTGGCAAAACTGTCGTTGATCGCCGGCAAACAGAAAGAGCCCGGCGCCAAACGCAACGTGGACGTGGTGATGCTGACCATGGACGAAACGCAGGTCAAGAATCGGATTGAAAAGGAAAACTATTTACCTCTCGATGGAATGCTGACCCAGGCCGGCGACGTCTGGATGCGGGTCAGGAACCAGGCTGATTCACCGGTCACGGTTTCCGTGGGGTCTGGCCGTGAACATTCGCCGTATTGGGTTCATATCCGCAACTGGGGAGCCAGGAAGACGGCCACGGCAATTGCCGGCCAGACCAGCGGCTGGGTCGAGGTCGGCAGCCTCCTGGATAGCCTGAACGACGGGCAATGGGGGGCAAACGCCAAAGGCAAGGACTTGGACTATGTCCTGCAATTTGGCCTGAAAACTGCCGCCGGCAAGATTGACCAGATTGCCGAGTTCCCGAGCCGTGCCGACAAACTTGATCTGGCGTATCATGGCGACACCCGTTATTCCCGGCTGGTGCGCGATTCCAGCCAAGTCCTTTACGACCTCCTGGATTACCTGAGAAAACAGCCGAAACGGGGCCGGCTGCCGAAACGTACCTTGATCTACGGCTACACCTTCGACGTCCGCGGCCGGAACGCGAAATATCAAGCTGCCGTAAAAGAATTTACGGACATGTTCGCGCTGAGCCACGGCCGCAGCGGCGCAACCGGGCCGCGCGGCTATATTGACGTGCGCTCAGTGGGTACGGACAAACTCGCGGAACATTGCCGGAAACTCGGCGCTGACGCGAAAAACATCGCCTCTGTCAGCCTGGGTGATGAAATCGGCCTGGCCCGCCCGGGAGCCCAGGCGAATCCCGGGTTCCGGAACTGGCTAAAGACTCAGAAGGTTAAGCCGAATGACTTGTTGCCCGGCATCGGCAATGACTGGAATAAGATCGCCTATAACGTCAAGGACAAGAGCAAGCCCGGCCTTTACTACTGGTCCAAGCGTTACGAATATCACTACGGGATCATGGCGATCAAAATGCGCACCGACATCCTGCGGCGGCATCTGCCCAATGCCGGTATCGGGGCGAACTTTTCGCCTCATCACGGCGGGGCTGTCCATGGGTATCTGGGCGAAGTGCACAAATGGGTGACGCTGTTCCGTAAACAGGGCATGACCATGCCGTGGAGCGAGGACTACATCTGGCAGCTCCCGATGGGCACGCCGCAGATGAACTTCATCAACCTCGACCTCTCCCGCGCCGGCCTCCGGCACAAGCCCGAGGCGAAAATCCACTACTACGTGATGCCGCACTGGCCCGGCAACACCCCGAGGATGTGGCGCCGGCAGTTCTACGGGGACGTCGGCCACGGCATGAAGATCGTCAACCTATTCGAGTTCCGCCCGGTGCAGGCGGCCTATACCGAAAACCATGTGAGCCTGCCGGAGATGTACCTGACCGTTCGCACCGCCTTTCGCGAAATGGGCCTGTTCGAGGACATCATGCAAGACGGCCGGGTGCGGCCGGCCACTACCGGGCTGTGGTTCAGCGAGACGGCCGACATCTGGGGCGACAACTACGGCTCTTTCGCCGCGGCCAAGCGGGCGCTGTACATCGCCATCCGCCATCAGCAAATCCCGCTCGATTTCGTGGTCGAGGAAGATGCGCTGGACGGCACGCTCAAGCAATATAAGACTCTGTATTTGACGGACAAACATGTCAGCCGGGCGGCCTCGAGGGCCATCGCCAAGTGGGTGAAGGCCGGGGGCATTCTATTCGCTACCGCCGGTGCGGGCATGTGGGATGAACTCGATCAGCCGAATAGAATCATGCGTCTGCTTTGCGGCATTGACCAGATTGGCCTCGATGTGCCCAAAGGCAAGCAGGTCGGCTTTATCAAACAGGACTTGCCTTTCGTCGAACCCATCGCCCGCGTTACCGTCCAAGGCGGCGCGACCTGGCCAATCGAACGAGCCGAACTGCTGACTTGCCATGCCATCGGCGTCCGCAGCCGTATTATCCTGAAAGGCGCCGAAGTGCTTGGCACGTTTCAGGGCAGGGCCCCGGCGATTACGGGGAAAAAGAGCGGCAAAGGGACGGCCTATTACTGCGCGTTCCTGCCCGGTCTCGCCTATTTCGCGCCGGCGATACCGTTGCGCCCCGTGGACCGTGGCTCGACCGATGACGCCATGGCCCATTTCATTCCGACCGCGTTTGACCGGACAGCGGCTTACTTGATCGCCATGCCGGCTGGGGGCAGCCAACTGCCGGTAGTCTGCTCCGAGCCGCTGGTCGAGGCGACGGTGATCGAATCGAAGCACGGCACGCTGATTCCGCTGGTCAACTGGAGCAAAGGGCCGGTGAAGGACCTCACCGTGACGGTTAATCTCAAAGTGCCAACCCGCAAGGCGGTCCTCGCCAGCGGCGGCAAAGTCAAGGTCGAAAAGAGGGTCTTCACTCTCGACCTCGACGTGGCTGACGCCTTGATCCTACGATAGGATAATGATCATGTTGCGACGATATCTGTTAAGTGGTCTGTTGGGATGGGGCCTGGCTTGCATCCTGACCCTGGAAGTGCTGGCCGACAGGATGACCATTGTCAATAATGGCCAGCCGATGGCGGTGATTGTGTTGCCGGCCGAGACTGAGTACGACCGCTGGCTGGCGGCTCGCACCGCGGCCACGGAAGCCCGGATTGAAAAGCAGAATCCGGGAGCCGATGCCCGCCGGCTGGCGGCGCTGAAAAAGCGGGCCGTGGACCAGCTTACCCGCACCGCCGGCCGTACCGGCGACGAGGAAGAACTGGCAGTTACGGAATTGCAGGGGATTGTCAAGCGGCTCAGCGGGGCCGAACTGGCCGTCAAGCGCTGGACGCAGAAGGGCCTCCCGCCAGGCCCGGCGATTTTGCTTGGCGCGGAGTTGGCGCAGCGGGCGGGCCTCGCTAAGGTCCTGGCCAAACGACACCGTGACGGTTTCGTGTGCGCGGTGAAAGGACAATACCTGATTCTTGCCGGCCGCCGGGCGCGGGGGACGCTCTATGCGGTTTACGAATGGCTGGAAAGCCTGGGCTGCCGCTGGGTCATGCCGGGACCATTTGGGGAACTCTATCCGGAGATGAAAAGCATCACCACGGCCATTGACAAGACCGAGGACCCGTCGCACTCGCAGCGCTACTGGTGGTGCACCTACGGCCATGCCAAGGGCTATCCCCGCTGGACCTTGCGCAACAAGGGCAACTTTGTGATGGCGCTCGGCGATTGCCGGGTGCGTCAGGGGCACGCGCTGGCCGGGCCGCTGCGCTGGGGAGCCAGCAACACCAAGTACAGCGTGAAAGTGAAGGAAAAGGTGCCGCAGAAAAAGAAGACCCCCGAGGGCAAGACAATTACCGAGATGGTCGAAAAAGAGGTGCAGCGGCTGCCGGACGAATACTACGCGCGCACCAATGGCCGACTGAACCGCCACGTGCCGAACATGTCAAACCCCAAGGTTTGGGAGCTGTATGCCGATTACTATATTGATTATTTCAACCGTAATCGAGACGAAGAGTACGTTTCCGCTTCGGCTGAAGACGGTTTTGTCAACGATGAGCGGCCCCGGACGCGGAGTCTGGACAGTCTGGAATTTGACTACTTCATGGGAGCTTACGCGGCCACCGACCGGCTCTGGTTCTTCCTCAACCGGATTATCGGCAAGGTCGAGAAGGTGCATCCCACCAGGAAATTCGGCGTTCTGGTGTATTCCAACAACATGGCATCGCCGCGGATCGAGCGCGTGCATCGCAATATGGCGTTGGTCTTCGCGCCGCTGGGGATCAGCCCGCTGCACCACGTGCGGGATCCGAAGAGCAAGACCAACCGTACGTATCGCCTGTGGCTCGAGGACTGGCTGCTTCAGGCCCGGGCGGTGGGAGCGGAGAGTTACTACTACGACTATGAACCGCTGGGCTATTGCTGGAACATGGCGATGATCTGCCCCCGCTGGGCAATTATCGGCAAGAACTATCCGTGGTTTCATCAACTCGGCCTCACCGGCCATACGACCCAGGGTTATGACGACTGGGCGGCCTGCGGGTTAAACAACTACCTGATGGTACGCTTGTACTGGGATGCGCAGCAGGGCTATAAGAACGTGATGGCCGATTACGCCAAGGCCCGTTTCGGCGCGGCTGCCCCAGCCATGCTCGAATACTACGACATTCTCGAAAAACGCATGGCCGAGATTCCAGACCTGTATTCCAACGAGGTCTGGGACAATCACCTGATTCTCACCCCCAAGGTGCGGTCCGCCTGCCGGGCGGCGCTGAGAAAGGCCGTAAAAGCCGCAGACACGGCGCGCGCCAAGGCTCATGTCCAGACTATGGTCGAGCTGCAACGGAGTACGGACGCGATGGCCGACGCCATTGAACTGGCCCGGGCAACCGGCGACTTCGGCAAGGCCGCCAAGATGATGGAAACCTGCTGGGCCGTGCGTGACCGGCTCAACCAGTATTACCCGAATTTCATGAACCGGAAACGCCTGGACGACAAGGCCAAGCCGCAGTATTTCAGCGGCGGCATCTACAACCAGTACCTGGGCTTCGACCGGAAGATCAAGGGTTCGGCGGCAGCGTTGCTGCTGCCGCGTTACTGGTACGGAATGCTGGACACCCGCAATCATGCCGTCGCCCTGGGTTATCACCGGCCGGAAGTGAACGTGACCAAGCTGGCCTTGCAGGACGTAACGGTTTGTCCGGACGTGAAATATCAGACCCAGCGGGAAGTGGCCGCGTTTTTCTACCGGACCACCGTAAAGGTGCCCAAGTCTTTTGCCGGGCGCAAGCGTATCGTACTTCATTTCCCCAGCGTTATTGCCCGGGCGTTGGAGATCTGGATCAACGGCCAGCCGGTGAAATTTGACCATGGAACTTATAAGGACACAGTCTGGCGCGGCCCGGCCTATTTCTGGGTCAACTACAACCATGAACGCGAATTCGACGTTACGGCCTATATCCGGCCAAAGCGCTGGAACACAATCGCTTTCCGGGTCTTTAAGAGCTTTGATTTCGGTGGGACATATCGGCGGATATATCTGCTGGCCGAGCCGCCGCCAGCTGTCGCCGCAAAAAAATAACCGGGCGAACCAGGAGGCATTTGTTTTATGGACGGCACGACCCCGGCGATTACCCACGTGATGGAACCGGTCTTGCCCGGAGCCTATGCCGTGCTGACCGTGGGCGGCATGAGCGATGACAGCAGAATTTACGCTTTCCGCTTGGCGGACCAGCCTGCCATGCGACCCGGCGAAGGAAAAGTGGAAGTCAGCGGTGAGGCGGTTGAATTGCCGATTGCGCAACGTACCGGCGAATGCCTGACCGTTGACGTGCCGCCCGGTGATCTTTGCGTCTATGCGTTATCCCTGAGTGATGCCTTCGACCCGGGAAACGCCGTGATTGTTAACCGGCCGCGGCTTGACTGGACGTACCCGGCCGCTGCGGCCTGTGGCCGCGCATTCCGGGTTATCGGCCGGAACCTGGTAAGCGCCGACAACTATCCAACTGCCGATCCGGCTGAACCCGCCAGTTTTGGGGGGCTGCTCGAGGGCAAGACCCGGATCGTGGCCCGTCGCTCTAACCGCGGCGAGTTTGTCGAGATCCCGGTTCTCAAGTCCAGTGCTTATGAAGCGTATCTCCAAATTCCCGAAGACCTCGACGAGGGGGATTATGAAGTTTTCGCGCACAACGGGCTTGGCGGGGTGTTGGGCTGGTCCGATCCGTTCGCCATCAAGGTCCAGAAAGAGACTGAATGGCCGAGTGACGTATTCCGGGCAGATGAGTTTATCGAGCAGGAAGATGAGGTTTCCAAGGGCATTGCCGCGGCGCTGGCCGCGCTGGGGGCGAACGGCGGCGGCGTGCTCGAGTTCGGCGCCGGGGTTTATCCTATCCGTGAGACGCTTGTTCTGCCCCCACGAACGCGCCTGTGCGGGGCGGGGATGAACCGTACAATGCTGAATTTGCCGCGCGCCGGCGGCCCCATCGGACCCTACGTGGCAATTACCGGTGACGGCGATTTTATCGTCGAGGACCTCCGCATCCATAGTGTCTACGCGCCGATGCTGATTTGCGCCCCCACGTTCGTGCCGGCAACCTTCGACGAGGCCTTCGACATACCCTTCAACTTTGCCGCCACGCGGGCGCGGAACGTAAGTGTGCGGCGTTGTTTGCTGCGGCAGCGGATCAATGAGCACATTGACCGGCGGCAGGATGCGGACGGGGACGCCTGGAAAGACCGGATGCAGCAATATGTCCTCAGCCAGGGCCAGGGGCACAGCGGGTTCGCCGGGGTTCGTTTCAGGGGAGATGATCTGGCGGTGGAAGACTGCGTTATCTGGGGCGGCGGCTCGTGCGTGACGCTGCCGGGCTGCAGCCATGTCCGCGTCGCGAACAATACCCTGAGGCCGGGGCCTACCGGCCACGCGGTGTACGCGATCGGCAGGCTCAATTGGCCCGAAGATGGGACCGGCGCGCGGATTTACGGCAACTATGCCAGCGAAATCCTGATCGAAGATAATGACATCAATGCCTATTCCGAGCGGGCGCGGGACCTGGTCTATTTCATTTATGGGGCGGAGAACGGGCATGTGGCGCGCAATCGCATCGTTGATATTGAAGCGACCTTCGACGCGGAGGGTTTGGGCTGTCATTTGTGGTCGGCGGTGTGGACCGAACCGAGCATCCGCATGACCGGCCTGACCACCGCCGAGATACTCGACCCTACTGGCGAGGTCGCCCATGAATGGTTGGAAGGCGCCTGCCTTTACATCGTTGACGGTTGCGGCGTGGGTCAGCTCCGGCGCATTCTCGAGCGCGACGGCAAGCAAATCTCAATTGATCGGCCCTGGATCGTTGACCCCGATGAAAGCAGCAACGTAGTTTTCATGGCCCCGCCGCCCTTCAACAATATGACCTTCGTGGATAATCACATCGAGAATACCGGGATCAACATCATTGTCTGGGGCAACTCGCGGGACATTGTGATTGACGGCAATTATTCCGCCGATGCGGCAGGGATAACCGTGTGGTCGGTGCGGCTGGCCGCCGATCAGAAGGTGTGGGGCGGGGCCGCCTTCTCCACCATCATGCACAACACCACCGACATCGGTTGGCATAACCGCAACGCCGAGAAAACCATTGGCGGGGCCACCGGCATCTTCAACCCCTGCAGCAGAGACTATACCTGTACCGAAGAGGGCTTCGATTTCCTGGGGCTGGTTATCCGCGACAACCTGGTGAAGAACGATACCGGCATCGGCATCCGCATCACGTTCCCGGTCACCGCGGCCGACGGCACGGTTAGATCCTGGCGGATCAACCACGCCGGCATTGTGGTCGAGAACAACCGCTGCGTAGACTGTGCCGTGGGCGTCGCAATTGAAGAAGGCGCCAACGCCGTTGAACGCGCCAACACCGGCTAGCCGAAGTTCCGCGCTATGGCCGGCCACGTCCTCGCTGAACGTGAACTTATTGGCGCCTGCGAACGGTAGACGTCTTAAGCCCTCCGATAGTAGGTGCCGACGGCCCGGCGGCACTTCCGGGTCCCGCCCGGCGGTCGGGACCTACTTAACGGCAGTCCCGTCTACTTAACGGAGGTCTACTCGGCACTCGCTAACGCTCGCTTCATCCCGGCTTGCCGGGACTATTCACGTTCAATCCCGTTGGGATTGGCGGACGAAATGAACGTCCAGACGGCCCGAAGGGCCTATGCGAGCCGCCAGGCGAGAGCGAAGCGGCAACATCGAACGCTCAACGTCCAACGTCCAACGGAAGAATTCAGGAGTCCGAAGTAGCGCAGGCTTTTAGCCTGCAGCTTTCCGGAAAACTGTTGGAAGAGGGAAAAAGAAAGCTACAGCCTGGAAAGGCTGTGCTACTTTGGGGACCGGAATGAGACGCCACCTCGGCCCTGACGGGGCCGAACAGTAGGCGCCGAGGGCGTCCTGAGCCTCGGAGAGGTGATTTCCGCTAGCGCAGGGCGAAGCCCTGGGTATGGAATGCAATAAAATTTTCCCCGAGCCCCGGCGGGGCGATTTCAGCAATCCGAGGATTTGTTCAAACCCCTCCAGGGTTGATTTTTGTTTGGGGATTTACCACGGGTTGCGCTCGCGAAAGCTCGCTGCACCCGCGGCTATTCACGTTCAATCCCTGCGGGATTGGGGACAAAATGAACGCCCAACCGGCCTTCGCCGACGCTCGCTTCACCCGCGGCTTGCCGGGACTATTCACGTTCAATCCCTGCGGGATTGGGGACAAAATGAACGCCCAACCGGCCTTCGCTAAAGCTCACTCCACCCGCGGCTATTCACGTTCAATCCCTGCGGGATTGGGGACAAAATGAACG
>SDBT01019613.1_pt1 | contig 10594 bp, 10 predicted proteins | sample 2277101 | NCBI WGS metagenome assembly SDBT01 (sample SAMN10404973, study PRJNA504765) | marine sediment metagenome | isolation source: marine sediment core GS10_PC15, 103 cmbsf | place: Arctic Ocean: Southern Knipovich Ridge | collected 2010
GCCTTGCTCCAGCATGGCAATGATGCTATCCGCATTCTCTTCCCAGTAGATCCACATACGGACCGGCCCAGCGTTTTGTCCCTGGAACGTACTCTTCGATCTGCTCGACAATACCGCCTCCACCGCAGGAGACGACCACAAGGAGCACAAGGTATAGGTCTGATGCGCGAATGGTATGCGCTGCCATTTTATGCCCCCTTCTCATTTAGAAGTTTATTGATGTCATTTATGATGACCTCTTTAGGGTCAACCAGTCCGATGTATCTAAATCGGATTTTTTCATTCCTGTCGATCAGAGCCACCATATAGCTATGATAAACAAGGTCAACACTTTTCTTGGCCTCTACGAAGACCTTGTACTGCTCCCACACCTCCTTGAGCTCCTCCTCGCTTCCAGTGAGAAAATGCCATCTTCCTTGGAAGCCTACGGTATAGGCTTTCACTCTCTCCGCGGTATCTTTCTCTGGGTCGGTTGTAATTAAAACTAGTACCAGGTCTTCGTTAATAATATCCTCGAATGCTCGTTGAATAGTTTTAAAATGTTGAGTCAACAATCCACAGACATCGGGACAGGTAGTGTAGATGAAACCCACCAATACCAGTTTCCCGTGAAAGTCACTGAGTCGGGTAGTCGATTTGTCCATGTCAGTGAGACTGAAATTGAAGGCCTCCTTCGGCTCAAAGAGCTCGATTCTACGGACGATCCGTTTCCCGGCTACTTCAGGATGTTTCAGAGCTGGGTGTTCAAAGGATGCAAGTTCCGCTTCGGTTTTACGAGACTGGCGGATACCTATGAATAACACGATGAATATGACGATACAGATGCAGATTAGGATATTAAGATGCTTCTTCAACTTCATCCTCCTATCTGACAACCAGATCACCCCTCATTTGCATGTGGTAATCACTGCACCAGACGGCACAGTAGAAGGGGAACGATCCCGTCACATTGGCGACAAATGAAACGTGTTCAATCTCCCCCGCCTTGATTTCTCCGACAATGACATCAAAGGCGGGTAGGTAAAAGCCATGTGAGACCAAGTCCACGTTCCGGATTCTAAGATCGACTCTTTGGCCTTTCCTGACCTCAATAGTCCTTGGCGTCCAATTGCCTTTTTCAGGAGTGCGGGCGAGGAGCTCGATCGTATCCGGTGCTTCCTGGGCCTCCTTGTAAGCAAAAACCGCCCAGATGGTCCCAATTGAACTCAGTATCACCAAAATGACAGCCAGTATTTCTTGTTTGCGCACGATGATCTACCCGGCGAATAGGTGCAGGAAGAAGATATTGATGCCCACTAAATAAATCAGCATAGGAACCCAACCTCTCTTCGCCATACTCATTGAAGCGAAGGTTTTCCTGGCAAACTTGAAACCATAGTCCAGTGCAAATAGCAGTCCTGCGAGAATAGTTGCTATTTGAACATAGGGCATGGCACCGGTGAAGACCGGTTTCCAGGGTGAATGCGCCGTGCCGAACAAATCCCATCCCCAGGCAAATGGGTCCGAGAGAATATGCAGCAGATAGCTGCCATTGGGCAGAATGATGCCAATGCTGTAAGCAGCCCAGACGGCTAGTCCAATGGGGATGAGGCAATAGGAGAAGTTGACGAACACTTCCTTAAGTTTGACTTCCCGGTCCCGACTTAACCACTTCGAAAGAAAAGCGAAAAGCAGGAAGGAGGCAGGGATAATAAGAAAATCGATCAGAGTGGCCTCGGCGATGTATCCGATATAACCGCGAAGGGTCGTGGCGCGTATCATCTCCTTAAACTGACCGGATGGCCCCTGGAAGGCCTTGAAAAATACTATGAATATTCCGACCATCGTCAGGGCTTTGAAGGCTTCGTCCAGACCGCGTCTGTTAAACTTATCATCCGTGCGTTTGCGTTCAACCAGCAGGTCTGCGCCAAAGGGCCTGACATTGAAAGCCATGTTATCGTAAGGGCAAGATTTGAAACATTCCAGGCACAGACCGCAATAGGTGTTGCGATTCATGTCATAGGGCTGTTCCATCCAGGGGCATCCATAGCCCTCCTCATTGCCCACGACACAGGTTTTTGGCGAGTGGGCATCACAGATTTTGAGGTCCTTTACCCGGACCTCGCAGAGAGCAAAATTGGAATATAGACCCTGGAAACCACTGACCGGACACATAAACAGGCAGAATGTGCGTTTTTCGTATATGACGGCAACGATAGTGGCTGATCCGATGATCAGGGCTAGAAACAAAAAGGTGGCGTAGGGACGGACTGTAAAGAAACCGGAGAACCATGTGGATACGAAAAACAGGATTACCAGGGGCCAGAGATTGCGGATTTCATTCGGCCATCGTTTATTCAGCCCCCAGGACTTTTGCCTGATTACCTGGATGAGTCGAAACCTCTGGAGCCAATCGCCAAGCATCGGGAAAGGGCAGACCATGCACCAGAACCGTCCAAAAAACGGAACCATGATAAGCATCAACAGAACCCACCACAAAATCCAGACGATCATGATGCCAAAATTGTAATTACCAGATGAATACCCTCCTACAAATCCAGCGATGAGGATGATGGTAAAAACGAAAAAATTGATGAGAATGGGTATGAATGGGAACCAACGGCTTTTGAACAACGCCCGAACCAGTTTGAATTTGGTCAGTTCAAATCGCCAGCTGAGGGGGAACAATCCAAACAGCTTCTCGCCAGAAGTTGGGTTGCCACCCCGATATTTAAAAGAGAATCCGAGGGAGCCAATCCCGAAGAGCGCAGCGAAGACCACGGCCATATAATATCTTCGGTTCGGCAAGACCTTGAACGTGCCCACCATGTATGGATGAAATTCACCACACGTTCTGGAGCAACGGAATGTGAACTTACCGGCTTTATCGGCTTTGAACACGACCAATTTCGGCTCGCCAGGGTAAACAGAGAACTCAACATCGTAGCCATCTAAGAAGAATCCGTGCGGGACATCATCGCTGATAAGCGTGAGAAGAACTCGATCACCTTTATTCACGCTGATGACTTCAGGGGTATAGGAATATTTCTTGGCATGCAGTTCGATACGCCTGACCTGACTTCTGGAAGATGGTGATCCTTCACACGATAGCAAAAAGAAACACGCAATGGCTAAGACCATTATTGCATATGATCTTTTCATTCCTGCTCCCAGTTGAGTAGGCGCAAGATGGCGATGGATTTCCTTGAGAAGAGTTCCATCCGGGATCCATTCCAAAGTGCAAATGCCGTCGTCATCGTGCTGCCGGGACGAAACTCAAGTTCGCCGTCCTGATTGCTCTCGAGGTTCCTTTTGAAAACGACTTCCCACTTGCCCTCCCTATATTCACCTTTAGCATCCACATTCTGTTTCTCCAAGGGCGTCTGAGTACCAGGTCCATGCGCAATGAGCTCACGAACGGGTACGATGGATATATCACCGTCTTTGTAACGACGCGTATTTTTATCTGCTAGCCATTGCCAGATATTGGCGGTGCTTCCATAGCCCATCATCTGGGCGGTCGCGGGGGCATTGCCTTCTGCAAATAATATGGCACAGGCATCAGGGTCGACCGGTGCACCCAAGTCTTCCGTATCATCCTCGAATTCCAGCAGGAAGGCAACCTCATGGTCATTGTATGCTAGCCGAACCCATAATTCTCGTTCCACATTTCCGTACGGCGATCTGGCGGCTTGCGGGTAGAGTTTAATTTTCTCAGGTTCTATCTCACCCCAGAACGAAGCGTCGACATCCAGTCCTAACTCGTGATCAACACGTATGACGGTGAGGTCCTTCATGGCTTCAACTTTGCCGGGACTTGTATTAATCGTAACATAGAGGTGGAGGAAGTAACCGACACTGAGAATGGCGACGATGACGGTGGTGCCAATAATCGCGCTATGATATCGTTTCACAATGGCGTCCCAGTCTATGCATTCGTGGGTGTTACATTGCCCATAACCGTTTTGATATAATTCAGTTTGATTCCGATCTCTTCACCAAATTCCGCCACATTCTTGCTCTTCAGTATCTCCAGAATGATTTGCTTGGCGGTGCTCCATTGCTGGTGAAGGGGACAAGGATTGTTATCATTGCAACCAGAGAGGCCAATAATACACTGATCCAGAAACGCCTCGCCGTCCTCACCAGTCGATGGCCGCCTGACGCGGAAAGCTTTTTGGTCCGGGATGATTTCACCGTCCAGGTCGTGCCCTTCCAGATAGAAGCTGTGGATAACGTCCAGAGACGCCAGGTGAAACCGCAGGGTATCGCCCTCATTCACCCGGATCACGGACGGCTCGTAGGCATACTGCCTGGCCTTGATCGTGATCTCTCTGAGAACAGGATCAGTGGCAGCGGACCCGCCCAGCTAGGTTCCGACGTAGCTGCCTAGGACAACTGCGGCGGCGATTATGATGAAGTTCTGCAGTCTTACCAATTTCATATTCAAGGTTCCCGTGGGTTCCCTGGAAGCAAGTGGCGAGCCATTTACCACCGGGGAGCCTTCGTCTTCCCAAGGAATATATCCGCTTGGGCGGGATATGCTCGATTATCGTCGCGAAAGTGCGAAGTCCGCCTGGATTTCACCCTCAGCTGGGACAACAACCGTCTGAGTCTTGCTCTTCAGGCGGTCATGCCAGGCAACAAGCTCGTAGGTCCCGGCGGGGACGCCCTCGATAGTGTAGGTCCCGTCTTCGCCCACTTCCACGTAAAAGGGATTCTGCAGGACCAGGACCCAGGCTTCCATCTCGGGGTGCACGTTGCAAAGCATCACCGAGATGCAGCCTGCTTCATTGAAGGTGTAGGTTCGGGATTCTCCCTTCGGCCAGGTGCCCAGGTTGATCTTTTCTGCACAGGCGTCTGGTGTAAAGATGTTATGAAGGACATCGTCACTGTTCTTGAACTTGACCGTACTCCCGACAGTTATCGGCAGGATATGAGGGTGGAAGACAAGGTTCTTCTGATCCATGACGGCTGGTTCTTCAGGAGGCGGAAACTCCTGTTCAACTTTCTGGATATACACTACTCCGCCACCCTTGCCACGGGCGCCTTTCGTCGTCACGTGAACGATGATGTCGCCAGCCTGGACGACGCTGGTAAGCAACGTCAATGCGGCCAGGTAAATGCCTGAATGTATGAATTTCATTGCGGGCCTCAACTTTCGATTATATGCCAATGTTGAACTGAAGGGTGAACCGGCCGTCATCCTTGCGGGCCTCATCCAGCGGCAGCCGGTACTCCAGGGACAATTTTACATTTGCCCTGAGCATGATAATAACCGAAGGAATAAGGTTCAATTGTGGATCGGCAACAGTGTCATCGACGTCCTTGGTCGTAGACTCAAAACGGGCATAGCCAATGAGCCAGGGGTGGACCACATAATGCCCTTCAGCAAAATAGGCCAGGGAATTACGGACGCGTCCATTATAATCGGATTTCATCGTCATGGCACCAGCCGTGATGACCAGCCGGTTAAACCACCAGTCGATGTCGCCGCCCATAACAGTGAATACGTCGTCCAGAGTATCCTTGGTGGCCTTGCCACGGTAAAAGAAGCCTCCTGCGCGTATGTTATTATCGATATAAAAGGCTGAGACGTCGCTGGCTTGGCCCTCAGTACCACCCGTTTCGCCCAGGCCGCCCAATTTGTAAGTGACACGGCCATAGAAATCCTTCGCTGTGTTCACATCGTAATTATCTGCATCATTTTGACCGTTACCCATGCCAACGGCGTAGGTGAAACCGCCACTACCTGATCCACCATTTCCAGCGCCCCAGACTTCCAGGCCCCCGCCAGCTCCGTTGCGCATCCGCCAAGTGCCGGACTGATTCTTGAGGTCCACCATGTTATAGTGTTCCCGAGTCATACGGTATTGTTCCGGAGTGGGGCTTAAACCGACAGACCCCGCTTTTATATGTAGCAGAGGGCTGAAATCGTACTGGGCGGCGAATTCATAGGCTAACTCAGATTCATGCTCTAATTCAACTTCGCCAAAATAGGAGATAGTTTCACCAATCGTGCCGCCATACAGCAGCTCGAATTCGTGAGGAATCTCAAAGGACAGTTTGTCATCACTGTTATAGTGGATACGTCCGAACGCATGAACTGAAAACGGAGCCCCGCCTGCAATGTCAGCCGGCCAGATTGCATCGGGGAATACCCGTTTATAACCTTCCGATCCCAAGGAGACGGGTTCTTCTTTGGTCATTTCCGGATCTTGCCCTGACGGATAACGATAGCCGTTATTCTTAAATGCCTTACCGAAACCGTTTAGTTTTGGATAGGCAAAGTGACACGTTGAGCAACTGGTGCCATACTTCCGTGAAAAGGTGGGGATGGCCATCGCCTGCCTGGGTAAAATAAATATCACCGTCAGCAAGATCATGGTTCCAAAAGTGAAAAAGCGTTTCGTGCTTCGCATCGTTAGACTCCCATATGAGGTAATTGCAGATTGTCAAAAGGATTATACTCTAACCCCTCTCAAAATGTATGCCAGGATTTATTAATTGTTTTATTAGTACATAATAAACATGAATATACAATATCTTTATAGCAGGATTTTAAGCCTGCAATGGTATGCTTACCGCCACCGTGAGAGTGGCAGTTAAGGTTGAGGAAGTGGCATCTCGCCGAGGAGGCGGAGTGTTATAAACCGCGTCGGAACTGCTGGGATTGGATCTTGTGGCGTCGCATCAGGCGTTGAAAACTCTGTCGCTCGACTCCGGCCTCCTTAGCGGCAGCTGTTACATTGCCACCGGTATGATAAAGCAAATGGTGAACGAACTGCTTTTCGAAGGTCTGGTTTACTGATCGCCGAGCCTCCTCCAGGTTCAGTGAAGGAATGGTTATGTTATAGGCTCGATCCTCCTCGGAGTGCGAGATGTACGGGGGCAGGGACCGGGCTGAAATAACGTCACCTTGCTCCTGTGTAATTGCGCTCACAATTACATTTTGCAGTTCCCTCCCGTTACCCGGATAATCAAAGCTGGTTAGAATACCTAGAGCATCCTCAGTGATAGAACTGATCTTTTTGCCTTGCGCTATACTGTGCTTGTCGATAAAGAACTGGACCAGTGCAGGGATATCATCCTTGTGTTCCCGTAAGGGTGGGAGCTGAATTGGAAAAACGTTCAGGCGGTAATAGAGGTCCTGACGGAACGCCTCATCTTTCATGAGGGTCGAGAGGTCACGGTTCGTGGCAGCGATGAAACGCGCTTTAACCGGTATGACACGGTGACCCCCTATGGGTGTGAATTCTCGGGCCTCCAGGACGCGCAGCAGTTTGACCTGGAAAGCCGGGGTGAGATCGCCCACTTCATCAAGGAAGATAGTTCCTTCCCCGGCTACTTCGAATTTCCCGCGCTTCGCCTGGGCGGCTCCGGTAAAGGCCCCTCGTTCATGACCGAACAACTCGGTTTCCAGCAGATTCTCAGGGATCGCAGAGCAATTAATAGGCAGGAACGGCTCTTCACTCGAACTCCCGACCCGGTGGATGGCTTTGGCCACAAGTTCTTTGCCAGTCCCGCTCTCACCGGTGATGAGGATGTTGGTTGCGATCGGTGTCTGGACGGCCATGCCGATACGCTTGAACACCTCCTGCATGAGCGGGTGACTGCCGATGATCTCGTCAACGCTTTGAGTCCGGATCAATTCCGTTTTGAGCTGGCTCACATGCTGCCTGAGTCTCAGCACCTCCAGGGCCCGTTCGGCTACACGGCGCAGATTATCCACATCGAGAGGCTTGGTGATATAATCAAAGGCACCCTGTTTTATGGCATCGATGGCCGTGTTCATGGTGCCGAATCCCGTGATGATGATGATGGGTATCTGACTGCCCTCCTCGGCGGCGGTTGTCAGCACACTCAAGCCATCCCGCTTAGGCATGGTGATATCGATAAACGCGATGTGCGGCTTACCCGACCGGAGTTGGTCGAGGGCCGCTTCTCCGTCTGGCGCAGTGATCACCTTGGCTCTCTTTTTAAACGTTTGCTGAAACGCATAGACGATATTCTTGTCATCGTCCGCTATCAGGATGACCGGTTGCTGAAAGACTGTCATGATTGAGTCTCCAGGGGTAACAGGATAATGAAGGTCGCGCCCCTCTCACGGCCGTTCTTTGCCTGAATACTGCCGCCGTGAGACTCAATCACGCGCCTGGCCATGGAGAGCCCGAGACCTGTACCCTGTGCTTTAGTCGTGAAAAAAGGATCGAAGATCTTCGTGATCACATCGGGAGATATGCCCGGGCCATCATCCTGGATAACGACCTGCAGGACCTGCTCCGACTGGGTGCTATCTCCAGCTTCCGAGCCGTTGAATTGGATACGCTCGGATGGACCAACCATCTGCCGGGCTAGAGAGGCGGTCAGCGGGATGGTTTTGGCAGCGATCTCAATATGGCCGTCTCTCTCAATTGCGTAACTGGCATTGATCAAAATGTTAATCATGACCTCCTGTATCAGATGGCGGTCCACATGGACCTCGGGTAGGTTCGGCTCCAGGTGAATGTGGGTTTCAATGTTACTCTTTTCAAATTGGTGCCGGTAAAGGCTCACACTGTTACGGATCAAGACTTCCAGGTCTTCAGGATGTTTTTTCAGCGGATCGGGGCGAGCATATGTGAGCAGGTCGGTGGCTATTTTATTGATGCGCTTGATCGAATCCAGAACCACTTCGAGGGACCTCCGCTGATCTTTCCCGAGCTGTTCGCTTTCTCCAATCAGCTGCAGCAGCATATTAGCCGATGTGAGGGAGTTCCGGATCTCATGCGCGATGACAGCGGCCATTTCGCCCAGGGCGGCCAGTTTCTCCGCCTGAAGCACTTGCTGCTGCTCCTTCTGGAGTTGTTCGGTCCGCTCAGCCACCAACCGCTCCAGGTTCGTGCTGTATTCCAGGAGCTGCTTATCCTTCGCCTGGATGAAGCTGGCCATATCATTAAATTTTCGAGCCAGATCTTCAATCTCATCACCACTGCTGATCCTAAGTCGATGGGAGAAGGTCCCGCTGGCGATGATATCCGACCCTTTCTGCAGATCGTAGATCGGGATAACGAACTGACTGGTAGCCAGGCCGCTCAGTAGCAGTGCCAACACGCCAGAGACTCCCATCATCGCCAGAGTGACCAAACCCAGTTTCCGAGGAGTGGCGAAGATAATCCTCCCCGGCTGGCTAAGATAAAAATAGTAATCACTTTCGAGGCCGCTGGCGTAAATATCCAGCGGGGTATGATAGACCACATCCCCTGCCGGTGTCACGGCCACCCCCGCCTCGCTGGTGATCTGATCCAATGTCAGGTCTTTGGAGAAATCGTCCTGCAGTATACTGGCCCCCGGTTCGACCAGCAGCCGATTCCAGTCCTGCTTACGGGCCGAATGGTACAGGTAGTTACCGTCGTGGTCGATCAGGCCGGCGGTGTAGTGCTCCCTACCCCTGAGCGCTGACTCGATGATGGCGAAGACATGATCCGCAAATACATCTGCGATCAGGATGCCTCGCAGGTCGCCACTTTCGTCGCGATCAGGCATGGCGAACGTGAAAGCAGCAAATGGTTGCCCGCTGGCCGTGTCCAGGTGCTCCACCGGCGACATTCGCGATCTACCTTGTGCCAAATCATCTATCAACAGTTTATAATAATACCAACTATAGTTACTCAGCAGCGAAGTGATACGAGCACGATCGTAAGGATCGCGATGCAGATGGAGCAGCCCTTCAATGTTTGACTCCGACATATATGTGAGACGGGCATAGTACGGTCGCGTGTGCATGAGCAGCAGTGCACGGTCCTCCCATACCCCCAGGTCGGTTGGATCGACCGGCTTACCGGGTTCGGAACCTTTCCTGGATTGGAAGAACACCAGGAGCGTATTCAGGTCAGAATCAATGGCAGCGCCGAAATCAATCAGTCGCCGGTTGATGGTGCTGGTCACAGCCAACAGTTCATCAATGGCAGAATCACGCATGAACCGCGAGCCGACATACCACGAATAGCCCCCCACGACTATCAGTGGCAAAATGGAAAAACCGACGAAGGCGATCCCTAATTTGTGCCTGATGCGCAGTCGTGTCAAGCGTCCAAACAGCTTGCTAAAAATCGCTGATGGTCTCATTGCTATATATCTCGATTCAGGTCGTTGAACTTGTCCGTGCGAATTTAAGACAAGGGCAAGTCGGTAGGAACAGGGAAATGCGGAGAGGCGCCAATAGATAGAATCATCACTTTAGGAGCTAGAGAGGGACAAACGAAAGGAGTTCGGAACATCACCTCGTTGTGTTGAATCGTAACATGCGGTTGTCAGCTCCACTTTATTCCACAGGTGTGGATCTTTCTAGAAGAAACTGGTCAGGAGTGGGCACCATTGGGCAAATTCTTGCCCCGTTTTCCTGCCCCTTTTTGTATTTCACGACGGTAGGTACATGAACTGAAAATAAAATTGCACTCTCATTGCATCGTTGTCTAAATCCTCGTCGGTACGCGCAGTGCTGTCAAGCCGGAGGTCGCCCCGACATAAAGTCGGGGTCGGTCCCGCCTTAAATAACAAGGGCTTAGGAAAACTTCTAAGCCCTTTGAATTTACTAGGAAATGTAGTGAGTTGGACAGGAAATGTCGTGAGTTGA
>SDBT01019614.1_pt1 | contig 10594 bp, 6 predicted proteins | sample 2277101 | NCBI WGS metagenome assembly SDBT01 (sample SAMN10404973, study PRJNA504765) | marine sediment metagenome | isolation source: marine sediment core GS10_PC15, 103 cmbsf | place: Arctic Ocean: Southern Knipovich Ridge | collected 2010
ACACTCCCAACGCACCCCGCTAAAAGACTATAAAAGGAGATGGGATCTCCACCGTTTAAGACTTTAGCTTTGTCTCCACAAACTGCGAGCAACTCCTGAATACGAATAACATCGCCAGTACTATCCTTGATGTAACTGATATTGTCTATTTTGATAAGTCTCTTAAAAAAACTCGGCGTAACATCAAAACCAGAATTGACTGGGATATTGTATACCATTATGGGAATCTTTATGGCCTCGGATATTTTCTCGTAGTGGTAATAGACTCCATCACTGTTAGGGCCTTCAAAATATGGCGGAAGTATCAATAAGCAGTCAGCTCCGACACTTTCAGCATGTTTGGCAAACTTGATTGCCTCCGCTGTGCTTATGGCCGATGTGTGAACCACGAAACCTACTTTACCATCGATGTGTCTTGATGCAATCTCTGCAATTTTTCTCCTTTCTTCAGGTAAAAGATAAGCAAATTCACCCGTACCCCCACAAACGAGGATGCTGTGTATACCAGCTTCCAACATAGAATCGATGTGGTTCCTTAAAGCGACTTCATCTAATTTCTCACCGTCTTCAGTAAATGGAGTACACAGGGCTACACATATTCCTTCAAGATTTTTCATGATAGTCTCCACACATTTTTCTAAATAATTATAAGCGAATAATTTTATTATATTCTTTCCTAATATTCAACGAAAAATAATAACCCGAAATTGCCTACAGAGATTATGAATAGCTGATTTTCTACTTTTTCTCCCGTATTTCAATAACAAAAAAAGTGAACTTATTATATTTTTAGAAAATTTTCATCCTTCATTTCTCACTCTATCTCAGCAGATTGACTTAATGGCTGAGTTATAGTAAAAATGAGCTGCAATATCGGCAGTCAATTGTATTCTGCTGCTAAATAGGGTTAAGAGACATAGGGAGAAATCAATGAAAAACGGCTATTGGCAAAAAATGTTGAGGGTGGATTTGACCAGCCGCAAATCGATAGTGGAACCTATAGCTGAGCAGGACTTGAAAGATTTCATCGGAGGCGCGGGCCTGGCCGCTGAGATATTGCGGAGAGAACTGCCTGCAAAAATAGACCCGTACGGCGCTGAGAACGTTGTTATATTTGCGACGGGCCCTTTCCAAGGGCCTGCAGTGCCTGGCGGGGCGAAGTTTAGCATCGTAGGAGTATCCCCGCTTACGGGGACGTTTGCGGATACAGCGGCCGGGGCGGCATGGGGACCGTCGTTGAAGGACGCGGGCTATGACATAGTCGTTCTGGAAGGGACGTCTGAGAAACCTGTTTATATACAGATTGTGGACGGTGACGTCCAAATCAGAGATGCCTCTGATCTTTGGGGCAAGGACACTTTTGAAACGGTCGATGCGATTCATGAGGAGACAGGCGATAAAAAACTGAGTATTGCAACTATCGGTCCTGCTGGAGAACGAAAGGTGGCGATTGCATGTATCGCTGTGGACAAACACAGTTTTGCCGGCCGATGTGGCCTGGGGGCGATCATGGGGAGCAAGAACGTCAAGGCGGTGGCTGTGCGTGGCAGCAAGAAGGCTGAAGTGCACGATGCAGAAGCCACCAGGACACTGATCAAGAAATATCAGAAACAGATCTACGAGGCGGTCACAGAAAATGAATTCAGGCTGCATGGGACGCCGGGACTTTGCGAAACTGCGGAAGGCCTGGGCGATATGCCGATTAAATATTGGGAGCGGGATATATGGCCTGAGGGAGCCAAAAGACTTGGTGCTCCTAACTATACTGAGGCGCTAAACGCTAAGCCTTTACCATGCAAATACTGCCCGATTGGGTGCCATCGTAGGATTACGATTACAGAGCCTGAAGAGTACAAGTTTGAGGGGATAGGGCCGGAGTACGAAACTCTCGGAATGATGGGGACAAATCTGCTGATTGACGATCCCAAGGTTGTTGCTATCGGCAACGACATTGCCAACCGCCTGGGAATTGACACGATCAGTACGGGCGCTATGGTGGGCTTTGCGATGGAATGCTTTGAGAAGGGATGGATTACAACTGAGGATACGGACAGTCTGGAATTGCAATGGGGTGATGCGAAGGCGTTTCTTACTTTGGTCGAGCAGATCGGGCGTCGTGAAGGTTTCGGTGCAGTCTTCGCGGAAGGGACGGTGGAGGCGGCCAAGAAGATTCATCCTGATTCTGTAGCTGAAGTGGTGCATTGCAAAGGCTTGGATTTGCCTGCTCACGATCCACGAGCCTGTATTTCTCTGGCGCCCACCTACGCAACTGGGACACGAGGAGGCTGTCACTTCCGTGGTCCTTGCGAGGATGTCGAAATGGGCGGCTTTTTCATTCCTGAGGTTGGTATAAAAGAGGGCTCAGTAAAGTTCTTTGAAAGAGAGAATCAGAGTTTGGTCGCCATGAAGTGCCAGGACCTCGGCGTATTGATGAATTCGCTGGTTCTGTGCTTGTTTACGGTTGACGGCGGCGACTGGTCAATGACCAATGTTACCGAGCTATTTAACGCAATAACGGGATGGGATTATTCTGTCGGTGACTTGATGCTTGCCGGCGAGCGTGGTTTCACGGTGCAAAGGCTTAACAACATTCGTGATGGTTATGACTCGAGCATGGATGTTCTTCCTAAGAAGATGTTCCAGGTGGCTAAGGAAGGGTTCCGAGCGCGCAAGACGATTCCGTTTAAGGGCTTGATGGAGGATTACTACGCTTTGCGAGACTGGGATGAGAAAGGAGTGCCAACAAAAACAACGATGGAACGGCTGAATCTAGCCGTAGTTGAAAAAAGCACGACGGGGAGTGGCTGATGGTCGTCAACATAAAACTGATGAGCATGTTTGCCAAGTACCTGAAGAATCATCCTGAGGGCAAGATGGAGGTCGAAGAAGCCACGACCGTTCGTGGGCTGGCGGAGATTCTGGGGTTACCATTTAAGCTGGTTCGGATCATTACGGTGAATGGCAAACAGGAAGACCTGGATAAAGTTCTGTCTGATGGTGATTTGGTCTACATATTTCCTCCGGCGATAGGCGGCGGATGATTTTGCTCAAATCGAGTAGCAAGCATGATTAGTGCAGAGCAAGCAAGACTCATAGAGCCGTATCTTACGCCATCCGCTCCAGCTTTCTGACCTGCTCCAAATCATCATTAGTATCTATTGTTTTATAATTTTTCCTTCTTGGATGATGATTTTAGCCTTCCGGAGTGCTCTTATGTCCTTAAGAGGGTCTTTCTCAATCACTAAGAGATCTGCCACTTTCCCTTTTTCAATTGTCCCCAGCCGGTCTGAAGCACCACAGATTTCAGCATTGATCTTTGTTGCCGCTACAATAACCTCCATTGGCGTGTATCCATGCTCGACAAATCTCTCTATCTCCTCAAAGTATACCCAAGGATACTCAAGCATATAACCAACATGATCTGTTCCCACTCCCATCTTTACTCCCAACTTCTTCATCTTACGGAAAATATTTACCGATTTAAGATGCTCCACTGTTTTCCAATATTTTTGCCCCGGATCCTTCTTCAGGAGTCTGGCGGATATTCTCAACATCACGTCAAGGTTGGGAACACAATATGTCCCCTTCTCTGCCATCATCTCGATCACATCATCAGGTATGGCAAAACCATGCTCAATACAATCAGCACCCGCCTTAACCGCCCAGCGCACAAAATCATAGTACTCACCCCTCATCAAACTCGAATGGCCAGAGTGGACAGTGATAAGCCTACCGTAGTAATGGGTCTCTTCTACAGCCGCCTCTATCTCTTCCCGGGAATAGGGAGGCAATATCTTTATCAAATCAGCGCCCGCCTTGAGCTGCTCCCTCACTCCTCTGCGAAATCCTGCAGGACCATCAACCTCTATTGCTAAGCCTCCCCCACTCCCGTGACCTCCGGTACAGGTTATCCCCTGCCCCACCACAATTGGACGGGAGCCAATAAAGCGCCCTTCTCTGAAGGCTTTCTTTGCTGTTATGCTTACATTACGATAGCCAGCTACGTCCCTTACTGTCGTGACCCCAGCCATGAGAAGGCGATTGAGAAAATGAGCGGCTCTGAATGAAGATATGGAGTCATTAATCAGGAACCACTCCTCCCTATTGGGAGCGTAGGTGAAGTGAACATGGGTATCAATGAGTCCTGGAATCACTGTTTTCCCCTTGACATCGATGACCTCAGCCTCCTTGGGAATAGCAACCTTCCCCTTAGTACCAACGGCTTCGAATTTGCCATTGGTAATAACAATCACCATATTTTCCTGAGGTGAAGCACCGGTTCCGTCTATTAACCTTGCTCCAGTAATGACCAAGTTCTTGGGCTGCTGCTCCTGGTCTCCAGCGAAACTAACGATAATGATAGAAAACATGAAAAATAGTAAAACAAAACTTCTTAAATCTTTCATAACAAGATCTCCTTTTTTTATAATTAAAGCTTTTAATGCAATAAATTCAAATGGCTAAGTATTAAGTGAGGTCTATAAATAATATTTCGTAGACACAATGTCAAAACAAAAAAAACGTAAAAATTTCCGGTTTTAGCATCTTTAAAATCCTTTTTAAGTACCAGCGCGGATCATTATTTTTTTAATATATTCATGTTTGGATTCTTATTAATATCCTTTATCTAAGCTAGAAATAATGTCAAATTAAAAATGCACTTGTTACACCAAGCTTGCTGCCAGTTTCCTTTTGGCTCAAATTCGCTCCTTGGCAATATCTAAAGCCTGGGGAGGATGGAGTGGCTAACCAAGACCATTGTTATAATTTCGGCCTTTTATATGCTTGGAGTCCCTCCAATTTTAGATTATTTTGCGAGTTATTAAGCTTACCTTAATGAAACTAATTTTCGCATGTTTGACCTTAATTTTTTCTTATGATAGAAATTATAAGCAAGAGAGCTAATGAAAATTACATAAAAAATGGATAAGAACTCTGTAGATAAAAAAGCCAGTTCCTGTCCTCAATCAAATGTAATACAAAAAATTAAACTGTACCGAATATTCCAGAGATTTGTCAGAAACAAGATTGATAATATTCCTGAAGTAATTTCTAAAGAATTTGAAAAAGTTAATTTGAGCAAAAAGATAAAACCTGGCATGCAAATTGGTATTACAGTAGGAAGTAGGGGAATTGATAATCTTCAGCTAATTATAAAATCTATAATTCACGAAGTTCTAAAGAGAAAAGGTGTACCTTTTATTCTTCCTGCAATGGGTTCCCATGGCGGCGCCAATGTTGAGGGTCAAAATAAAATATTGGAAAGTTACGGTATTACTGAAGAAAGTTTAGGAGTACCAATCAAAGCAACTATGGAGGTAGTTGAATTAGCAAAATTGGAAAATTGCTTATCAGTTTATTTTGATAAAAATGCTTTTCAATCTGATGGTATTATTGTAGTTAACCGGGTGAAGCCACACACAATTTTTAAGGCTAAAATTGAAAGTGGTCTTCATAAAATGCTGGCTGTTGGCTTAGGCAATCAAAAGGGGGCAAGTTCAGTCCATAGTTTGGGATCTGAGAGGATTCCAGACCTTGTAGAAAAATTTGGTCAAGTGATTTTGAAAAAGGCTCCTATACTATGCGGGTTAGCGCTTTTAGAAAATGCTTATGATGAGATTAAAAAAATACAAGCCGCCCTCCCCGAAGATTTTGCTAAAGTAGATGAAGAGTTATTAAAGGAGTGTAAGGAAAATATGCCGTCACTTCCTGTATCCAATATTGATATTCTTGTATCGGAAGAAATGGGGAAAGATATAAGCGGAGCAGGCATGGATACTAATATTGTTGGCGGGATTAAGGTTTACAAAGAAGGAGAGTATACGCCGCCTCAAATAAAAAAAATAATTGTATTAGACTTGACCTTAGGAAGTCACGGTAATGCTCTGGGAGTGGGAATAGCAGATATAATTACCAAAAAATTGTATAAGAAGATTGATTTTAAGGCTACCTATAAGAATGTAATAGCCTGTGGTTATCTTGATCGAGCAAACATTCCTGTTATCTTAGATACAGATGAAGAAGCTATTGAAGTGGCATTAAATACCATATTTAATTTACCTGGTACAAAACCTCGTATCATAATCATTCGGAATACTTTAAAACTAAATGAGATGTTAATTTCTGAAGCTATTTGGGAAGAGATTAAAAACCGAAAGGAAATTTCTACTGCAGGTAGTTTGGAAAAGTTTACTTTCAATAAAAGAGGGGATTTAACTTTAAGAATATAAGATATAATAGAAACTTCTATTTATTCCTTTTATATAAATATTTGTTTGTCTCTGATATGATCACAGCGCTGAGGCCAATAAGGCCCACAAGATTGGGAAAGGCCATAAGGCCGTTCATTATGTCTGCAACAGTCCAGACTGTTTCAAGCTTTAACGTAGTTCCCAAAAATACAAAAATCACAAAAATGATTCGATAAGATTTGACAGCCTTCTCAGAAAACAAAAATTCAATAGATTTTTGTCCGTGATGGAAGAGAATATTCCTTAGGATTAGGCCTTGTCATTTATAAAAGAAATTTTCCTGCTGCTGATTATCCAGGCTTCCCCATGATAAGGTCCCTTGTTATTCTTCAGAGACCCTATCGCTATCACACAATTGGAAACCTTCCTCTGTCTATTTAGTACGTCTAGAGTGTCCGGCCTATCTAATTCAATAATTGCCCTGTAATGCCTAACGGTCAGACCTAAGCTCTTCATCAATCAGCTAAATGAGATTAATCGGGAGGTTTCCTTCCTTTTTGTTCACTCCTTTTTCGTTTGTTTCTCAGGCTTCTGGAGTGGTTTATACCCAACTTCCTTAAGCCACCACGCAGGATAACCTACACCCTTATCTACTTTTGGTATATTGATCTGTCCATCGCTGTATTTAACGATTAAATAGTCAGCAAGCTTCCACCATTCTTGTATGACTGCATTTGCATGTTTGATACAGTAGTCAGTTAAATATTCAACTGCTAAATTCGGATCGATCTCATGAAGTTCTCTGGCAGCTTTTTCGACTTTAGGTTGCATGGCAAACGCTTTACCTTCAAGCCGCTTTTGGGCTGCATTGATATCTTTTATCATATGGCTGTACATAAGATCAGCCCAGTTAGAGACAAAGTTAAAGGCACTCCAGGAGGACTCTCTACTGAATTCTGTAATCGATCCAGTCATATATGGCTTTGGCATTTTGGTAATTCCAGCATAGAAGGGAACGTAACAAGTACTGTAGGCAGCGTCATGGCCAAACCAGGCAATCCCCCCTATCGAAGCAGGCAGCCATCCTCTCGACTGCACAACAATACTATGCGAGGTTCTATTCAAAGAAATAGCACGTTCCCATCTCCCTTTAACCTGTTTTTCACCTTCGCCACCTGCATAACGATTTGGAGTGCCGAACGGGCCCGCAGCAAGACCCTTGGTTAGATCAAATTCAGTCCCTTCATAGTGGTCTCTATGGATGGCCATAAGGTCTTTTACCGAGACTTTCTTATCTGGTTTGACTGAGAAAGGATATTCCCGTGTGTATTGATTCTTTACCCAGGGCTTAAACACTCGGGATGGAGCCAATAGACTATATGCCCGCCACAGACGTCGCAGGCTGCCATAGGGAGGTTCCTCTCTAACTCTGTTGTATGCAGAACTGAAATCAAATGGAGTTGCAGGGTTCCACCATCCCTGTTCTTCTGCAATTTTGAAGATGTTGTCTGAAGCCATAAAGTAGTCCGGATTATCCAGATCGATCTCCCGAATTGTAAATGTATTTGCCATAACAGCTATCTCATCATCTGGCACTCTTTGGGCAACCCATATTGCGCCCTTTCCAGATGGAGTACAAAGAATATCGAACACCCACGCTTCTTCTGTATCTATTATGGTTATTGTTTCGCCTAATTCGTTGTAACCATATTTTTCAGCCAATTCCCCCATTAACTTAATAGCCTCTCTTGCAGTTGAACACCTCTCCATAGCAACCCTGGCAAGATTCCGATTTTCAAATGGAGCGTCCTCACGGTCTCCACCAGTCTTAACAGTTCGAGCATCAACCGTGCACTCACCTATACCCAGTCCGTGATCATTTAAAATTGGCATTACAAGTTCGAAATAACCGTTTGTATGTTCTACCTGTGGTATATATGCAACTGGCTTTGTTGGTTTTTGCCCTGCTATCGGAGCATAACCTGGTGATCTTTTTGCATCTACTATACGGGGATACCTGATATTTCCTGGTGGCTTTGCATAGAGTGGTCGCATCGAACCAGGCTTATGATATGCTGCTGGCACTTTTATAACTCGTATATCGTATCTGTATCCGCCACAGGTATAACTAATCATAGGGCACCCATCTGCGCTAGCATTTTTCCCGACGGCTATTGTGGTGCAACCCAGCACATAAGCACTCAATAGCATCAGGGCAGCATATAAGATTCCAATTAAAAAAGTTAACTTCATTAATCTCATTTCTTTACCTCCTATTCCTCCTCCGCAAAAACTACCCCATTCATCAGAAAGCATTCCATTAATACAAAAAATAAGCACGCGGCTAATCTTTTGAAATGCTTTGAGTAAATCATAAATAATCTCCGCTAAGTTTTATTTTGCGGAAACAAAAACATGGATTTATCCTCCTTAAATGATAACATTCCAAGGAAGTCTTTAAAGAAAAATATCGATTTTAAAGTGGCCCGCAGTAGCAATTCGAGATGTTACGGAATGAAAAGGTTAACGTTTAATGACCTTCCCCTCCTGGATGATAATCTGGATATTGCGGAGTGCTCTTATATCCTTAAGAGGGTCTTTCTCAATCACTAAGAGATCGGCAAGTTTCCCTTTTTCAATTGTCCCCAACCAGTCTGAAGCGTCGCAGATTTCAGCGTTAGTCTTTGTTGCCGCTACAATAACCTCCATCGGCGTGTATCCATGCTCGACAAACCTTTCTATCTCCTTAAAGTACATCCACGGATAGGCAACCATATCTTCGCCAACTGCATCTGTCCCCACCCCCATCTTTACTCCCAATTTTTTCATCTTACGGAAAATATTTGACGCATTGAGCCACCTCCCTGCATGCTTTTTTCGATCCGGATACTTCTTCAGCTGTTTGTCGGCTATCCACAACATCATCTCAAGGTTGGGAACACAATAAATCCCCTTGTCAGCCATCGTTTGGATGACATCGTCAGGGATCATGAAACCATGTTCGAGGCAATCAGCCCCTGCCTCGACTGCCCAGCGGAGAAAATCATATTTTCCGAATTGGCAATGGTGGACGCTGACAAACCTTTCTTGAAGATGAGCTTCTTCTATTGCCGCCTTTATCTCTTCTTCGGAATAGGGAGTCAATACCTTTATCTGATCAGCGCCAGCCTTGAGCTGCTCCCTAACTGCCCTGCGAAATTCTGTAGGACCATCAACCTCTACCACAATATCCTCCATCCATCCTTCAGCTCCATGACCACCGGTACTGGTTATCCCCTGCCCCACCACAATTGGACGGGAGCCAATAAAGAGCCCTTCTCTGAAGGCTTTCTTGGCTACCACACCAACATTTCGATAAGAAGCTACATCCCTTACCGTCGTGACTCCAACCATGAGAAGGTCATGGAGAAAATAAACGGCCCGGAATGAAGATATGGAGTCATTAATCAGCAACCACTCCTGCCATTTGGGAGGGTAGGTGAAGTGAACATGGGTATCAATGAGTCCCGGAATCACCGTCTTACCCTTGACATCGATTACCTCAGCCTCCTTGGGAATAGTAACCTTCCCCTTAGTGCCGACGGCTTCGAATTTACCATTGGTAATAACAATCACCGCATTTTTCAGAGGTGGAGCACCGGTTCCGTCTATTAACCTTGCTCCAGTAATGACTAAGCTCTTAGGCTTCTTCTCCTCGTTGCTCCCTGCCACGCTAAATATAATTAGCGAAAACACAAAAAATAAAAATACAATGTTCTTTAAAACTCTCATAAAAGACCTCCTTTTAATTTATTAAGTAAAAAAATCATTAACCACGAAAATATTTGGTGTTAAATCTATGAACTTCCTATCATTATGAAATTTTAATGTCAAGGTAGCAATTCACTCATGTCAGCATCTCCATTTCTGTGATAACTAGTTGCTATGTTTAGGACAAAGGTTTTGGGAAATAGTCGCAGCGACCATTGAAGAAAAGCTCAGGAGGCAATTCTAATAATCTTCTCACCACATGGGCTCAAAGAAGAAGAAGCTCGCAAGGGATGAGTATTGGAATGCTGATTTTTATTAAGCCAATGATAAGCTTTGACAGAATTTACAGTAATACTTTATAATTTCTTAAAAGAATGAGGAGAATTATTAACTTTGTTTGCTAAGAAAACATGCTCAAAGGAAGATGACACCATGGCAACAAGAACATCTGAAAAAATGTCGCCCTCAAAAGCAGACAAGAACGCACAGGCAATAGCAACCTTTCAGTACCCTGGCCTGAGCCGTCCAACCACGAGGGTTATGTTGGGTGTCAAGCGGAATCAATCTGTTACACCTGAACTTTTCCCTTATCGTGCTGTCGCAGTAACGAGGAGCTATCAAGAAACCGAGGGACAGCCAATAGTCATTCGTCG
>SDBT01019615.1_pt1 | contig 10594 bp, 9 predicted proteins | sample 2277101 | NCBI WGS metagenome assembly SDBT01 (sample SAMN10404973, study PRJNA504765) | marine sediment metagenome | isolation source: marine sediment core GS10_PC15, 103 cmbsf | place: Arctic Ocean: Southern Knipovich Ridge | collected 2010
ACACCTACTATCGACCACGAATTCATTCAGTCGGGAGCGTGGGCTCGGTCTATGAACCCGGAACCGCCTCTTATGGAAATGCCGGTACCCAGTTTCAACGAGTATCCCGCTAGAGTGTCGAGCCACGACTGGGCCTGCGACCCTTCCATCAACACCGGCCGGCAGTTCCTTATCACCAACGGGATTATCTTTGCCTGTATGAGCCCTTCCGGGCCGATTGTCGCAATCAACAAGACCGTCTTCGCGGATATCTCCCGGGGAGGGGAAAAGATGAAGTTGCCCAGGCTGTAGGCGATAAGACCATTCTTGTAGAGCTCAAAGCCCTGCACCACGTGGGGGTGGTGCCCAAGCACCAGGTCCGCGCCAGAGTCCACGGCCAGGTGGGCCAGGTTGCGCTGTCCACCGGTGGGGGAGGTATCCAGCTCGATGCCCCAGTGGAAAGAGGACACGACATAATCGTATTCCGCTTTAGCAATCTTGATGCTGTCCGCTATCCGCTCTTCGTCCCACGTGGTAGCGCAACCGGGGTTGTCGGCGGTAGCCGGCCAGCCGGAGGGCACGATGGAGTTGAACGCCAGGAACCCGACAGTCTTGCCGTGAACGGTCAAGACGGTACATCTATAGGCCTCGCCGGCGTCTTTTCCCGCGCCGCACCACCTGACGCCACTCTCCTCGAGGTAGGTGAATGTGTCGAGGAGGGCTCCCGTGCCGTAGTCCTTGGAGTGGTTGTTGGCGAGAGACACTACGTCGATCCCCGCCCTTGCCATGCCCCCAACAGCGTCCGTCGGACCCCGGAAGCAGTACGCCTTCCCGGGAACAGGGGTTCCACCGGTTGATATGCAGCACTCCAGGTTTACGAAGCCGATATTGGCGGATGAGAACATGTCACTGACATTTGCCCAGGGATAATCCACGCCGTTGGATGTCAGGTACGGTGTCACGCCGTCGCCGAAGTTGACGTCACCTCCAGCGGCTACCAGCACCAACTCGTTGGCCTTATTTGCCAACTTTCCCAGTGACCGTCCGAAGCCGGTTTCCTGGGCCTGCGTTTGTGTCGAAGGGGAATCGCCGTTACTGCAACCGGCAGCCATGGTGACACAGATGACCATGGCGGCGGCAGTTGCCACGGTGAGCAACCGGCAGGACCTTTTCAAGACATCTCCAATCACGGAATTGAACATAAATCAGAAACAGGTGTATCTCTAATATTCCCCATGTCCCGTTTTCGACAAAGATACTCTACCACGATTTCAAACGTTGCAACCTTCAGGTCATGACATCCTCGTCCGAGAGGCGAAACCGCCTGTCAACCGCATTGGAGTGAACCAGGTATCTGAACTCCGGGCGATGGGGGTCGGGATTCAGGGACTCGATATGAACCAGTTCGCGCTCATGGAACACGACAACCCCTTCGAATGCAATCTCCCGACGAATGACGCCGAAAGCTTTACCGCCGGCGGGCAACAGATCCAGGGCAGAGCCGCAGTGCCTGCAGATGCTGTCGATGGACTGGACGTCGCCGCCGCAGTGCGGGCAGGCGATCTCTTTTTTTATTATCACCGTGCCGTCGTCTCCTCCCGGCGGTTTCTCGGTAAAGGACTCCAGCAGGCGCCAAGTTCGTTGACGATCTTTCTTCTCCTTTTGCCACTTGTAAACGAGCCATGCAACGGCGCCGACGACGGCGATGGAGACTAGTATGGCAACGTACACCTTCAGCCCCGTGTAAGGATTGTAAAACATTTGCGAAACAGCATTCATAGCGGTATTCCAACAGGCAATCGGCTGATATTTCTGATTTCTTGTGTGAAGTCTATCGTCGTTCGACCGTCATATCAACGCCGTGGCAGTGCTAATATATAGAGGGGAATGCAAAAGGAGAAAAATGGGTTACGGGTTAACGGTAGGGTATATTGACTCCGACCCGAAAGCACCGGGAGTAGTGCTGTTTAACGGTCACCACCTGCGAAAACGATAATACGAGAAACGAAACCGGCATTGTGACCCGGCCGTACTCCGGTGTAGAGGCACCGGGTTCATGGGAGTAGCTTTGATGCCGAAAAGCAGGTACTGATTGCGACAGGCCGGCAAGTGGTAGAATAGCGTTTCAGCAATGAAAACAGGAGGTCAAGTTGGCGAACTTCATAACCATGCTGAGGGTAGCGGTAACGCCCGGATTCGTGGTGCTAATGGTTCTCTCGAACTCACACCCAAATCTCAAGTACGTGGCGTTCGGCCTTTTCTTCTTTGGCGCGCTCACCGACTGGGCCGACGGCTTCGTTGCCCGTCGCACCGATTCAGTCACCGATTTCGGCAAGACCGCGGACCCGCTGGCGGACCGCCTCTTCATCGGGGCGACACTTATAACCCTCTACGCCATGCGCATACTCCCGCTGCCTTTCCTGGTGCTGGTGCTGGGACGCGACATAATAATGGCCGCTGGCTACCCGATAATAGGGAAGATAGACCCCACAAAGATAGCGGTGCACTGGACCGGGAAGGTGGCGACCGCGGTTTTGTTCTTGTCGCTTGGGCTTCTAACGCTTTCCCCGGCGCCCCACGCCGGGAGCTATTTCAGCTTCGCGGGTTACCCGTTCACTACCTGGGTCAACTGGCAGACGGCCGGACTCTGGCTGTTCGCGGTGGGAGCACTCTGGTCGCTCATCTCCGGGGGCATATACATCTCCAGGGCTCTGGAACTGGCCAGGGAGATGAAGGAGGAAAACGGCCCCATGGTCGAGGGAACTAGCGGTGAGTGACAGCATGGCGGGAGACATGAAAGCGGTGGTGATGGCGGGCGGTCAGGGGACCCGTCTCAGGCCGCTCACAAGCAACCAGCCGAAACCGATGGTGCCGGTGGCGAACAAGCCGATGATGGAGCACATCATCGAGCTCTTGAGAGAGAACGGCTTCAGGGAGATCGTGGTAACGCTGCAGTTCCTCCCCACGTTGATTACCAGCTACTTCGGGGACGGCTCCGGGTGGGGGGTGGATATGAGTTATGTCACCGAGGAAACACCACTGGGTACTGCCGGCAGCGTGAAGAACGCTCACGACTTGCTGGACAGGAGAATCCTGGTGGTGAGCGGCGACGCTCTCACCGACATCGACTTTACCGCCGCCGCGGAGTTCCACCGGGATCGGGGAGCGGTGGTGACCATCGTGCTCAAGAAGGTCCCCAACCCGCTGGAGTTCGGGATAGTCATAACGGACGAGGATGGGCGAGTGGTCCGGTTCCTGGAGAAGCCGGGGTGGGGAGAGGTCTTCTCGGACACCATCAACACCGGTATATACATCATAGAGCCGGAGATGCTCGACTACATCCCCGATGACAGGCCGTTCGATTTCGCCAGGGAGCTTTTTCCGCTGCTGCTGTCGGAGGGGTTTCCAATGTTCGGTTACATAGCCGATGGGTACTGGTGTGACATAGGCAACCTGGAGCAGTACGTCTCGGCCCACAAGGACATCCTCGACGGAAAGGTGAAGGTGAACATTCCGGGACACCGGCTGGAGAACGACGTTTGGATCGGTGACGGGGTCGAGATAGACGAGAAGGCAATCATAACCGGGCCGGCGCTGATCGGAAGCCACGTCAAGGTCGAGCCGATGACAAAGGTTCGGGAGTACACCGTGCTGGGCAACAACGTGGTGGTGAAGAAGGACAACTTCCTGCATCGCTCGGTGATACTGGAGAACACCTACGTGGGACCATCCTGCCACATAAGGGGAGCGGTTATCGGGAGAAACGGTGATATCAAGTCCGGGGCGAACATCGACGAGGGGGCGGTGGTGGGGGACGACTGCCTCATTGGGGATAACGCGATGATAGGTCCAGGGGTGCTCATCTTCCCATTCAAGACCGTAGATTCCGGGGCGACCGTCAACAGCAACATCGTATGGGAGTCACGCGGGGCAAGGTCGCTGTTCGGGAAAAGGGGGGTTTCCGGGCTGATCAACGTGGACATCAATCCTGAGAAGGCGGTGCGGCTGGGCATGGCCTACGGATCCGCGCTGCCGATCAACTCACAGGTGGTGACCAGCCGCGATGGGACCAGGTCCGCCCGCATAATCAAGCGTGCGTTCATGGCCGGCCTGAACGCCTCCGGTGTTCACATACGGGATCTGGAGGTCAACGCAATCCCGGTCAACAGGTTCACCGTGGACAGCTACAACAACCAGGGCGGGGTCGATATCCGTACCGGAGACCGTGACCCCCAGTTGATCGAGATAAACTTCTACGACGAGGAGGCGCGGGACCTGGGCCAGGGTGCCCGCAGGAAGATAGAGACGATATTCAACCGAAGCGACTTCCGCCGGGCTTTCCTGAACGAGCTTGGGGAGATATTCTACCCGGCCCGGGCAAGGGAAGCTTACATACTCGGGCTCACCGAGAAGCTTGACCTGGAGGCCATCAGGGGACGTAAGTTCAAGGTGGTCTTCGACTACCGATACGGGGCGGCTTCTCTTATACTCCCAGGACTTCTGGGCAATCTCGGCTGCGAGGTGCTCAGTCTCAACGCTTTCACCGACGAGAGCCGCCTGATGACCAGCAGGCCGCCCAGGGAGGAGTCACTGGAGCGCCTGGGAGAGGTTGTGCTCAGCTTTCGGGCCGACATGGGGTTACTGTTCGACAATGGCGCGGAACGCCTCGCGGTGGTTGACGCGGACGGAGGGATAGTCGACGGAAGCGACCTGTTGGTGCTGATGGTGGACCTGGTGACAAGGTGTATGCAGGAGGGAACGCTGGCGGTCCCGGTCAACCAGCCTTCGGCCATAGAGGAGATAGCGGGAAAGAGGGGTTTCGAGGTCCTTAGAACACGGATGGACAGGCCCAGCCTTATGGGGGCCGCATGGAGAGAGGGGGTTATCTTCGCGGGGGGCGGTGACGGAGGCTGCATCTTCCCCGACTTCATACCGACCTACGACGCGATGATGACTTTCGCCAGGCTGCTGCAGATGCTCGCCGAGACCGGCGAGTCGCTATCGGAACTGCAGGCGGGCATTCCTTCCTTTCACACGATGCGACGCGAGGTCTTTACCTCGTGGGAGAACAAGGGAACGGTCATGCGGCATCTGCTCGAGGAGCACCAGGGGGAAGGCGTGGACACCACGGACGGAGTGAAGATTTTCTTTGAACAAAATCGCTGGTTGTTGATACTCCCCGATGAGGAGGAGCCGACTCTCCACTTGTACGCCGAAGGCGCCGACGAACGTGATTGCGAGTCCATACTGGATCGGGGCGAGGCCGAGGTCACCAGGTTCTTCCTTTGACAGGACGGTTTCGCGACAGCATGGAAAGCGGAGCGCGGGAGGCGCGATCCGAGATTATTCAATGCCTGTAATGTTATAGTTGTTATCAAGCAGTTAGTGGCACATGGAGGAGTGATGTAAGTGCTTGAGATAACGTTTGGCACCGACGGTTGGCGATCGACGGTTGACACCGACTTCAACGAGAAGAATTTGGCTACCATCACCCAGGCGATAAGCAACTACCTCTACGAGAAAGAGCTGGCCCAGAAGGGATGTGTCGTCGCCTATGACACCAGGGCAAACGCCGAGGAGTACGCCGATGTCGTTTCCGATGTACTTGTCAAGAACGGCATAGCGGCACTGAGGATGGAGACTTTCTGCCCGACGCCCCTGGCGGCTTACGCTGTAAAGTCGGTCGGGGCGGCAGGGGCCATTATGCTGACCGCCAGCCATAACCCACCGGAGTACAACGGGATAAAGTTTATACCGTGGTACGCGGGACCGGCGACGGTTGACATCACCGACGACATTGAGTGGGAGATAGGAAACCTGGTAGCAGCCGGGGGAGGGGAGCCACCGCTGGAGCGCACCGTCGGGCCCTTGAAGAAGCTGGACGTAAGCAACGAATACATAAAGCATCTTCTGACCCTGGTTGAGCGTTCGGTGATCGAGCGGTCGAAGGTCAAGGTACTTTTCGACCCGATGTACGGGGCGGGGCAGAATGTATTCATGCGGCTCCTGCATCACATGGAGTGCTATGCAGTGCCTCTTCATTGCCACCGCGACCTGGAGTTCGGAGGCTACATGCCGGAACCGGTGGAGGCGAACCTCGGGGACTGCAAGGTGGCGGTTGTGGAGAACAAGGCGGACGTGGGAATCGCCCTCGATGGAGACGCCGACCGCTTTGGGGTCATTGACTCGAAGGGCATCTACCTTACCCCCAACAAGGCGCTCACACTCATCCTGTGGTATCTCCTGACCTACAAGTCAACGGGGGGCGCGGTGGCCCGCTCGGTGGCAACCACTCACATGCTTGATACCATAGCGGAGCACAACGGCTGCAGGGTGATTGAAACCCCGGTAGGGTTCAAGTACATCGGTGAGCTCATGAGGGAAAAGATGATAATCATGGGTGGCGAGGAGAGCGGCGGGATGAGCTTGGCCGGGCACATACCGGAAAAGGACGGACTGCTCGCCGGGCTGATACTGATTGAGATCGCGTCACGTTTCAAGAAGCCACTTTCCTACTTGCTGGAGAACATCTACCGGGAGTTCGGACCTTGCTTCGACGAGCGAATAGACATCATGATGCCCGACGACGAAAAGGAAGAGCTCATGGAGTCGTTACACGAGAGCCCGCCGAGGAAGTTGGGTAATGAGGACATAATCAGGGTTGACATGCGCGATGGGGTGAAGGTGTTGACCGAGGACGATACGTGGGTGCTGATACGCGCCTCCGGAACCGAGCCCATGATCCGTGTTTACGTGGAAGCCCGCAGCGAAAACGCCTTCAAGGAGGCCCGAACATCGGCGATGGAGATGGTTCAAGGCCAGTGAGGGAGTTCGGGCCGGGAAGGGGTGGGCCTTTATGGGATATCTGAAGTTGTGCTGTGTGGTTCCCCACGCCCCGATTCTGGTTCCAGAGGTCGGTGGACGGGAGTTGGAGAAGATAGATAGCACCGTCAGGGCAATGAGTGCGCTGGCGGCCCGGATAAGGGACGTTGGACCCGAAACGGTGGTTATCGTGTCGCCCCCCCACATCAGCCTGCTGCAAACTGAAGGGTTCGACGTCAAGACGGGCGAGAAGTTAGAAGGCTCCCTTTCACGATTCGGGACTCCCCAGGCGTCGGTCCACCTCACGGTTGACGACGAGTTGGTGGAGGCGATCGCCCAGGCTGCGGGACCCAGGGGTATTTCCCTGGTGGCCGACGAGAGCACCGGTGAGCAGGATTGGGGGGTGTTGGTCCCTCTTCGCCTCCTGGCTCCCGAGAACTGCGGGCTGGTATCGATCCGTGTATCACCGTACCTTACATACCTCGATCATTACCACCTTGGAATCGCGATTCGCGATGGGTTGGAGAAGGTGGCTAGGAGCGCGGTCTTTATTGCGTCGGGGGACCTCTCTCACCGGCTGACAAGGGGAGCCCCATCAGGGTATAACCCCAGGGGCAAGGAGTTCGACGCGGCAATTGTGGACATAACCGGCACCGGTGAGTTCGACCGGTTATTCGAGATTGACCCGGGGTTGATCGAGGCGGCCGGTGAGGATTGCCTTTGGTCGGTGGTCACACTGGCGGGAACCGTGGACGGTTACCGGTTCGACAGCGAAGTGCTTTCTTACGAGGGGCCTTTCGGGGTGGGCTACATGGTAGCACGGGTACTTCCCCAGGAGCCCGACCCGCAAAGTACCGATAGGATCAAGGGGTGACGATGAGCGGGAAGGAGCAGGAGAGCCCCCAGGTGAAGTTTGCCCGCCGGGTGGTGGAGTTGTATGTGCGGAAAGGAATCGTCCCACCGTCAAGCGAAGCGGCGGCTGAACTTCGGGGGAAGAAGTCGGGTGTTTTCGTTTCCCTGAAAATACGGGGCAATCTAAGGGGCTGCATGGGAACGATTCAGCCGTTGAAGGACACCGTCGCCGAGGAAATAATTGGAAACGCGCTGAGCAGCGCTACCGCCGATCCCAGGTTTGGGCCGGTCACGGCGGATGAGTTGGACGACCTGGAGTACTCGGTGGACGTGCTGGAGGAACCTGAGGACATCGCCGGCATCGACGAGTTGGACACGAGCGTCTACGGGGTGATAGTGCGTTCGAGTGGCAGATCGGGACTGCTCTTACCTGACCTCGAGGGTATCGACACCCCTGAGGAACAGGTGCGAATAGCGATGATGAAGGCCGGTATCAACTCGGATGAACCGGTGTCCCTCCAGAGGTTCAAGGTTTCGCGGTACAAGTAGAAGTTGAAGTGGTGACCACAGGCCCTGATCCCCAAAATGTCGAGCCCCCGATAACGCTGATAGCGATCGTTGGGCCAACCGCGGTCGGCAAGAGCGTTGTTGCCATGAGTATCGCCCCGGAACTGGACGCGGAGATAATATCTGTGGACTCCATGCAGGTCTACCGGGGCATGGATATAGGCACATCCAAGCCGGTCGAGGCCGAGAGGGAAAAGGTTGTGTACCACCTGGTCGACGTGGCGGACCCGGGTCGCGACTTCTCGGTGGCCCAGTTCAAGGAGATGGCGGACAAAGCGGTGCGCGACGTGGTGGCCAGGGGGAAGCGCCCCATGCTGGTGGGTGGGTCCGGGTTGTACTACCGGGCGGTGGTGGACGACCTGGATTTCACCGGAGTCAGGGGGAAGGGCCGGTCCGGCCGGGCGCCCGCAGGCGATACATCCAACCGAGAGCTTCACACGACGCTGGTTCGGCTGGACCCGGAGGCGGCGCGGGAGATAGACGCTTCCAATCGAAAGAGGGTAATCCGGGCCATAGAGGTGGCGAGAGGTGACGGCCGCCTCATCTCCGAGCGGCAGGACTCCTGGGTTGAGTTCACCTCACCGTATGAACTTATCGCGGTCGGGCTGGAGATGGAACGCTCTCTACTGTATCGGCTGATAGACCGGCGAGTCGACCGGATGATTGCCGTGGGCCTGGTAGACGAGGTCCAACGGCTACAGAGGGGAGGCTTGGAAACGGGAAGCACCGCCGGTGAGGCCCTGGGGTATAGACAGATGCTCCGGTTCATCGAGGGTAGCTGTACATTGGAGGAAGCGACGGGCGAGATAAAGAAACGGACCAGGCAGTTCGCCAGGAGGCAGGTGACCTGGTTTAGGAAGGATCCCCGCATAAGGTGGTTCACCGTGGAATGCCGGCCGGGCGGCACAGGGGAGGAGATCGAGCAGGGGCTTGCGCGGACCGCGGCGCTGGCACTTGAATATATTGCCGGGAAACTGGAGAATTGAGAGCGATGCAGTTCAACAAGTACGATGCGACCGGGAACGACTTCATACTGATAGACGGGATGCGGCGGGATCCCGAACTTAGCGCCGACGCGGTATGCCGCCTGTGCCACCGTCGAAGAGGCGTGGGCGCCGACGGTGTCGTGGTCATGCTTCCCTCGGATGGGGACGACGTGAGGATGCGCATCTTCAACGCGGACGGCTCCGAGGCGGAGATGTGCGGTAACGGCATACGGGCTTTGTTCCTGTTCGCGCTGGAGCTGGGAGTCCTCAAGGGGGACCGGGCGGAAATCGAGACGCTTGCCGGGACAAGGACAGTGAGCCTGTCCGGCGGGGGCGGGCTCATCACGGTGGAGATGGGTAAACCCAACCTAAAGAGATCGGGCGTTCCCATGCAGGGCCCCCCCAACGAGGAAGCGATAGGGGTGGATATACCCATAGGGGACATCGAGGTTTTGAATGGCACATGCATGTCCATGGGGAACCCCCACTGCGTACTTTTCGTCGATGGTGTCAACGGCTATCCGGTGACTACAGTGGGACCGGCGGTGGAAACCCTCAGTCTGTTTCCAGAGAAGACGAACGTTGAGTTCGTGGAGGTAGTCGGGGACGACCGGCTGTTTGTCCGGGTGTGGGAGCGGGGGGTAGGGGAGACGCTGTCCTGCGGAACGGGAGTTTGCGCATCGATGGTGGCGGCAAACCTGAAAGGACTGGTGGGCAACGGCGCCAGGGTAACGGTACCGGGGGGAGATCTGGAGGTAAGGTGGGATGAGAAAGGGGTGTTGTTGACGGGAACGGCAAGGCGGGTCTTTAAAGGAGAGATGGTGTAGTAGGCAATGAGGTTTTCAAAGAGGCTTGACAGTATACCACCGTACCTGTTCTCGGAGATCGACAGGAAGATCGCGGCTAAGCAGGCGGAGGGAGTGGACGTGATCAGTTTCGGGGTGGGTGACCCCGATATTGCCGCACCGGTAACGGTGGTGGATACGTTATGTGACATGAGCCGGAAACCGGAGCACCACCGGTACCCATCGTATTTCGGGCTCAGGGAGTTCAGGGAAGCGGCCGCCGGGTGGTTCAAGAGAAGGTTCGGTGTCGCTCTTGACCCGGAGACTGAGATACTTCCGCTCATCGGATCCAAGGAGGGGATCGCGCACATGGCGATAGCGGTCCTTGACCCGGGGGATTACGCACTGGTCCCTGAGCCTTCGTACCCCGTGTACCGCATGGGAACGTTGTTGGCGGGGGCAAAGCCGCACTTCCTGCCGCTGAAAGCCGTGAACGGTTTCCTGCCCGACCTCGAGGCGGTCCCCAGCGATGTGCTGTCCTCTTCAAAACTGCTGTGGTTGAATTACCCTAATAACCCCACCGGCGCGGTGGCGAATGAAGAG
>SDBT01019616.1_pt1 | contig 10594 bp, 14 predicted proteins | sample 2277101 | NCBI WGS metagenome assembly SDBT01 (sample SAMN10404973, study PRJNA504765) | marine sediment metagenome | isolation source: marine sediment core GS10_PC15, 103 cmbsf | place: Arctic Ocean: Southern Knipovich Ridge | collected 2010
ACCTAACTCAAAGTGAAAACGATTTGTCCGCCACCGCCGGGTTTACCCCGGCGGAGCGATGATTGATAGCTAACGGTAAACGCGAAACCACCGTTGCTTCGCCAGCCGTCCGCCGCCGAAGGCGGCGGACGGCTGGCGAAGCAAAACCGGGAAGAAAGGGTCGTTTCTAGCTGTCAATCATCGCTCCACTGGGACAAGCCCAGTGGTGGCGTTTTCACTTTGAGTACCTGAACAAACTCCCAACCCCGTGTACGAGGATTGCCCCTTGACTGAGACGATTTGCTTCTCTATACACATAATAGTCTGTCTGGTGTGATCGGAGGACTTCGACTTGAAATGCGACCTACTCAAAGAGTACTGTTTCCTTGAACTCAATCAGAACCTCGCAGCCGCGCCCGGAGATTGGGCGACAGTCCTGGGTCTGGTCATAGCAGGAGCAGGCGTTCTCCTTGCTTTCCTCAAGTGGGTCGCACCTTTCCTATACAAGAAGTTGTGGGTGGAGCGTCGCGATAAGGCGCGAGTGTACACATGGCTCTCGCAGAACACGCAGGACAAGGGAGGAAAGCAGAGCGCAACGACGCGGGAAATCGCGAGCGGGACTAACCTGTCTGAGGAACGCACTCACGATGCTTGCGTCGCTCACCCTACTAAGGTGTTCTCGGTTACGGACGGAGACAAGGAACAATGGAGCATCTATTCTCGCAAGCCGAAGCATGTCTACGAAGACCATGATGTCCGGTGGTTAAAGTGACGCTCACTAGGCGCGATAATTCACTTGTCCGGCGGAATCTGGAACACAGACTAGTCTATGGCACCCTTGTATACCGAAGTGCTCATCGCTTACCCAGACTTGCCCGCCCGCCGCAGATTCAACTCCAGCAACTTCTTCAACAACTCCTCGTCGGCCATGCCCGGGTCCCAGCCGTAGGCGGCGAAGACGGCGGTGTCGAGCTTTTGGTGGGCCAGGTCGAGCCAGATGGGGCGCTGGTTGTAGAGGTTGGTTAGCGTCCGCTTCTTGAGCTTCTTGGCGGACTCTTCGTCGCGGGCGACGACGCGCGGGTAGCGGACCGTGCCGATGCCGGCTTGGGCTCCCTCTCCCGCTTGCGGGAGAGGGCTGGGGTGAGGGCGCACCGTCGCCGGGTCGACGTATCGCGCCCACGGCCCGTCCGTCGAACCCGGAAACTCCAACACCTCCTCCCTGACCCTGTGGCATGCTCCCCTGGCGGATTGTCCCGAGGTGTAAAACGGGATTGTAGCCGGGTCGGCCGGAGCGGTCCAGCGGTGGCCTCGACAACAAGAGGTTTGCAATACGTATCCACATTGAAAAGTGCCGAAATCAAGAAGCTCCGCTTTCCGCTTTCCGCTTTCCTCTCACTGCTGCCACTCGAATACGCCGATCGCTTGGAACTCGTGCTTCAGCCGTGCGACTTGCTCTTCGCTCAGCGAGACCAGCGGCAGGCGGGCCGGGCCGCAATCGGGGCCGACCAGATTCATGGCGGCCTTCAAGGCGGCTTGGCCACCGCACTCGAAAATCGCGCGAACCATTACGATGGACAGCGATTGGTATTGCTGCGCCTGTTGCAAATCGCCCTGCTCGAAGGCGGCAATCACACGCCGATATAGCGGGGCGGCGAAGTTGTACGTGCTGCCGATAGCGCCGACCGCCCCGACCGACAGCCCGGATAGCAGCATCTCGTCGCGACCGTGAAGAATGTCGAACCGGTGACCGTGAAACTCGATCAGTTGTTGCATTTCGTCGAGCATCGGTGCGGTATACTTAACGCCGACCAGCGACGGCACTCGCTCCGGGGCCTGCCGCAGCAGTTCGACCACGTCGAGTTCCACGCCGCTGAGCGCCGGAACGTGATAATAGTAGAAGGGCAACTTCGGTGCGGCAGAGGTGATCTCGGCCAGACAGTCCAGCAGCACGTCGGTCGAGCCCGGCTTGAAGTAGTAGGGCGCCACGGCCGAGATCGCGTCGGCTCCGATCTGACCCGCATGGGCCGCCAGCGCCCGGGCGTCGGCCAGACTGCTGTGTCCGACCTGTACGACGACCGGAATCCGCCCGCCGACCGCGGCGACGTATGCCCCGGCCACGGCCATCCGCTCTTCGGTCGTCAGCAGGGGCCCTTCGCCCGTGCTGCCGCAAACGTAGAGCCCGTCGACCGGTTGGCCCACGAGAAAATCTACGACCTCGGGGATCCGATCCAGATTGACCGACCCGTCGGCCTCCAACGGCGTAAATCCGGCTGCTATGATGCCTTGTAGGCGAAAGCTCATTGGTGGCTACCTTTCCATGTTCAACCATATTCAAACTCAAACTGCAAACAGAATGACGGCCGTGGAAACTTAGACTGTTAGTATACCGCAAGTTGAGGACGGTTTTCAGTAGTCAGTTGTCAGTGGTCAGTAAGAACTCGTATGGTGCATTTTCCTTGACTGATAACTGAAAACTGATAACCCTCCATTTACAGTTTGAGTTCAAACACCCCATCCATACCAGAGACCACCGTCGAAGGGAAGCCCCGGCGGGTGTTTTGGTACGGGCGTTTCGGTGCGGGCGTTTCGGTCCTGTCCTTGTCGTTTGGACGTGGATCGAGGATAATCTACGACATGAAAGGCAAACTGGCGACGGTGGTGGTGATCGTTCTGTTGCTCGGCGTGGGATATGCCGGCTGCGTCTGGTATCGCCACGCGACCCGAGACCCTTACGCCCCGCCGGCCCCGGACGCCCCCAAGGCACCCGGGTGGAGTTCCTCGCCGGAAGACGAGCCGGAGACTTCCAAACAGGACCCGCCGGAAGACGAGCCGGAGACTTCCAAACAGGACCCGCCGGACAGCGACAACGGGACTGCGGAGCAGAACCCGCTCGACGAGCTGCCGCCGGATCGCACCCATGGCATTCCGCTGGACGTCGCGATCGAGTTCCCCGAAGTTCCCACGGAGATCGTGGGGCCTTCGCCGCCGATCGAGGACGAACCGGAGGAATGCTGACCGTGTCGCGTGTCGTGGTGGCTATGTCCGGTGGTGTGGATAGCAGCGTGGCGGCCGGGCTGCTGCGCCAACAGGGTCACGACGTGATCGGGCTGTTCATGCGGCATGGACAGGTGGCGGAGTCGTCCTGCGACACCACCCGGCATAGACGAGGCTGCTGCAGCGAGGCCGACGCGGAGGATGCCCGGCTGGTGGCCTCCACGCTGGGGATCCCGTTCTACGCCGTGAATTTCGAGCAGGAGTTCGGTCGGATCATCGATTACTTTGTTGATCAGTATTCGGCCGGCCGCACGCCCAACCCATGCATTGTGTGCAATACGTGGCTGAAGTTTGGTAAATTGCTGGAGTATGCCGACGCCGTGGGGGCCCAGTTTGTGGCTACCGGCCATTACGCCCGGCTGGTGAAGGAGGACGACTGCCATGGCGGAAGGTTGCCCGGTGGAGTGCGCGGGGATGAACCCCCCGGCTCGCGGTTGCGCGGGGATGAACCCCCCGGCTCGCGGTTGCGCGGGGATGAACCCCCCGGCTCGCGGTTGCGCGGGGATGAACCCCGCGGCTCGCGGTTGCGCGGGGATGAACCCCCCGGCTCGCGGTTGCGCGGGGATGAACCCCGCGGCTCGCGGTTGCGCGGGGATGAACCCCGCGGCTCGCTTGGGGATGCGGGGATTGCGCTTTGCCGGGGACGGGATTCGTCGAAGGACCAATCCTACGTGCTGTTCGGCATCCGCCGGGAGTTGCTCCCGCGGCTGATGTTTCCTCTGGGAGAGTATCGCAAGGAGGAAATCCGCGAGATGGCCGAGCGGTTGGCCCTGCCGGTGGCAGCAAAACGCGACAGCCAGGAGATCTGTTTTGTGCCAGATGGCGACCATGCGCGATTTGTCCGTCAGCACCGGCCGGGCATAGACACGTCCGGAGAGATCGTCACGACCGACGGGCAGGTGGTGGGGCAACACGACGGAGTGGCGCGATTCACGATCGGACAGCGTAAGGGGCTGGGCGTCGCGTTTGGGCAGCCGATGTACGTGGTGCGGATCGATGCGGAGCTTCGCCGGGTGGTCGTCGGCACGAAGCAAGACCTTGCCCGATCGGGACTTACGGCTGCCGAGGCCAACTGGCTGGTCGTCCCGCCGACGGGAAAGTTCAGTTGCCAGGTAAAGATCCGCTATCGGAGCCGGGCCGCGAATGCGACGGTCGAGCCACTGGGCGGCGGTAGATTTCGGGTCGATTTCGACGAGCCGTGCTTAGGTGTGGCACCTGGCCAGGCGGCCGTCTGCTACCTGGACGACCGCGTCTTGGGTGGGGGTTGGATGGAGTAGCGGGTGTAAAACCAGCCAAGTTGGGGAGGGTCTTCATAGCACTGAATGTGGTAGTGGTACAGTCGACACCCCCGCTGGCGAAGAATATTTTCCTGATATAGTTGATTTTGCGCCTGCAAATTGTTGACAATCCTCACAAACCGATTATGTTATAGAGTATCGGGTCGCGTCAGAGTTGCAGATTGTAGCAGGTGTGACGCGGTGCGAGCCTTCGCTTGCCGGGCCTTTGTTTAGTTTGGGTCTGTCGGTTTGCGTCAGGTTCTCTGGCGTTGGTTCGGAGGCGTTAAATAGGAACAGACGGCCGAGACGGATGTATCGGGCGTGGAGGCTACGGGTGTCTCGTTTGCTTGCCTGCTGCGAGAGCTTGAGAACACGGACGGCAACCTACGATTAGCATCGATTTAATTTCGGAGGCAGCGAGAAAGCGGTAAGGTCGTCTGGACGAGGATCGTCTTCAATGGGCGGCCAGGAGGGAATTTGCACCATGAGTGAATCCGCCAGCAAAGGGGGTTCTGCTCCTCTTTTCGTCGGGATATCCAAAGCGATTCGCGAGGTTATCCGACTGGCAGACAAGGTTGCGCAAAGCGACTGTTGCGTTCTGATTGAAGGTGACAGCGGCACAGGCAAGGAACTGTTGGCCCGGAGAATCTGGGCGAAGAGCCCGCGAAGGCTGCGCCCGCTGATCCCCGTGAATTGCGCCGGAATCAGCGAATCGTTGTTCGAGAGCCAATTTTTCGGGCATGTCCGCGGTGCGTTCACCGGAGCCGAGCAGAATATGCTGGGTGTGATCCGCACGGCCGAGGGGGGCACCGTCTTTCTCGACGAAATCAGCGAGATCTCCTTGCACCTTCAGCCCAAGCTGCTCCGCGTGCTTCAAGAGCAGGAAGTGATGCCGGTGGGCAAGCCGATTCCGATCAAGGTGGACACCCGCTTCATCGTCGGCACCAACCGAAACCTCCGCGAAATGGTCAATCGCGGCGAGTTTCGCCAGGACTTCTACTACCGGCTGAACATCGTCCGGATAGTGATTCCGCCGTTGCGTCAGCGCCCGGAGGACGTACGCCCGTTGCTCGAGCACTTTGCCGAACTGTACGCCGTGCGGTACAAACGGGCGAAGATCGCAATCAGCGAAGATGTGCGGTTTTTCCTGACCGGGTACTCGTGGCCGGGTAACGTCCGCGAGTTGGCGGCCTGGGTCGAACGTCTCCACGTAACCGGTTTGAGGCCGGAGGTGCTCACCGAAATGCTCCTGGCCGAGGCGGGATCGGCGCAACCGTCCGCCACGGGTGAGGCGACCAGCCTGGAAGAGGTGGAGCGCCGCGCCATCATTCAGGCCTTGGAGCACGCCGACCACAATCAGCGCAAGGCGGCGCGGATATTGCAGATCCACCGGGCCACACTGGCTCGAAAACTCAAGAAGCATGACTTGAGATAGTCGCTGCCGGGCGGCCTTCCTGCCGACGGTTTCGCAGTTTCTTCTGCGCGCAGCGTTTTCTTGCCTAGCGCCGCCCCTCACGCGTGTTGGCCTGCTACTGTCAGGTACGCGGTTTCCGGATGAACCTGAAAAGTGTGTTTCTCGTAGTGTAGGCGGCTCGCCTGCACTGAATAACAGGCGAGCCGCCTGTACTACGAGTTTCACAACGGGTTTCTTGGCGATCCGTTTCGCCCGCCATGCCGACCGTGCGCGTCGGGTAGTTGCGGCGGTCTTGGCAAACGGGTCGTGGTCGCGCCGGTCGCGCTTTGCAGCGCCACTCTGGCCGCGCCTTGCAGCAAACGGGAGGCGCGAGTTGCGTCGAACGACTCGCATCGAACGCAGTAACTTATTGGCCGCTCGACACTTGCGCGATTTGACGGTCGTTGGCGAGCGGTTGGCACATGGTTTGTTAGTAAGTAGGGCGGATTGTTGTTGCCTTTTGGGCAAGAACAGTTCGACTCGTCTTTCGGGCGGTCGTGACAGATAGGCATACATCCGATGAAGACTCCAGATCGCGTGCAATCCGCTGGTGGGATCGTCGTTTTCCACTCTGGTGATTCGTTGATGCGCCAACTCGACGTCTGGTCCGATAGATGTCCGGGATGCGACCTGCGTTTTTCTTCTGCCGAGTCCTCACTGGAGATTTGCAACGCTTCTCGCCGCGGAACATTTGTGTTGATCGATGCGGTGGAGGATCCCAAGCGTGCTCGACTGGGGATGTTGTGGGTAACGGCGGTTCGGGAAGCGCCAGTGGTGGCAGTGTACACGGAGGCCGCCGACGAAGGGCTGGAGTTGTTTGTTCGTACTCGCGGCGGCCTACTGCTGTTGGGTCCGATGAGCAACGCGTCCTGGGACGGAGTGTTTGGAGGGGTGCTGCAATCCAGCACGAGGAAGCCACGCTGCGGGCTTGTCAAGCAGCTACGAGTGGGAAGGGAGGCCGAGCGAGTGGCCGCCGGTGTGTCGGAACCAAGCTCGGGAAAACAGTGTTCTGCTGGTTCGTGCCGGCTCAAATGAAAGAAGGGAAAGATGAACTCGATACTGAAGCAACTACACAAGATGGGTGACGATGAGTTGTGCGGCATCTCCGAAGCAATCGACGGCGAGTTGAGCCGCCGTCAGGACCTTGCCGAGGCAATACCGGAATCTGCCAGGCGAAGGGCCGTGCTGCGAGACAAGAGCTATCGGCAGCGCACCGGTGCTACGGCCGCCCCCGTTCGCGTCGCAGGGATGAAGAAGACTCGCAAGACTCGTCGTGCCGCCTAGCACCGCGGGCCCTTTTTTCGATCCGCGGTACGTGCTGCGGTTCCAGCAATAGATTGGTAAAGGAGGGGACGACCATGAAGGACACCGAAGGAAAACCGGCCGAAGAGCAAACTACCCCGCAATTGCAGGTTGTTTGCGGAGACGCCGAGGACGAGAACGACGTAGAGATGATCCTCGACTTCGAGCGGCACGCCCGGGAGGAAGAGATTGAAGCGTACTGGGCTGGACGCAACCTTGCCCAGCGACGCTCTGCTCGAGCGGCTGCTTGAACTCCGGTAATTCAATCATGCTTTCGAAAATAGTCAACGCGGTCGCGACCAACGTTGCGGCCGCAAGGGAGTAACAACCAAACAGTAATCAGTTCGGACGGCTTTGACCCGACTTAGTTACACGGGCAGGAGCCGTCGCTGGTCCGGCCCGGTTCGGCGACTGTGCTTTGGACCAGGACATCGAGTCGCGATTACACAATGGAGGCAAACGCCGATCCATGATCGACGAATCGTTGGATGACCGGTAGAGTATTCTGCGGTTGTCGTGTCGGCGGTTCTTGCCTCCGGGAGTGTTCCCAGATTTGACGGCCCGGCGTTGTCGGATATCGGCAGCGCGGCCGCCATGAACCGCCGATTGATACGACTCATCGCAGTTTACCCGTTCGGGATCGGGCAGATTCGTCGCCACAAAATCCGGCAATTTGCCGCGCACTCGGTTGGACGAGCCGTGCCGGGCGACCGTTTTCGAGTCTACCCTTGAGGCTCCGTGTCGATGCGTGCGCATCGTACGGGCGCGTATTTGGCGGTGGCTGCAAGCCGCGTCAAGACGTTTCCGTCGGTAATCGGTTTGCGGACAACGTAGGTGAGAGCGTCACCGGCAGAACCGGTCCGGCGCGCTGAAATCCGTGCAGTGAGGCGCACGGAGAACGAGGCGGAACATGAGGCGTGGCCGGAGGTCGGCTTGCTCGACGGCGGGCAAGACCTCGGGCGACGTTCAGGGAAACCGGAGAAAGAGGAAACTAATGAACAACAGGATTCCGCAAGGAAGCCGGGGGGGCTCACCAGTTCCCCGGAAGGCTGCGCTATCGGTCGCTCTATTGTATCCGGGCGATTCGCTGTTGCAGCAGATGTCCGACTACAGCGGGAAGTGGCTGGCGTGCGAGTTCCAAACGAGTTGCGACGATTCGCCGCCCGAGTTGCTTGCCGTGTTTCGGCGGACGGCGATTTCCGTGATCGACGCAACGAGCAACCCGGATCGGGCCGTGGCCGCAATGGAATTGGCCGCCGGAACGTTGGACCGGCACCGCCCGGCCGTTTACACGGAGAAAGTCCACCCGGGACTGGAATTGTCCGTTCGCAGCCGCGGTGTGCTGCTGCTGTTGGGCCCCCTGGCCGAGGCAGACTGGGGGGGATTGTTCGAGTTGGCATGGCAGTCGGTCGGCTGCGAGTTCCGTTTTGGGTTTCTTGCACGGCAGCGAACCGAAAACGACGCCGCATCAATGATCGTCTGGCAGCCAAAGCAGGATATAAGACATTCATCATACGACAGATTTCGAAAAATCGCTTAACCCCTTAATAGGAGGCAAGATCATGCAACCGATCCGAAAACGACTGGGTAAGTTGGTGGAGGAAGAACTCCTGGTGCTGAGCAAGGCCATCGACAACGAATTGCTGCGACGCCAATATCTTCGCGACGCAGTTTCCGAATCGGTGGACCGCCGCGCCACGGAGCGGACGGAGGGCTATCGCCGCAGCCACGACTCCATGCCCGCCAAGGTAGGCAGCGTCCGCAAGGCGCACCAGAAACGACGCGCCGCCTGAGCGGACCGGACGACAGATGCCGCATGCCGGGAGGGATCAGAATGCAGGTCCCGCGGTAATCCGGCGGAGGGTCGGCGTACGGTTGTATCTTGGTGTCCGGGCCCCACTCCGGCACTACCAAGAAGCCGTTTCTTCGATCGGCTGTTGGGCTCGCGTTCTACCGGTCGAACTGTGAGAGTGCGAACCCAAAATCGGAGACGGGGTTTTGCGAAGGGGGCGAAGAGGGGTGGAGTTTGCGGGTCGGCGAAGGATTACGCCCCTCTGGATACGCAAAATGCCCGCTACAATCCTCAGGGTTTCACTGTCTTGCGCCCGTGGAAATCTTTGCGCACAACCGGCCGTAAGCCTTTTGCTGAAAATGCTTTCCGTACACTCAAGCGCCGTTTGCAGGGCAGCCGATACCATATCTGAACCTTCGCGAAGTACGCGTGCTGCCTTGGCACGCTCCGAGGGTGCGCCGGGTAACCGAATCAGAAACTGGTTCGAGCCAAGGAGTGGCTCGACGGTCCCGGCGCAACACACCGTGAACTGCGGGTACCAACCCACCTTTCCCGCACGCGATTGGAAACCACGCCTGAGTCGGTTCTTACCCATGGGAGAACCCGCGCACGCCATGGAGTGACGTTCGATGCCAATGGCACGTTCGGCACTCCGGTTTGTCGTCGCAACCCTGGAACGCGCGTACCCCAGTTCAATGTAAAGGAGTTGTTGCTCAATGAAAGGGAAGATCATTTTTGGAGCGCTCCTGGTGAGCGTAGCCCTGTGTGGTCAAGGGTTCGGTTTCGAACTCCTCGATCGCATGTTGGGGCTGGACTGCGGGTGCTGCGAGCCCGCGGCGTGCAAACCGGCTGCTTGCGAACCGGCTGTTTGCGAACCGGCTGCTTGTGAACCGGCTGCTTGTGAACCGGATGCCTGCGGTCCTTGCGGCAAGAGCAAGTGCAGAGACAAGTGCCGTCGGGCGACACCGGTACGCGACCTGTTTTCCGGACTGCAGGACCTGCTCGATTGCAAGAAGGGCTGCGGAAAGTCTTGCGGCCAGAAGGGCTGCTGCGAACCGGCCGCTGCCTGCTGCGAACCGGCCGCTGCCTGCTGCGAACCGGTTGCTGCCTGCTGCGAACCGGTTGCTGCCTGCTGCGAACCGGTTGCCTGCAAACCGGCCGCTTGCGAACCGGCTGCTTGCGAACCGGCTGCCTGTGAGCCGGCCGCTTGCGAACCGGACGCCTGCGAACCCTGCGGCGCAAAATGCGGCAAGAAGAAGAGTAGCTGCCGACGACCGCTGTTGGACCTGCTCGACGGTATCTTCGGCTGCTGTAAGTCGAAGGGCTGCGGCAAGTCTGCCTGCTGCGAGCCGGCCGGTTGTGGTGGTTGTGGCGGTTGCGGTGAGGCCGAAGCCGCCGACGCCGCCGGCAACGGTGCCGAGGCCCCGGGCGAGTTGCCCAGAGCCCCCGATCCCTCCGCCTCGCTTCAGCGTACCAGAGGTATCTATCAGGCCAGCATCGCGCGAAACTAGTTCCGCACGCCGAGTCTGATCGATCGTTTATTACAGGCCTGCCCGAGACTAACGTTTCGGGCAGGCCTCTTTTTGTTGCAGAACGGGGACTGGAGATTAGGGGCTGGGGATTAGGGACTGGGGATTAGGGACTGGGGATTAGGGACTGGGGATTAGGGACTGGGGATTAGGGACTGGGGATTAGGGACTGGGGATTAGGGACTGGGGATTAGGGACTGGGGATTAG
>SDBT01019617.1_pt1 | contig 10593 bp, 6 predicted proteins | sample 2277101 | NCBI WGS metagenome assembly SDBT01 (sample SAMN10404973, study PRJNA504765) | marine sediment metagenome | isolation source: marine sediment core GS10_PC15, 103 cmbsf | place: Arctic Ocean: Southern Knipovich Ridge | collected 2010
TCCATGTAGCACATCATGTCATCAAATTGTTCTTTTTCTACGCAGGGCGGGGCGAGGTTTGCACAACCTCCACAGATTGCTTTATCAGGGTCCGTGTAGGTGCACCGCAACTGGCAAGCCGGACAAACATACATACAGCCACCACATCGACGGCACTCTTCAGATTCGACATCGAACGGGGTTCCGATACTCCGTTTATCACCACGTCCCCTGAACCCGATTGCTTTCGCCATCATCTGCTCTTCGCACATGCGAGTGCACAGGCCGCACAAAATGCAGTCTTCATGCTCCTGCTTAAACCTTTGCTGCCGGACATGATGATCCGATGCGATATCCTGGATGATTTTCGATTGCGGACAGGTAGCGAGAAGCAGTTCAATAACCATCTTTCTGGCTTTCACAACTCGTGAGGTCGCCGTACGTACTTTCAAGCCTTCGGTGGCTGGATATGTGCACGATGAAACAAGTTTGGATCTTGGAGCCTCTCCGATTTCAACCACACATAACCTGCATGCACCGTATGGTGAAAGCCCTTCCATGTGGCACAGAGTGGGGATCGGCAATCCAAGAAATTTAGCTGCTTCGAGTAATGTCGTACCCTCATGTACCTGAGTATCTATTCCATTTATTGTAAGGTTAATCATTGCTTTCGTTCCTGGAATTAAATTCAGTACTCCTACCTGGTTTCAACGGCATCGAATTTGCACACACTCTTACAGGCTCCACACTTGATGCATTTAGCTGTGTCAACAACATGCCGCACTTTCTTTTCACCGGTAATTGCGTCCTCGGGACATGCTTTCCTGCAGAGCCCACACGCAGTACATTCTTCATTTATGTAGTATTGAATCAGTTCTTCGCAGACCCCGGCCGGACAGCGTTTGTTTTCGATGTGCTCGACGTATTCATCCCTGAAATATTGCAGAGTGGACAAAACCGGATTTGGTGCAGAACTTCCGAGGGCGCACATTGTCGTGTCCTTAACAGCTTCAGCAAGTTCCTTCAGAAGATCCAACTGGTCCAGCGTCCCAATGCCTTTTGAGATATCATCAAGAATCTCGTACATCCGCTGTGTGCCCTTCCGGCACGTAAAACACTTCCCGCAGGATTCATCCTTCAGGAAATTCATGAAGTACCTGGCGACATCGACCATGCAGGTATTCTCGTCCATGACGATCATGCCGCCGGAACCCATAATGGATCCGACTTTTGCCAGGCTGTCGTAATCAATCGGGAGATCAAACTTATCAGCCGGAATACAGCCACCGGAAGGGCCCCCGGTCTGAACAGCTTTTATTTTTGCTTTACCAGACGGTCCTCCCCCGATGTCAAACACGATTTCATCGATGGTCATGCCCATCGGCACTTCAACCAATCCGGTATTTTTAATTTTCCCCACGAGGCTGAAGATCTTGGTTCCGGAATTCCCTTCGGTACCAGTTTTAGCGTATTCAATGGCACCAATGTCGATAATGACAGGAATGTTGGCCCAGGTTTCCACGTTGTTAATTACAGTAGGTTTTCCGTAAATGCCTTTTTCAGTGGGGAAAGGGGGACGTTGGCGGGGTTCACCCATTTTGCCCTCAACAGACCGCATCAAAGCTGTTTCCTCGCCACAAACAAACGCACCGGCACCTTTCACAATCCGGATGTCGAACGAGAAGTCGGAACCGAGAATATTTTCACCCAGGAAACCAAGATCACGAGCCTGGTTGAGTGCGATAATCAGGTGCTTAATAGCCAGAGGATACTCATTCCGAATGTAGATTACGCCGTCAGTAGCCCCGGAGGCATAACCACCAATAATCATGCCTTCAATAATGCTGTGTGGGCTGCCTTCCAGCACACTCCTGTCCATGTATGCACCAGGGTCGCCCTCATCAGCATTGCAAACAATATATTTGCCATCACCGTTCTGTTGTCTGGCAAGCAATTCCCATTTTTTACCGGTAGGAAAACCTGCTCCCCCACGTCCTCGAATTCCAGAGGTTTTAACCTGGTCAACGACCCATACCGGATCCCCAATTTCAAAGATCTTACACAGGGATGAATAACCGCCGTTTTCAATGTAATTATAAATACGAATGGGGTCGACTTTTTCGTTCAGGCCGAGAAGAATCCGAGCCTGCGTTTTAAAAAAAGGAATATCCTCCTGTTTATCAATCCTGTCACCTGAAGAAGGGTCAACATAAAGAAGATCTTCAACGACCTCATCGTAAAGAACAGCATCGATAATACGTTCAACATCCTTCGGTTTCACATTTGGGTAGAATGTCCTGCCTGGCTCGATAAGAATCGAAGGTTCCATCTGGCAGAAGCCGTGGCAGCCAGTGATTCTCAGTTTAATCTTGTCAACTAAACGTTTCCCAAGTATCTTACTTTTGGCCGTTCGGATGATATCATTTGCTCCACTCGCCTGACCGCATGTGCCCGCATTAATAATTATGGTGGGTATATCCGGGTCAGCATCATCAAGCAAAATTGCCTGGAGTCTTCTGAAATCATCGATTGACCTTATGTTTTCCATATATAAAACACGTCCTGTTTTACATGTTTCAGAGGTTACTCACAAAATCAAGACCAGGATTCCTACAAGTTAACCCCATTGAGATCGAGCATGTGGTTTTTGCATCCTCTTCGAGAACATAATTGGAACATTCCTCCACCACTGATAATCATAGGAACCATGGGGGCATCGCAGGACACACAATTCGTAGCACCCTTAAGTTCAGAATGGCAGTGAGGACAAAAGAAATGCACAACAGTTTCAGGTGGAATTTCATTCTCAGAGAACACCTTGTAGCTTCCATACATAGAAGATATAAGCAGCCAGCCATGGTTGATGCCAAAGGATGCAGTGACCCGAATAGAAGGGAAGTCATCGATAACACGCCCAGGATCCATCAGGCTGTGATTGCATTTAGGACAGCTGACTTCAACGGGAAAGATATGGTAGTCCTGCTGAATATCAGCCGTTTCGAAGCCTTTAGCAGCCTCCTCAATAATTCCCTTAACCTCAGTCTGTCCGACATTGGAGAAGTAATGCCCATCGACCACAACAATTGGTCCAAGAGCGCAAGCGCCGAGACAAGCAACGGTTTCCAGAGTAAAATCATTATCAGGAGTGGTATCGCCGGCTTTAATACCAAGTCGGGTTTCAAATTCTTTGACAATATTCGGGGCTTCCCTGACATGACAGGCAGTACCCAGGCATGCAGAGATCAGATGCTTTCCCCTTGGAACCAGGCTGAAAGCCTTGTAGAAGGTCGCAACGCCATAGATATCGACCAGGGACATCTTTTCAGCATCCGCAACCATCCTCATGGCATCTTCAGGAAGGTAGCTGAACCTCGCCTGGATGTCCTCAAGGATTGAAATCAGGCCATTCCCTTCCCGAGCATTTTTAACGAGGATTTCCTTGACAGATTTTGAACTCATGACATGCTATCCTTTTTTGAGGATATGATTCAGTCAGTTTAGAATGACCAATGGCCTGAACTAACAGTAATCCTCGCAGTGCCAGATACCGCCTTCAGTGCAGGAATTCAGGCAATCTGTGCGGTGATCGCAATTACTGCAGATGCCCTTGTATTTCCCATTGGGTGGATCTGGCGAGCTGTTTCGAGGCTTCCTGGATTTCAGGACCGGCTTCGGCGGGGTGACGTCATCAAACTGCTCACAGAAATAAACGGGCCTGCGTCCTGCCCTTGTGCTATCACATACAGGGGGATTATTGCATGTGGTACAAAGGTCTTTGAAATCAGCGCCTGCATGGGTCATGGTATCTTCCAACTCTTTCTCAGGTTGTTCATCGTTCTTTCTCTCAGGCATTCCCGGACCCTCCACAAAACATTTAAATGGTTGTCCACTCCAAAGAAAGCAACGTTCAGCTTGAGTTAGTCACGAAGTGTGCCAATTAATCACCTGAGAAAGTAAAGGATGGGAATGCCGGGGTAACAATAGAAAATACCCATGATGGAACGCCGACTAATAGGAAATAACACCTGTAATAGCGGGAAACCAAAGCAATATACGGCTCGATAATTGGGAGTAGAAGGTAATCAGTAAGGGTTCAACCGGGGATATTTGAACCAGTGGGGAATAATTTCCCACTCTGGGTAATGCCACTATTGCTCGGTATACCCGTACGACTTCAGTTTTTCCCTGAGTGTCTTCCGGTCGATACCCAGAATTTTTGAAGCCTGGGATTTGTTGCCATCAACACTTGCGAGCACATTGCGGATATGTTCAGCTTCAACGTCAGCAAGGCTCTTAGTCAAATTCACAGCCCTGTTAGCCGAGAATCGCATCAGGGAGGGGAAGTCTGCAACATCGATGACACCGCCATCGGTCATGACGGTAAGTCGCTGGATCAGGTTCTGGAGCTCACGGACGTTTCCGGGCCAGGAAAAATTAAACAGGACCCGTAATGCTTCGTCGCTGAATGAAAGCGGGTCTTTGCCGGCCACATCCGAGTAATCCATGATGAAATGATTAGTCAGGATCAGGACATCGTCTCCCCTGTCCCTGAGAGGCGGAATAGCGATATTAATAACGTTTAACCTGTAATACAGGTCTTCCCTGAAAGAACCATCTTCAACGAGTTTCAGGAGGTCCTTATTGGTTGCGGCCAGGATTCTTACATCGACTTTACGTGGTTTTGTGGAACCAACCATACAAATTTCTTTATCCTGTAAAACCCGGAGTAATTTAACCTGCATTCCGAGGCTCATTTCGCCGATTTCATCGAGGAAAATCGTACCACCATCCGCTGTAAGGAAGAAACCGGCTCGAGTTTCTATTGCTCCGGTGAATGCACCTTTCACATGGCCGAAAAGCTCACTTTCGAGAAGGCTTTCCGGGATACCACCGCAGTTAACCGGCACAAACGCTGACGAAGCCCTTGGACTGTTGTAATGAATCGCCCTTGCAACAAGTTCCTTGCCAGTCCCGCTTTCGCCATAAATCAAAACTGTGGCCTGAGTAGATGCCGCTTTTTCAATAGCCGAAAACACCCTGAGCATTCCATCGGAATTCCCAATGATACCAAAAGATTCAGCCGGTCCCAATTGTGCGGGAACCTGCGAAGTTCTGCGAATATGTAATTTCTCCAGGGCTGTATGTACCGCACCGAGAAGTTCACCGTCCGTAAACGGTTTGGATAAATAACCCTCTGCCCCTGCTTTTACCGCTTCAACAGCGCCCTCGACCGTTGCATACCCGGTAATCATCATCACTTCGGTATCCTTGTAGTTCTCTCTCAGATGCCTGATCAGGTCAAGCCCACTGACTTTGGGCATCTTCAGGTCTGTGATTACGAGGTCAAGAGTTGTACTTTCGATTATCGTGATTGCGTCGCCGACGTTCCCCGCTGTGAACACCCGGTAGCCTTCGCCTGACAGATTCCTCTGAATTACTTCCAGTGTTGCTTCGGAGTCATCTACAACCAGGATACTTTCTTTCTCAGACTGTGCTGTCATTATTCGGTCACCTCTACTTCATCGGGACCAGCGATTGGAAATTGAATCTCGAAACTGCTGCCAATACCAACCTTACTGGAAACTTCTATTGATCCGCCATGTGATGTCACTATTCCATGCACTACCGGAAGACCCAATCCGGTGCCCTCGTCAACATCCTTCGTTGTGAAGAAGGGTATGAATAACTGCTCCTGAATTTCTTCACTCATCCCAGCGCCAGTATCTGTCACTCTTAGGCATATGTCTTTATCGAGGCATTCTGTGGATATTGTAATCGTACCTCCATCCGGCATAGCCTGGATCGCATTCACTACAAGATTTACAAGAACCTGTTGCATTTGGGACTGGTCAGCCATTATTTCAGGGAGATCGGGTGTCAGTGATCGCACCATCTCGATTCCTGCTTTGGAGCACCGGGCATCAAGAAAATACAGTCCTTCCTCTATGACTTTGTTCAGGTCAACTTTTGACTTCTCTGCCGGCATTTGACGTGCAAAAAGCATCAGCTTTCTGATCACTTCACGGGCATGCATTGATGCTGTTACTATTTTATCGATATCCTTTTTAATATCGTCGGGCAGGTTTTCGTTTCTTAAAATAAGTTGAGCAAATCCAAGTACATTACCCAGGGGTTCATTGAACTCATGTGCAACCCCTGCCGCGAGTTGCCCGATCGTTGCCAGCCTGTCAGCGTGCCTTAGTTGCTCCTGAAGTTTTATCCGATCGTCCTCGGCTTGTTTTCTTTCGATTATCTGAGCGATGAGCCTGGCTATGGCATCAATCAGGTTTCGCTCTTCCCTCAGAAATGGACCCTCATCAAGCTCCGGCATTATCTCGGTAAAGGCAACCTCGATAAAGCCTCTCTTGTTACCATTGATGCAAATGTCAGCAGTTTGACTCTGCAAATTCTCCATGTAACCCGGAGTTGAATATATGTGCCCATCCATAATGATTCTGCCCTCCGTAATCTCCGGATATTGCCATGCCGGCGGAAGCAGACCAACGACATTTCTCATTACATCATCCAGTGTATATCCAGGTTCTGCTGCAATCTGGGCGATTCCATACAGGCAGGAAAGTTCCTTTACTCGCTCCCTATGGGCAGCTTGCGTTCTGAAATTTAAAAGGGCTATTCCAAGCGTGTCGCTAATTTTTTTATAGTTTTCTACGTCTCCGGCTGCAAAGAATTCCTCCTGCCTGCTTTGCATACTCAGAAGACCGATTACCTTTTCCGCTACCATAATCGGTATCAAAATCCGTGATCTGAATTCCCGGTCCCGATCAGCTAAATGTGTTTCAATGCCGCCCACCGTACCTTCGTGTTGACTAGAGAAATTCTGCACTTTCCTTATCTTGAAACCGTCACCTTCAATCAAAAGCACGGATTGAGGATTGACGCGACCCAATATGACATCCTCATTATTTGCTATAGAATTATTCAATTTCGTAATAATAGAATCCAGGCTGTTTTCTTTTCCGTTGACGGCAGTCACGGTTTCAAAAATAAAAGGTTTACCGGCAGCAGAAGTTGCCTCTCCATAGCAATGTAACAGATTGTCATAAATATAGATTCCTAATAAGTCGCATCCTGCGAAACCCAGAAGAATGCCCGTGATTTTGTCCAGGAAATCGCTGATTGTCGTTTCCAGGTTAGCATATTCAAGGATGCTCACTGATACGGACTGATAGTTTTCCCCGAGCTTCTGCATTGTTTTTCGCACCAGGTGACAGGCAGGTATTTGGCCTTGTAGCTATATTAATTTGAGCGGTCTGAAATGTAAAGAAAAGATTCAGACAACAGAATCTGTTTCCACCTTGCATTGATATCCGGTTCGATTCCGCATGAGTGCCGCGAGACTGATCGACGCTGATTCCATCCTGTATTGTACTGCAAACATATAAAGGTCCTTTTTTTTACATATTGCTGCACAAGCCCGTACAAGGCCCTCAAATCCCCCGGCAAGGGTAAGGTACTGCTGGCACTTAAAATACCCCTCTAACCGCCCGAAAAACGCATAACAGAAAGTGACGCCTGGACTAGGGCTTTTGGTGCGATGTGCGGAGGGGCAAAATGCGAGTTTTGGGCTTCAAGGGGAGAGGAGAGCTGTAGGTTTGTATAGAAGTAATGGTCAAATTACTTCGGCTTCAGATACGGCCAAAAGATTTGGAACAGCAAGGTGTCAATGGCATCATTTCCGTCCTGATTATTCACAATGGCCCTGGCCACGGACTCCAGCAGGTCTCTCTTAGAGAGGTAACGTAGAATGCGACCATCCAGCTCGTTGGCAAGGAACATCGCATTATCATCCAATCGCTCCAGCGTCTTCCGGAGCTTAGGCATCCTTTTAAGGGAGTCCGCGCGAAGCCAACCCAATTCCGTATATGCTGCTAGTCTTGTCAGAAGTTCAGATGCTTCGCTTTTTGTACTCTGCAGGTGTTGTTCATCCACGAAGAGCTCACGATGTACAAGAGTTTCCAATTGGTCTATTGCTCTTTTCGCGGAAACAATCCCACCCCGTTTTTTTGAGGACATCCGACATAAGTAACTGAGATGAGCACCGAGTATACTTGCTTTCTCGAGAAACACTTCATAATGCGGTGACTGTTCAAAACCATCACGTCGAGCATTGGCTTTTAGGCTGTACCCTAGATGTATTTCTCCGATGTGCCAGGTGGCAAATCGGCGCTCTTTAAAGGTATTGGCAAGGAAATACTCATCGCCGATCTCAATGTTACCCTGGCGTATTCTAACACCACGCATACGCACCCGTGGTGGGAGCGAAGCTAAGTATCCTGTCCTGGCATACCAGCCTCTTGCCAAGAGCCCTCCATCAGATTTATTAATATCCAGAAGCTCAATTTCCTGAATGCTATCATCCCGGTCCGCTGAGACTTTGAAAGTGTCAGTGTGAGGTCGGCACACTTTCTGACCATTCACACGGATGTGATAACATGTGAATCCATTAACTTTCCGAAGATGGTCCTCAATCTCCTCAGCAAAACTAAACCGAGCTTTTTCGAATGCAACAGGGGCAACCTGACTAAGATAAGACACAATGGCGCTGACGTTCATAAGCTCATCTTTATGAAAACGTCGGACCCCCATAAGGTGCACTTTAAAGAAATGGGTGCCTTCTTCTTTATTCGCCGGTCGATAACTGATTCGCACCGACTCTCGTACAGCGGTTCTGGCAGACTTTAACCCAGCATTGAGAAATTTACTAAGCATACTACCATCCCATTCAATAATAGCCACTTGTTCCTTGCGAAGACTTCGAGTTTCAAACCGTACAGTTTCGCAATATCCAATCCCTCCCAGTCGTCCTATGCCTCTAAACCCTCTATGGCATTCCAGGTTCTTTGTGCTACAACCCAATGAACACAACACTTGCTCAACCTCGTCATTTGAAACACCGGCCCCATTGTCTTCAATAGTGATACATCTACTTCCACCATTAATATGGATGTCAATTACACCATTTTCTAATTCTAGTCTCCCCTTATTAACAGCAAGATCTATCGCGTCGACTGAGTTCTGTACATATTCACGGATCACCATGAGAGGGTTACTATACATCCCCGAAGTGAGGATATCGATGATCTCAGGACCTATCTTGACAGAAGTAGGTCTGCTATTTATCTTCGCTTGAGGTACCATTTCAACCATTTCCTGATCTCCAGGTCTTTGATCTCCTGCAATGAAGCCTTTATAACCTGGGTAGAGTTAGCACAAACAGCGTTGTGGAACTGATAAAACCTTTCACCTCTTTCCTCTAGCAAGGCAAGCATGAAACTCCTGAATTCTTCCACTTTTCCGGTACCAGCCTTTCGTTTCGGCTCATTCTTGTACACGTGCCTTTCGTGCTTGTTACGATTGCGTAAAAGCTCTTCGGGCATGTAGAGATTTACAAGGAACTCTTCGAATGTTGCGCCTATGGTTCGCCAGGCGAGTGTGGGAGTTGGGGAGATCGCACCGTGTGCCGCCCCTTTCATGATTTCGATATTTCGTATGAAGCGGCGCGTCCACAACGGTCTGAGCAGCCAGTCTCGTTGGCCTGCAGTCTCCATGGTCAAGTGGTCTCGCAGTCTGCTGGCACCGCTTCCTGAATCATCATCGATCGGTGCATATCGCATGGGATAGCTGTAGATTTTTCCAGCCATGCGATCGGGCATGTCTTCCAGCCATTTCTCATTCAGGCGGATGTTCACACAAAGCCGCTCATACAAGTCACGCGGTGTGTCATTGAAGTTGTACAACATGTAGTTTGAGAACTCATCTACCCCGTGTCTGTTGGCCAGTTCCAGAGCGTGCACATATTCACCCTTTTCACGTAGTCTGTCAAAGGCTATTCTCATAGGGCGAATATTGAGTTTTGTGAGCAAACGCATCGTCTTCTTATTCAAGGGACTTACATCAAGTCCTTGATTGAAATCGACTACGCGTTGTTTCTTAGGATGAGTCTCAGTGTGCTGTCCTCGACCGTAGCCAAGTTCCAGAAGGTCGTCCACAATCCGCGGGAGCTCTGGACTGACCAGGACGTTGTTGTCCATCAGCTTCAAGTTAGCTTTGTCCCCGTACAGGTCTCTCATTTCCAGTATCATGGGCTTTATGTCAATGTATGGAATATACTCAGGCTCTAGTATGGGAACGCCGCACCAGGGACAATGGTTCGTGCAGCCCCTGGTCGTGTAGGCATAGAAGGTGTCATTGATTGCGTAGAGCGTCGGGTCGAGTAGCTCGTAGTCTAGTGGCAGCATGTCGATATTTGTGTTGCCCGAAAGGCGAAGTGGCTCGGGCGAGTTAAGCACGCCAGGAATAGGATAGACCCCTGTTTCCTCAAAAACCGCGTCCGGCATTAAGGATGCCATGGCTCCACCAACGAAAATCTTACCCACAGTACCCCCGACTGCCTCAAGATAGAATTTGATTGTCTTAACGATCTGGTCAAAGTGATAGGTGAAGAGTGTTGTGATGTATACACGGTCCCACAAATCAGCTGGGTTGAAGAGATCCTGGCAATGAAAAACGTTAGGGTCGCAACCGCTGACGAATCGAACTTCGTCCCCACGGTCCTTGTGGAACCTTGATAATTTCAGGAGGCCCAAGGGGGGG
>SDBT01019618.1_pt1 | contig 10593 bp, 7 predicted proteins | sample 2277101 | NCBI WGS metagenome assembly SDBT01 (sample SAMN10404973, study PRJNA504765) | marine sediment metagenome | isolation source: marine sediment core GS10_PC15, 103 cmbsf | place: Arctic Ocean: Southern Knipovich Ridge | collected 2010
GAAGCCACCTTCCTGTCGAAATATGATCAGCACCCCAGCGTAGTTTTCACTGGGAAGCGAGCGAGGCGTTTCGGTTGGTGACCTGGTTGCCGGCATGCTGGTGTTGGTTGGTATTCTCGTGGCCAGGGCTGCTGGAGTTGAAGTGGGAACGACCTCGGTCGCCACTTCCGGCGTATGGCTTTCTTCTCCGTCTGAGTCCTCCGACGATGGCGTACAGGCCGCGAGAGCCCCTATGAGAACAGCTATTATGAGAAATTTAGTCATGCTTTCGCCTTGCATTTTAATGTTAGTTCGATGTCCGATCACGTATAAACTGATATATTGATAACCAAACCTTTTCATGATTCGGATCTAACGGCCGCATTAATTCATGCCCAGCCGATTCGAAGAGAAGGAAACGTTTATCCTCCATGGTCAATCGGCCGAACACCCTGCGGGCATCTTCTGCGCTGGTCGCAATATCTTGCCCGCCCTGCAATATCAAGGCAGACGCCTCCACCTTAGGCCACAGAGTTCGCCCCATTTCCACCGTCCTGCGCATCTCATCGATAGACTTCGTCGGTACCCGGGTTATCTCCGGCAACCGCTCGATTACTTCCGGGTCATCCAGGTCAATATCTGGGTCGAAATCCCGCATTCTTTCTTCAGCGATCGCTTTAAGCCGGGAAAACTTCATTGGATAAAGCCAGGGCATTACATATCGCAGCACCCTGAACAAGTGAAGCCGCTTATCAGGCAGCTTGTCCACCGGCGCCAACATGATCATCCCTTGCGGGTTTAATTTCTTGACAGCTAGATAGGCCGAAAGCACCGTGCCCATCGAGTGCCCCAAATAAAATACCTCATCACACGCCTGGCGAATAAATCTCAGCCCCTCCTCGGCCGCTTCGATCCACCTTTCTTTCGATCCATGAACCAGTTTATTAGGATACTCTCCGTGACCAGGCAGCAGAGGGCAGTGAATTGTCAACCCATTTCCCGCCAGGTATTCGGCCAGCGGCCGTGAACTCCCTGGACTGCCCAGAAACCCATGCAGCACCAGGCACCCAACAGCCCCTCCGTTAAAGGTATAAGCCCGTCTCTCCTCGGGGACATCATAACCAGCCAAATATGTCATTACACCCAACCAAAAATAATATTGAATAACAAGTCTTCTCAACTAAACAACGCCAACCATAATATCCTGGTTCCCTCAAAGATAAAATCAATCTACCAACCAAGCCCAAGTATTCCTGGGCTGACCAGCAACCGATCACCGATCACCGGTAACCAGCAACCGATCAACACCCAATCCCCACCCCCCTGACAACTAAGAGTTGTCACAGTAAAATACCCCCATGCCCATCCACATCCTTCCAGAGCAGTTAGCATCTCAAATTGCCGCGGGAGAAGTTGTTGAACGACCGGCTTCCGTGGTCAAAGAACTGGTTGAAAACGCGCTAGACGCTGGAGCAAAGACCTTAAACATTGATGTTCGAGCCGGCGGCCGAGATCTCGTCCAGGTGGCCGACGATGGCCTGGGTATTCCTGGCGATCAGATCGAAACCGCCTTCTTACGCCACGCCACCTCCAAACTATCAACTGCAGATGATTTGGCCGCAATCCACACTCTGGGCTTTCGTGGTGAGGCGCTGGCCGCAATCGCTGCTGTTAGCCACTTGACGATAGTTAGCAGGGTTGATGGCCAACAAGCTGGAGTCCGTCTGACCCTGGAAGGTGGCAGCCAATTAAGTCGTGAAGGTGTAGGCGCACCTGTGGGAACAGTTCTGGCAGTCTCCAACCTGTTCTTCAATGTTCCTGCCAGAAAGAAATTCCTCAAAAGCATCGGTACCGAAAAGCGCCTGATTGACGAGGCAGTCACCCGCTACGCTCTGGCCTATCCACAGGTGAGATTTCGCCTTGTCCATGACGGCCGAATAACCTTTCAAACCACTGGCACCGGTGAACGCCGGGACGTCCTAATTGCCATTTACGGACCCGAGACTGCCAGGCAGCTAATTTCCATCGGAACCGATAAGCCAAACCCGGATCCCGCAACAACCGGAGAAGAATTATCAGCTGCAGGTTACGTCACTCCTCCCCATATCAATTGGTCCAATCGTAATCGGATTGCCATTTATGTCAACAATCGCTGGATCAAAGATGCCAGGCTCACCTACGCCGTGGTCCAAGCATACCACACCCTACTGCCCAACGGCCGCTACCCAATGGCCTTGATTTTATTGACTGTCCCCCACGACCAGGTAGACGTCAACGTTCATCCTGCCAAGACCGAAGTCCGTTTCCGGCAGGCCAACACCGTTTTTGGGGCAGTCCAGAGAACAGTTCGAAGGGCCCTGGTTGAACAAGGCCCAATACCCGGCGCCAGCCAATTTAACTCCTTTGGAACCAGTGAATGGCCCGGCCACGGAGATCGACCGGCTTATCCCAGGGGAGAGCTGCCCGGCCGGCAGGATGGAGAACCCTCCAGCTGGACCGAGAGGCCCGAAGAAGGGCTGCCTGGCATTCCCACAGGGAGATCGGAGGATGACCGGCTGCCTATATCAAGAGTTATTGGCCAGGTGGGTTCGGCTTACATCATAACTGAAGGTCCCGACGGGCTGTATCTAATTGACCAGCATGCTGCCCATGAGCGAATATTGTTCGAAAAGTTCATGGCCGAATGGAAGGCGCCAGAAGGATCAAAAATAGCAACGCAAGGCCTCATCAGTGGCCTAACAGTTGATTTGTCGCCGCCCCAGATGACTTTGCTTGAGGAACATTCTGATCTGCTGAGTCAAATCGGTTTTGATCTTGAGCTCTTTGGCCCGAAGACGATTATGGTGCGAGGCCTCCCCGGTCTATTGACCAAAGTGGATCCAGCCAGCGCGCTACAAGGTGTGCTTGCTGAGCTCGAGACGGGGCAGACGCCCCTCGAGATCGCCATTGAAGACCGAATTGTCCTGCGTGTGTGCAAAACGGCCGCCGTAAAGGCAGGCCAGAGCCTCTCCATGACTGAGATGGAGGCCATGGTTCGCCAGCTCGAGGCCTGTCAGGCCCCACTCACTTGTCCACACGGCCGGCCAACCACCATCTATCTCTCAGTTTCCCAACTGGCTAGGGAGTTCGGCCGTAGATAAAGGCCCAATTTTGTCCGAGACAACCCATTCTGATTTAGATGCCAGCAGCAATAACAAGTTGCTGGTTATTGGCATAATCCTCATAAGCGCCGGGTTGGCCGCCCTTCTTTACTGGCCCACTTTGGATCTTCCCCTCTTATATGACGATCTTCTCCATATTCGCATTGCCGGTGACCTCGATTTTGGCTCTGTGTGGCTGCCAACCGAAGCCTCTGGTTTTTACCGGCCGTTATCCTTCCTACCCTTTCTCATTATCGACCGGCTGCTTGGTTCCTACCCACCTCTACTTCTCCATGGTATGAACGTTGCCCAACATGCACTTAACGCAGCCCTGCTAAGCTGGTTGTCCTGGCGGCTGTGGAACCGCTGGCATTGGACCCTGGCCTCGGGGCTGATAATTGCCCTCTACCCCTTCTCCTACCAGGCGGTAACTGTTTTCGGCCATAATGTCCATCCGGCCGCCACCGGGCTTATGCTGCTGGCTCTGCACACCTATCTCACCGCAATTAGATCCAAGGGTTCCAGCAGGGCTGCCTGGTGGGTTTTAACCAGCTTGATTTTCATCGCAGGCATATTTAACCACGAGTCCATCGTCTTATTCGGCGCCTTTGCTGCCCTGGTTCAGGTTAACGAGATTGGGAGGCCAGCCGTCAAATATCGGGGTCAAGCAAGCCTCTTTCGACAACCGTGGGTTATCTTTTTAGCAGTTGGTTTCATTTACATTGTTGTCTTCCAATTTCTTCCTTTGACCCGGACGCCGCAAGCCAGTTTTGCCAGCGTGGAAGTACAATCTAAAGCCCTATATATTTTACAAAGTGCTGCTTACCCACTGACCTGGTTTCACCGCTTTCTGCCTGATAATTTTAATTCGGCCATCGTACTGGTGGCATTCACCCTCATGCTCCTCCTCACTTATTGGTCGGCTAAGGATCCGGCCAACCGCTGGCCATTACTATTAGGCTGGGGATGGTGGCTTCTGGCCTCCTTGTTAGTCGCGCTCCCACTGCCCGCTAACTACCTGCTTCACGGGCCGAGGCTGCTCTACTTGGCCAGCGCAGGCGCGGCCTTCCTTTGGCCTGTTCTACTGCAGCCTATCTATAAGCTGAAGCCCTTCGGCCGGCCGTTGTGGTGGGCCTCTTTAGCCCTTATTCTTGTAACCAGCTGGTTCTTTGTCCGCGGCCGCTTGGCCAGCTATACAACCCTGACTCGACCAGTCGCAGTTGTCGAACAGGTTATGCAAGACCGGCAGGCTGATGAGGCTATCGTCCTGGTTAACTTCCCCCAATGGCTATCTTCAACCCAGAACACTTATCCAATCGGTGTTGAATTTGTAGCCATGTTGGGTGATTATCTTTTTGTTGAGGAGCTGATGGCTTACAACCTAGACGTTGACCGGCCCGTGCAATCCATTAAAGTGCCCGATTTACTCACCTCCTACGACTACAACTATGCCATTCATGATCGGGATCAGCTATCTGCTGTCCAGGGTGACTGGGCGCTAGATGGCAGCCATATCTTTATCACCACTTATACAGAAGACGGCCCGGTGACGGAGTACAGGGGCGCCATAAGAGCACCTTCGGCATCGATTCCGTCCCTCGCCCAGATTGGACCCTACTTTCTGGTACAAGCTGATGCCTCAGCAGTGCCCTGCACAGGCCAAATCCAGCTCACAACCACCTGGCGAGTTTCAACGCCAGATCAAAGCGACATCCCGCCAACGACCTCGATCTTTGCCCAGCTGCTCGACCCGGAAGGCCAATTAATCTATCAAGCGGATGGCCCACCCCTGGGCCTGCGGCCGGATCTCCTAGATCTTCCCCCCAATTGGCAGCTCATCGACCACCGACCACTAAATCAGGCACAGGACCTGCCGGGGCCGCCCGTTCTTAACACAGGCTCCCTTCTCCTCGGGGTCTATGACTACGTCACCGGTCAGCGCTACCCCATCGAAGACGCCAGCCGGCTCACAATATCCGACAAGGCCATCCACCTTACTCCTAAGCCAGCCCCATGCCCCTAACTTCAGTCACACCAAAACTGGTCAACCGACAACCAGCGACCGACCTCCCTTAACCCCCGATCCCTATCCCCCGATCCCTAATTCTAGTCGATGACATGTCATGCCTAAACATCTCCTCCGGTATGGGCTCAAACAGCTTGCCGAATGGCTCCGGCGCCCTCACTGTCGAGGCCTTTCGGTATTGGCCTTCCCGGTCAACGCGGCCGGCAACCATGAACCGGCAGCCCTGACTGTCAATCTCTGCTAGTGCAGCCAGCATCTTATCTTCGCTGCCACCATAATACCGGGGTTGGAAAACCCTCTCAGCAGTATCCACCCCCACAACAAATAGTGATCCCGGATAAAGGTGAGATTTCTCCAGAAAAGTCGCCCCAGTGCTGACAATGACCCGGCTAACCCCGGCAAACTGCGTCATTCTGTCGAGCGTCTTGCCTCCATCCAAGGCCCCTTTGTCGGCGTTAACCGCTGCCAGCTCAAAAGTTACCGGACAGCCACCGATGGCCTCTACAGCCCTGGCCAGCTCCAGGTGGCCTTCGTGTAGGGGATTAAAGGCGCCAGAGAGCACGACGTTCGGTTTCGGTTCATCAATTAGCCGGCCGTCATCCGTTACCTCAAAACAGCCTGATCCGTTCTGCAGCTCCCTAACGGCCGCGGCCAGGTCGCTCCCTCCAGCGCTGTAAGTATCGCCATCCGCGAAATCCAGCGGAAGTTCCTGCTCAACACCCATTACCTGGGCCAGGCCATTCAGAATGATCCGGCTGACCATATTCTCCTCCCCTTCCCGCTGCCGAACTCCTTTCTTCAGCTTGATGTAGCTGTAAATCACCTGTTCGGCCGTCCAGATAGCGATGTGTGCCCGGTGCTGTCCTTTCTTTGGCCGGTCGGTCACGATTGTCGCCGTACAGGCTATTCCTATTGATGGCTCATCCGTTTTGTTCAAGAATCGGGCCCTGTTCAGCGCTTTACCGGCCAACAATCTGGCAGTATCATCGGCCACATGCTGCTCCGGCGTGCGGCCCAAAAAATCGACGAATGCGGCCGCATCATAAGGGATTAGCGCTTCGAGCAAGGTCCGGCTAGCTCCGGCCACTCCCAATAACCAGGCCAGTGCCTGCGTTCCCGCCCCGGCCGTCACCAGCACAATCCACCCCGGCCGATTGTGAATTCTATCAACTAACTCTCTGATTTCCTCTTCCATCAACCTCGAGTTAAAAACAGCGGCTGCGATGCACTTTCTTAAGAGCGTTGCACCTTTTGCCGAACCTCGTTCAGCCTGGGTTTCGGTCAACGTCAACTAGAAATGCCCATCGGTTTCAATTAGAAATACCCAATCCTTCATCAGTGTTTACAGTTCCTAGAGTCACTTTTTCCTTCAAAAGAACCACTAAGAGAGATCTGATTTCGCCTATCCGCTTCCTCTGCTTGGCCAAATTGTAACACCGATGATTTTAGCGCCCATGGCGATTGACACGATAACACCAATTATGAGGCAACGAATACCTTTTCAGTAACATTTTCTAATGAAGCAATACGACAGTAACGGATGGGTTCGACAAAGTTCATAAAATGGGTAAATATAACCGCCAGTTAGCCGGAATATTTTTCTAGAAACACCCTATCAGGTTGAAGGGGGTAAAACAAGGACCGCTTAGTCGGCTCTCTCCGCTGTACGGTCAACACAATGCTAATTGAGTTTAATTAGATGGCTCTCAATTGTATTCTATCGGCCTGCGTCAGCGTTCGCCGGAGCGCTGGCGAGACGAGTGGACTGCACGCGAATTAGGTTGCTGGCACACGATTGTGTCACTAATATGCATCCCACAATTGCCTATTCACTCAGTAAGAGTGGAAGGAAAATTAAGGTGTCGAGATGGATTAATTTGCATGGTGTATCAGCATCAACATTGAATGTAATAATGCCATTCGCGATCTGAAACGTTACGTTCTCCTTTGTTCCATCCTCATGCAACTTTAGGAGAATAATATTTCCTCGCCACTCACTTGGTAGGGGTTCCGACAAGGTTTTTGCATCGCGGGAGTAAATCAAAAAGATGTTATCCTCTTTCGGATAGAACGTCGTATAATTTTGACCTATCACTCGACCATCTACCTGTATAGTATAAGTGTTGCTTTTGTAATCAATTTCAACATATGTATCCGCGTCATAGGTGATTTTTCGATAACTTCCTGCTGCTTCATAGTCTTCCATAAAACGTTCATTAAGGGCCATCCAGGGGAGATCAATTAAGTAGAACTTATCCAGCTCCAAGTCATTGGGGCTCGAGTACGTAATGTGAGCTGCTGAGTTTGCTCCAAGGAATAATGGCTCAAGAAAAGTATATATCTCTACTTGCTCAGGTGGGAGAACGTCATAATAGATGTCCTCATACAATCCGTAAAGGGTCTTACCGTGATAAATGAACTCTAACAGGGGAATAAACTCAGCGTCAAAGGAAAGATTGGTTGAAATGATCCTAGGTGTGTCTAAGAACCAGCCAATCCCCGATTCCACATACGGTCCTGTAAGGACTTCGGAAGTCACGCTCACTCCAAACGAATCGAATTCATCAATGATTAGCTCCAAACCCTGGCGGTTGCGCTCCCGGCTTGATGGGCTACCGATAGAATAGTCTTTTTCAAATAGCACATTGAAAACGTCAAGGTGGTGCGATTCCTTAATTGGATAGCGTGCCATAGTATTTTGGACTCGGGCGATGCCTTCCGCTACAGCATAATTAAACGGGTCAGTTCTATAAGCGGCAGGGAATGCTGGCAACGGGTGTCCTGCAGCAGGGGTGCCATCCTCATCAATGACGCGGAGAGATGGATCATAACCTGGGGTGCTAGGATAATAGTCGCTGTAGTTATCATCAAAGCTTAAAAAGACATTGAAGGAGTCTTCCGCAGTTTGGAATAAGTAGATCAATTCATCCAGCGTCGCAAAATCGGGGTCTATGTCTTCAGGGACACCAAAGATTTGAAAAATATCGGAGTTGTAGTTCAACAAATAACCGATGATCTTATTGTGATCCATAAGATGGTACAATTTTTCAAAGTTACCCAGATGCTCTGAACTGTGTCCAATTCCGGTTCTCGCTACTTTGAAAATGAAACTGGATGTGTACCTTGAGTCAGGAGTTGCTTGAACCTGGTTGCGAAGATATTTCGCACCGTCAATCCAGTCAATATCAGAATCGATATCGTAGTCGGCCACAAAAGCTAGAGTAGCAGTGAGTGAAGTCGTTTTTGCATCGAAGACTTCAATGAAGGTTGCTGATGTGAAATCGGCCGGAGCATACTGGTAGTTAAAAACCATTCCAATCATACCAAGTCGTCCCTCGATAGCATGATCAACTACTCTTTCATACAACGCCATATCCAAATGATCGTAAGACAATATCCCAACCAGACCATCGTGGTAGATCATGCCCGCAAGAAGCGGTCGATTCCAACCTGTTCCCGACAAATCCACTTCCTGGTAATCGGGGGTAGTGGCGGAGATGTCTATGAGTCGGCCATCAGCGTAAGGAAAAACCATTTGTGCGCCTGTTTGAGAGGTGCGTACGGTTAGTAGATCTGGTGACCGAACATAAATCAGCTGATAGCCTGGAGTCTCTTGGATATTGCTAAAAACCACTTGGACGGAGAAACCTGAAATAACGTAACAAAGATCAAACGTAACTGCCAACTGCGAATTTATCTCGTTTCGAATATGATAGCAGACACTATCACTATCCTGTGTTATTGAGTCAACGGAGGGCTCAATGTTGTAGAAAGCATTCTGAAAAAAAATGTGAGCGAAGAATGTTTCATTTACGAGATCTCCATAGATAACTTGACCATTGTCCTTTAGAAGGTAATGGTTAACATAGGGATAAGACTGTTGTAATTCAATCGAAAGGAAGTCGTTTTCAAGCACGATTACTTGATTATCCGTTTGTCCCGCCCAAAACACTATGAGTAGGGAGAATAGAGTAATCCTTTTTTTGAAGAGTATTGACCTATGGTGTATTTGTTTGAATAGTGCCATACTTGGTACCTTTCATTATGGTGGGAGTATGCATCCGCAACCTAACAGGTTGATAACCAAATCTCTTAATTGATTATCTCCACTTTGGCATATTATTATACATTCAGATTTTTTTGAATCTTATGGATAAATCCTGTTACACAGTGTTTGGTAGAAGTGCACGATAGCATGTTCAGACACGTAAACCGTTAAAATGCTCAAGGTGAATGGACGAAATGTCAAATTTCGGCCGAATGCGGCCAAGTTTGCACCAACAGACTAGACATAATGTGAGATTATTTGGCCATTCTTTAGCTCGAATGTTCATACACCTTATTCTGTGGACCTACCCAAGCTTTATCCATGCCAACAATTGCTATTATTCGTCTTTAGTCACTTTTTCAACAGGATGATCGGTTGTCCGACCACACCGGGAAAGATATTGTAATCAATTTCTGGTCTTCCTGGGTCGATGGTTCCAGGCAAGAGACAGGGGAGCTGGAACGAGTCTGGAAAGAATACAAAGGGGAGGAGCTTTCGTTTCTTGGTGTCAATAATGATGACAGCAGAGAAAATGCCCTTAGATTCGTGGAAAACACCGAAATAACCTACCCAATGGTCCAGACACATTTTCCGACATATCGAGAGCCTGTGAAATCGTCGCTGTTCCCGTTTTCTACGTTATTGATCAAAACGGCAATATCGCCGACATCATAATTGAACCAGCCACATACGGCCGTCTCAAGGACAATATTGCGAGTCTACTAATGAATTAGGTTGACTCTCTTTGACTCCATGTTAATCGTTCCCCTAAAAGGCCTCAGCCTATTTTTCGAAGAATCTTAGCCGGATCCCGTTGACAGCTCCATGCCCCGGACGTAGACTCATCATGGTGCAGTCGACATTGGCGCAGCTGAGCTATGTCCACCAAAGATGAGAATCGACAAGAAGGACATTCGGTAAAAGAAAGAAGTCGCCTGCCCGTGGCAGTCCTGACCCTGGCCGGCATCTCCCTGGTCGTCATAGGCCAGGCCGTCTACCGGGCCGGGATACCCAGCCATTTCTGGCATTTGGCGCTGGCTTCTTTACATTTTGATCTTTGTTGGGCTACTGCTCTTTTCTATGGCCAACTTGTTTGTCGCCCATCCCCGATTGCCTTTATGGACCACCACCTCTCTCCAACGGCTAGCTAATTTTATGTCAATCTCTTCTGGTTAGCTGGCCCTGATGTTCATATCCCCGCTCTTCGGCTTAACGGCCTATTTAGCCGCCGGCGACGGCCGCCTCGCCCACGACCTAAACATCTACCTGGCCGCCTGGCTTATCTTCATATTCGTCCAGCCAACACTCAGGGAGCGGCTGCCAGACCTGGTCATTTCGGGCCTGACCGCCTTTATCATCTCGCATCCCGTAAATCTGTTTTCCGCTCAAATCCAGCCGAA
>SDBT01019619.1_pt1 | contig 10593 bp, 13 predicted proteins | sample 2277101 | NCBI WGS metagenome assembly SDBT01 (sample SAMN10404973, study PRJNA504765) | marine sediment metagenome | isolation source: marine sediment core GS10_PC15, 103 cmbsf | place: Arctic Ocean: Southern Knipovich Ridge | collected 2010
AAGAGTTAGCTAAATTACTAGATGAATACCGAGATTTGTTTATAAAAACCTACAGAGACACTGTTTCAAAAAGATATAGCAAACATGTTTATAAGTTCCCTTTGAATAAAGGGTATAATGTTAGGGTAGTCTTTATTAATGATAATGAAGCGGTAGAAATAATCTTTATCTTAAACAATACTCCTGGTATGATATCATCTAGTTATTGTAATTTTGAACTTGAAAAAACTGAAAACAAAAGCGTTGAAAACTTAATTAAAGAAAACGAAGAGAGCCACAAAAAGAAAGTAATTAATGTTTTGGATTTAAAAGACGTTATTGGGCATATCATAATATTTCCGCCTTTTAAGGATCAAGAACAATTAATAAAAGAGCAGGCTGAAAAGATTGTAGAAGAACATTATAAGGTTATATCTGATGTAGGTCTACCTTATGACAAAATAGAGAAATTTCCCGATGGTGGGAAAATTATCAGCGATTTAGATGAAATTAAAAAATGTATGCTTCATAAACTGTTTAGGCCAGCAATATCCTCAATAGCAGTTGCAATGGAAAATGCATTTATAATTAGGTTATTAAAAGAAGGAAAAGATATTAGAGAAGAAGAAAGAAATGGAATAAATTGGTTTCTACCTGGTCTAAATAAAGAAACTTATGAAGAAGCTAAGTTAATTACAGATAAGACATTTGATAGAATAAATATATTAAATAAAATTAGAAGATTTGGAACACATAGTAAAACTGGTGCTACCTTAGAAGATGATGCTTCTTTTGTATTCAACTGTTATAAACAAGCACTAATTGAAATGTTCAGTTAATGGTACGTAAAGTATACTTTATAAAAACCCTTTTTCTTTCGTCGAAGTACCCTTTGTTTTATAAGCAAAATTTAAAAAAGAATAAAGATTACTCCTTTTCATGACAAATCCTCCTTTTGAAACTAGTGGAGAGATATTTAAGCGTCTTTCTGATACAGAAAAAAAGTCAGAGAGTATTGTTGGTAAGATTGTTTCAGATGCAATCTGGACTGATATTATCCTTAATGATATTTTTGTCCTTTTCTTTATTAAAAAGAAAAGGCAGAACATATTTACTAACAAAATCATAACAATGGAGCAATTCACATCAAGTATGAAAATTGAGTTTCTTCGTCAATCAGGTCTATTCAAAGACAAAGAAATTGTAGGACCGATAAATAAAGTTTTTGAAATTCGTAATGTTGTAGCTCACTGCTATAGGGGGAGATGGCAGGGAGAAACAGTTGAACACCCCAAAAAAGGATATTTAGACTTACTACAATTAAAGAAAGAATTTGAACAGAGTTTCAAGAAAGTTGTAGATGTCTTAGTAGGGATTTTCAATGATTTAAATAAAAAATAAAATAAAAAAAGAACAAGAACTGGATGAATTAATATGACAATCTCAGACGGAAGAAAAGAGATAATAAAATCTTTTATGCAAGAAGCAAGAAAAAAGCATGTTGGTACAAGGAGAGGCTTTAATAATGAACACTATGAAGCCATTGGCTTAGTTGAGACTTGTGTGGCTTTTGAGGCTTTTATAACAGAATTATTATTTCAGGCAAAGATTTATCAAAGGAGGAATAAATTCTATGAGGACTATGAAGAATCATTTAAGGTCAAACTGTCTGGTTATAATGAGGAGATTACAGCCTTGAAGACTGAATTGGATGAAAGGGCATTGGAAAATATGTCACCAATTTTCACAGATAGCCCCCAACCATGGCAGCTACCAATAAAAATTAATGAATTAGATAATTTTAAGGAAATCATTGAAGTGATATATAGAGTCAGAAGCAATTTAGTCCATGGTTCAAAGAGTTTGACCACTACCAGAAATAAAATCCTTATAGGTAATTCATTTCATTTACTATTCAAAATAATGGACAACATTTTCAAAGAAGAAGAAATTTATTAATTTCACCTCCCACTTTGGTACATTCCGAACTACTGAAAAATCACTCGAATGTTCGGTTCTAGTTGTTAAGAATGCCTAAATATGCAAAATTTTGGCTTTATAGGTGCTAAACAGTCAAGTTCGTATAATAGGTGTTAAATACAATAAAATTTCCATTTCTTAGAAAGGGCAGGGCATTAACAGGTTCTTTACTCTTGTTGTGTTAAATCAAAACAATCATAAAACTTAAATAAACAGTTTAATTATTATATTACATGGGTCGTAAAATTATATTGATAATATTTATGATTGCAGGCATCCTTTCTATTTGGTTTTCTGGCTATCAAACTGAAAGCATAATTCCTACATATAGTTTTGATTTTAAAATTTGGCATCAAAATGAAAGTTTGGACCGTCAAAACAGTCTTGTTGTGTTGGGTTATGATTTCATAACAAAAGAGGGACTCATTTCTATTTTTGTTCCAAAACATACAAAATTAAATGCAATTACACTAACAATACCATCTCATTTACAAAAGGATGACCTTGCAATATTTACTTATAAACTCTTACATCCTTCTGATGATGGACATTTTAATGATTCAAAAGGTGAGGAACTAGCTGCGGGTTATATCAATATTAATAATTTTAAAGATAAAGAGGCATCCGGCACAGTATTGAAAGATTTCCCACGTAATGTTTCTGGAGAAATGTTTAAAATAAAATTCAAAGCAAAGTTACAACCTAATGCTTATTATAGGATATCAAGAAGAGAATACAAAAAAGAAGGTTACACCGGAGTTAGAGGCATCTTTAAATTTAAGTTTGCTGAAGATTATTCTTGTATGAAAGATTGTTTTCAAGATATTGGGGGAGCAAATCAACATCTCATATCAACAAAAGAATCAATTATATCATTGGATAATCAAGGAGTAGGTTATACAAATTGGTTTTTAATTAACCCCAAATATAAAAAAACTTTTTTGGGTAGAATTGATTACGAGAATCTTTTATTAGGGGTGGGCATATCGTTACTTATGGGTTCTTTCTTGTTATTGATTATAGCAGAAAATTCAAATAATAAACAGGTTTCTAAAAAACATAAAATTGAAGTAAAAAAGAAAAAATCAAAAAAATAGGAAATTTATGTTGCCCTGTCCCTAAACTTTAGTCTGCCTTCGGCAGAAATGATCGGAAATGGAAATTTTACTTTGCGGACGCAACTTTTCCGAACTCTGCAACGGAAAAGGTATTTAACAGCCCGGGCGACGTTATATTCAATTATGGATTTGACGTTTCAATTGATTTCGAAACGATTTTGCCATTCTGGATGCTAAAGCGTTCAGAAAAACGCGATTGAATTGTATTAGAAAACAGTTTTATGGCCTTCAGAGAGTCATCTTTTGCATTACCAACATTATTAGGATGAAGGTATGTATTCCTTATCCTTCTTATTTCATCCAGTTTACTATATGCGTCAGCCGTAATTGAGCCAGTATCTCTAAGTTCAATAAGCCGTTCCCATTGCTTTATTCTATCATTTCCTCTTAGTTCGATTGAGAATCTTTCTGCAGTTATTCCAATCAAAGACACAGCAGCATGAAATAGACCAAATTCATAACATCTTCTTGCTTCATCCATTAAAATTGAATAAAATCGGATTTCTGTGGTCATAAAAGTTGGCAATTCTGCCATTCTATCCACAATAGAAGGAACCATTGATGAAAGATTATCCTTCACACCCTTTTCTATTTGGTCTCTTGCTCCTGCTTTGATTGCGTTAGCTGTAACATTAAACTTAACTGGTATTCTGCCCATAACTAATGTGGGGACAAAATCAGTATATAAATCTAACGCCAAATCCATAACTCTTCGTCGCTTACGCTCCTAGTCTCTCCCACTACGTAGGCTCGAGAATATAACAGGAATTCCGATGTTAAATGCAATTACGAATTGAAGGCTTCTTGAAATTTTTGAGATAAATTGTCTCGAACAATATTGATAAAATAGGAAGAGTTCCTAATTGAGTAGTTATCCATCTCAATTACTTGATTCTCATTTAGCTCATGCAATTTCTTAATATATGCCTTCTTGTCCCATTTGACTTTTAAATTTGAATCAAGTACCCAATTGTCCAAGACCACAACTACATGACTCTGATGTACAGTTTCTCCCGAAATTAAAATAATATTACAACCACTCCTTCTTTTATATCTTGCTACTGAAGGTTCTTGATTATGATATTTGAGAAAGTGATAGAGAATCTCAGCTCTATCGCTACATGCCCTTCCATTAACTTGTTGAGAGTATAATTTGTCGTGTAGTTCAACAATACATAAATCAATATCAATCATTCACCTTATTAGAAATTGGAGATATATATACTTTGCTGGGACTTTACGACCAAGAAGAGGGTTTACATCCAAAGCCCAATTTAGTTTTCATCTTCTTTGAACTCCGGAATATCATCTTTATGGAATGTATCTTTTTTGGCTTGTTTATTGGCTATAAACTGGTGGAAATCACCCATACCTACAGTAAATCCTGTTTTTGTAAACTCCATACTACAGTAATCTTTTTCAACCATTAAATCAACGTATTTTTTAGTCAATCCATTAACAAAACTTATACCTTTGTTTATATTCAGTTTACAGTTTTCGTAGAGCTTATCAATAGGAATTTCACCTTTTACATGAAGTCCAGCATTTCCATGTTTTACAAATGCTCTCGCATCTCTAGCTTCTTGTTCAGTTAATTTCCCCTTCTCTTTTAAAATACCTGGCAGCCCGTCCATACTGTCTCGTCTATCAAATTTTATGTCACTTAGATTATCAAAACTTAAAATCCATAATCTTGTTAATATGTCTTCCACAGCTTTTCTTATTATTCCTAGGGCGATTTCTTTATCACCTTCGCAATAATTATCCCTGCTTCTTAGAAAATAACCATAAAACTCTCTGTTTTCAATGGTGGGTTCTGGAATGGAAATTTCATTGGTTTTGTCATCCAATTTTTTTCTTACTTGATCCCAAAAATCTAGTAAATTTCTTTTCAAACCTTTTAAAATCATGTAGTCAAAATATTTTTCGATTAACTCTCTTTTTGCTTTATCATTTTCACAAAACATTTTTTGAGATTCCACTAAGTTTTTGTATGGTCTCAGTTCTCTAAACTTCCTATCAACATTAGTTATAAATTTTAAATCTTTATTGTAACACTTCTCAATTAATCTAGAGATATATTTTATTTCATCTTCTTTAAGAAAATCTTTTACCGGTTTTATGGAAGTACCACCAGTATAACCTGTTACCTTATCGTGTACCTCTTTTATAAATGGTCCATGTTCAGCTTCAAGATTAGTTAATATCTCATATAATTTATTTTGCAGAAAGAAAATCTTTTGTAACCTTTGACCTACTTCCATCCATTGTTGTATTTTAGAGAACTCATAATGATTGAATTCGTATCCGTTACCAAAATAGACAAATTTTTCTGACTTTCCATTATCTTTGAAGTACATATTTACTCTCTCCTCATTGAAAACGCAGTAACTCTTATATATGATTTTTTAAAAACTCTTCTATCCTAACAATTCTGCTATAGGCGATATGTGGATAAATATCTGTAGGAAATTCCCCCCTTTCATATACTAACAACGCTGGTACCTTTTTACCAAAAAGAAAACCTGATTGTCTATTTGTTCCAAAAACTTTTCTGATCTTATATTTCCTATGAACTGATGGTGTAATTGCTTTAATATACAATCTAGCTCTTTCTTCTTCTGTCAACTTACTGGTTTCTGTAGTTGCATAAGTAACCCCTTTCTTCTTTAGTTTTTCAAGTATATTAAGTATTTTAGCCACCTCTTCTTTATTACTTTCTTCCTTATGATAATAAAATTCCAATTTCATTTTAACCACTACTACATCTACAACACCTACACCTATATAAATATTTTGGTTTTATTTCTTCTTTATTTTTTATTAAAGCAAAGTTTTTATAGAATTCTATGGTACTAAAACTTATATGCCAAGCTCTGGTGGTCATTTTTTTGGGAATTGTTATTCTTATTATTAGGGAATAAAGGTATTTTAAGAAAATTACGTCCTGATTAAGCCACAACTAAATCGAAGAACGACTTGGCATTATCTGCCTTATGGTAAAGATTATATCCCTTTTTACCACAAAGATACGAAAAAGCTAAGTCAGTATTGATTTCTAATAGTCTTTCAAATGTTTTATCATTTATTATAGCTAAAATTATTTCCTTTTTCATAATGTTTGATATAAATAAATTAGTATTTAAATATTTCTTTTTTCGGGCTTTACCCCATAAACCCTCTAGAGCAAAGTTTTTATAGAGTACAACAAAATACAAAAAGAACGGGATAAAGAAGGATTTGATAGACAGCTTAAATTAAGAAGAAAAACTTTGAAACCTAGAAAGTATGTCGATCCTAAAGTAAAACAAAAAAAGTTAAGAGAGTACAGGGCGGCTTATTATCAGGAGAATAGGGCTAGGATATTGGCTTATAAGAAAGAGTATCGAAAAATGGCCAAAGAGATAAATAATCATACAAGAAGGGTTTATAGGCAAAGCAAAAGGGAAATTGTTAAGATTTGGGCTAGGATTCATTATTGGAGGCAGATGCAGAAGAATTTAGCTTTATTATTCTACTGATGAAACCTTTCATGGTAGTGGTGCGTTATGATTGTAATGAAAAAGTATATAAAGGAGTACTGTTATCAGTACCTATATGAGTATCGATATAGGAATGGAAAGGGAAACCTTAAAGGGAATCAGACTTTATTCTGAAAAAGAATTTGAGGGGCTTACTCAATACCAGCAAGAAAAACATAGGGAACATATAATAAAGCAAATTCTTGAAAATTCAAAAGAAGGCACTACTGTACAGATCATTAAACGCCTCGTACCTTATCTCGGCAACGAAAAAACAATTCGCACTTACCTTGACAAATATGTCAATACTAATTTAGGCTATGGAAAATCTTTTGGTAGGGTTACGGTTTACTATCCCAACGGCAGGCTTTTGCATGAGGTTTTAGAGGAAAATGTACCGATAGGAAAAAAAGTTTATTCATTCATAAACTTAAAAAATCCAGAAGGGGAATTTATAGCGATTCACGAAAAGAAACGTAATGAACTCAATGCTTTGACTTTAAGCGGAGGCATAATAATTAATAAAGAGGCTTTCCCTTCATTTGTTGAGCATATTAATCATATAACCAAAAAAATGAATGAAGGAAAATAAGATGGCAGTTTATGTTTACAAGCAAGATAAAAAACAGGAAAACATTTTCAAGAGCGAGATACAGTTAGATAACAAGGTACTTACAACCCCCTTCTATGGCTCTGTTGTGCGTTCCAATATTGACGCAGAATGTATGCGTGACGCTGTGGATTCACGTCAGTTAAAAAACACACAGGCAGTATGTTTTAATATCGGTGATGCAAATAGGTTTATCGGTATTTTCCAGAAAGGCTTGCATGAATTTGCTGGCTTGACATTGGATTACAAGCCCTTTTCCCAATTCGTGCTTGCCATTGACCCTGGTGGAGAATATATCCAGTACCATGTAGAGTCTGAAGTTGAGAAATTGCTTTCTATAAGAAACTTACCAAGACAAATAGCAGAAATCATTGGCTCAAAAGGGCAGGATAAAAAAATATTGCTTAAAAGATGGATGGAAAACGAAAGTGCAGTTTCGGGTACAGTAGAATGGTATCTAAATAAGGCAATAAGCTATGGCTCAAAAACAGCAGTTGCTCCATGCCTTCCAATAAAGGGCAGGAACTCATTAAAGTTTGCCTGCAACCTTAATCGTTTGGCTGTAACGACACAAGAGGCAAACGAATGGCAAAGGGCTGTTTATTACCTCATTGACTTTGCTTTGCTGAAAGAAGCAGGTTATCTTGATATAATCAAGAAACAATGGTATGCCCTTAAACCGAATATTATTGCCATGAAATTCAGCAATATTGAGCACATATACAAAGACCAATCTTTTGTAGAGAGGATGAATCTTACTAATCTTATGGATGAATTGTTTAAGTACCGAAAGGCAAATAACGCCCTTACATTTGTTATAAATTCAGACGCTATGGGTTACCATTATCTCGCAAGAGGATTGTGTGGCGTTATTGAGCCGATAAGTGGTAACTTCATGCCTGATTTAAGAAAAAGAAAGCCTGCTGTTGATTTAGAGGAAGGAGAAAAAAAAGGCAAGGCAAAGTTGGGCAGGTATCCAGACCCCTTAAGGCACGTAGAATTTTCACATGAAAATTTAAAGATAATGGAGAAAAATACAAGCCAGCCATTCCCTTGCCATTGCTTTGAGTGTTCAAGGTATGATAAATTGCCTACAGAATCAAGGGTCTATAATCGTGCCCGCAGGAGGCATAGGGTGTTTATCAGGGACTCCTTTATTGATGAACTCAATAATGCTGTAAAGGAAAATAAACTAAAAATATCTATGTTTGATAGGCTATCGGGAAGTATGAGATTGAATCTTTTTAAAGGATTTTATTCTTAAATGCAGTGGGAGTATAAATATGAAAAAATTTGAGTATTTTATTGCAGATGATTTGAGAATTGATTTAAAGCATCCTAGAGTATTAGAACAAGAATTGAATAGATTAGGTAATAATGGATGGGAATTAACCTATGTAATCCCTGTAGGAGAAGCTGTGGATATGTTTCTTTTTAAAAGAGAAGTTATTTGAGAATATCCCTAACAGTACCACCAAAACCAATATCCCAATTATACACCACTACCGTTGCTTGGGGTTTTTACATCAGATAGTTATGAAATAAAAAAGCTAGATTTAGATCGCTTCTCAGAGGAATAGAATGAAAATTATCTTAAGAACATGCTAACAACAATGCCTTTATGGATGTTCTGGAGTTCTGTAGTAGCTGGCGGATTAGTGGGTTTTTGGATTGGTGTATTTATATATTGGAGATTAATCAGATTAAAGAAGATTAAAAAGGATAGTAATAACAAAAAAGAACCTTTCATTAGAATAGTAACTAGATTTCTAAAGAAATTAGAAAACAGATTCGGAGAACCAGTTAGTGTTCAGGAATTAAAAAAAGAATTTCGAGAGGATTATGGTCGAGTTGTCAAATATCTTCATGGTCACAGGAGATCCGTCTATCAGTTGATTACTGGAAAAACAAACGTAAATTGGCAAATTAATAATGATGACAGAGCTTTAGACAGAGTACAGGATATTATTTCTAGACAAGTTAATGAAGAGATTTTGAAAAGACAAAGTGGATTACAAAAAGAGCAAATAAGTTTAAATTTTATGCTTGTAACAATAACTTTAGTTCTTGGACTTGCTGTTTTGTTAGATGTAGTGGATTCAAGTTATCGGAAGTATATTATATTGTTAATATCTTTTTTAATATTTATTGTACTAGGGTTCTGGCTAAGAACAGTACGGGATTATTTTTTAAACGATTGACATTTAGTTTCACCACCCATACAATAATTAAGTTTATTAATGATAAGGTATTCACTTATTGTTGATGGTTAAAAAATGAATCAAGGAAATAAACTTTTCTTAAAAAAAGGAACAAGATATTATTCCTTAAAAACACAAGATGGTAAGAAAATATTACATATACACCATACTGGTTCAGCCAAAGGTGAAATCCATTTGGATAAGAATTTCTGGAAAACGGTGATAAATATAGAAGAGTTAATAAATCTTTTAAAAAATAGTTATGAAGCAAGAAACTTAGGTGATAATGTAAAAGGAGATATACGGATTGTAAGGACAAAGAGATAATAAGCTATTTTTCACCGCCCACTTTGGTACATTCCGAACTACTGTTTTATCCGCAACCTTTTTAAATGGAGCTTCTATACTAAGCCCTAGACGGCCATAGGGGCTTGGTCCAACCCGATCCCATTCCGAACTCGGAAGTTAAGCAGGCCACCGTTCCTTGCTGTACTGTGCTTTGCATGGGAAACTTGGAAAGCCGTCACCCTTTTTATTCTCTTTTTTATTAACACCATGGCTCTATTTTCCTGTTCCATCCAAGAGTAACATATTTAAATGAAACACTTATTCTCTCCTTTAATATGAAAATAGCAATAATCGGAAGTGGCTACGTGGGTTTAGTTACCGGAACCTGTTTCGCGGAACTGGGAAATGAAGTGATTTGTGTAGATATAGATAAAGAAAAGATAAACAACCTAAAAAACGGCATAATGCCTATTTATGAGCCCGGCCTAAAGGAATTGGTTGAAAGGAACCATAAGGAAAAGAGGCTGAGCTTCTCAACAGACACAAAAGATGCAGTAAAAAGATCCGAGATTGTTTTTATTTGTGTTGGAACTCCTCCTAAGGAAAGCGGAGAAGCAGACTTGGTCTATGTCGAGAATGTTGCACACGACATAGCAGACATATTAGACAGCTATAAGGTAATTGTTGAAAAAAGCACAGTTCCTGTTGAAACCGGAGAAAAGGTAATGGAAACAATTAGGGAAAACAACAACAAGGCAGAATTTGACGTTGTCTCAAATCCGGAATTTTTAAGGGAAGGATCCGCAATAAATGATTTCCTAAATCCAGACAGGATTGTTATTGGGACAGGCAGCAAAAGAGCAAAAAAGATTATGGAAGACCTTTACAAGCCGTTA
>SDBT01019620.1_pt1 | contig 10592 bp, 9 predicted proteins | sample 2277101 | NCBI WGS metagenome assembly SDBT01 (sample SAMN10404973, study PRJNA504765) | marine sediment metagenome | isolation source: marine sediment core GS10_PC15, 103 cmbsf | place: Arctic Ocean: Southern Knipovich Ridge | collected 2010
GGACATATCGAAATCCCTGATTATTGTTGGAAATTTATTGATACACCTGAATTTCAACGTTTGAGAAATATTAAACAGTTGGGGCCGGCTTATTTAGTGTTTTCGGGAGCTACACATACTCGTTTTGAACATTCTATTGGGGTTTCATATTTAGCAAACAAAATGATAACTGTGCTTGCAAGCAAACAACCGGACCTGAAGGTGACTGCTCGTCAGATAAAACTTGTAACGCTAGCAGGATTACTACATGACGTCGGCCATGGACCTTTCAGTCACTTAATGGAGACAGTATTACCGGGTCTCAATCATGAAAGTATGTCCTGCAAGATACTCCGAAGGATCATTCATAAATATAAATTAAAGTACTGTGAAGCTGATACCGTCGCAATTCAGCAATTAATTTTAGGAATATGTCCCGAAGGTATGGAGCCGTGGATTGTAGAGATTGTTGCAAACCCTGAAACCTCTATTGATGTTGACAAATTTGATTACTTTCAAAGAGACAGTAAGTATGCTAATATTCAAATGACATATAAGCCAACTAGATTTTTTATTAACATCAAAGTGATTGACAACCATCTTGCTTATTCTGAAAAAGAGATACTTAATGTGTATGAATTATACCATACACGCTATGTGTTATTCAAAACATTGTATTTGCATCGAGTTGTTGAAAGCATATCATTAATGATTGTTGATGCTTTACAAGAAAAACTGTGGGTAGATTGGAATGTAGTAAAACAAAACGAAACGGAGCTCCTGCAGTGGTATCTTCAATTAACAGACAATGTAGTGACGTCTACAGGTATATGGAAACAGATTTGTCTTCGTAATCTATATAAGATGGCATGGGAGGGAGTCTTTGAAAATGAATCTGATATAACGGAAAAATGGATATTAGAAAACTGTAATCTATCCACCAACGATTTTGTCGTGTCTAAACGTAAATTAAATTTTACTCATGGAGCAGAAAATCCTTTGCATTTCGTAAAGTTCTACAAAAAAGGGGCCGCGTCGACGTTTACCTTGAAGGATACTTCTCAAATGATCTCTATGAATCGCTTTCAAGAATTCATCGTTAGAATCTATTCGAAAAGAAATCATTCGTATGTGCGAGATATAGTTACCAAATTGATAGTTAAATACAAAACCGCCGACTAATACCAAATGGAGCCAGTTGAAGAACCTATTTCTGTGATTCTTCTACCGAACCAAATATGGATTAAAGTGCCCTATGATTCGAGGTGTTCTGTGTGCAAAGGCAAGATTACCTTTACCAGCATACACAAGAATGGACAATTAATTTGCTACAAATGTTACTCTTTGGAGTAGAATTCATAACTTAGGTTATGAAATTACATAAAAATGAAATATTATTCGTCAGCTTATTAATATTTCGATAATAAGAAAATTGAAAAATCTAAAATGTCTATCGCCAAAGCTATTGAGAGTTGTAAAGATCGACAAAATCAACTCGAAGCACAACTTAAGGATGAGAAACAACTTGAAACAGCGCTTAAGGACCAATTAAATATCGTCAGAGCTATGGAATTCCTCAAAAAGTATGATTGTTCCGCCGAAGATATCCGAACCAAATATACCTCCCTTGTACGAGATTGTTCAAAATCCTGTACTAAAGGACACTACATAAAATTGTTCGAAACCCCAGATATGAGAATAGCGGGACGCAATTTGATTGATCATGGAGGTGATCATACATATCTTCAACATGAACACTATGAAAAGTGTATTCCTGATGACATGACTCGAGATGCATTCAAAGTTATTGGGAGGTATATATGGGTAGAGCCTACACCTCACAGGGAATATTGGGGAAATTAACACGCCCGGTAAATAAAATTTCATAACATTAAGTTATGAAAAAATGAATAAAATACTTTACCCTTTCTTAAACTAAATCCAAAATGTTCCCGCCCGAAATATGGGGCTGTATTGGATTATACTGTGATATTAAAACATTACGCATGCTAAGTTACGTCACCGAGTCTAGTGGAGAAGCCTGTAGATTATTAAACTTTATGCATAGTAAGCTCATAGCCCTGCATAAACAATACGCTGATATGACTTCGGTAGATACTACAGTACCCCACCCTTATACTGATTTTGGCGTTCGCTGTTTTACTGAAATTCGTCCAATAGAAAAACTAGTCGAAGAATGGAGTATACTAAAAAAGAGAGATTTTTGTATGAAATACTTCTCGGGTTTTATTTGTAAAATGTGGCCCAAACTACATTTTATGAATTTTTTCTTATCCATGACACCAAATTATGGATTAGAAAAACTTCAATTTATCGTTGAAAAAGACAATAGCGACATCACGATACATATGGGTTATCTTACATTCGACTACAACAATCAAACAATATTTTATCAAACAAATACATCTTCATCATTTGAGGCAGACATCAAAAAAATGATTATGGCATTTATTCAACTGTTTTGTGATGGATTTGATTTGCCTTTTATATGTAAAAATGAAATAAAATGACAGAGACTTTGTTAAATTAAAAATGGATAAACATCCAACATTAGTCAAAGTTGGCTCCAAGTTAATTCTTAGTCTCAATCTCGCCGACTGCGAAACTTTACGATATATTAAGTGTGTTAGTGCCCAAAGCCGAAATTCTGGCTATATGGAAATCGCGATTCGTTTCAATATTACAAAATTTCGCGTTAGAAACGAATGTATTAAAGATGTTATCATGAAAGCTCAAAATTGGCTCTTAGAACATAACCACAACTCTTTCTTAAAAATTACAGCCGTCGTGGAATGTGTAAAGGATGTGGGTGGTGTTTTTCAATCTCAACGGACCCTATTCAAAAGAATTAATTAGACTTTCTATAAACCATTGTGTTCAAAATAAAATCTTATATTTCATAACTTAGGTTATGAAAGCATCACGCTAGAGGATTTCTCCACAAAAAGCCAGATTTGGCCACTGGTGGGGTAGTTCCAAAAATATCAACTCCAGAGTCTCCTTCGGAGTCGGAGTCAGAGTCGGATGACTCGAGTGGTTTAACCAATAGATGATGATCTATATTATTGAGGGCATATACATTTGCAACAGAGGCAAATCCTTGAGTGCTTGACAGTAGTACAAGCATTCTCTCCTGTTCTCCCCAAAATATCTTACCTAGTTTATAGGTTGCTTTTCGTTCTTTAGTTTTTGGATCGATAATATTTCCAGTGATATCAACACATAGCGTAACAACATATACTAACTCTTGATTGCTTTGATATATTCCAAAGTTTTTGCATTCTTCCACCATAACTAAGGGAATCGGTCTTTCCGATTCATTGCATTCGATTCTAATATTTACATTAGAGCTACTGCATTTAAAAAATTCAAGAGCCCCAATTAAAGGAGCTCTGATAGAAAACTGACATCCTGTGCACTTAAAAAAGAAGACACGGACCATTTTAATCAGTACAAATATCCTACAGTCGGTGAGAGAGGTAAATTGTATATGGTGAAATACAGGTTTTCCCACCATGTACATGGGGGTTTTGTCTGAGTTTTTAAAGATGACAAGGAAATTTCCTTGTTCTTTAACCACAATACAACAGCCTGTCTCTCCTTTAATTTCAATAACTGGATGCGGAGGTTCTACAGTTTCCATCTGTTTTTTGAGTCTGAGAGCCGCTTCTTTAAGAGATTGAGCTACGTCATTTGGGGTACTGGCTACTACGCCAGTAGGTTTAGGATCAGGAGTTTTAAATGTTGGATTATAACAAACACTTGGGTCCATACAGATTTTAGTAGTTTTCCTTAAATCAAGAATAAATATTTCTTAATTGGCCATAATCACTACGTCCCCACATTTCAAGCTTGTCATTTTCCGTGATGACTCCAGTCTGATTTTTCCCACATGAAACTTGAGATATGCCTTTCATGATAAGCTTTGGTGTATTGGCGGATATGTTGCCTCCTAATTGACCAAATCTATTATTCCCCCACATATAGAGACGTCCGTCTTCTGTAACAGCTCCAGTATGACTATCCCCGCAAGAGACTTGGACAATCCGTTCTTTGATTAATATTGGTTTATTTTTTCCAGTAGTAGCTCCTAATTGATCTTGACTATTAGCCCCCCACATATGAAGCTTGCCTTCGGCAGTAACAACTCCGGTATAATTCGTCCCACAAGAGACTTGGACAATTTTTGGATTTCCCTTGATTTTAATAAGTGTTGGCAGTTCTCTATCTGTGGTGGTTCCATCTCCTAATTGACTCCGATTATTGATCCCCCACATATAAAGTTTACCTTCGGCTGTAACAGCTCCAGTATGCCTTCCCCCACAAGAGACTTGGACAATCCGTTCTTTGATTAATATTGGTTTATTTTTTCCAGTAACAGCTCCTAATTGACCCCAACTATTATCTCCCCACATATAGAGCTTGCCTTCAGAGGTAACAACTCCAGTATGCCTCCCCCCACAAGCGACTTTGACAATCCACGGATTTCCATTGATTTTAATAAGTACTGGTATTTTCCTATTTTCAGTGGTTCCGTCCCCTAATTGGCCAACACTATTATGTCCCCACATATAAAGACGTCCGTCTTCTGTAACAGCTCCTGTATGATTATTTCCACAAGAAACTTGAATAATACCTTTTTTAGTTGGGGGAGGTTTACTTTGAACTTTCCTCAATTGTTTAATTTTAGGGATTGCAAAATCTGCAAACATAGAGTCTTCAAAATCTGCAAACATAGAGTCTTCAAAATCTGCGAAAGGGTCTCCATACGCAAGCATAGGGTCTTCATCTGCAAGCATAGGGTATTTACCCATAAGCATAGAGTCTTCATCTGAACCTTTAACTCTTCCTAATTTGCCATAATTAGAAACCCCCCACATATAAAGGGTTTTATCCTTTGCAACAAATCCTGTAAAATCATCACCGCATGACACCATTGGTCTAAATCTAGCCAAACGGATATATTCCTCTCTGGCTCCTTCACCAGACCACTTCACAGAAAAGTCTCTGTCTAGTAGAAACTTCCAAAGATGGTTATCCTCGCACATATCAGCAAACTCCTTTGAAGTTCTGCATAAATTTAGAATATCCTCAACATCTAAGTTTTCCACTGCTAAATACCAAAGTTCTTGAGGCATTAAATCCCATCTTGCGTAGTCCATTACTTAATAAGTAAAATTTATTTGAGTTTATATATTTCCTCTTTACTGATTCTTTCCCAAAGGTTTCTTTTTGATTGGGGAACTCTTCGTAGGTAGTGTTATTATTGTTGGTTTGTTCTTATTAATAGTAGTTCCGTCTCCTAATTTACTATGACTGTTCTCCCCCCACATGTAAATCTTTCCAAGTTTTGTGACAGCCCCGGTGTAACCTCTTCCACAAGAAACTTGAGTTATACCCTTCATAATAAAGGTGGGATTTTTCTTGCTATCTTCAGTTCCATCTCCTAATTGACCCCACCTGTTACTACCCCACATGCAAAGACTTCCGTCTCTCATGAGAGCCCCTGTGTGACGATCTCCACAAGAAACTTGGACTACGTTATCCATAATAAGCAATGGTGTGTTCTGAGTGGGCTTGACGTAACTATAAATATTACCCCACATATAAAGTTTGCCTTCAGCTGTCACAGCTCCTGTACGGTCATCACCCCCACAGGAAATTTGGATAATTTGTGGATTCCCTTCGATTTTGATAAGCGTTGGTCGTTTCTTATTGTCTTTAGTTCCATCTCCTAATTGGCCATATCCGTTACCCCCCCACATGTAAAGCTCGCCTTCAGTAGTGATAGCACCGGTGTGATTTCCTCCACATGAAACTTGAGCGATATCGCCAATAACCGGGAATGGTCTGTGCGTCACTCCATATGGTTCACCGGCTCCTATTTGGCCGGATCTATTTTCTCCCCACATATAAAGCAGGCCTCCGGCAGTGACAGCCCCGGTGTGCATACGTCCGCAAGAAACTTGGGTAATACCACCCATCACCGGGTATGGTGTGTACTCAAAGACTTTGTCGATTCCTAACTGACCCCAGTCTCCCAAGCCCCATATATAAAGTTTCCCATCTTCCGTGACAGCTCCCGTATGTTCTTTTCCACAAGAAACTTGGACACACGTAAGCCCCTTGATCAATATTGGTTTATTCTTGTCTGTATCTGTTCCGTTTCCTAATTGGCCATATAAATTATGCCCCCACATATAAAGCTTACCTTCTTTCGTGACAGCTGCAGTGTGGCCGCCCCCACATGATACCATTGGTCCAAACCTAACTAGAGAGATATACTTCTCTTTGGCTTTATCTAAGGATCTCACTACGTTGTAGTCTCTTTTTAGTAGAAACTTCCAAAGATGGTTATCCTCGCACATACCAGCAAACTCCTTTGAAGTCCTACATAAATTTAAGATATCTTCAACAGGTAAATTTTCCACTGCTAAATACCAAAGTTCTGGAGGCATTAAATCCCATCTTGCATGAACTTTAGGGATATCCATTACTTAATAGATTATTAAGTAAAAAGTTGATTCTAAATCTTTTATTCAGTGAATGATTTTATTTGTTTGACCTTGATTTCATTTCCATTCCCTAATTGATTATATTTGTTATTTCCCCACATATAGAGTTTATTTCTTGCTATAACTCCTGTAAATTTATCCCCACAGGCTATCGCAGTAACATCATTCATTATAAATGTTGGCTTACTCCTATATTCTCTTGTTCCGTCTCCTAGTTCGCCAGCTGAATTGCTGCCCCACATATAGAGCTCGCCTTCATCTGTAATAGCTCCAATATGATAACTTCCACACGAAACTTGAGCTATATTCTCCATAATAAGTGTTGGGAGTTCATTATAAGTTGCTCCTATTGTTTTTTGTCTAATCAACCCCCATACATAGAGTTTGCCTTCGGTAGTAATAGCGGCGGTTTGTTCTCTTCCACAAGAAACTTGAGCAATGTTTTCCATTATAAATATAGGTTTAAGCTGAGGCTCCGGTACCTTTCCGGTTTCCCTCAACAAGTAAGCCACCCTCCACTCATCTTCTTCTGATTCAACTCCTAATTGATTACTCTCGTTATTTCCCCACATATAGAGTTTGCCTTCGGTAGTGATAGCTCCAGTATGATAACTTCCACAAGAAACTCGAGAGATGTTTTTCATGATAGATGTTGGTATTCTACTAGGAACGTCCGTTCCATTTCCAAATTGACCTTCCTCGTTATCCCCCCACATGTAAAGCTCACCTTCGGTTGTGACAGCCCCAGTATGATGCGTTCCACACGAAACTTGAGCTATATTCCCCATAATATATACAGGTTTTTTTCTGCTATCCCGTCCCGCTCCGTCTCCTACCTGACCATTCCAATTCGCCCCCCACGTATAAAGGTCTCCGTCAGATGTAATAGCTGCAGTATGATAATACCCACAAGAGACCTGTGTATATGTACGTCCATTAATAAATTGTGGCTGTTTTCCACGTTTTTTCGTATTATTTCCCAGTTGGCCACGATTATTTCTTCCCCACGTATAAAGTGCGCCGTCTTTTGTAATAAATCCGGTATGCCTTCTCCCACAAGAAACCATACTGGTAGTAGCCAGACGGATATACTCCTTTTTGGCCCCTTCACTTCGGGTCCACTCTATGTTATAGTCTCTTAGGAGTAATCGTCTCCAAAGATAGTTATCCTCACACATTTCAGCAAACTTCGTTGAAGTTTGACACAGCCTCAAAATCTCTTCGACGGGTAGATTTTCCACCGTTAAATACCAAAGTTCTTGAGGCATTAAATCCCATCTTGCATAGTCCATTATTTAGTTATATGCCTCAAGAACTTTGGGTAATTTCCTTGAATGATTTTATTTGTTTGACCTTGATTTCATTTCCATTCCCTAATTGATCATATTTGTTATCCCCCCACATGTAGAGTTTATTTCTTGCTATAACTCCTGTAAATGCAAATCCTAATGAAATCCTAATAACACCATTCATTATAAATATCGGCTTACTCCTATATTCTTCTCTTGTTCCGTCTCCTATTTCACCATTATAGTTATGCCCCCACATGTAAAGCTCCTCGTTAAGAGTGATAGCTCCAGTATAATAACCTCCACAACAAACTTGAGTTACGTTCTCCATAATAAGTGTTGGAGGTTTATAGAGTTTATTGTCGTGTTCAGTTGCCGTCCCATCCCCTATTTGACCCAGTTCATTGTACCCCCAAATATAGAGTTTATTGTCAAGAGTAACAACCCCAGTATGATAAGATCCGCACGAAACTTGAGCTACGTTTTCCATAATAAATGCAGGTTCAGACTGATTATCTTCTTCTGTATCAATCCCTAATTGCCCATAACTGTTTTGTCCCCACGTATAAATCTTCCCGCCTCTGATAATAGCTCCCGTATGATGAGCTCCGCACGAAACTTGATCTACGTTTTCCATAATAAATTCAGGTTTTTTCCTACTTTTTGTTGTACCATCTCCAAATTGCGACTCATCGTTATCCCCCCACATAAAAAGTTCACCTTTTGCTGTGACAGCTCCTGTGTGAGCCAACCCACAAGAAACTTGAGCTATATTCCCCATAATAAATACAGGTTTTTTCCTACTTTTTGTTGTTCCATCTCCTAATTGGCCTTCATCATTATACCCCCACGTATAAAGATCACCGTTTGCGGTAATAGCTGCCGTATAACTATACCCACAAGAGACCTGTATAAACGCAAGTCCTTCAATAAATTGAGGCTGTTTCCCGCGTTTTTTCGTACCATTTCCTAGTTGACCGTGATTATTTCGTCCCCACATGTAAAGCTTGCCATCTTTTGTGACAAATCCGGCATGATCTTGACCACAAGAAATCATTGAGCTAGTAGCTAGACGGATATACTCCTTTTTGGCTCCTTCGTCGTCCCATTTTATTCCATAGTCTCTTAGGAGTAGCCGTCTCCAAAGATAGTTATCCTCGCACATGTCAGCAAACTCCTTTGAAGTCTGACACAGCCTCAAAATCTCCTCGACAGGTAGATTTTCCACCGTTAAGTACCACAGTTCTTTAGGCATTAAATCCCATCTTGCACGAACTTCTGAAGAGTCCATTACTTAATAATCTATTAAGTAAAAAGTTGATGTTAAATTCTAAGGTCGTATCCTTTTAATTGAGATATTTTTTGCATGGTAACTTTCGACCCATTCCCTAATTGGTAACTGTTGTTTTCTCCCCACATATAGAGATTATCATCTCTTGTTATAACTCCGGTAAATTCATGTCCACAAGAAACTTGAGCAACACCGCCCATAATAAATGTTGGGATTGAGTATTCTATACGATGTTGTTGACCATAGGAGTACCGGTCTTGTAGTCCGCCTCCTAATTCGTCATGTATGTTATCTCCCCACATGTAAAGCTGGCTGTCTCCTGTGATAGCTCCCGTATGACCACTCCCACAAGAAACTTGAACTACGTTCTTCATAATAAGTATTGGTGACAAAGCAGAAAAGCCTAAAAATGTTGATTCATCTCCTATTTGACCCATTTCATTGTTTCCCCACATATAAAGCTTTTTGTCAAGAGTGATAGCTCCGGTGTGGGAGTATCCGCACGAAACTTGAGTTACATTCTTCATAATAAGCACCGGTTTATTCTGATCATCTTGTGAATTGTCTCCTAGCTGACCAAAATCGTTTTCTCCCCACATGTAAAGATTTCCTTCAGCTGTCACAGCTCCAGTGAAAGCTTCTCCGCACGAAACTTGAATGAATCGTGGATTTCCTTTGATTTTAATAAGTACTGGTTTGTTTTTATCTGTAGCTGTTCCGTCTCCTATTTGACCAACTTCATTATTTCCCCACATATAAAGCTTGCCATCTTCTGTTACGGCTCCTGTGATATGTCCACCACAAGAAACTTGAGCAATGTTCTCCATAATAAATACTGGCTTATTCTTCTTATCGTTTGTATTGTCCCCTAATGTGCCAAACTCATTATCCCCCCACATATAAAGCTTACCTTCTGTAGTGACAGCTCCGGTATGATATTTCCCACAAGAAACTTGAATACATGTTAGTCCTTTAATAAATTGTGGACGTTTTCTGTTCCCTCCCGAAACATTTCCTAATCGGCCATCTCCTCCATCTCCCCACATATAAAGTTTGCCTTTTGCTGTCACAAATCCTGTATGATAATAGCCACACGATACCATCGAGCTAGTAGCTAGACGGATATACTCCTTTTTGGCTCCTTCGTCCCATTTTATTCCATAGTCTCTTAGGAGTAGCCGTCTCCAAAGATAGTTATCCTCGCACATGTCAGCAAACTCCTTTGAAGTCTGACACAGCCTCAAAATCTCTTCGACGGGTAGATTTTCTACCGTCAAGTACCAAAGTTCTTTAGGCATTAAATCCCATCTTGCATAGTCCATTACTTAGTATGTAATACTAAAAAATTAAAGAAAAAGTTGGTATGTGGTGCACGTATTTTTAGCACTTGATGTTAAATCTAATGTTCTATATTGTCTTTGTGTATCATTGACGTCAGCTACCATCTGATAACCGACTGTCCGAGAGGATACCCCTGCTTCCAACTTAGCGACGAAT
>SDBT01019621.1_pt1 | contig 10591 bp, 4 predicted proteins | sample 2277101 | NCBI WGS metagenome assembly SDBT01 (sample SAMN10404973, study PRJNA504765) | marine sediment metagenome | isolation source: marine sediment core GS10_PC15, 103 cmbsf | place: Arctic Ocean: Southern Knipovich Ridge | collected 2010
CGACATAACAGATTCAGAATAGGTAGATTAAGAGATGATGACCATGATAATAGATTTGAAGGAGATTATGATGAAGTAAGAATATGGAGAGTAGCCAGAACTGGGACTCAAATTCTAATAAACGTACACAGAACAATCCTGCCCAGTTCAGATGATTTAATTGGTTATTGGAGATTCGATCAAGGAGCTGATCTCATAGAGAATCTCATGAAAGATGAATTAAATCTACCTTTCCTCGTCACTCAAGTTTTCGATGGACCCATTCCACCAGCTGTCTCCAATTGTTTCTGTGATCCAGACCAACCAGGACCAGATACTAAAGGTGGATGTACTTTTCCTGTTATTTTCCCAATAGCTCCTCCTGATGCAATTGTACCACAAACTGGTGAAGTTTGTGGAGGTGGTGTTGAGTCTTGTTCTTTTGTGCATGGTATAGTGGTAGATAACGATCCTTATGGAATATTATGGTTGCCAGGAATAGAGAAAACTAGAGGTCCTCGAGTGAACCAAACATTACATTTCATTCCTGGATTATTCCGAGAACAACAAGCCTTCTTCCCAAACACTACTACTCCAATTCCTAACGTGACTGAAACAGTATTTATACCAGGAGTAGTTCCTTCTGCACTTCCATTCGTCGATCAATTTCCAATCTTCAACTTTTTCATCCCTGGATGGTTCTCAAATGATGGCCTACCTCCATTCATGGATAGTAATTTTCATTTCGGCAAATTCTTCCCAGAAGATATAGCAGTGGGTATGTTCGGTGTTCCTCTTCCAGATGATTTCGAGCCTGGAGACGAGATATTTGTACCTGGGTTTGACTTATTTAATATATTTTTCTTCCCTTTTCCTCCTACCTCTCCTGCATATATTATAGTCATTGAAGTGTTCGGTGGCTTCTCCTTCAACTTTGTTAATGACACAGACCCATGTATTATTCCAGACTTTCCTTTACCTCCTCCTGGTCAACCACCTCCGATTGAAGATCTACTAGGATGTAATGTAGGTCCAAATGATGTAGAACCTCTTGTATTGGATCCACTGAATCGTGATCCTTGTTTTGTATTAAGGGAGATTCGAGAAAATGCTCCATTAGGTACAGAGACTTTGGAACCAGAAGAAATACTTGGATGTACAGTAGGCCCAGATGATATAGAGCCAGAAGTTTTGGATCCCTTAAATCGTGATCCATGTTTCTTTCTAAGAGATATCAGGTTTGATTTGAATGTAACTGATGAATGTGCATTACAAGGAGGAGTATTGTTACCTCCTATTTTCATGCCATGTTTTAGGAATCAGAATATCACTTTCGAGGAAGTGGTAGTCAGTAATTATTTAGGAGAGTTTGTTGTGTGTCAACACGCCTGTGATGAATTTGTGACTGGAACTTATGAAACCAATTTATTCGAGAATACTCCTGGACATGCTATTTGGATCAGTGGAATGCACCATTTCGATTTACGGCATAATAGGTTTTGTCCCTGTGGAGGATTAACCAGTTCTTGTGTTTATGTGAATGCTAATCATATTGCTAAAGGTGGAGAATTCATTTGGTTTGACAACAGACAATGTGTGGATGAAGATAGATTGCCAATAATCTGTGATTACGATGTCACTCCCACTACTAGATGTGTTGGAGGAATTATGCAGTGTTTAGATGTAGCTCAGACGATTATAGATGATTGTGAATTAGTGTTATTGCAAAGTGGTCAAGAAGTGTTTGATAGTGATTGTGCAGTTTATGTACCCTGTGAATGTCCTACAATAGATCAAAATATCACTTTATCTGACGGACAAGTGGTAACTGTACCTATTGGAGTAGGAGATCTGGAACTCCCCATCCCGTTCCTTACTCCTATTCTTGATGAACTGACTGGAGGAGGTGCTGTATTGGTACTACAATGTGATGTTGTGAATGAGACGTTATTTTTCAATGTGACTTGCGACATCGAAGTCAATGTTACCATTATTGTAAACATGACTATGGTCACCATTCCTATTATTATTCAAGGTATATGTATAGAAGAAGTACAAATTCAAACCTCTAGTGGAGAAATAGAATGTCCTTGTCCTATAGGATTCGATGCCAATGTTACAATTGACGGTATTGGTAGTTCTCTTGGACAAAATGCTGGTATTTATGACAACTGTTTATGGGAGATACCTGGAGGAGTAAATGGAGAAGTTTGTCTAGACACAGTTGTTCAATGTCCATTTGAAGATGGACATCTAGGTACGGGAATGCCTGGACCCGTACCTGTAGATTTATGTGATCCTGCTACTTCTATGGCAGTAGTCACGTGTGATTCTAGTACTTGTCTCGGAGGAATGTTATTGTATGAAGACACGATGCATGTCTGTGATCTTACTATGGGAACGTGTGCGTCTGACAATTTATTACAAATACCTTGTGATTGTTTAGATGGAGCTATAGTCATAACTTGTGATACTAGTAACTGTATAGCTGGATTCAGAACTTATCAAGGCATGCCTTTCACTTGTGCTATTCTCCCCAATACTACTATATGCGCAGGTAACTCGTTTGTACCTTCTCAACCTGCATCTCCTGGAGATGGATTCTTAAGAGTTCCTTGTGATAATAACTATGTAATTCCAGGACCAGGACCTTGTTCATGTATAGAAGATGTTGTTGTAAATAGTACCACTGGTTTCTTCATTGTTCCCGGAGAACCATGTGATCCCATATTGGGGAATTGTACTGACACTCCAATTGATACTGGTGATCCTACTCTACAATTAATATGTTTAGCAGATGGTACTATCCAATGTAGATGTGATGGTCTTCAAGCTCAAAATGTTTCTTTGAATGTCACATTTCCAGGAGCTGCTGCTTTCCATATAGATCACATTCCAGATGATGCAGGTCTATGGTTCCAACAAGATAATGTGGCTCAAGGACTGCCTATAGGTGTAAGATATGAACGAATAAGTTGTGATCTCATTCGAAAATTCTCTCTCAAAGTACCACACTTTTTCACTGGAGAATGTGCTATGCATGAATCAGCGAGGTCGTCTCCACTGGTAACAGGGACAGTCTCAGATTGGGTGGATGGTCATGACGAACAATGGAATCTTAGATTTTGTAATAGTGGATGTCTTCAAGATAGACCGCAGAGTGATCAAGCGTGTGTAGTAGATTCTACTTACGGAGATCAGACTCCAGATTTTGGTGTAACTAGATTTGACAGAATACAAGATGCTTTTGATAATATTGGGAATTGTCCGAGGAGAGCAGTTATTATACATAAAGCAGAGAATGCTTATGAATCTCAATTAGATTTCAACAGAGAAAACATGTTAGTGGTTTCATATAATGGAGCACTCATAGTAGCAAACAGTCATAGAATCCTCAAGAGAAACGTCACTATACGAGGAATAGTTTTCGTACACCCTAACACAGATGACTTCCCTATTCTCTTCTCAGCTACTGAAGCCAATGTAGATTTTGATCTACCTAGACAAGAATTGACGGTGGGTGTTCCTATTGAAGAGTTCACAATACTGAATTGTGAGTTTCTGGGAGATGGAACAAATGGAGCAGGAGCGGTCATTGGAAGATTTGGCAACAAACTTGAGTTTAGATATAATTTGGTGCAGAATTTCTTCACGAGAGCAGTGGATATAGAAGCGAGAAGTGTTACTGTACAATTAAACACATTCGAATTTAATACTGGACGATCTTTCCGAGGTCGCGTTTTAGATGCTTACGTATTTGAAGAGAATCTCATGCAAGAATGTACTGGACTTAATGCTGCAGATGAAGTGGATATAGTTTCTCTAGAAGCACGTGTGAAGTTAGAAGAGATAGAACCTCCTTCAATTAGTGATATATTAGCAGCTATTTTTGGTGATTTTGATTTAGATTCTCTATTTGAACCTTCCATCTCCAACCCGAACATGGGCTGTAATCCTTCTTTCAATTCAAAATTCGAATGTTTTATTCGTGGAAACAGACAAACCACTACACCAGATCAACCAGATCAATCTGTGGTAGTTTATAATGTATTTGGAGGAAATATGACTTTTGATAGAGTTCGTGATAACACTGCTGATAAGGGACAGATAGGAATGCGGTTCATATTCACAGTATCTATTGGACCTTCAGAAGCTCCAGATATATTCAAACAAAACGCACTGATTCGAGTGGTCACTCCACGTAAAATAGATGATGATGCAGCAGACTTTGCATTCCAACGTCCTGGGTCTCTTATTAGTTTGTCATGTGCGTTTCCTAATTGTTTAGCTGAAGGGGAAGTGTTTCCGTTCATGGAAGTGTCTAAACGTTGTAATCTCAATATTGTGGAACAATATGGATTTGCTTGTATTAATAACTTGACAGCCTCTTGGGTATCTCTGCCTCTCAATTTACTTAACATGACTAGCGGGAGAGCCAGATTAAGAAGAGAAGATATTTTGTTTACTGAAAACACTTGGGTAGTGGGATTTGAGGGTGATTTACCGTGTTGTGATAAACCAGTTATCTATGGAGCAAAACACACGTTTACTGAACTTTCTCCAGTTGTTATCATGGAACATATGGAGTTCAGATATGAGTTTGATCCAGCTATTGAAGATGATGGCACTCATTTGTTCCTCACTGAACTAGAATTCAACATGCAAGAGCTTAGATTATTTAATGTCTGTTTGGATGGAAGATATACTTTGTCTGGAGACCAGATCAAAATCACAGAAATTTTTATGGACGAACAAGAGGGTGTATTCTTTATGGCAGAATCTCTAGTATATAACTGGTGGCATTTCCCACCTGGAACCGTGACTGATTCTTTAGGAGGAGAAGATGGTGACCCACTTGTTCGTCCCGATGATCTCGTGCCTGTAGTAAGACTTCCTGACAATGGAACAGTATTTAATACAGAACAATCTCCAGATATAGATGGGATATTTGTTACTTTCTTGCGGCGTCGGAGAGTCAGTCTAAGTCCATTTGCTATCAATCCAGAGACTGGGTTCATATTTATTCCAAATTCAGAATTCATTTTCAGAAACAATTTTATTCGTGATTTAGATGGAAGAGCGTTCACATGTACTGGAGCATCTAATTATGACGTCAAAGGGAATATCTTGTTTGATTGTGGAATGAGGCAGTTCGAAGAAATAGCAGTTATAGATCTGGAAGGGCATTTTCAAAGTGTGGGTGATTATTTCTGTGAGAACAACATTATCAACCAAACCAAACCTTTCTTATTTCCTTTTGGAGGTGGTGCCGCGAATGCTGTAAGAAAAGCAGGGTTCTGGGTACATACTTTTGGGATTCCAGATCAATGGACTTTTCGTAACAACACTGTAGTATTACATGATGGGAACAGTAGTGGAATAATTTTAGAGGCGGAAGAAGAAGAAAGAGGACAGACAGTAGGTGCACGATTTAGTGATATGGAGCGTAGTATTCTATGTAAAACACTGTCGGTAGGAAATCCAATCAATTTGACTTTGTTATTCTTCTTCGAACCTAGATTAGCCTGTCTGAGGGTCTTGGCTTCTGAAATGAACTCTATTGATTCACAATCACTTATAGTCAATGGGTTTGTTAGTAATTTAAGCCAAATTCCGAAGAATGGTCCTGGAGTTCAAGGAATTAACGATGATATTATTTTCTGTACTACTTTTTCGGATGTATTAGAAAATGAATTTAATTTATGTGATGTTTGCAATGATGGATGTCCTGTACCATTACCTACGACGTGTGTAGTGGATGCTGAGAACGATACATTTATACCCGGTAATCCCTACTTTGGCTCATGGTTATTTGTTAGTATTGATGACGCTCTTCTTAACTGTAAGAACCCAGAGGGACTTATAGAAGTTGTTAATCTAACGACTGGGGTATTTTATGAAGAACAAATAGATTTCCAGACTCCTGGACGTACTTTATTCTCTAACACAAATGCAGAGATTCTCGTGAGGCAGTCTGTATTGGTGAATGCACATAATATTACTATGCGTGGACTCGTTCTATTCCATGATCCTGGTCTGCCTGGACCTACTATCAAAGAAGGTACCGCTCTAGGATTCCCTCCAGATCAATTTGCTCTAGATGACATGGATATGAGGGGACAAAACACTATTCATGAAGCTCTAAAAGGTGAATTTGTTCGACTTGCAATTACTCTCTCCCTTTTTCGAGGATACCAAGGAGCTCGAGTGATAGATGTTGAATCTGATTGTGGAGTGATATTTATTGAAGGCAACACTTTCGAGAATCCACCTGGTAGTGCTATCTTTGCCTCTGACTATATATTTTTGGTAGTGAATGACAACCATTTCGAGAACTGTGGAGGGCGTATAGATGGAGAATTAGCTTGCGTATTCTTACAGATGTGTAGAGATATTACTGTAGAAATGCTGTTCACTAACAATCGACATTTCCAAGATCCAGACGATGTATTATTCCCTCAGACGGGGCCAGATAATGGTTATGTAGCTGCTTATTGGCTTGATGGACTTCCATTGAACGCAGTAAACGTCACTTTGGACTTTCATGATAATCGTGCTATGGGATTACCAATAGCTCTGAGGATTACTAACATTGATGACGAAGGAGCTTCTGATGCTGCAAAGAGACAGGTCATGAACACGTTTGTAATCCTATGGCAAAATGTGTTTCTGAGCGGCACTTGGCATGATATTGTGAGGTGTCCTCCATCAGATGATCATTTGATTGATTTAGATTCTACTGGCAATATGCACAAATTTTGTGACGATGGGTGTGCTAGTCCTATACAAAATATAGCTTTGGTTATCACCTTAATTGTGTTGACAGCACTCATATTCCTTTACTTATGTAGTTTATTCAGTTCGTACAGTTATAATTCAGGACATCTCAGGTATAGTGTAGCAATGGACATGTATGTACCAAACGATCCTAGAGACTGGGATCGCTATTTCCGGCGTATTGTGGCTGAGAACGTAGAAAAGAGAAAAGAAAAAGAAGAAAGAGAAACGAAGAAACGAAGACAAAATGTAGATTTGCTAGCGAGTGAATTAGGATTGAGAAAGAGCAAACCCCCCACTCGTAGAAAGGGAATGAAACTTTTTCGTTCCTAAATTCAAAATTCAAAATTCAAGAAATTAAATAAACTTAAATAAACTTAATGCACTCTAAAAATAATTACTTGAAAATATGCAACAAAGAAAGAAAAATACAATATGTCAAGTCGAAGACGAGGAATAACGTACAATACAGGTCCCATGGTAGGATTGGCATTCTCTTTTATGTTACATGGAGTTGCTATAGCTACAGTATCTATAGCATTTTTAGGATTCAGATTTGGTCCTGACCCAACAGCTATAGCGACTCAAACTGCGAATTTGTGGACTTCGTTCATTTTCTGGAGATATGCGGTGCTTGCTACATTTATAATGCCACTGATAATGACAATGATACTTGTTCTATTCCCAACTACGGGTATTATACGAACATTTCATTTCATCACAATCTTAATTTACATTGTGTTTGCGCTGGTTATAGCGGGCTTCATGATATTCACATTAATCAATTGTGATGATTTCTCTCATTGTAAAAACCGTTTCTTTCCTGCTGAAAGTATTCCTGATCATACTTTTTACATGTTATTCATTTCGATGTGGATTCAAATGGGTGTTTTCTTTTATTATGGTTGGTTTAATGGATTTGTATCGAGTACAGTTGCATCTATAGGTGGTACTGTAGCTGTCATGTCATCTAATATTGGATCATCTTACCAGAAATCTAAACAAAACAGTGAGATCCACGAACATACACGACATATGGGTAGATTAATGCAAAGTGCTATTGTTGACATGATACAATCAGAAAACCCAGATTGGGTGCCTCCAGAAATGTCTGATGATAAATTAGGTAGAGTTATGTATCACGCATTACTGAAAAAGAATGTGAAAAAGAATGGAACAATTGGAACTGGCATCCCATCTCTCGGTCAGTTCACCGGCCATTCACTTTTTGATCACTTTGGATGGAAACTCAATGCAAACACAAAAGCTCTTGTACGAGCAACAAAATTAGTTCAAAACCCTAACAACAACTCCCGTTCTAATGTTTAATAAAATTTATTATTTTTCAAATTAAATTTTCAAATTAAATTTTTGAAATTAATTGAGCTTTTGGCTAACAAGATGATGGACAGGGTCTACATGTCCGTATGAATAGGGTTCAGGGTAGAGAAATGCACTTGCGAAGTAAATGAGTACAAAGAAAAAGAAAAAGACAAGGATAAACCCTACTACAGCAGCAACATTACTAGTATCGTTATGATGAAACTTTTTCTGAGGAAAATAATAGTGATCATAATAGTCGTTTAGATAGTAAGGAGAGTTGTAGCAAGAAGAAGAAGAAGAAGAAGAAGAATAACTTGAATCACTATAACCATAATCATCAGCAAAGTTCTCTCTTAATGATGACTCTGGTTCAACTGCCTTGCACTGGCAATCGTAATAACGGTTGAAATGTTCACTGAAAGTACCAGGCTGTATTGGACCATAAGTATATCCAGGAGGAGGATCAGCTCGTAGTAATTGGTTGTATATAGTTTCAGACACTCTGAGTAGAGCGTAATCATCATCTGGTTTTCCCTCATTCATTTTTGATGGAAGACAAAGAGCATTAGCTTCACATTCATCACACAATTTCCCACTAAATCCTGGTCTGCATACACATTGCTCACCATCCCAATTTCCTCCAGGAAGACAAGCTATGCGAGATTCACATATACTACCTGAGAATCCTTCATCACATATACATTGTCCATATTGACAAATACCATGCTTTCCACAATCCATTTCACTGCATGTGTTTGGAGTAGTGGGATTAATCTGTTTTTTACATTTGGATCCCTTGTAATTGGGAAAACATACACATTTTTTGTGTAGATCAGAACAGACGCCATGTTTTGAACAAGGATTAGATCTACAAAATATATAAGGGTCGTCATCCTTAGGAGAATCACATTGAGGAGTACAAATGAGTGCTTCTGTTCCGTGGCATTCCAAGAGACCTTTTCTGCATCTAGAACCGTGCCATTCACCAGGATCACAGTAATCACCAGAAGATCCGTAGAGTTTTTGTGTTCCTCCACAAGTATTGGGTACAAGTTCTCGTGTGTATGAAATGACAATCAAAAGTGCTGCTATTATTATTCCTATAGAAAAGATTTTCATTTTGATCTTTATTAAATTAAGATATATTAATAATCATTATTAAATAGAGTAAATAGAGTTAGATAATAGATATTCTTGTCATGGAAGAAAAAAGTGTGATAAAGAAAGATGTAGTAGATAACTCACCAGATTATTTTATGTTTTGGTCTTGCTCTATCCTATCTATTTTTTGTTTGTGTTGCGGGATATGGTCATTTTTTTTTACAGAAACTAAAGTTTATGAAAATTTAATTTTTATTATTATGACTATAATACTTGGATATTTAGCTACGTCTACGGGTTATACCCTACATAAAACAAACCAAAATCCTCCACCAAAAAATGGTGAAACATTAGATGAATGGATTTTAACAAAGTGTAAATCTGGTTGGTACACTCTTGGTGATCTTGCTCATTATATAAACCATGATAAATCAAGAAAAAAATATAACATATCATCAAAAATTGGAATGTTTAAATTTTCCACTTCGCATAAAGGACGAGATATTACATATAAAGAATTTCTCAAGACTAGAACACAACTTTCAGAGGAAGCTTTCGTGGAATTACGAGTTAATCGTATTTTTCATTTCAAGTGTATCACATCTAAAAAAACCCAAAAAACATTGCTTTCTTCACCAATAGAGGTTTTAGAAGAATTGAAAATTATTAGTGCCGATTTATTTAAAACAGTATAAATAAAATGAGAATTGTTATTTTGTTGTTTTTATTGGTGTTAGTTCAAGCCTCAGATAAGATATTATTATCAGATGTGAAAAGTTTAGTGTTTAACCGAGATGTCATGACAGTAGGAAGAAGGTTAGATCCTATTCCTCAATTAAACTGTGTAAAAGGATCAAACTTATTCAAACCAGATATTGTAACATGTGAAAACATTGGTGTGAATGCAGCTGGAATGGTCCAATGGAGGTGTGAAACAAAAATAAATAAAAAGTATAAACTTGGGAAGATCACTGTTTCATGTGAAGGCTATGAATCGTCCAGTGATTTATATGTACTACAAGGTAGTTGTGGTATGAAATATGAACTTTTAACCAAGTCATCAGAAGATAGTTCTAGTCGTGCACCATTAGGACTTGTATTTTTTGTTGCAGTATGTTTTGTAGCTGCTTTTATTACTGGACAACTTACTGATGAAGTTGAATGACTCTTAGAAAGGAACCAAATATAAATTTAATATAGTTTTTATTTTTCCCAAAAAGGAAAAAGTTAAGCCATCCAAAATAAGATTTTTTTGTTACCGATTTAGGAGACATTGATGTTGAAAAAGTTTTTGTTACCGATTTAGGAGACATCAATGTTGAAAACCACTATTTTGAAAAATAAAAAGTCGAGATTGTCAACATCAATGTCTCCTAAATCGGTAGTTTGTAAAAAACGTTTAAGTTTAGTT
>SDBT01019622.1_pt1 | contig 10591 bp, 9 predicted proteins | sample 2277101 | NCBI WGS metagenome assembly SDBT01 (sample SAMN10404973, study PRJNA504765) | marine sediment metagenome | isolation source: marine sediment core GS10_PC15, 103 cmbsf | place: Arctic Ocean: Southern Knipovich Ridge | collected 2010
ATGCATGCAGCATCAAGTCTCATTCTAAATGCGGTGAAACGATTAGCGGAAATCCCTGAGAAAATAGATTTATTACCTCTTAATACATTAGAATCCTTAAGCCACTTCAAAAAAGATATATTAAAAGGTAAAATGGTAAGCCTTGATCTTGAAGAAACCTTGATTGCTCTCATTATCAGTGCCGCTATAAACCCTGCTGCACAGATAGCTGTTGAAAAACTAAAAGATTTAAATGGATGTGAAGTTCATTTAACACACATACCCACTCCCGGTGATGCTGCAGGTTTAAGGAAACTGGGAGTGAATCTCACGAGTAATCCTGTCTTTCCCTCGAAAAATCTATTTGTAGATTAACCTTGCATTATAAAAAGTGAGACGTTACAGAAATTTATTGACTTAAATATTCACGGCTTTAAATACATAAGAAAATAGCAACTCATGTTTTCCAATACTTATTTATTATATTTGCTGCCCATACTTTTCCACCAAGTCCAAAGGCAAGTGCTAATGCTAAACAAATTGCACCAAAAATAATAAGAAACGCATTAGCTACAATTTCTTCACCCACATTAAGTTGAGTTAAAGAAACGGAAATCACAAAAACAACAATGGCATATTGGGCAATTTTACCGATTATTTTAGTATTTTCTATCCCTACGTTTGTAAAGTAAGTGACAAGGGCTTGTGAAATAAACCTTGCTACAAACAATCCAAATATCACAACCAGAACAGCCACAATAATATTTGGTATAAAAAGGATAATCTGATTAAACAATTCTGAAGCAACGCTTAATCCCAAACTGTTAAAAGCAGCTAAGATTACAATCAACATAATCAACCAATAAAATAGAGTCCCAATAATTTCAATTGATGATTTTTTTACCCCCCCATCATTTAAAAACTTATCAACTCCTCCTTTTTCAGTAATAACATTCAATCGAATTAACTTTAAAATTTTAATTGAAGAGGCTCTAATTATTTTAGCAATTATCCATCCAAAAATAAGAATTATACCTGCCCCAATTATTCTGGGTAAAAAAGATGCTAATTGAGTAAAAAAAGCGTTGTAGGATTGTAATAAAATGTTAGTTAAATCATTCATATTAAAGTCTCCTCTTAATTAAGAGTTTAAGTTTTTATGCGACATTTAACCGATATTCGCTATATCAATTATATGAGTATATGAGCTTAAATCATTAATTAAATATATCATTTCTATTGTTTTGAAACAAGCGTTTTTCGAATTTCAAGTTTTTGACTATTGAAAGTTTCCATTCATAGGGGATATAAGTGTACTAGAATATAACAGTGGAGTGTATGTAGTATATAAGTTAGATGCTTAGGAAGGATAAGAGGTTATACTGAAATTTTTCAGCGCAGTTAATAATAATTATGGACAAAATTTTATATGTCAGATTATCTCTATAATTCCTGGAATATCAGTTGATAAGATTCTATTATGGACTTAAGAGAATTGGAAAATAAAATTCCCAATAAATAACTTAAAACAATGATAATGATACTTATAACTATTTTTTTCCGCCGGCTAATACCAGGATTAAGCCAAAGTAATGGTAAAGCAAATGGTCCAAGACATAGGAAAGCGATTATCAATAAATTTGTCTTGAAATACCATTTATTTTTGGTCTTTTTGTTTATAAACTCCCCGCAAAATCTACACTTAATAGCGTTAAACTTTATTTTTTCAGCACAAAATGGGCATATTTTTGTTGTTTTACAATTTTCTTCATTCATGTTTTTTCCTGACCTGACCGACTTATAGTGTTTGGCAACCAACTATTGATGTGAAGAAAAGCTTAAAACATATAGTTATATAAGATTTTAATTAAAATCATGCAAATACTTTAACTACCACAATCCTCTATTTATATTTAGTCATATTTAAAAGAGCTGTGAAAAAGCAAGCTGTCAGCAATCAGCTAAAAAATAACTGTAAAAAAGAATCTAAACGAGCACTTAAGCTGGTTTTAAATATCTTTGGTCGTGAAGGCATTCACGTTTTCCTCATATCCTGTAATGAATTCCTCCACTGTAGTGGATAGCGAGTTTTTATCAGTTTCTGATAATTCTGAGGTTTGGATAGCGTTATTCAACTCTTTTTCAATTATCTTTATTTTATCGAGATTATTTTTAAAATTCATTATTTTGCATTGTAAATTTTCTATCATATTTTCAAAAGCGGTTTGTAATTGTAATAATTCATCTTTTTTGCGAAGACTTACATTTACATTTAAATTCCCATTGCCAATTTCATCAGCAATCAATTCAAATTTATAAAGAGGTCCGGCAATTTTGTGAGAGAGGTAAAGAACCGTGTAAACAGTGACAATAGAGAGTATAAATACTACAGTTAATGAAGTTATTATAACTATCGGTAATAAAATATCCATTGTATTTATAATTCTCATATGAGCTTGGTAGAGTTTTGTTTCAAGTTCATTGGATGCAAGGAAATAAAGTACTAAACCTGAAATAATACCTCCTAAAATTAATATCATAATAAATTGGAATATTATTTTCATCTGAAATGTTTTTTTGATGAAATATCCACTTCGTTTTCTTGCAATCTTGTTTACCATAGGTTTATTCTCCTATTAATGTCTTTATTATCAATCTTAGTTTATTTAGTATGGCTAGTGTTCTTAAAAATGAATAACCTGATATTGATAAACACTGAACAACGCTGAAGGTAAAAAATTAGTATTTTGCCCAAGGTAAAAGTGTAACTTAATTTTTGGGCTGACGTTAAAATTGCCACTGTTGACGTAAACTTTTATGACAACCCAGACATAATTCTTTATTTGCATTATTCCGACGAAGAAAATATGTTTTATACTGTTTTTTTCTGAATATGGATTCAACTAATTTTTTCGTAAAGCTTCTCGGCAGCCACGAGCGGTTTGAAAACCGCTGGAGATGTGGATTATGGCAGGTAATACACGTAATCTCCTTTTTTTCTGAGAGCGGCAAGTCCTTTGGAACAGCAAAAGAAGTGGTTATCAATATCGGATGGTCCGCAGGACCTTGTGGATGACATCTCAAACAAGCTGCGTTCAGAAATTTGGATGAGTTTTCTATAAAAACAATGTATGAAGCTTCGGCACCAGTAGTCTTATATACTTCATGACATTTGTTGCATTGATTTTTGGAAGCTGCAAACGGATGAATTTGAGTTTTCTGCTCAGAAATTATTTCGGACTCATAGAGCCGATTATAGCTAGAATCTAAAAAACTTTTTATTTCAACTTTTGATGCTGGTTGTGAGGATTCTTGTAAATCAGATTCTTGAGTTAAAACTTCTGAACTGAGCACGTACAACAATACACCGCTCATAATAAAACAAATCAACCAAATTAAAGTTGATCGGTTGTTTGATTTTTTATTGTGTTTTCGAACTAGCATAAGAGTTTTTTTAATAAATCAATTTACCTTGTATTTAAATTATAAAATGCACTTTTTGCAGATAATTAACTTTACAATGATGATTACATAAAAGAATAAAAACACATAATCCAATATTTCCTTTTTAACTTTAGGTAAAAATTTATTCGGCAACACTTTAAATTTATTTAATCTATCAATTATTCCGGATTGAATCAAGTATTTCTTTATCATATTTTGTTTTATAATATTCTATTTCACAGTGAAAATAAGTGTTTACAATAGTTGTTCAGTTTGTACTATACACCGTATATACAAAAGGGTCTTAAAATATCGTAAATGGGAGTATATTTAATACGAGTTGGATTCTTATGGCAGGAAAAGGGGATAATTGTAATTTTTTTAGTAAAACAGAATATAATTAACTCACAGATAGTTCTTGAATATATATCTTGAAAGTAGTTCCCTTGCCCAGTTTAGTATCAATTTCAATTCTTCCGTTATGCTTTTTTACTATATCTGTCACGGTAGGCAAACCTAGGCCGGTTCCTCTTCCTGGCTTTGATGTTTTAAATAGGTCAAAAAGCTCACACTTGGTGTCTTCATCAATTCCCCTGCCGTTATCAGATACACCCATCATCAACTCTTTTTCTCCGGTTCTCTTTGTGGATACTGTCACCACTCCTTCGCTAAAGGGACAGGCATCGAAAGCATTGTTAATAAGATTAACCAGACATCGATATAATCCCCGGGCATCGAAGTTACACGGATCAACTTTTTTCCCCAGTTGCATTTTTAGAGTTATAGCTCTGGCTCTGGCTTCTTCCCGAAACAGGTTTACAACATGCTTAACCATTTCATTTAACTTGGTTCCTTTTTCCCCTTTGGGAGTAGCGGGGTCATAGGTTAAAACATCCAGAGAAAGATCAGCGAGACTTTCAACATGCCGGTCCAGAATCTCCCATGCAACTTTTATATCCCTCACATTATTGGTATCAATAGCCCTTCTTATTATGAATGAACTCCCTCTTAAAGCTTGAGCAATATTCTTTATACAGTGAGAAAGCCCGGCAACTGTCTCACCTATAGAAGACAACCGAAGAGCAGAAAAACTTTGTTGAAGAAACTTCTGTTTTTCAACAGCAAGGGCAACTTCTATGGCATACGTGCTTATGAACCATTCATCATCAGCGGAAAAAAAGCCTTTTTTAGCATTAGCCGTAGTTATAACGCCGATGACCCTTTTTTCAGAATTTTGCACCGGTATAGCAAGCAAGGAATGAGTTTCGCAGTTACATTGTTTGTCGAAGAACCTATTAAATACAGGGCTGTTTAAATATCTTGAATCCTCGTATACATTTCGTAAATTAACTACCCGATTGTGTGCGGCAGCGTATCCCACTGCGCTATCATCGTCTATGTTTATTACTACCTTATTTTTTTTCCCTCGCAAATTAAATTCACCATGAAGGGCAGGAGGATTTCCTCTGAGAAGGAAAACCATACTTCTCTGAGCACCTGTAATTTTACGTGCTTCACCGGTAATTTCAATTAATGTATTATTAAGATCAAAGTTTGAATGAAGTCTGCCATGAATATCAATCAAATTCTCCATTTGAGAAATGGTAGTATGAAGTTCACGTGTTTTTCTTAATCCCTGAGCCAGTTTGAAAAGATGAAAATTGTTTTTCTCTTCCTTTCTTACAATACGGAAAAAACTGCATGAGAAACAAATCTTCTTTTTCTCTGCAAACTGTCCCATGGATTTATCAAAACAGGAGGTGTCAGGTATTGTCCAGCAAATTCGTCCTGCGTTCATTCCTCCGTTTACACTATTACTGGTTTCATCAGTGACAGCAGGACAAGGATGTTCGCTATTAGGCCCATATTTACAATGTTGGACTTCCCAACAATTAAGTCTTGGTTGAGCTTTCATAGAATCTATTAATCTCTTTAAAAATGATTAAATATTTTTATCATTTAAGTAATCTGGCAATTGTATCAAGAAGAACTTCGGGTTTTAAAGGTTTTTCCAGATAATCATCAGCATCTGCCCGTAATACTCCGTTCAGCGGATATTTGGTATCGCGAATTCTTTCAGCTACTCCTGTTAAAAGTACAACCGGTATATCCTTGTAGTCCTTGTTTGATCTGATCCATGAGCAAAAGGTAAACCCGTCCATTTCTGGCATCATAACATCAAGAACAATGAAATCAGGTTTTTCCTTCTTCATTTTTTCTTTGGCTTCCTTTCCGTTTAAGGCAGTTACCACTTCATACCCCTCAGGTTCAAGGATCATCTTGATCAATTTAGCCTCATCGATGTTATCCTCTACAACCATAATTTTGGCTTTTGATGACATTTTATCCTCCTTCTTTCGGTAAAACAGGTCGAGGTATGAGACCTGCTTTTTTGAGAATTTCCGGGACTTTTTGTTCCCATTCTATTGCCTGAATGTGAACTCCTCTTATACCGGGAATTTCCCGAACCTGTTCAATCAATTCCACGGTAATCTTTATCCCCTCTTCTGCTTGATTTTTTGAAGCCTGCTTCTTATCATCCCCTGCGGATAAACGTGCCTGTTCCATTCTTTTCATCAGGCTGTCGGGTACATTCACTCCCGCAACCGAGCTATTCATATATTTCAACATGCCCAGGTTTTTAGGAACAATAATACCGGCAAGAATAGCTGTACGTTCATGGAGACCCATATTTGCAATGATCTTCATTTGATTTTTAAACTGTTCAACATCATAAATCCCTTGAGTCTGGATAAAGTCGGCTCCCGCATCTATTTTCTTTTTAAGCCGAAAAGGTCTGATTTCAATGGGATCACCCAATGGTGTCCAGACAGCACCTATAAAAAGACGGGGTCTTTCGTTGAGAGGGTCGCCTCCCTGCTGTATACCATCATCCCTCAATCCTTTTAAGATTGAGACAAGCTGGATGGAATCAATATCGTAAACGTTCTTTGCACCTGGGTGTCCTTTCAGTCTTCCCGCTGCCCCAAAGGATTGGTGATCACCAGCAATACATAAGCAGTTCCTTATACCAAGTCCGGCAGCACCCAGTATATCCGATTGTATAGCCAAGCGATTTCTATCTCTGCAGGTCATCTGCATAATTGGTTCCAAACCTTCTTTCATTATCAGGACTGCTGAAGCAATACTGGACATACGGACAACACCGGTCTGGTTATCAGTGATATTGAAAGCATCGGCAAACCCTTTCAATATTTGTGCTTTCTCCAGGACTACATCTGCGTTACAATCCATAGGGGGACCGATTTCCGCAGTTGCAGCGAAATGCCCTTCAGTCAACATACGCTCAAGGTTGCTTTCGCTTTTCAAAACTGGTTTTTCCATTTTATCTCCTGTGCTATTTTTCTTCCGGAGTCTCTTGCTCCTCTGTAGACATAGAAAGAATTTCTTCACGAATAACCCTACGAGGACCTCCATGATGTGATGTGGACCAGTCACGAGGAGGAATAATCTTTTCAAAAATATGAAGGGTTCCTATATTTTTCATACGTTTAATAATAAGGCTCCATCCACAGTCAACATCGGGGCTGATCTCGCATTTTCCATCTTTACTCCCTCCGCAGGGACCATTTAATATGGACTTAGAACACCGTGCAATAGGGCAGATTCCGCCTGTTAAGTGCAAAAGGCAGTTTCCGCATCCCGCACACATCTCAATCCATACGCCCGGTTCCACGGCAGCTCCAAAAAATTTAGTATTTACCCCCGGGAAGACCGGAACGGTTTCCAATTTTTCTGCAAGAAAGTTTACTCCTACACCACATCCGAGAGAAAGAACAGCCTCAATATTTTCATTTTTTATTCTCTCAATAATCTTTGAAACGAATTCCGGCTCACACTGGCGAGTGATACAATCCTCAATAATCTCGATTTCCTTATCTTCATTGAGAAAGCCGATGCGCAAACCAGAAGCAACTACTTTTACTTCTGCCTCACCTCCTGCAAGACACACAGTAGCACAGGTTCCGCATCCGACGATAAGAATCTTGTTGTAATTCTCTAAAAAAGATTTAATTTCACCTAAAGGTTTCCTTTCTGCTATTATCATGGCTATTTATCCCCGTTTTATTAGGCTCTTATTAATATTAACGACCGGAAAAATAAAAAAATCTTAGAAAAAGACGGCTCCTTCGGTTTAAAACACGACATCTGTATTATTGATAATCTGGTTTAGCTTTCTTCTGGAAATCTCCCAGAAGGAAGTCCAGGAAACTTCAGCCGAACCTTCGGTTTTCCAGTAGTCTATCCTTTCACTTTCAACTCCAACCTCTTCCAATACACTCTTCGCCTGGTGAATTCTTCCCAAAAGTTTTTCCTCCGCTGTAGGGTATAAACATGAACCTTCGCTACAGCTAATGATAGTTACTCCGTCTACACCCAGTTCAAAAGGTGATAGAATATCAGGCACGCTTAGTCTGGCTACACAGGGAACCATTATTCTAAAAATTCCCGATTTTTTATAGCTCTCTGATCTTTCTCTGACAAAATTTCTGCTGGTTACCTCAAAGAGACAACAGAAAGAAACTATCAGAGGCCTGGAAATAGCCCCAGCTTTTTGACCGGCAAATAAATCCCGAAGTTGTTCTTTCATCTGATTGGTTCCGAACTTCTTTAAAGCAATAGCTGCGGCAGGACATTCGGCAGCACAAAGCCCGCAAGCCTGGCATTTCTCTTCGGGCATAACTGCCGTCTTTTCCACTGTTGCTACACCAAATGGGCATATCCGGACACAGGTAAGACAGGCAGCGCATTTCTCTTTATCTGCAAGAGCGCCTGTTGTACAGGCAAGACAACGCTTTGCTTCTTCGAGTGCTTCCACTTCAGTAAATCCACGTTCTATTTCTGTAAAATCATTTATTCTACTATCCGTTGGTAGTAATTCTATAGTTATTGGGGTCAGTTTCTTAATCTTTTCAGCTGTTTCGTCTGGAAGTTCACCTAAAGCTATTAATTCCATGTGAGGTTGTTTTATTAAATCACCATTTTCTAAATAATGTGTAATAGCCTTAGCAGCACGATGACCGTCAAAAACTGACTCTACTGAAGAAGTAGGTCCTAAGAGAAGTTCTCCACATGTAAATACACCTTTTCTGGAAGTAGATAGTGTAAGCGGATCACTTTCAAGCCTATCTTTAGTACTTATTTTTAAATCACTTCCCTGTATACAGGCAAGATCACCTCGTTGGCCGACAGCTATGATAACAGTATCCGCCAATAAAGTGGCAATATCCGAATCGTCAAACCGGGGATCGAAACGGCCATCGGAATCAAATACTCTGACGCATCTTTTTAATTCCAGCCCTTTTACGAATTCTTTTTCAGAGAAGACTTCCTTAGGCCCCCAAGAGTTCATTATCGAAATTCCTTCACTCTCAGCTTCCTCAACTTCCCACTTCCAAGCTGGCATCTCGTCTCGTGATTCAAGACAAACCATTGTAATTTTCTCTGCACCGAGGCGTCTTGTTGAGCGGGCTACATCTATTGCAACATTTCCCCCGCCAATTACAACCACACGTTTTCCCGGGACTGGAGGCTTCGGTGATAATACAGTTCTCAAAAATGGAAGGGCTAACAGTATCCCTTTACTGTCAATCCCGGGTATGTTAAGGGAGCGGCTTTCGGAGAGACCTGTAGCAAGAAGAATCGATTGGAAACCTTGTTCAAATAGATCGTCAATCGTATAATTCTTTCCTATTTCTTGACCTGTTCTTAAATCTACTCCAATAGAAAGGATATCTTCTATGTCTTCTTTAACTACCGAATAGGGAAGGCGATATCGAGGTATAGCTTGTCCGAGTAAACCGCCGGGACTTTTTGACCTCTCAAAAACTACAATATTGAAGCCCAATTTTGCCAGGTCATAAGCTGCTGTCATACCCGAAGGGCCCGATCCTACAATTGCCACTTTTTCTTTTCTCTTTTCAGTAATCCGCTCCTTTTTCCTACGTGAAATGCGGTAGTCTTTTGTCGCTTCAATTACAAAACGTTTTAATCTCATCAAACCAACAGGCGCATCAACCTTAGCTCTGCGGCAACTCTGCTCACAGGGATGATGGCATATCCTCCCGCAGACAGAGGAGAAAGGATTCGCATCGAGGAGAAGGTCAAGTGCTTGTTCGTATTCTCCCTGGGTTATCAATTCGGCAAGCTTGCGTGTATCGGTATGTACAGGACAGGCTACAATGCAGGGAGCATAAGCTTCTTCAGCAACCGAAGGTTCTGGCATATCAGAATTTACTCCTGATTACTAGTGTTTATTAAAAATACAATGTGTGATTTAATGAATACTATCATTTTTACAATAACCTACAACTCATTTTATATGTATTTTTCATTAATTATGCAAGGACATTTTTAGTAATAGGGAAATTGCAATGGTGTTCCACATTTTTATTGTGTATTATCCCGTATGTACTTAATACCAAATCTGTATGGGAGAAATTTATAAAGAGATTATAAAAATTTTTCTCAAAGAAATTTACCAAAAATGAGTTTCTTAGTATTAATAAAGCTAAATTAGCAACATATGCAATGACTGGAAACTGGTTAAAGAAGCGTGATTCAAATGAATAAACAACAAGTGCAAAAAAAAGAATTGGGCGGCAATAGTGTATAACATAAAAATTATTTTAAAAAAAGTGCAAATAGAATAAACCTCAAAACTTATTAGGTTCGTATTTTTGTTTTAGAAAAAATCAAAGGATGGACTTCTATTTACTTCTTGATTCTGCACAGAGGAATTTGTTATTTTGTTATTGGTTATAATAATTTAAGTAATATCACAAGTTAAATATTAATTCTCAATTTAATGTAGATTTTTTACTCACTCTCACCGGGAATAACAAATGAAAAAATGCACGGCAGTTGTGGTGTTATTCTTTTTAATCCACCTGAGTTCTTGTAATAGTATTTCAGACCGTTATTCATTACAAACCGGTGATTGGCCACAGTACCGTGCTGATTCAGGACGATGCGGATATACACCTGAGAAGCTCTCATCAAACCTGTCGCTGCGATGGAAGTATGTACAGAAACCTCCCTCTGTTGCATGGAAGGGAGTTCATACACGGATGACATTTGATTATGCTTATGAACCGGTTATAGCCGGTAAAATCCTTTATTTCGGAAACTCGACCGACTGCAAAGT
>SDBT01019623.1_pt1 | contig 10591 bp, 6 predicted proteins | sample 2277101 | NCBI WGS metagenome assembly SDBT01 (sample SAMN10404973, study PRJNA504765) | marine sediment metagenome | isolation source: marine sediment core GS10_PC15, 103 cmbsf | place: Arctic Ocean: Southern Knipovich Ridge | collected 2010
CAAATCCTCAAAAAACTCGTCCATCTTGAACATGACCTGGGTATTGTCCCATTTTTCAATGTTCAGAGGGATGAACTCCCCTGAACTGCTGCTAAGCAAAACGACCCGGTAGATGCCATCATACCCGTCCCCCTCTGGATCTTGGGATGAGGTGTCTTGCTCTGCGCCGAAGCAGCCATTTCCGTTGGCTAGTGTGACTGTAGTGCAGCACGCCACTGTCACTCCATATTCGGGTTCGATGGATTCCGGCACTAAACAGGCTATTACAGCCCATGATGTGCCTGTCGTGCCCAAGACCAACACCAGTAGTCCCGCAAAGACTAACCACTTCCTGCTATTCATAATCTGCCTCCCGATCCTTCCTGCGGCTCAGACAATTTTGAGGTCTTTATCCATGTAAATCAGCCCCAAGCAAACCCCGAGCATGGGTTGAAACAAAGTCCACGGAGCATTCTGGGGCAGAGTTCATGCAAGAATTGTGCAGCCCTGGAGATTTCGCCTGTTAGCCTGTAATTTCGCCAGGTTAGGTAACGTTTCCGAAAAGTCAAGGGCAAGCAGTTTGGGTATTCTACGTCACAAATTGGGAAAAGAATTGCCAACTTGTGGCATCAATAGTAACACTGCCAATCTGGACTCGAAACGCCAAGGGCGGGAAGAAGATCAGGAACTTTTCGCATATCGCAGAGCTGTGTTGGCCCACTCCCTTGGCAGATGCCTGGTGACATCCTTTACGAATGACATTTTTTGCTTTCACTGGGTTGGCATCTCCAAGCAGGGGTGAAAAAGGGGTTTGTAAAGTCTCATGCCTTTGACCGAGCAAAGCCAAGAAAAGCCTGGCTCCATTTCCGGCGCAATAGTCCACGCAGCACCCTCCGCCCCGGCGGGCGGAGAGGCTTCGCAAATTGATCAGGACCTACGGACACCATCCGGGCTTGAGGACTGTCAGTCTCTTCCGGTTGCTGCTGGGCATCCCATCGGTTATTACCGTGACTTTTGCATCTATGGAGGCGCTGGTTTCAAACCATGCACATTGGCCCTCGGGAAGCTTAATCTCGATAGTCTTGTCGCTCCACGAGACTACCTCCACGGTTCTGGAAGCAATACGTACTTCACTCTTGGCTGTCGGCGTGACACCGAACCCGATGCCCCAGATGCTAACAATAACAGGGTCACCTTCGGCTGGACTGGGTTCGGCCTCAGGGGGACATACGCAAACGATCTGGGACCTGGTACCCTGATCCAGACACACGTTGTCAATCCCAACGATGTCGCGGTCAGGGGAGTTGTCATTGTCCACCATTTCAACTCTAATCTTTACTTCAGTGACGTCAGCAAGAAGAGCCGTCCACGACCCCTTGGTCACGGACCACCTAGATTCAATCAACGGAGCAACCTTTCGTTTCCAAGACCCGATACTGTCTGGCACTCGCCCTTGCCACATGCCAACGTTTTCGGAACCGGAGCGAATGTTGATTTCGTAACGAGCTATGCCGCCGTTGCCAAGGTGACCAGTCTGGAAAATCTGGTGATCGAAGGAAATGTACCCCGCCCCGTTAAGGTCCGACCAGTCTCCCAAAAACTTTTCGGGAGCATACCCGAATCCAGTGTCGCCGGTACTGTCTTCGAATCGGACATAACCGCCTGGATTTCCATCAGTAGACTCCCACGTGAATTCTGCAGCAGGGCTGAAGCCCCAGCCGTCCATATCAGCATCAAAAGTGCTGCACACAGGCACCTGCACTTGTCCAGCAGCCTCAAACGCAGAAAAGAAACACATGGGTCCCAAAACCACCGCGAACACGATCAAAGCCTTTGGCATTGCCTTCATCTCTTTTCTCCTTTCCTCAAACGCAAACTACGTCGTGAATGCTGTCAGTAGAGCTCATGGGCGCCCACTCTACCACTTTGGTTGAAGTAACCATGTTGTTGGAATTTCCAACAGAATACCCCGTCGGAACCATCTTCAGGTTCCAGTCGACGCAAATCAGAGCTGAACAAAGTCCTCACAGCGAGACCTTTGAAAAACACCCCCTTTCGCCCAATTTATGCGTCAGGCTCAAATTCTAATCCTCGAAATACTTAATGTATTCCTGTGGTTAAAATTATCGCCTTCCTTGAACTTGAACAAAATTGAGCATTTTTCAAAGGTCTCACAGCTGTGGCGCACACTAAACTAATCTTCACTGTAATGCAAGAATCATGCGAACTGTGGGGTTCTGTAATTTCAAGAGATTAGCTATGACAGGGGGTATTTCAGTGCAAGCTGTGGGAAAACAAATGCCAACTAATGGCAACAAAAGAAACACCCCTACTGACTTAAGGGTGAAATCCAGACTGTATTCACCCAACCTTCAGCCGCTTGTTGCTCTCTACGGTGCTTCTTCAATAACCTTAAACTCAAACTGGCATTCATCAATGATGCCAAGGCCATGGGTGCCAACGTAGCCGTGATAGACGTAGTTCCCCAGCGTAGCAGTGGGCGGTATGGTGTGAGAAACGTGTTTGGATTTTGTTTGACGTGGACCTAAGTCGACCTTCCTGGGGCGAATTATCCAGCCAGTCATAGTTGCATCCGGGTTAGTCACCCTTGTGGCGAAACTGACCTGCCCTCCCCGGGCTGTATTGTTAGTCACAGAAGCCCGGAACCCAAGGGGGTCTCCCCTAGGGATTTCAATAGGAGCGGGGTCGTCAGGCAGAAAGTCGCACTGGCAAACAGGTGGTTTGCCTGTTCCGCTCAATTGTACCTGCACCAAGGGTTCGTCCGGGTCATCGCTGGTAATATCTAATGTCCCTATGAGTTCTCCAGCCGTTAACGGCGTGAAGGTGATCTCAACATCAACAGACGCTACCGGCGGGAGAACTGTGGGCAAGACATGTTCTGAGGTTATGACGTAATCTGGGTCACTGAATTCCCAGAGTTCTATTCCACTTACCGTGAGATCGGCATCTCCAACGTTTTCGATAGTGACAATTGCCGTGCTCGAGACGCCCAACAGCACCTCCCCAAATAAGTGCCTTATAGGCGAAACCGAGATGTCGGGTTCCGGCACAGGAACACCTTCCCCAAGCAGAAGAACAAGCACACTTGGGCTGTCCGGATCATCAGATATGATGGTGAGGGTCGCGTCAAGCGGCCAGGGTGATACCGGACTAAATGTCACGGTGACCGTGTGACTGCTTTCAGGTGCAATGGTTGCAGTCGTGTCTCCGGCCAACCCGTAGTTGGTGTCATCTGAAAGGCTGATGTCTGAAACGGTAAGATCAGTTTCTCCATTGTTGGATATGATTATGTCCACAGGCCCTGATGCACTTCCCACTGCTATGTCCCCAAAATCGTGGCTGAGGGGGGAAACGTCAATATCTGGGGGGGGGAGCCACTCATCGGCCCCCATGTCCACCGTTGCCGTGCCGTTGTCGTCTGCATCATATAATCTTGGGTCGCCCTCAAAATCAGTTGCCAAAAGTACGGCAGCACTGTTGTCGCCCGCTTCTCTGCAAGGGGAGACATCCTGGAGGTGGAAGTCATGATTTGGGGAATCCACATACAGGGGGTCATGATTCATGTTGCCCTCACCCGGGTAGATGATTTCTTCGACAAAAATATAAATGTCGGAGTAGGTGACAGTGGGAGAAGAAGACCCATAATTATCAATCTGATTTGTACCTCCCCACAGTATGCAGTTCGTGATCGTGGGAGAGGAGTCATGGTTATATATTCCGCGGCCCGGATTTGCCGTATTGTTGCTTATCGTGCAGTTCGTGATGGTGGGCGAGGAGCTGATGTTCAATATTCCCCCGCCATACGAGGTCGTATTCCTGATGATCATGCAGTTGGAGATCGTTGCTGGCGGGCTGCCCTCACAGTATATGCCGCCGCCGGAAATCAAGCTCGTATTTTGGGTAATCACGCAGTTGGTGATAGTGGGTGAGCATCCCAATATGTAAATACCCCCGCCGGAAGCGTCCTCTTCCCTGCCGTGGGTGACGGTCAGCCCGTTCATGGTTGCATCGGCAGTCACATAAAAGCATCGCCGCCCATCTTGTCCGTCCACGGTGGTAACATTGGTCTTCCAGTCCCTCTGATCCCTTAGTGTTTCTGTGCCGTCAAATCCGCCAAAGATGGAAACAGTCTTATTCACATTGATCTGAGAAGAGAGCCAATAGGTCCCCTGTTTCACCCAAATCTCATGATTTACATCCGCTGCATCCACGGCTTCCTGAATACTCTGAAAGGCCTGCCCCCAGCTCACTCCATCACCAGAACTAGATATGTCACCGTCCACATACCACGTTTGGGTTAAGCCAACACTGCTCACTCCGAATGTGAGCACCAGAACAGAAATCATTGCCAACATACTCTTGTTCATGATCTCACCCTCCAGTTTGGTTGAGGTCCTGGCTTTTCAGGTAAGTGCTCGGCAAAGAATAGGTTCGCAGAATTCGCGTTCGGATCTGGGTCAGATGTGTGGGAGTTCTAAGTGTCTCTTTGGGGGCCAAGGCCTGTGGGTTGTGTTTGGAAATCATTGCGCATTACCCATTGTTAGGGTCCGTGCAGCGTGATGACCAATGGTAATTTATTCGAAAGAATCAGTACTGTCAAGGGTTTTAGCGGATTTGAAGCATAATTTTTCATGGTGCCAATCTATAATAAAATCATATGGTTCACGGACCAGAGATCTTCGCAGGCTTTCCATGCTCAAAAAACACCAGAACCAATCACAGTATTTAGATCTTGAGGGCACTCGTATCTGATGAGTTCTGCCTTGACGATCCTCTTTTGAATTGCATATAGTCCCACTCGAGGCAGCTGCCTCAGGGTTTCCCGTAGGCAGAAACCCCTACCGTGCGTGTGCGTGTTCCAGCAAAGGTGATGGCCTTTGCCATTTACAAGTCCGGCCTATAATATGCAAAAAAACCTTATGACTTGGAACTTGTTTTGCAGCATTTGCGAACACGGTTAGGTGTGGCAAACACCACGCAGAGGCTGCAACCCTGAACGTCTCCTGACGAAGGGAACCTAGACCCAATACTGTTGACTTAAAAAAAATTACAGTTGTTTGCCCTAGGTGAACAGTACTGAATCTAGACCTATTGTGGATCCGCCTAGAGTGAGAAGGTCAATTTGATTGGAAAAGTGTGTGAGGAATAACGTCAGTATGCATAGTCGTCGTTTGGCACTAATGATTTGCGCGTTTCTGGTCGTGGCAACCGGTGCTGTCTACTGGCAGGTGCGTAACCACGATTTCGTTAACTATGACGACAACGAGTACGTTACGGAGAACCGTCAAGTAAAGGCAGGGTTAACGCGGGAAGGTATTGCATGGGCTTTTACTACCACTCATTATGGCAATTGGCATCCCCTGACATGGATATCCCACATGTTGGATTGTCAACTCTATGATTTGGAGCCGGGCGGGCACCACATTACCAGCCTAGTCATTCACATACTGAGCACACTATTGCTTTTTCTGGTGTTCAGCCGCATGACAGGGGCTATATGGCCAAGCGCCTTTGTTTCTGTCATATTTGCATTGCATCCACTTCACGTTGAATCAGTTGCCTGGGTGGCGGAACGAAAAGATGTTCTAAGCACTTTTTTCGGGTTGCTCGCTATGTGGGGGTACGTTCTTTACGTCGAGCGACCTGGTGCATACAAATATCTGGCGGCACTTCTGGCCTTTGCTTTGAGCCTCATGTCCAAACCCATGCTCGTAACCCTTCCATTTGTACTGCTCTTGCTGGACTACTGGCCTTTGGGGCGTTTTGTGCATGGACAATCCAGAAATGGTGGCCCAAGCACCGAGCGACACACGGGCAGCAGCATTCAAAGGTCGGTCGTTATTCGGCTGATTTGGGAGAAAATTCCGTTCTTCGGTCTTGCAGCAGCTTCCAGCGTTGTCACTTTTTTCGCTCAGAAGAGCGGAGGATCCGTAGTGCCCCTCGAGGTGCTTCCGCTGAAGGTGCGTATGGCCAACGCGCTGCTTTCTTATGCGGGCTACATTGGAAAAGCTATATGGCCTTGCGACCTGGCCGTTTTTTACCCGCACCCGGCTGGCAACTTGCCAATGTGGGGAGCTGCAGGAGCGGGCCTTTTGATGGCGGGCATATGTGTTCTGATTGTCCGTTTCCGCGTGCGGTTTCCTTACTTGGCTGTCGGATGGTTTTGGTACCTTGGGACCCTTGTACCGGTGATCGGGATAGTGCACGTTGGCGGACAGGCCATGGCTGACCGGTACACCTATGTCCCCCTTATAGGCCTTTCCATCATGATTGCTTGGGGAATGCCGGATGTTGTTGCAAGATGGCGGCTTCGAAGAATTGCACTTTCCGCGTTGGTTGCACCTGTGGTTGTTGCCCTCACGATATGCTCATGGTCGCAACTGAAGCATTGGCGCAATCACACGACTTTGTTTGAACACGCTGTCGAGGTTACTACTGATAATCACCTGGCACACTACAACCTGGGAGTCATATTGGAATCGCAAGGGAAGTTCGAAAAGGCTGCCCTCCACTATTCCAAAGCCCTGCAGATCAAGCCTCATAATCCAGACTTTCACTACAATTTGGGAGTAGTTCTGACTCGGCAGGGAAGGCTCCAACAAGCCATTTCTAGTTTTCTTGATGCTGTACGCCTAAAACCTGACTATGTGGAGGCTCACAACAATCTGGGAGCTGTCTTCCACAGACAAGGCAAGCTTCGTGAGGCCATACGTCATTATTCAGAGGCGCTGCGGCTCAAGCCAGACTATGTGGAGGCCCGGTACAACCTACGGCTTGCTCGGAGGCAGGCCGCCAAGGCAGTATCGAGGAGTCCAAGGGGTATGGGTGATTAGGTTGGACATATTTGAACTGGGTCTGTTTTCCTGTTATGTTGGCTCAAGATGTCTAAACGGTTAGTGACACAATTGCTGATTTTCGGGGGGCTGGCGGCCCTTTGCGTATTTGTATCCTGGATAAAGATTCGCAACAGCACTGACAAGCTCTACTACTACGACCCTGCTAACGGGGAGAACTTCTACTGGACTGAATCGGCCTTTCATTTTCGTTACGCCAGAATGATTTCACAAGGCCATGCCCTGCCCCCTCAAGACACTTTCATTCAACACCCCGAGGGTCTGGACACGCGTAGCTACATCACACCGTTGATGGAACGAGTGTACGGCCAACTTCATCGTTGGTTTTTTGGCGACGTGCCCCTACACCGGTTTCTGATTTACGCAACGGCGATCTTTTCGACATTCTCGGTCATAGCATGCTTTTTTGCAGCAAGTGCACTGAGAACAAATGCGTGGGTGGGGTTTTTCTGCGCATGTCTTTATGGGCTTGCGCTAGGGAGCCTAGGACGGAACTATGGCGCGTTCATTCGCGAAGATTTCGCGTTACCGTTTCTCTTCGGCAGCTTCGCATGTTTTGTCAGTTGCATGCAAAAAGAGCGCTGGCCTGTGGCAATTGGCGGTGCAGTATTGCTTATCGCTGGGTTTGCTTCGTGGCACGTTAGCCAATTTTACTACTTGCTGCTGGTCATAGGTTTTGCACTGGTTGTCCTGATTTACGGGCCCGAGCACTTCCCGCGCAACACTTTCACAATCTACGCAGCAGTAACGGTTGTGGCTGCTGTCCTGCTTCCCGTTCTGCGGGCCAAACACTACCTTGTGTCACTACCGCTCATGATCACCTACGCGCTGATTGTGGTGTTGTGGCTACTCCCGCGGGCGAGAGGGTGGTCCGCGAAAAAGATTAAATGGACGAGCATCGGTCTGATCTGCGTGTTTGCTGCAGCGGGGCTCATGATACAACGTGGCATTGGAACACATTCTCATGTCTTTGCCGTGCTGTGGGCGAAATTGCGTTACTTGGGGACCTTGCCTGCTGACCCAACGTTACTTTCGTTTGAAGCAAAGACGATGTGGACTAGCTCATTCGTGAGCCCCTCGGCCAATGAGTTCTTTATCCTTTTGAGCACCTCGCTGCTTTTTGGGGGGATAGCACTGATTGTTCTGCTGCCCCGTGTCTACCGTGGGCAGATGACTCGGGATCAGGCCCTGGTGCTATACAATGCGCTAGTCACTCTAATATTGTTCTTGATGATCCGCCGAATGGTCGTGTTTGCAATTTTTTTCCTGGCTCTGCTGGCAGCCATGGGGTGGCCACGCCGAATTGTGTGGCGACAAATCGTTTTTAGTGTACTTGTTGTTTCATGCTTGATCTTCGAAGCGGGAAAACACTATCGCTTGAACATGTCTCCGCGTCGCCCCCCGAATGCCCATATCGCCGATATCACTGATTTCTTGCGTACACACTCTGAGCCTGCAAACAGCGTCATGACCTCAGTGGAAATGGGAGCCCCTGTCGCCGCTTATGCCAACTGGCCAGTGGTCATCCATTCAAAATTCGAGTCAAAAGGCTTGCGCGACAAGGTCAAAAAAATCTACACGGCGTTCTTTGAAGATGAGAAGAGCCTTTATGAAGTTAGCAAACAGTACGATGCACGGTACCTGGTCTATCAGGCCGACATGGCACTCAGTTTCGGGCCTGGATCCATGCGCTACAATGTGGGGCACGACTCGCTGCCAACTGACAGCGCAACCTTTCTGTTCCAATTCGCCCCCGAGAGATTGAATTACTTCCGTCTGGTCCGCCAGAACGCCGGCTATCGCGTCTTCCGCATTGGATATACTGCCGGCCCAACCCTGCGGGAGTTGCCTTACGAGCCGGTCTACGATTTGAGTCTGTTTGTCGACGGCGATCACGGAAAGACATTAACCGATGTGCAGATCATGAGCGGGCGGAAGAAACTGGTCGCTGCACGAACCATGGTGGCACAAGCCTACCAATTGATGCGTGCCGGCAGGCACTCCGAGGCCGTGACCGCTTTCCAACGGGCCCTTCGCATTAATTCTCGACAGCCTGGCGCGCTCTTCGGTTTGGCTCGGGCCTATGAACAGCTCGGGAGAATCTATGCGGAAAGAGGGTACTACAAAGAAGCTGCAGACGCGATCACTAGGTCCCTAGCCATAAACCCCGATCAACCACGCCTCAGTGACATGCTGGCCACGTTTCGAGATCTGGCCGGCGGCCAGCGCAAGCCACTACGCACACCTTGATATTCTCAAGGACTTTGGGACACCCACACATAAATTCCACTCCTAATGCCGGAAAAACCAACTTGACAAAAATCGTCCCAAGATCTAATCTCATTGGTTGTGTTGCAGCCCACGCGCAGTAGCCAATTACAGCCTTCTGGGCGGGCGTTGTGGCTGCGGCAAACTTAGTGCTGACAAAGGAGAATTCATGAAAGTAGATGTCGAAGACGTGAGCACGGTCAAGAAGGTCGTGCACGTTGAGATTCCCGAAGAAGAGGTAACCCGGGAACTTGACAAGGCTTACAGTGGCCTGAAAAAAAATGTGAAAATAAAGGGGTTTCGTCCTGGAAAAGTACCGCGTTCCATCCTAGAGCGGCGGTTCAAGAAGGAAACGCACGCAGAAGTGTCCGGCCAGTTGATCCAGAATTCCTATGCGGAAGCCATGCAAAAGGCCGGGGTTATAGCCGTAGGAGAGCCCGCTATCGAACCACGCGAACTTGAGGAGAGCAAATCTTATCATTACTCAGCCACAGTAGAGGTTCGCCCTACTATTGAAGATCTGGAAACTAAGGGGTTTGAGCTCAAGAAGACGGTCCACATCGTGACCGATGAAGAAATAGACACCCAGGTCAAGCTGATTCAGAAACGGAGTGCCCAGCTCAAAACCGTCGATGAAGACCGGCCGGTTGAAAATGGGGATATCGCCCTAATAGACTATGAGGGGTTGAAAAACGGTAAGCCTTTTGAGCCAGCTCGAAAGACGGAAAACTTTCTTGTTGAACTCGGTTCGGGGCGGATGCTGAAAGACTTTGATAAGCAGGTTGTAGGGATGCGTGTCGATACCACCAAAGAATTCACTGTCCAGTTCCCCAAGGACTATTACAACAAAGATTTGGCGGGCCATGAGATTACCTTCAGTGTCAGTCTAAACGAGATCAAAGAGGAAGTCCTGCCCGAAATTGATGACGAACTTGCTAAGGATTTGGGTGAGTACCAGACACTGGACGAACTCAAAGAGGCGCTGAGGAAGAATTTGGAAGAAACCTACAAGATTCAGTCCGAAAAGGAACTGCGCAATGACATTGTTGACAAGCTGGCCGAGCAATTCGATTTTGAGCTGCCTGAAAGCTTGGTCGAGGAGGAGCTTTCGGCCACGCTAAAGGAGGCCCAGGATATGATGAATCAAAGAGGCATATCACTGGGAGATTCCGGTCAAACCGAGGAGGAACTTTCTGGAAAGTTGCGTCCAGTTGCTGAAAAGAAGGTGCGAGGGTACATGCTTCTGCACAAGGTGATCGAGCAGGAAAAAATCACCCTGACGGATGAAGCCATCTCTGAGGCTTATGAGGAGCTTGTTGAGGCTACGGGCCAATCCATTGACTCGATCAAGCAGTTTCATAACACGTACAAGGATGCTTATGAGCTTTTCAGAGAAAATACCCTTGAGAAACAAGCCATTAAGCATATCGTGGAAAACAGCCGGGTTGAAACAGTAGAGGTTAGTAAGG
>SDBT01019624.1_pt1 | contig 10590 bp, 21 predicted proteins | sample 2277101 | NCBI WGS metagenome assembly SDBT01 (sample SAMN10404973, study PRJNA504765) | marine sediment metagenome | isolation source: marine sediment core GS10_PC15, 103 cmbsf | place: Arctic Ocean: Southern Knipovich Ridge | collected 2010
GGGACATCCTTTACAATAATTTTTATTTTGTAATTTAATATCTAATTTCATTGATGACTCACTCGAAGGTCGATTTTATATGCCCAAGTTTCGGGGCGTTTTCTATTACAACCGAAAAAATGTTGTTTCGGGACAGAATAATTTTTGAATTTAGAAAAACCATAATTATCTTTTTCAATCCAACAGCCATTCTGTTTAACTATAACGCTATCTGAAATTTCCATTTCTTCTAAACGATGAAAATGTCCAAAATGTAATACGTCAAACCCACCTACATTTATTTTTAAATCTTTAATTTGTTTTTCAATATAGGTTCGACTTGAGCCTCTCATACTATCTCCATGTTCAATCATGTGCTTCCATCCACATATTTCATGAATGTAACGTCTTGATTCTGGAACAATAATGTTAATTCTTTTGCTCTTTGCAAATTGTTTCTGCAAAGTTTTATAGATAAAATACTCAAAATTATTTTCAACTGGCTCATTATAATGCGTAGGATTTGACCTACCATGATTTCCTACTACACCAACAAACGTAATCTTTTCATAAACTTTAAGTAAGTTATTGAGAAGTTTAGTTAAATAACTAACAGCATCCCAAATTTGAAGTCCCACAACCTTTTCAATTTCAAAAGTTTGTTCAGGAAATATTCTATCATTCGTTACAATGTCCCCTAAACAAAGAACTGTTAATTCTCTTAAATTGTAAGCATTACTTAATATCTCATGAATTTGAAATACAGATTCTTGCAAGTTTACAAGTTCTTCTTCAAAAATATTCATGTTATAAGTTAATACTTTCTTGCCTTTTTTGCTATCAAATACTTCATTAATCATGCCCATGTGCATATCTGACAAATCAAGAATGGAACTTTCTTCTCTTTTGGTTTTACTCTTTAAAGCTTTTGGTTCTCGAAGTTTAATTGTTCTATAATTTTCATAGATTGTTTGTCCTATAAGCCTACCTAATTTTGTAATATCATCTCTTTTGAGCTTGCTCTTGTCTTTAGGTAATATTAAATTATTATCTATAGTTGCTCGTAAATTATATCTACGAACAGCGTGTTCAATGGAATCATAAGAAATATTTAATTTTTGAGCTATTTCTCTATAATTAGCTCCAGCTTCCAAATACATTTTTACAACATCTAACTTCTCTTTCGTCCATAGTTTTTTTATCATCTTATTTTCCTCCTTTTATCATATTCTCTTTAGCCCATAGAGGCTGTAAATTGGTATAGTGAAAGCATTGTTTTTGTTGTTTAACATTAGTTAAATCAAATTTAGAACATGGAATAATATGGTCTATATGCCAGCCTTTAATCCCATAATTATTCCAAGACATCCCTTTTTTGAATTGATTTTGTAAATATTGTTTTAATTGTTTAACAGTGCAACCTAATAATTTCATAGTTTTCATTGATTTTATATTTCGATTTATAGCTATATTTAATCGAGTTCTTAAATTATGTAATAATCGAAAATTTAAATCGTATTTTCTTCTATTAACTTCATAAATCCGAGTATATCGCCTTCTTTTTTCTTTCCAATTATTATCGTTCTTTTTATTTTCTCTCATTCTCCTTGCCCAAAGTTTTTTATATTGTCTAATATCCTCTTTATGATTTTCTGTATAAATTCTTTCACAACTTTTACATTTTGGTTGGCAACCATTTTTCGTATTATTGCGTTTATAAAATTCTGTTATACTTTTTTCTATTTTGCATTTGCTACAAATTTTGTTTTTCATTTTATTTCTTTCTCTATTTTAATTTGTAACAGCCATCTAACATCGTCTCTATCTATTACTATTCCAAACATTGGGAATTTATTGCTGTCAAATGCCTCGTTATGAATTTTATTTAAGAGTTCTGTTGTAATTCTAAAGCTTTTTTTATTAGTGCCCTTGATTTCAAGTAAATATGCTTCATTCTTTGCATCTCCTTTATCAAAATGGAATGCTCCACTATTTATCGTCTTTAGGAACATACCTTCAAATTTATCGCCTTTTTTTCTTTTATTCATATGTATTGTGCCTCTCTACTATATAGTATACCATATAATGTGTCTGGTGTCAAGCATATGAAAGCACCTTTTGTCATACTTAACTCCTAGTATTATGCTGGGAGAATAATGTTATATATACTACTCTCCCAGCTAAATGCCTTATTCTTTTGTTGTATCTTTATCTTCAACTTTAGGAGTTTGCTCTCTCGTAGTTCTTGGCTTAACTTTTTCAACTTCTAACTTTTCCATAACCCTAACCAGACTGATTCTGGTGGAGAGCATAATCTTAATACCAACTTCCATAACCTTATAGAGAGCTTTCATTTTCTCTTCAATTGTAGCATCTGAATCTACTATCTTCTTAGCTTCTCTACATTCCATTCTAGCATCTTTACCTGTTATCATCATTTACCTCCTTTTCTTTTTAATTTTAATACCATATACCATGCCTTTTGGCTTTCTACTCTTTCGTTGTTTTTGCTGAATTAATTTTCTTATCAATTTAGCCCCTGCCTTATCTGTCGCTATACAAGCAATATGTTTAGGGTGTTTTTCTTTAGTGCATAATTCGTAAAAGTCTGAACCTGAACAGGCTGGGTCAATTGAAACAACCGACATATATACAAGCTGTAATTTCATGAATCCTCCTTATATTTCCAAGATTTCTTTTTTTAAATCATAGGGTAATGTATTAATGGTATAACTGCAACGTATTTTATAACCTTTATAATGTTGTTTCGTATATTTTACACAAGCTAAAAAATTTGAGAAAAAATTACATATTGTCTTCAAAGATTCTCCAAATAAATTATTAATTCTTAAATATATTATTTTTTTATCTTTATATACTATACCCCTAATAGTTTCTCCATATTTATTTTTTTGAATATAAACACTGTGAGAGGTAAAGTCTCCTATATTTTTAAATCCGTTTTCTTGTGTGTAGATAAATTTATAATATTCGCTCATTATTTTTCCTTTAATAATTCTTTATAATCCCATTTCATCGCTTCAAAAATAGTAGTTAACTTCATCAGAATATTTCTTTCAATTATTCTATCCCAATCTACATCTTTGATATGTTTATAATTTTCTTCATCCAAAGCTACAACATCTTTAAGTTTACCTTTGACTTCCACTTCATCATTTTTGACATGACCTAATCTCATTAATTCTTCAAGCAATTCATCTCTTTCATATTTTTTTATATCTATATTTACTATTTCGCAAGCTTTTTCTAGTCTTTTTTCGGTTAAATTTTTAAACCCTTTTTTCTCTCCATCTTTATTATATGTTAAAATAAGTGTTTTGATTTTAAAACAAGTTTCATATTCATTAGATTTAACAAAAATATAATAATATAATTCTCCTACTTTCTTGTTCAATTTAGGAGTGTTATTCAATGCCCTCAAAAATATTGGGACATTCTTATAATCTTCGGGCTTTCGAGATAATTTACAAGGAAAGGCAATATCTTTTAATGGCTGGTTTGGAAGAATTTTTATTTGTTCTTTAATCCAAGTCATAATATTTTCTTTTGTTTCTTTATTGACAATCTTATCAATAAGTTCTATTTGAAATTTTTTCATGAATTCAGTGCTATCTTTTCTTTTAGCTTCTATTCCTTTTGTCTCTACTTCTATTCCTTTATCTGTCTTTAGCCATCCCTTATATCTGCATTTGGCAAGAATTAATATTTTTTCATAGTATCCTTCATACCCAAAATCGGTGGTTATATTTTCTTTTCCATATTTGTCTTTAGCCCATTTTCTTACTAATATATTTAATAATTCTGAAATATCTTCTGTATTGTTATTAACCATAATACCATCGGTATCTGCATAGATAACTTCATTTCCTTTTGATTTTAAAGAAGCTATAACATAAGTTAAAAGGTCTCTCACTAAAAAAGTGGTAGCAGAAGCGACTTGTTTAGAATAAAGTCTGAAAAATCGATTACCAAAAACTCCATAAGCTGAATTACAAACAGATTTTATTGCATCGTATTTTTTCTTCATGTCTTTATATTCTTGAGAATTTAATTCTAATATTGTTAATTTCTTCTTAATACTATTTTTTAAAGTTAATAATTTTTTGGTAACTGTAGGCAATAAGGCATTTGAATTTTGATTAAAATAAGTATTTTCAATTTTTATACATGAACTATCTTTATGCACAGTAGTATAAATATTAGAAGGGTCTAAAGCAAAATCTATAATCATAGCAGGATAGCAAGAACTTAAATCGTATTTGCCTACATTAAAAAAACGACCAGTTTGAAAAGCTTCTCTGAACGCTCCAGTATATTCTTCTTTCTCTAATAAACTTCCTCGTTCTTCTGCTGGTTTCATAGGTAGAATTATTTTTTGATTCTTTGCCTCTTGAAGTAAAAGCATATCCAAAACTCTACTATTCCATATCATATCTTCCCATTCTACTTTTGCCATTCTTCTTATCTCATCAAAGTAAGAGATAATCTTAAACTTTTTCTCTAATTTGACCATTCGCTCAATATCATTTCTGTTTATATCTTTAATTTTAATATCTAATTTCGCAAAGTCTATTTTTTCATTGGCTTTTTCTTTTAAATGTGTTTGTGCGATATAGTCAAGAGAATACTGTTTTTCCCTGTTTAATGTTATCTTTTTAAACCATTGAAGATAATCTACAATACTAATTCCAGCAGGATAGAGCATATCTTCTCCTCCATATCTGGTTAGTCCTACAGGGCTGATTTTCTCTGCGAAATCTGGTATTCTGTTATATAAATAATTATAATCGAAACTTACATTCCAAGAAAGCCACAAGTCAAACTTTTCTTTTTTCATATAATTTATAAAGTGCTCAAGCATCTTATATTCTGTCTCGTAATCTGGAAGATAAAAAGTTTGTATGGATTTATAGAAAGAATTATATATTGAAATACAACTTACTGTTTGTTTTGCTTTTGTAACGTCTGGTAATTCATCGGCTAATACTTCAATATCTATAAATGCATATTTAACAGGACATTTCTCCAACTTATCTATCTTATCAATCAAATACCTTTTTCTAAATACTATATCGGCTTCATAGGCATTGTTAGTTCTTTTCTTAGGAACATCAGAGGGATTGGAAACGAAAATTTTCCTTAGAGACTTCCCATCATAGCTTTTAAATTGTCCTTCGGGGTCTATTTCATAGAAATAAGAGAAGAATGAGTTATCAGTCTTTATTTCAAGTTCGCCTTTATCATTGCGATAGAAAAGATATATTTTTCTTTTTAAATTTGCGATATTAACTAATTTCATTTTTCTCCCTATTATAATTATTGTTTTCTTTAAAACAATTTAAAAATTCTTGTATTGTGAGGGGAGTAGGTAATTTAGGGTCAATTGGTTCTCCTATAATTTCAGCTATGCGTTTTTCGTTCAAAAAATCTCTAACCCATTTTTTTATTAATATTATTTGTAATTCAAAAGTTATGTTTCCATAGTATTTCACTTTATTCTCCTTATTGTATCTCGAATTTTAACAAAAATACTTATCAATAAATATTGAACAGGCGAACAAAGAACTGTCATAGCTATTAAGATTTTATAAATATCTGCCATTATAATTCCAACAATCCTTTCTTTCTCATTTCATCTTCGGTCATCTCTTCACCATTAATTATTCTTCCACCTTGTTTAAAACGTATAATATCATTAGTATCTATTTTTGTATGTTCTGTATATGCTAATTCAATCATTACACTATCTTCTAAAACAAAAAATCTATGTATTTGTGGGGGTCTAACTATTAAACTATCATTTTTTTCTAAAATTGAAGTTCCATGTTCTGTTTCAATTTTAACTTTTCCTGAAACGACCACGAATTTATTCAATTTATAAGCATGTTTATGGGTAGAACAAAAGGAATCTTTTTTAAGATAGAGCAAATCTATTTCTGCTTTATCTGTTAAAAGAATTCTTCTACGTTCACCCCAAATTTTATGAATATTTTCGCTCATTTTAATCTCTTTCTGGTGTAATTCCCACCAAAACATTCTTTTTAAAATCGAACATTTTCTGAAAGTCGTTAATAGATTTCGATACTCTCTTATAATGCTTTTCATAATAATAAATCAATTGCTTGTAGTCTATCCCTCTAATTACAGAATAAGCTGTTATATTAGCCAAACAACGTGGGCTATCTAGTATTATTTTCCTTTCTCCTATCAATTTTGTCATAGCATATTTCAATTCTTTCTTAGATATAGGTCTAACTAATTCTTTAATAATCAATTCATAAGCTTTATTTATTTTTCCTTTATCCAATCCTAAACTTACATGCCATTGTATCCCACCACTTCCATCCATTTCGTAACAAAAATGAACTCTATAAACTAAATTATGCTTTTCTCTTATTACTGTAAATAACCTTCCACTCATATCACTATATACCGCTTTTAAAATATTTATAGCTATTAATTTATCTAACTTAGATGCGTTGAGATTCGTATAGTTTGAAATTACTACACTTGATTGACTTATATCTTTTCTTTGTTGGGAAAATTTCTTATTTAAATTTTTATAATTAACTTCATTAGTATATTCTGGAATTGTAATATACTTATAATCTTCTTTGAATAATACGTCCCCTACTTGGATTATTATAGGATTGTCATAATATTTTTTATAGTATGCTTTAAGCTCTTTTCTATTGATTTTATCCAATGAGGCTACAGTCCCCAATATAGGTAAATAAAATCCAGACGTTTCGTTGAAAAGTTTTTGATTCAAAAAATCATAAACAAAACTACTCGAATCATCCTTATGTCCTTTAAGTTCTTGTAATATGACTTGTCTTTCTTTGTTTATTTCTTTACTTGGAAATACAGGATTTCTTGTTATATCTATTAAAACATCTAAAGATTCTTTCTTATATTTCTTTGCTATTTCTGCCCAATAAGCGGTTATCTCAAAATCAGTGAAGGCGTTTAATTCTCCGCCATATTTTTCAATATCCATAGCTATATCTTTGTATGTTCTCTTTTTAGTGCCTTTAAAACACATATGTTCTACAAAATGACTAATACCTTTATATTTGGGATTTTCAAATCGACCACCTGCCCCAACTAAAACTAAATTGTGGATAATGTTACCTTTTTTTGGTATTCTAATTATTTGCATTTTTTATCCTTGTGGATGTTTATAGTCTTTTCTCAAATCGTTTAAAATACTTTGTAATGTAATAATATGCTTATCACAAGCCTCGGTATAAGCAAGAATTATATTTCTTATTCTACGATAATCTACAACATGAGCAGATGCTTGCGTTGATGCTTTTGTATCGGTATATTTACCGCCTTCCTTTTCTGTATCAAAGCGAATTTTTTCTTTAAAACGAATTTCTCTATTCTTCTTTTCACTTTCTGCGATAGCTAATGCTGTGCGTAGATTTGAATAACAACCACTTAATTCGTTAAGAGCTTTATCTATTTCTGCTGAATTATTTGTAAGATTGTTTTTTCTTACTCCAGACCAATAATCCACCATTTCAAAATCTGCTTTGAGCATTTCTAAAACTTCATTTAAAGTTTCTTTCTTTTGAAATTTTGCTTCTAAATCTAATATTCTCATTATTTTGCTCTCCTAATTTTAAGTTTCATCAATTTTTTATCTAATCTTGTATTATTATTTCTCCAATTAGATAAAGATTTTTGTAAAATTTTATTTACTTTAGGATGTTCTTCACATTTTTTACAAACACCTGCATTATAAGGATTTCCTAAATCAGCTTTACACATTAAACAAACTTCTCTCCCACATACTAAACATTTAATTAAATATCCATTTCGTTGACAAATATCACATAATTCTATTAATTTTTTTACTTTCATTATATTTCTCCTTTTATAAAGTCTATTATAGCTAAAAATATAGCCCTTGTCCAATAATAAATTTCTTTTAATATCCTCATTTATTTACTCTCTCCTATATTCCACCCTGTTTCATTTCATTAATAACAATGTCAAAGCATTTTTCTATAACTGTTTTAATTTTGAAAGTTTCTTTATTTATTATTGGAACAGCTTGATATATCGAACTTGTTACTAATTCTTTGATAATCCCTGTATCTTTAGAATTTATCATTTATTCCTCCTCGTTTCTTTTAATTTATTCTTAAAATATTGTTTAGCTTTTTCTTCTATTCTATGTTCGTTCATTTTATTCCTTTATCTTATCATGTAATAAATCGTAAAATCTAATATTGCATCACATATAAAGTTATAAGCAAGATATATAGTATATCCCATAAATATTAAACCTATTGCTCCTACCAAAACCATTACTGAATTTTCAAATATTCTTCTACCTTGCATTTTAACTCCTTCGCCAATTTTGTGAAACAATGTTTTATATTTCTATTATTGGGATAGCATCTTGCCACTACACTTTTTGTAGGCTTGTGCTTTATTGTAATAAATGTATTTATTTTTCCTTTAAATATATCTACATCAATATCTCTTGTTTTCATTTTTTCTTCCATTCTTTTAATAGTTTAATAGTAAAACGAATTACTCCTATATATTCTCCTAACATATATCCTATAAGAAACCATCCTAAACCTATTAAAAATTTATCCATCATTTTATCCTCGATTGTTCTTTCACAAATTCTTCGTAATCTTTATAACACCTATCAGAACAAATATACATAGGAGTTGCCAACTCTTTTGCTACTTTATTAGTCCTATGTTGACACATAAAACAATGTCCTTTGAACTTACATTCTACATATTCGTATTTATTTACTTTAGTCTTGTCCATACTTCTTCCTCAATTTTCTTCCAATCTTCATCAGTTAATAATTTCTTAAATTTATCTCGTCCAACTGCTTTCTTTTTACCATAAGTATAAGTTTTTCCTGAAAATCCGATAATTGAATATTTTATTCCTGCAAATAGTAAACTTTTTCTATTGTCTATTGTTGAATCAAAATAAAAATCCAAGACTGCTTTCCGTTGAGGCTTTCCAAGCTTATTTTTCTTTCCATATAACTTAATTTCCATACCAATTCTTTCTTTACTTTCGTTTGTGCCTATTTCGATAGGTTTACCTGCTCTAAATTCTATACGAGTATCATACATAAATTTAAGACCTTTTCCACAAGGAGTATCTTCAGGATTGCCATAAATTACTCCCATTTTCATTCTCAATTGATTAATGAATATTAAAGTAGTTTTATATTTAGGTATCACTTCATATATTTTTCTGCAAATTAATGAATATGCTTTTGCAGAGCCTCCTCTTGTTGGTTCGTTAATATCCCTATCGCTTTCCGCTTCTGGAATCAAAGAAGCCACACTATCAACTACTATCAAATCTACTTTTGGAATTAATTGGATAATCTTTTCTCCAGCATCTTCTACGGATTCTGGATAATATAGAAGTAACTTGTCTGTATCTACTCCTAACTTTCTTGCCCAATCTTCATGAAAACTTTCAGATACTATCCATACACATGTTTTTTCTAATTTCTGATATTTTGCTACGACTATTTTAGCAAAAGTAGTTTTGCCACTACTTTCATTTCCAAAAAATTCACATTTATGACCGCCAGGTGCTAATTTAAATCCGCCATCTAATACATAGTCCAAAGCATATGCTCCTGTTCGTATAGATTCTATTTTCTTGTTAGTAGTAGCTCGCTTTAATCCGAAATTCTTTTCGAGTTCTGTGAGCTTATCGTTTAAGTTAGATTTATTTTCTTCTTTTTTCTTTTTAGTCATTATTTTTTTCCTTTTTTCAAAACCTTTAAAATATGTTTAGCAGTGTTTTTATGAATAGCTATCCAATCTCCTGAATAAAAATTCATTTTACTTTTTATTTCTGTTTTGACTCTATCTTTTAGTGATTTCATTTTTTATCTCCTTAAATATTTTAGGTATTATGTTTTGATTTACATATTCAGAGTAAAGTTCTATTCCTTCTAATGTTCCTTTATCTTTCCCCATTGTATATCCAACTAAATACGAAACAATGAAAACTATTAATATGGTTATATTTTCTGATAACATTATTCTACCTCCACAAGCCCTGCAAGTGCTAAAATTAAAGCATCTGCTATGTCGTTATCTTTTGCTTTAAGTTTCAAATCTAACGCTACATTAATATATTCTATTAATTCCTTTTTAAGAGCATGTCCTTTTATTTTTTTTCCTGACTTTTTAAAATTAACTTTACTTCTCGCAGATATAGTCATTATAAACTTCTGTTCTCTTGAAAGTCCTCTAAATCTATCATAAACTAATACGGAATGTCTCGCCAACGCTTTTAAAGTGCGAACATTTTTCCCAAAATAACAATCCTCTATTATATTTCTATCTATCTTATAAGTTTGACTTACTTCTTGAGAGAATCTATCTAGTTGGTTAATAAACAAATCTAAAGCATCTTTTTCTTTTACGCTCTTTGGGATTTCTATGTTAGCTGTTCTTTCTATAGTTAAATAAGTATCAGTTGTTCTAATTATCGCTATTCCTGTATTTCTCATACTAACGTCCCAGCCGATGGCTATTTTATTGGACATTAGTTTTATTCCCAAAAAAGTCTCTA
>SDBT01019625.1_pt1 | contig 10589 bp, 7 predicted proteins | sample 2277101 | NCBI WGS metagenome assembly SDBT01 (sample SAMN10404973, study PRJNA504765) | marine sediment metagenome | isolation source: marine sediment core GS10_PC15, 103 cmbsf | place: Arctic Ocean: Southern Knipovich Ridge | collected 2010
TTCCTCAATTACTTTATTCCCAATATGCTTATCATCTGGATGGGTAATCTGGCTAATATTCAATGTTAACAGTTCTTTTTCAGTATAACCGGTAATTTGACAAAAAGCCATATTAACTGTCTTGAATTTTCCAGTAACTGTTAAAGTAACCATACCTATTGGAGCACCATTAATAGCATTAGTAAGTAATTGTTCAGACCTTTTTAAGATAGATACGGTTTCTGATAGAACATTAATTTTATCTTTTAACTGTTGGATAGTATTTTTTTCAGAAAAGTTATTTTTCATAACTGTAACATCTTATTTATAATTAAGGGGAGTATACAATTTCATTTTATTCTACTGTAGTTATTGAAATAAAAAATAGAAATTTGTTTCAAAGAAGATGTAGGAATTTTACAATATAGGACGCCCCCACTATAAACCAAAACTCTTATATGACGCCTCACCATTTACTTTAACTTAAAGAATTACCGTCTACCACGTCTCAATAATGCGCAAAAAACTATAATTCGTATTTATTATATACTCTAGTCTATTATAATAATACATCAAAATACAAGATAAATAATATTTTAAGAATGTGTATTGTTTTCTTTCACCATTCCTCCCAACCCCCATCCAAACAAGTTGATACTAGGTTGTGGGAGTGAACTTCTCACGAATTCCTAAATGCAAATAGAGTATATATGGCGTATAAAATTTATTTCTCCTCTGAAAACAGTGGCCTTTTAAGCCATTGGCCGAGCGTTCGAGTCGCTCCGGAGTCACTCTTCTACAAACCCTATTTCTTAACAAGAAACTAGGGTTTTTTATTTGGTTTGAAAAATGACAGAAGTGTACTTAAAATGACCCAAAATGACTTAAATAGACAAAAACATGGCAGGGTTTTTTGAGCATCAGGTGGTAATTAAAATCCCAACAACGTATCTCAAAACTCATAGCTAATTTGAGCGTACCAAAAACGGTGGTTTTTGAAACGCACTTTCTGTGGATGCGGAACTACTAAAAGAAGTGCCTCGCGAGGATAGAAAGTCTGTATGGTGCTGCCTTACATAACAGCGTTGCTAATGAGTATACAATTTATAAATTATCAAAATGTCTCCAATTTGACATCGTATTGCAGTTGATTTTTGTAATATATCTAAATACTTCTTGCCCTGTAGTATGGTATAGGGTTTTATATTCTACAATTATTATGAGGACATTATGAATGAGTACACAATAGGAACGTTAGCAAAACTTGGCGAGGTCAATATTGAGACTATTCGGTTTTATGAAAGGAAAGGTATAATACCTAAACCGAAGCGCAAACCATCAGGTTATCGATCATATACTGATAATGATTTAAAACGATTAAAATTTATTCTCATGGCCAAAACTCATGGTTTCACATTAAATGAAATAAAGGACTTGTTAGATCTACGAGTAGATCCTGAATCAACGTGCGAGGATGTAAGAATTAAAACTCGTGAAAAGATTGAAATAGTGAAAATGAAGATCAAAGAACTGAACTGTATAAAAAATGCTTTAATTAAGTTAGAAATATCTTGCCATGATAGGGGTCCTGTTGATGAATGTCCGATATTATTAGAGTTTGAAAAAGAAATTTAAAATAATTTGAAACCATGTACTATAGTACAGGACGTCTAATATATTAAAATGATAAAAAATCATTTAGATATGTGAACATAAATAGGATTTTATTATGGTAATAAAAATTAAAAAATTAAATCAGAGCAAAGAAAGACGTACAATAGTTGGTGTTATTATTGCTGCTATAGCTGCATCAGTTTGCTGCGTTGGTCCTTTGGTATTATTGGCTTTGGGTATAGGTGGTGCATGGGTAGGAAACTTAACAGCTATCGAACCATTTCGACCATATTTGATGGGGCTTACATTAATTATTCTGGGATATGCTTTCTACAGAATTTATCGTAAACCGAAGGCAGAAGAATGCGTCCCGGGTAGTTACTGTGCAAATCCAAAATCCGATCTCATCAATAAAATAGTACTGTGGATTAGTACCGTTTTTGTATTGCTATTGCTTTCAATTCCGTATATCACACCTTTATTATATACAGATCAAAGCAACGTGAGTGGGCAAACAGAAATTGACGAAAGTATGTTAAAGGAAGTTACACTTGATGTTCCAGGTATGAACTGTCCCGCCTGCCCGTTTACAGTACAGAAAAGTTTATTAAAATTAAATGGTGTTATTTCGACTGAAGCGTCGTTGGAAACCAAGAAAGCATTGGTAAAATTTGATCCATCTCGTGTAACAACTACAGAGATGGTGGAAGCGACTACTAATGCTGGTTATTCATCAAGTGTTATTATAGACAATTAATGGGAAAAGAATAATGAAATCAATTACAATAGAAGTTTTTTCATCGCCGGGATGCAGTAAGTGTGGACACGCAAAAGAAATGTTACACAAAGTTGCCGAGGAACTAGATGCAGACTGTATAACCTGGCGAGAAGTAAATATCTTGGATGAGCTTGATTATTCAGTAAAAATGGGTGTGCTGAGTACACCGGCTATCGTTATTGATAACGAACTAGTGTTTAGTGGCTTGCCTTCCTTTAAAAAGCTACGAGCCTATCTTGAAAACAAGTTAGAGCTGAACACATAGAAGGAATAATAATGGAAAGTGTTTTTATTTTAAGCATTGGAGTTATTGGTTTACTAGCATTTTTTGAACCTTGTACAATTGCCACACACACATTATTTGCTGTGCGTACGCATCAAGACAATCTTAACCTACGATTGATTGCATTATTTAAATTACTTATCTCGCGGACGCTAATTTCAACGCTATTATTGATGCTTGCCATTACTGCATTTAAACCGCCCCAATGGAATTTAATTACACCTGTAATAATTCTTATTGTTATTTCGGCAATTTATATCATATCAAGATATTCTTATATCCCCATTCCACATATAGATTTTTCAAGACTGTTACCAATGAAATTAAGAAATCAGCATGCTATTCAGCTTGGCTTGACACTTCCGGCTTGTACAATTCCCCTTTTCATAATAGTTACAGGTATGACAATAACCGTAAACTCCCTGTTCTTTGCACTCACCGCCGGATTGATCTATGCTGTAATGTTTACCATACCAACAGCTATTGTTATTTTTACCGGAATATCTTCCAAAAAACGGGGAATACTAAATAATGCCGCCCAGATTACACCCTATGTGACAGCAGCTCTATTTATAACAGCAGCCCTTGTTTTAGTTATTATTAAAATTGATTTAAGCATAGAAAGTTTGAAAGAATTTTTACTTGTGCCGTCTATAGCCGGAATTGCATTAGGATTTATTGTTGGACTAGTTTTCAGCTTTAATCCGGTGTCCTTTGCTGCTATTCCCGTTATGCTAGCCTATGTAACTAAAGCGCATGAAAAAAAACGAGCAATGATGATGGGTATAGCTTTTGTATTAGGTATGATTTTTATTCAGGTGATACTTGGTGTAGCTGCGGCTTTGGGTGGAGACTGGGTTCAGTCCGTAATGGGTCGTTTTTGGGGCGTTATCCTTGGACCTATTTTAATTATTTTGGGAATTTTATGGCCCGGTTGGATTAAAATCCGTGTGCCCTGGTTTGGTATAAAGGGTAGATCTGCAGTTAGTCTGTGGGGTGCGTTTATTTTGGGTATTCCGTTTTCGATTGCCGTATGCCCATTTTGTTCACCGGCATTACTGGTAATGATTACTGCCAGTGCTGCTATAGGCTCAGTTACTTTCGGCTTTTTTCTGCTGTTGGCATTTGCATTGGGTCGGGGCGTTCCGATTATCATTGGAGCATGGAGCATAGGTACATTGGAATCAATAAAAGGGTTTGCGAAGTATCAAAAACATTTTGAAGTATTAGCCGGTATTATATTGATATTAAGTGGGCTCTATCTACTTAATGAATACTTTTTTATAATCGTTTTTTAACAAAATAAATTTAAATAAGAAACATCCAATGAAAACTAAAACAATTCAACTTAATATAAAGGGAATGACTTGTGACCATTGTGCCACAAGCATTGAAAAATATCTCGATGTGAATGGAATCATGGATAAAAACGTCAGCCATAAAGAATCTAGAGCAAAAGTCACTTTTGATGAAGATAAAATTAGTCGTGATAAGATAGAAAAACTTGTTAACGAATCAGGTCAATATAAAGTAATTGGAATATCTGAAATAAAAACAAATTCAGTAAATAAAAAACATTTGATAATAATCGGTGGTGGCTCAGCAGCATTCGCAGCTACAATTCAGGCACGAGAAATGGGTGTTAAGATAACTATGGTAAATGACGGATTACCTATAGGTGGGACTTGTGTGAATGTTGGTTGTGTACCTTCAAAAACTCTAATTCGTGCAGCAGAAGAAGTTCATCGTGCTAAAAATGGTCACTTTAAGGGTATTGAAACAGGTGGTCAACTATCTAACTTTGCAAAAGTTATTGAACAAAAAAAGGAGATGGTTCAAACTCTTCGTCAAGAGAAATATATCAATGTGGTTAAGGATATGGATGATTTTCGACAAATTAATGGACGAGCAAATATTGTCTCAACAACTTCAATAAAGGTCAATAGTGAAACCATTCGAGGTGATAATATTCTTGTTGTAACTGGTGCAAGACCACATATTCCAAATATTAAGGGGCTTGCAGATGTACCATATTTAGACAATGAATCTGCTTTTGAATTAGAATCATTACCAAAGTCGATAATTGTATTGGGTGGTCGTTATATTGCTTTAGAAATAGCACAAATGTTTTCTCGTTTGGGAAGTAAGGTTACAGTATTACAACGTTCCGATAGAATATTACCCGCAGAAGCTGAAGACCTGACAAATGAGTTAACAAATCATTTAGAAAACGAAGGCTTAAATATTGTTACGGGGAACCAATTCCAACAAGTATCTGAACAAAATGATAATATTATGGTGGAGTCAATAGTAAATGGCAAACTACAGAGATTTAAATCCGAAAAAATTATTGTTGCAACCGGTAGGACTCCCAACACAAATAATTTAGGTCTTGATAAAGTTGGTGTAAAATTAAATGACAAGGGATTTATCGAAGTAAATGACTATTTGCAATCATCAGTGTCAAGCATATATGCTGCCGGTGATGTGTTAGGGAAAAATATGTTTGTATATGTTGCGGCTTATGAAGGGAAATTAGCGGTATCAAATATATATTCTCCAATAAAGAAAAAAAGCGACTATACGGCATTACCATGGGTGATTTTTACTGACCCACAGATTGCGGGTGTTGGGCTTGATGAAGTACAAGCTACGGAACAAAAGATCGATTATGATGTTTCTGTTTTGCCATTATCGTATGTGCCACGCTCTATAGCTGCACGTGACACTCGCGGCTTTATAAAACTTATTCGTAATAAGCAAACTAATCAGCTAATCGGAGCAAGGATTTTAGCACCAGAGGGTTCAGAGCTATTGATGGAGGTTGCAACAGCCGTAAAATTTGGAATAACAGTTGAACAATTGAAAGAAATGTTCCATCCCTATCTAACGCTAAGTGAAGGAATAAAATTGGCGGCAATAGGCTTTAATAAAAATATCAAAGAGTTAAGTTGTTGCGCAACATAACAACCTTTGTAATTTTATCAACTAAAGTCAAATATATCCATAAATCGTACACAAATCATCGTACACAACTACCCACCCACAACCATTGGGAGGCTGGGGTGTTTATTATATATAAAGCACGCTTGCGCACCGCAGGGGCAAAATAAACTCTAATTTGAAGAACTATGATTATTATTGAATAAAAAGTATCTCACGTTGTAGTATCTTGTACTAATATATACGAATTATAGTGTTAAACGATCTATTGCGACTCGGATAGCGGTCATTTTAAAATATAAAGTACACGGTGAGGTTTACTATGAAATATGTATTGTATAACGGGGGCATTCCATTCAGTCAAATTGCTGTATCTTTTTTGCAACAAATTTCAATTCATACTTTAATAAACAACCGGAGGATAAAATGAGGTCGTTTTGTATTACGTCCGTTCTACTTATAGTTACATTGGTGCTCACAGGATGTCAGCCAGATGTGGGTACTCTGCCAAACGAGGACGTTGCAGAAATCAACAAAGTTGTGCGTGCCTATCAACAATCGGTTATTGATGGTAATTGGGATGCATTTACTGCCCTTTTTGCTGAAGATGCCGTTTACATGATCCCTAATGAACCGATAATCGAAGGTCGGATAGCCATAAAGGAGATGATGGGGGTATATCCGCCGTTTCCGGACATGATCTTAACAGCGAATGTCATTGATGGCCGTGCTGATCTTGCTTTCGTACGTGGAACATTCTCGCTCACGATGCCTGCAGAAGGTGAGGGAAAACCAATAAAGGAAGTTGGTAAGTATCTCTGGATAATAATGAAGAAGCCAAATGGTAAGTGGCAGATTACCGCAGAGAGCTTCAGTTCAGACCGACTGGCTTCTGAGCAATAGTAAACGGTTTTTAGAAAATCAACTTAAAGTGACGGAAGTGGACAGTAGTGTATCACGGTTGTAGCACACTTTTAAAATAGCTCCTCGGAAAACACTGTCTTCACACGGCAGATCTTAGTTTTTAGTCTCAAAAACGTGTCTCAAAACAAACGGTCTAATTTAAGAGTACCAAATTAAGACACCATAATGCTTTATTCTTATGCTTTAATCAACTTAAATTAAAATATACTGATGGTAGAAAGGGGACTAATCATTAGGGGTAATTAGAGGTCTATGAATATAAATTAAAATGGTTAATGTAGATAAAAATAAAACCCAACAAGGAAATATTTTCCATCGCACTAAGCAAAAATTCGACAATACCGCTCAACATATTTTATCTATTTTAGAACGCCGGTTAAAGTTAAAAATAAAAGGAAAACTAGGAGTGGCATTTATTGGATTTTCTTCCATTCCGATGGTCGTTGGCGGGACAATATTGTGGTATTTGAACATGCAATCCATGCGCAGCAATGCAATTGCTGAACTGTCACATACATCAGAATTGATCACTATACGTTTGAAAGAGTTTACGGATGTAATACAAACTGACCTAGAGCTTATAAATGCTAATTTTGCTACCATGATTGAGAATAATGACAATCTGGAAAATTCCAGCAAGTCAATGGATTTATTTAAAGATCAATTACAGAATCTGATGAAGACGAAACCTCATTATTACCGACTGACATTTTTAGTGGACTCGTTACAATCCCAGCTATTTTCTTTTAAGCGCGATTTACATAAAAGAAACTATATCGATCAAACAAAAAGCTATTATAGCTGGAACTATTATCGGTTATTGGTACAAGATTTGCACCACGATCAGATTCGTATCACACCGGTTGAACTTTTAGATAGGAAAAGTAACGAAACACTGGCTGCATTAAGCGTGGCTCTACCGCATCACTCCCAGCAAGAATACTTAACCGGTATTTTTATCATTGATATTTTCGCGGATTATTTTTTTGAACTTATTGAAACATCTTTGTCAGATAAAACACGATATACAGCAGGAATCGTCGATCAAGAGGGATATTATCTTTATCATTCTCAGATGAAGAACGAATGGAACCGATTATTAGCAGAAGCCTCGATACATACACTTGACACAGAATTTCCGCCTGAGATTGCTAAACAGATTATCAGTCCGTCGACTGGATTGTTGGAGACTACAAAAGGAGATGTTATTTATCATGTACCGTTAGAAATGAGTGCTCTTGGTTTACAAAAAAAGTATTATTTTTATCTACTTGAACCAGGAACATCGATTTTTTCACGCCTACGTCAGTTCGGCTTAGTATTTTTAATTGCTATGATGGGATTTATTGTAATTGCATTTTATTTAAGCCGGATAGCTACCCTTCAATTTGTCAAACCAATTCGACAGTTACAACAGGGTTCGGATATAATAGCGCGGGGAAAATTTTCTCACAGATTGGATATTACAACCGGTGATGAGATTCAAGAAATGGCGGATCGTTTTAACTTTATGGCTAAATCAATTGAAGAAAGAGATCAGCAATTACAAGAGATCAATGCAAGTTTGGAAGGGAAGATAAACGAACGCACAATGGAATTGCAGGATGAAAAAGATAAACTCCGCATCATTTTAGACAATGTTCCCAGCGCCTTTATATTACTAGACCGCCATCAGATAGTGATTACGGCCAGTTCAGCATTAAAACAATACACCGGATATTCCCCACAGGACGCAGTGGGGAAAAAATGTTCTGAAATAATGAATTCAATAAGTGACTGTAAAAAATGTAAAAAGAGACAATTTAATAAGGATCGTGTAATATATCGTGAGGAGATCCAAAAGGTCAACAAAAATGGGAATATAACAATTTATGAACGAGAAAATATTCCCGTGGTATTGGTTTCAGGCGAGGATGCCTGTCTAGAAATTTTCTCGGATATAACAAAACGAGTCCGATTGCAAAATCAGCTCCTGCAATCCGAAAAGTTAGCCACAATTGGCGAGATGGCTGCTGTCATCGCCCATGAAATTCGAAATTCCCTAACATCAGCTAATATGCTTTTGCAATTGATTCAAGAAGCAAAAGTATTAAAAGATCCTGAAAAAGAATCGATGGAAGTAGCTTTGTCAGCGATCGACCGGATAAATAAGGTAACACAGGATCTTTTAGCTTTCGCTCGTCCGGCAGAAATTCATAAGGAACCAACGGATCTGCAAACAGTAATCAAGGAAAGTGCAGCAATGTACAAACACCATTTTGAAAGTAAAGGGATTAAATTAGATATTCAAAGTCAGAATGATTTACCATTGGCACAGATTGATCACAAACTAATGCAGGATGTATTTAATAATATTTTGCTCAATTCAAGTCAGGCAATTGAACAAAATGGTTCAATACAGGTTATAATTGAAAAAATTCTATTCAAAACAGAAAACCGTGAAAAATTTGCGCCTGTTAATATCGACATTGATGAGACACATGGTACGCAACAAAAACAACAGAAATTCTTTCGAATTTCATTTCAAGATGATGGTCCAGGGTGTACATCCGAAAAATTGACAAAGATATTTGACCCATTCTATACAACTAAGATTAATGGAACCGGATTAGGATTGTCTATGGCGAAGCGAGTTGTGGATTTGCATGGGGGAGTCATCTATGCAATCAGTAAAACAGGACAAGGTATGCAGGTAAATATACTTATACCGATTGAGGCATTTTCATGACAGTAACTAAAAAACTGAGATTACTGATAGCGGATGATGATGAAAATATCATTTTTGCCTTTAAGCAGACATTTGTGAAAGATGTTGAAGTTATAACTGCCCATGATGGTGAGACGGCATTTGAGCAGTTGCAGAAACGTCCGGATATCGCTTTTTTAGATATCACCATGCCAAAAAAAGATGGCTTAACCGTTTTAAAAGAATTAGGTGATTTAGTATCTGAGATTCCAATCATTGTGATGACAGGTTACGGTACTATGCAAACAGCTATAAAAGCTATGCAGCTTGGAGCTTTTGATTATGTAACCAAACCCTTGAATATTCAACATCTCCGATTGTTAGTAGATCGCGCTATGGAGATGATACGGTTAAAAAATGAGGTGAAACATTTAAAAACGGAGATCAAGTATAGTTCTCAAGTAAAGGGAGAAATAATTGGCAGTCATATCTCCATGCAGAGTGTATTTAAGAAAATCGGGATGGTTGCTTTGACACCTAATACTACCAATGTTCTAATTACAGGTGAAAGCGGCACTGGAAAAGAATTGGTGGCTAAAGCGATACATCAGTCAGGTAAACATTGGGAAGAATCATTTCTTGGTATTAACTGTTCTGCTCTCCCTGAATATTTGTTAGAAAGTGAATTATTCGGTCATGAGCGGGGTGCATTTACAGGAGCTGTAAAAAAACATAAGGGGAAATTTTTAACTGCTGGACAAGGTACCATTTTTCTGGATGAAATTGGAGATATGCCTATGGGTCTGCAACGAAAACTTTTGCGTGTAATTGAAGAGCGGGAATTTATCCCTGTTGGAAGTATTGATCACATTTCGGTGAATGCACGATTTATTTCCGCTACCAATAAAAGCCTGAAAAAACTAGTGGAAAACGCTGAGTTCAGAGAAGATTTATATTATCGATTGCATGTGTTTTCTATCCATATACCTGCTTTACGGGAGAGAAAAGACGATATTCCAGCTTTAGTTGATTATTTTATTGAAGGTCAAAATCAGTTACTAAACCGATGGGTGAAAACTATCGCAGACGATGCATTACAGTTATTGATGGAATATGATTATCCCGGGAATGTGCGGGAATTGCAAAATATGATCATTAGTGCCATGACCCAGGAAAAAGGCGATGTACTTACATTACAAAACCTACCTTTAAATGAATCGGGACCTAAACCAACGTATGATATTCCTATTAGTTCGTTGAACATGCAAGAAGCAAAGCAGGTTGCGATCCGTCAATTTGAGGAACAATTTATACGTCATTTATTGAGTAGGACTGGTGGAAACGTTACCCGTGCCGCAAAAATATCCGGCATCGAACGACAG
>SDBT01019626.1_pt1 | contig 10589 bp, 4 predicted proteins | sample 2277101 | NCBI WGS metagenome assembly SDBT01 (sample SAMN10404973, study PRJNA504765) | marine sediment metagenome | isolation source: marine sediment core GS10_PC15, 103 cmbsf | place: Arctic Ocean: Southern Knipovich Ridge | collected 2010
TTTATGATTGCTGTCAACTCTTCAACCTCTGTTTTGTTCAGTATGATTGTGTACCTTGCCATGGATTTCTCCTTTTTGGCTAAAGATACTAAATCTATACGTCATATCCAAGTTAACTTAACAATAGTTTGTATCATATGATACTATTTACTATGCGACAAAAATCGCTATTTCAATAGAACCATTTTCCTCTTCAAAGTTTGAGCGCCGGAAATTAATACATAAAAATAGGTTCCGGAAGCGAGGGTACCAGCCTCAAACGTTACTTCATATTCACCCGGAGACAATCTTTCATTGACCAGGTTTTGTACTTTTCTGCCCACGATATCATAGACAATAAAACTGGTTACATTTGTTTCAGTGAGTGAAAACTTGATTTGTGTTGTTGGATTGAAAGGGTTTGGATAATTTTGACTCAGTGAAAACTTTTGTGGGACCAAAGACTCATCAGCACTAATATTCAGTACATTATATTTTTCAGCAAGTCTTAAATCATCAAGAAAAACTTTTCCAACCGAGTATGACCCTTCGACACGGGTAAACTGAAAACTATCTATTCGATAACGACTTCCATCCAAAATCCCATTATTACCACTAACCTGCCATTCACCGACTTGTTCAGGATCGTTTAGATCCCACTCTACAAGTTGCCAACCATACCAGTCAATCGAGATCCATTTCGATACCTCATGGGTGAGCCAGCTGCTTGCGTTTCCTTCATCCAGAGCAAAACGAAACTGAGTACCACTCCCATCACCAAAGAGATATACCTGTAATGTCTTAGTTGTGTCGAATTCCACATTTCTTGGGCTTCCGCCAGAGAGATAAATTCTGATTAACCAGTCTGAAGCTTCCATATTCCAGTCATAGTTCACCTGCATCGAGGTTGTACTTGATGAGAATAGATTTACAAAATCATGATTGGGCTCGTGGGAAGTTCCGGGAACATTTATACCCGTTGTACTACCGCTTCCCTGTGGCTGCCACCAGTTTAAAAAACCAATAACAGGATCAAAAGATTCAAAGTTTTCAATCCCTGTCTCGCTTCTGGCTGTTACACCAGCAATGAATGGTACCGATGTCGTAGTTGTAACCTCATTGCCTAACAGATCTCTTAAACCTGGATATACACGTGTTATATATATTTCCTCAGCATGTAAATTATCATCAGGGAAAAAACTGAGGATACTTTGTTCATTCAGTATGTTATGCGCCATCAGACCCGGCGTGGCAGAGTTATCTGAAAAGCGTTCCAGCATAAATACATCTTCAGTTACACTTGCCGAGTCTATGATTTCATCATAAGTAAGATTGATAATCGGCCTTATTTCAACATTTTTCTGGTTCGTTAAAGGATAATAACTGATCAAACTGGGGGGAATCAAATCTGAGCCGGTTCTGAAATTAAGCGTGTAATCATCACCGCCTTCACCATCCTGATTACCATCAAATAAATGTTCATGTAAATCCATCGACTGGCCTGAGACAGTGATGCTATAATCTGTGTCAAATATTAGTGAATCAGATTTAATTACCAGTTGTTCTCCATTTTCTCGCCAGCTTAGAACTGGATATATTTCCGGTGTGATAACAAGTGTGGATTCAACAGATGTCTCATTCATTGGACGGCTGAAGTTGATTTCAATATCATTAAGAACAGAAAATGATTCTTCCCCCTCTTCAGGTATCGTTGAGACAATATAAGGAGAAATAGATGAAACAAGTTTAAAATGAACAGAGGTAAAAAAATCATTAACCATTTTGACGTTAACCGTATCGCCGTAATATCCCTCGGCGGAGACAATTATTTCAACTGAATCACCCTCAATATCCTCAAAATAATAAAATCCGTTATGCAGAAGATCTGGATCACTCGTGTATTTGTTAAAAAGGGACTCCCAGGTATCTGTCGTATATGTCCGGCCCTCAACCTCTATTTGAGCGCTATTTATCGGTATACCCGTGTCGGCATTACTTACGATTCCTTTAAGGATATGTACCAGAGGTCTTTCAATATCGTGGAACTCAAGAATCGACCAAAAAAACGTTCTCGCTTCTAAGCGTTTCCAGTCTGCATTCATATTCAGTGTATTTTGTCGTGGATTGGTATGAAAGCCGGCCTCACTTAATTCAGATCGCATTGACGTATTGCGATTGACAGAAAGATATGGTCCAATCCAGTCCCCGCAACCATAGAAACTGCAATCCCCGATAGAGCCATAGGTAGTATAGGTCTCCATACCTTCAGTTAGATAGACAATCATAATATCACTCATTGCATTACCACCATTTGGCACCTTTTCAAGCCCGTTATTATACTGCCCCCAGAGAAGCAATGTACTATTTACATCTGCCCCCATTGTAGTGGCATCGCTGTGAATTGAATGAAACCAGGTGGCACCAACCGAATTTGCATAGGCTGACCGCTGAGAAAGCCCGACAATTTCATTATCATCGCGTCGGGTAAGGTAAACTGTATCAATATCAGTCTCATTTAATAACATTTCACTTAGATTTTTAGCAACTCTCACATTCTTTTCTGCTTCTGAATATCCGTATATTCCCATATTTTCTGTCTGACTATGCCCGGGATCAAGACATATATCCCAACCTGATAATCCGGTAATCTGTCCAAATGTGGTCATTGGTAAAGCCAATATTACCAGTAATAATTTTATTGATTTCATCAATTTGATCCTTTTTTTGTAAAGATTGACTATCATTGCGATTATTGATCACTGACTCTCATTTTATAGATTGTACCATTATCATAAGTATCAAACACGATACTTTTCCCATCACCAGACCAGGCTGGATTCATTTCTAACTGATCATCTGTAAAGGTTAAACGAAAATTTTCATCTCCATCTGTACTGGAGATATACAAATCTGATGACAAAAACCTGTGCCCGTCATCCGCATTAATCATATAAACTAAATATCGACTATCTGGCGACCAGCGTGCGTTATATCCTACACCCAGATCGGTAATGCCTGTACCATCCACATTCATTGTATAAAGATCTCCACCCATTACCTCGTATGCAATCTTTTGTCCATCTGGCGATAAACGCACATTCAAATTTATCTCATCTCCACCTGCTGATAGAGCCTTCATATCAGTTATATTACTACCCGTATAGAGTTTGGATTTGTTTTGATACAGTATACGTGTCTGATTCTCGGTTTTAAATTTTCTACCGGTACCGATCGTTTCAAGATTTCCATCCTTCAGATAGTATATTTGGCTATTATCCGCTGTCCAATTTGGTAATCCAAGTTTATTATCAACATAGCCAGTCAGATTTTTCACGCTATTATCATAAACATTAAATGATTTTATCGCATTAATTCTAATTGCCCCTTCATATTTATAAACCCTGCTCAGAATTTCACGAGAATCTGGCGACCATATAAAATCAAATCCCGCACCAGTTTCATCTGATACCTGTATCAATTCGGAACCATTGGAATTCATTAACCAGACGCCCTTATAATTCGACTCAGTAAAGGCAATTTTTGAACCATCCGGGGACCAAATAGGTTGCATAAAATAGTTTCCATCGCCTCCGGCCAACCTTTCCGGTTGCTCGATCGCTCTGTAGTTTGTTTGAGAAAACAGGATTAATGGAAACTGTAGTGCGAGTACAAGTATTACGTTCCTAAGCATTAATATTCTCCTTAAATTTTCATATTATATATTTCAAAATTCATTACTTCTGATATTTTCATACATTTAAGTCAATAATCTTTTATGCTATTTTAGCAACATCATTTTTTTTGTAGCCGTTTGCGATTTAGTCTCAAGTCTATAAAAATAAAGTCCACTTGCCAGGGATTTGGTGTCCCACAGAATCTTATGGTAACCCCGTGCTACCTTACGATTTAGCAATTTCGCCACTTCTCTACCCGTTATATCATATACCGTTAAAACCGCTTTTCCGCTCTCAGCTATCTCGAATTCAATTGTTGTACTTGAATTAAATGGATTTGGATAATTTTGGTAAAGTTTTGCTTTTCCTGGAATTTGATCTTTGATTAACGGAATTGAACTGGTCAGGTCAGGATAGACTAAACGCAGATTATCGAAATAGAGCATTCCCCTATTGGTGTCACCAACACTTGTATAGTATCCCATTCTGGTTTCGATGGTCCTGAAACGGATCGGGTAATGAAATGAAGATGAAGGATCAACCGCTGATAGTTTATCTGTTGCAACGCGTAACGTATCATAGGATGTTGCCAAATCTGCAAATTGCCCTGTAGATCCCCTAAATAATTCATCATTCTCATCGCTGACTAAAACAAAAATCCGATGTTCCTGACCATCCGATTTAATATCAAAAAATATGGAATCTGGTATACTAAAAATTTGGATATCCGTATCCAAATGAATATACGTTCGTCCCTCGCTCGAACGGACGAACTGATAATCCAATCTTAAAGCACCAGTTCCTATTGTCCTTGGCGTATCCACGACGCTGATTGTTGTTGCCGTAGTATCATATAAAATTCCTGAAATGGTCCAGTTGTTTTTTGCATCCATAGAATCGATGACAGACGTCCCTTCAATAATTTCAACACTGACCGTAGCGGTATCCGATAATAGGCCGAAACGGGCCACAACTTTAGTGGTTCCTTCATTTTTGCCTTTGAAGAGACCGGTGGAGTCAATAATCCCTACTTCAGGATTTAAACATTCCCATATATAATCCGTAGTCCCAATCGGTGCTTTTAAATTATCCTCATCAATGGCGGACATTCTAAATTGTATTGTTTCTACTGTGTCTGTCATCGCACGCTTTGGAGAGATCTCAATCTGTTTTGCGGTTTTAAGGCTTATGTAAGCAGAATCTGATAAACTTCCATAATGGACCATCACATATCCACTGTCAACCGCATTGGCGGCGGTGAATTGTCCGCTATTATCAATACTGCCCAGGTTATCAGATACCATGTATTGCAGGTTTTCCATATTGATCTCTATAGGATTATAAAAAGTATCCCACCCGGTTGTCTTAAATCTCATTGATTTCCCAATAAAAACACGATGATAATCCGGATCAATCTGTATGCTAGAGAGGGTTATTTTTGGAGCAGAAGAGACAACCGCTAATGCATTTGAGACAGCTCGTTCAGATTCAGATGGCGAATTCTCGATCTGTGCATGAACGACCATTGTCGTTGAACCACCGCCGTCTAAATTTATCCCGTTTTCAATACCAAGGTCGATCATAAAATCAGCAAGTTCGATCAAATTAATTCCCACACTAATCGATGGTTGACGTCCATCAACCGTGATAAAATACAATTTTGAGCTGTCGGCGGAAAATCCAGCCGCAGTTCGTGGGTGTCGGTCCGTGTGAAAAGTAGATGCCCCCCCCTCTTCATAATACCCCTCTATGGCATAATTCTGTCCATCTTTGACAATTTTGGGGAAGCCGCCGACCAACTGTTTTAGTTTTTGCAATCCGGGCGCCAGAGAGATAAAGATTTTTATACTATCACCTGTTTGAATGTTATCACTTAATAAAGCTCCAGATGTACCGTGCCCGGACAGCACCGCCATTCCTGAGGAAATTCCAAGATTACCTACATTTGTCACCACAGTATCTACTAGACATAATACCGTGTCATTCACCGACCATTCAGTTAGCGGAGATATCCGGACTTCTGTACCCCACTCATTTGTCTCTGTAAAGCTGCCAAAATATCTGTTAAAAAGTATCAGCTGGTTCGTTTGTCGTGATTGATTTATTCCCTGAATCGTTGTCGCTGAACCGTTTGTAAAGAGAGTTCCAGAGTAGAAAACGATATTAGCCATAGGAAAATTTTCATTATTTATTCCAATAACCGACCTGGCAATCGGCCGTTTCAATATCTGGCCATTTAAAATTTGTGAGCCAATGGGGATGCCGTTACCATCATAGAAATCACCATTAATCGCTCCAACAACCTGATGACCATCATAATTATTTCTTTCAACCATCGATGTCGTTGTTTCTCGGGATGCCAGTAGATTGTTTGCTTTCAGGGATTCAATGCCGACATAATCATTTCTTAGATCAATTTCCAGGACATCTATTGTCCACGGGATTGTAGGTGCGATAATTTTTTTATGTATAATTCCCGGTCCCACATGCATAGTTGAGGTGGTATAAAATTTGATCTGGGCGGAAAGCGGAAGGACTGTGATTAAAATGAAGAACAAAATATTGTTTTTATAGTTCACGTCAGAGTTCCCACTTTTTATGGAATTTTAAACCATAACTAAAATCGATATTATTTACAGCTAGTATTATATGATCATAAAATGTATTTATTTTAGATAGGATAACAGGATTGAATAACAATTTTTACTGAACATTTTATACCGGCTCTATACATACCTTTAAAATCAGCAGCCTATGTCCCTATGTTATTATTTCTTTAGTCAATTAATGTTAATTATCATCCAGTTAATCCTGTCAAAAAATCAACTTTTTGATTCATTTGATACTATTTAACAAGCATCATTTTTTGCCTCAGTGAGATATTATTGGAGCGTAATTCATAGATATAAAGACCTGAGGCAAGGTTTGAAGCGTCGAATGAAATTGAATGCTGGCCGCGATTTAAATTCTCATTCACTAAAGTTACTATCTTTCTTCCCAACAGATCATACACTGTCAGACGAGTGAAACCTGATTTGGCAAGTGAAAAAACAATTTTTGTTTGGGCATTAAATGGATTTGGATAATTTTGCGATAAATGATAGGCGGTTGGTAAAGTCCGATCCCCGTCAATGGCACCAACCGTGTTATATTCTTTTTTTATCACACGCAAATCCTTAAAATATAGGGTGCCGGAAATCGCATTTCCCGCTTCATGTGTTAGTTGAAAACTATCCATATAATACGATGATCCGTCTAAAATTTCATTACCCAGCCAACTGCCGACACTATTTGGATCGCTTAGATCCCATTCGATCAATTTCCAACCATACCAATCGATATCTAACCATTTTGACACCTCGAGTGCATATCCCGATCCATTGACTTCAGAGAGTGAAAAACGAAATTTATTACCACTACCGTCCCCAAATACATAACATTGCAAGGTATAGGTTGTATCAAATTGGATACTTTTAGGCGGGGCACCATAATCCAGAAATTCCCTTAATAGATAATCCGAGCCTGGTGGATCCAAGAAAGCGGCATCCCAAACATAGTACAATTTACCAGATCTTCTTTCAAATGGGGTACTCGCAGCAGGTATAGATACATCAGTTACACTTGATTGGAAATAGCTTTCTGCATCATTTACACCATTGGTGGAACCGCTACCACCCGGATTCCACCAGTAACCACTCATCGTAAAATTATCGAGTATGATGATCTCCTGATATATATATGGTTCTGTCTGAAATTCAATTTGTATCGTAGAATCCATTGGATTACCAAGGGTATCGGTAATTGTATTCTCATAGTATACTGTATAGTTTTTTAAGGGATCAAATGGAATTTCTAGTTGTATAGAAATTATTGAGTGATTATTTTCTGAATTAAATATGATAGAGTTTGTATTGACAGTATTTAAGCCAAAGGTTACATAGACACTATTTTCATCCACTGTATTTTCATCGATTATTTCATCAAAGGCAAGGGAGAGAATATCATCTACATCAAAATCATCAGTTATATCATATTGATTTGGGTGACTAAAAATTACTTTTGGCCCGGTATCATCATATTCTTTTGTCACAAAGTTTAAGACAAAATCATCTCCAGCGATACCATCCCCGTTCCCGTCAAGTTGTTTGCCATTAATATCTGTGACAAATCTCTCAATTGTTAGTGTATAGTTAGTCGCATACTCCAAGTTTTCCTGGAAAGAAATAGTCAGCTCTTTATTATCATTTGACCAGGTCAACGGCAACATATCAATGTCGGGATTAATTATCACATGGTCTTGAAACGAATTAATATTCATCGTTTTCGAAAAAGTAATTTGAAAATTACTATTAACATCAACCGTATCATATTCCAGGGGAATTATTTTAAACACCTGTGGGGCAAATGAAGGTATCGAATCAGAGATGGATGAATTTGAAATATCCGATTCATTCCAGACCCGATCCAGCATCGTAGCGTAATATGTGAATTGTCCGTTAAAATCCTGCAGGCCGGAAGATGAATCTGAAAATGTATAAGTTTCCTGGCCAAAATGAATATCGATAATTTCATCATTATCCACACTCAGTGTGTCGTCTTCAGAGCGATAGATAGCAAACCACTGGTTTTTATCAATCGACAGAGGAGGATCTAAGGTAATTTCATAAACCAGCGAAGATGTTTTACTCAGAATAATTGAAGGTACATCTGGTGTACTATCAATCATGTATTTAGCTGCCCGAATTTTAGTTTTTTGGGTAAAAAATAATTCTCTGGCCTCATCCCAGTATTGATAACTATTCCAGCTGCCATAGCTAAAAAACTGAAATCCATCAGTCCATGTAACATCCCGACACCTTTCTATAACAGCCGGATGATTATCCCAAACACCCTCTTTAGCAAAACGGTATGAGCCCGGACCGACCGAAAATAATCGACCAGCATTGATACCTTCTTGAATTGATTCACTCCAACAGTCCGGGCAACCTCCTTCCAACATGTCATAAAATCCGTCCGGGGTTAGCCAATGATAACTCATTTTCGTTAATTGATCGATGTACCCCTGATTAAACCATTGAGCCGCATCCTGGTAAACACTGTAATACCCGTTCCATACTCCCCAGTGATATCGACCTAAAGCTGCAGGAGAAAGTCTTACCCATGGTTTGACCACCTGAATTGAATCATGAAGTGTTTTAACAAATTCTGTTACTGACCACCGCCACCAATCTTCCCAGGTATCAAAGCCATCCGGTATGTCTTCACTGTGTGGATGGTCAACATCCCACAAATACCGGTCTACATCATAAAGTATTTTATTATCAGGGGATTTTTTGGGAACGCGCTCATCCAATATATCGATGCGGTCTTGGTAAAATTCACTTGCTGTAAGGACGGACTCAGTATCATACTCATTCCACCTGACATAATCCAGATGCAGGCCATCAACATCATAATTGTTCACAATCTCCATTGCCACATTTATAGTATAGATACGAACAGAGTCAAGTCCCGGAGAAAAAGCCATATGTCGCGGCATCGGATGTCCAGAACCATTACGGCAAACCCAGTTAGGATGTTCGACCGCCGGGGGTAGAGGATCTAATGCTGGATCATCTTCAGCCACAGCGAAGACATTAAACCATGCGTGTAATTCCAAACCTCTTTTATGCGCTTCCTCTATAGCATATGCCAGAGGATCATAGCCGGGATCTGAGTAACCAGCGTAACGGCCCCATGGTTCATATGAGGAGTTATAATAGGCTGTACCACTTTGTCTAGCCTGCCAGAGAACTGCGTTCATATTCGCTTTTGCTACATTATCAAGTATTTGTCTGACCCGTGTCTTATTCTCTTCCGCTGTATTACCACTGTTGATATGTTCCCATGTAATCACCCAAACCGATCGGAATTCTTCATTCTCACTGGCTGATGCTGTTGAGATTAAAAAGAGCCCGAATATGAATGGTAATATTTTTTTCATGGTGTGGTTCCTTATAAAAACTGGTTGCATTTATCTAAGATAGGTCGAAAAGTCCATGTATACAACCCCGTTTTTTAAAATTTACACATAATAAGAAACAGAAATTGTGACATTTTGCATATTTTACATTTACTTACTGTTTATTTTTGTTTTCTTAATTAAATTATGGTCACCAATTCCAGAAAGGATGGATCGTTTCCGATTAAATAAATATTATTTATCTTTATTAGAACCAGGTAATTAATGTAGATGATTTCATTTTCAAATATTCAACATCAGTTTATAAGAAATAATATAAACATCGAACAATATAAACCTCTCGCATCGTTCACAACAATGCGGATAGGTGGTAATGCGAAATACTTTGCGCGTGCTTTTAGTGCGGACCAATTATATACGATTGTTTCAATATCAAAAAGGAATAATATACCCTTCATCCTAATTGGTAAGGGTAGCAATCTACTTATTGCTGACAAGGGTTTTGCCGGATTAGCGATATTAAATGAAGCAAAACATTGGGAAAAATTATCTGAGAGTGAGATCCCGAAGCAATATTCACCTGTAAGCCTAGATGTCGGGCGCGTCGATAATAATATTTTAAACAATCCGAACTTAAATTATAAGGACGAAGAAGAGGAGGATGTTTTTATTCGCGTCGAATCCGGTGCTCGTATCCAAACCTTAATTAAATCACTGTTTAATCATCAAATCACCGGCCTACAATGGTTTGCAGGTATTCCTGCCACCATCGGTGGGGCGATATACATGAATATGCATGGCGGACCTCAGTATTTTGGCAATATCGTTGTAAAAGCACGTCTGACGGATGGCAATATTATAAAAGAAGAACCTCAAGATTACTTTCAATTTGACTATGATCGGAGTATTTTACATCAAACCCAAGAGATCATACTAAGTGTAGATCTCAACTTGAAACGCGGAGATGTGCAGCG
>SDBT01019627.1_pt1 | contig 10589 bp, 8 predicted proteins | sample 2277101 | NCBI WGS metagenome assembly SDBT01 (sample SAMN10404973, study PRJNA504765) | marine sediment metagenome | isolation source: marine sediment core GS10_PC15, 103 cmbsf | place: Arctic Ocean: Southern Knipovich Ridge | collected 2010
GGCGAAGGTTTTACTGAAGAGCTATACAATATCGCTGCCGGTACCATGGGAGAATTAAGAGGTTATAAAAAAGATAAAACCGTTTGTCTTGTAATCGGAGGATTCACTGGCTATAAAGAAGCAACTGGGCAGTGGATTCCACCTGATGTCACCAAGAAAGATGTCGATATCAAATGTGGTGTATCTGAAGGAGATTTAGGAGGAGAAATATCTAAGACGGATTCAATAAGATATGCGATGGCTGCAAGATACGGCCGAAAACTTTCACAAGTTTCAATTGTATTTGACCAAGAGACAGATGATCATGTACGAGGTGGTGTAACATTTGCACCGGGAGGCCCTGAAAATTCGGGTCTCTTCTTGGCAGTTAAGCGAGACGAACAATGGATGATTATTTACGAGGGAAATGAAGTTATCTCCTGTGAAGGAATGGCAAAGTTCGACTTTCCTGCAGAAATGATCAGTGACTGTGAAGATACTCAGAAGGTATCGACTGTAGCAGGCGAAGAGTTCTCTATCGTCTTAGGGTCAAATCCAACCACGGGATTTGAATGGATGGTTGAACTCGATGAAGATTTTGTAGAACTCACTTCCCGATCGTTTACACCCTCTTCTGAGTTGCTTGGTGCTGGAGGAGTTGATATTTTCGCTTTCGATGCTCTCGAAGCTGGTGAGACTGAGATCAAGTTCATCTATCTTCGATCCTGGGAAAGTCAGCAACCTATAGACGAAATGATATATACTATAACTATTGAAGAGTAGAAATAGTATCAACTTGGAGAAAGACCATAAAAACATTGTCGTAATTGGTGGAGGCACCGGAACTTTCACGGTCCTTTCTGGACTTAAGAATTTCTCTGTTAATTTGTCGGCCATCGTAACGATGGCCGATGATGGCGGTTCAAGCGGAGTGCTTAGAGATGAATACGGAGTGCTGCCGCCAGGTGATATACGAAGAGCCCTCGTTGCTTTATCCGGATCGGACAAGGCATTGAGGGATCTTTTTGCTTATAGATTCAGATCGGGGAGTTTGTCGGGGCATAGTTTTGGGAACATATTTTTATCAGCTCTCGAGAAAACGACCGGAAGTTTTTCTATGGCTGTAAAAAAAGCCCAAGAAGTTTTGAACGTACAGGGAAGGGTTGTTCCGGTGACCCTCTCGAAGACTCGCCTCTTTGCCGAACTGGCAAACGGAGAGATCATAAAAGGAGAAACGAATATCGATATTCCAAAGCATGACCCACGATTAAAAATTAAAAAAGTTTCTTTGATGCCTCCAGCGAAAGCAAATCCGGATGCAGTCGAAGTATTAAAAGAAGCCGATCTCATAGTAATCGGCCCAGGCGATTTATATACAAGTATAGTTCCTAATCTTTTGGTTGATGGAATTCCAGGGGCTATCAAAAAATCTAAAGCCATAAAAGTTTACATAGTTAATCTGATGACTAAATATGGAGAAACGAATGGGTTTGGTGCAGATAATTTCGTCAATGTCATCGAAGGTTATCTTGGAAAGAACGTCGTAAATTATTTTGTCATGAACGACAGAAAGCCGGCAGAAGATTTAGTTGAGTTCTACAAGAAGAAAGATAAAGCACGATTTGTGGAGCCCGCACATGGAGATAAGAGATATGTTCAGGCAAACTTGTTAGCTCAGAGCGAACTTATTCGTCACGATGAGAATAAAATAGCCCAACTATTGTTGAGCTTCCTCTAGCCTCGCCCCAACTTGCCAAATAACGATATTCGTTATATTATTTTACTGATATAAATCATTTTTACCTCTACCGAAGTGTGGTATCATTTTGATATTGTTCTTTGATAGGAGGCGAAGTGGAGATACTATACGATCCAATGAAGATAGAAAAAATAATTGAAGATCTCGAGACAGCACAGGCTATTACGGTGGATTTGGTGGCTTCTGATAGCTGGCCGTCAGCGAAAGTGCGTAAGGCTCTTTCTAGTACTCTTGTTGGTGTTTATGCCGAAGGATATCCTGGCAAACGTTATTACGCCGGGATTAATTATATGGGGAAGAATATGATCGACGAACTTGAAAGTGCTGTTCAGAAATTAGCTCAGAAAGCTTTCGGAACGAAGCACCATGTAAACGTTCAGGCTCATTCGGGATCCGAGGCGAACTTTATTGTATATAACGCTTTGATGGAGCATGGTGATATATTGATGGGTATGAAGTTGAGCCACGGTGGTCACTTAACTCATGGACACCCAGTAAGTCGTTCGGGCAGAGAATATACAGTGGTCCAATATGGAGTCGACGAAAATGGACTCATTGATTATGAAGAAGTTCAAAAGCTTGCAAAGGGGCATAAACCAAAAGTTATTGTCTGTGGAGCAAGTGCATATTCAAGGAAGATAGACTTTAGGAAATTTAAAAAGATAGCGAAAGGGGTTGGTGCATATCTTGTAGCGGATGTTTCTCATATTGCAGGGCTGATTGCTACAGGCCACCATCCGAGTCCTTTCGAGGCAGGAGCCGATGTCGTCACCACGACTACACACAAGACACTGAATGGTCCAAGAGGCGCTTTAATCTTTTGCAAACCGGAACTTGCCAAAAAAATTGACCGGTCAGTTTTTCCAGAATCTCAAGGGGGTCCGCATCTTCATACAATTGCTGCGATGGGCGTAATGTTGAAAGAAGTTCTGCAGCCAAAATTTTCGGAGTTCATGTATCAAGTTCAGCTTAATGCAAAAGTTTTAGCTCAAGAGTTAAAGGATAAGCATGGTTTTGAGATAGTAACTGGAGGAACTGACAACCACTTGATATTAGTTGATTTGAGAAACAAAGGAATAACCGGCGCAGAAGCCGAAACTCTTTTGTCTGAGCACGATATACGAGTTAACAAGAATACGATTCCTGACGACAAATCTCCGCGAGAACCGTCTGGTATTCGTTTGGGGACAACAGTTGTTACTGTAAAAAAATACAAAGAAGCTGGGATGAGGAAGCTCGCCAAGCAGATAGCTGAGATATTAACGAAAAAATAAATCGTCACTGCGGTTGTATAGCCGCAGTTTTTTTATTATCTTTAAACTATGAATATAGACGGTAAAAAAATAAGAGACAATATCTTAGAAGAAATAAAATCAAAGATTGGATCCAAAGAATTAAGATTGGCAGGTATTTTAGTTGGAGATCATCCTGGTTCAAGGAAATTTTTAGAATTAAAAGAGAAAGCTGCGAAAGAAGCTGGAATTGATTTCAGGATGTATGAATTTCCTGGAAACATATCGACCAGTAAATTAAGAGAAGAAATTAATAATATCGCAAAACAAGGAGTAAATCACGGAGTGCTTGTTGAGCTTCCTCTACCGGAACAAATTAATACTCAATATATTTTAAATACTATTCCGCAAGAAAAAGATGTAGATGTTCTATCTACTAAAGCACAAGGAGCTTTCTTCGTCGGTAAATCAAAAATTTTGCCTCCTGCGGTTGAAGCCGTAAAAATTATTTTTGAAGAACATAGCATAGACGTTAAAGGAAAAAATATTGCGGTCTTTGGCTATGGATCGTTGGTAGGAAAGCCGATCTCAAATTGGCTTGCGTCACAAGAAGCAAGCGTTTTTGTCATAAACGAATTTACCAAGCATCCTGAAGAAATTTCCAAGGAAGCAGATATCGTTATCTCAGGAGTCGGGGAAGTAGGATTAATAAAAAAAGACATGATTAAAGATGGAGCGGTTGTGATCGATTTCGGTTATTCTGATAGTGGTAAGGGTGATGTAGATTTCGATCCTGTATCAAAAAAAGCATTTTTGATTACCCCTGTTCCCGGAGGTATGGGGCCTATCGTAGTTGCTGCTGTATTGAAGAATCTTATTACTCTAAACTAAAACAAGAAAGCAGAAAAAAGATTATGGAGGTTGCCTGTAATTTTAGGAAATTAGGCAAAAACAATATTGCTTTTGCTGGCGGCAAGGGTGCTGTGCTTAGCAAGATGACACGGGCGGGTATTTCGGTACCGCCTGGTTTTGTTATTTTCTCAACTACTTTTGAAAAATTTTTGAGAGAATCCGATTTGAATACTGAGATCGATTCAATTCTCCAGACTGTAAATTACAAAATAGTTCGTACTGTCGGGCATGCTTCGAAGAAAATAAGATCTCTTATTATTAATGCAGAGATATCAGAAGATATAACTAATGAAATCCAAAGTTTTTTCAAAAATCTTGGTGTCAAATATGTAGCAGTCAGATCATCAGCGACCGCAGAAGATTCAGCGACTGCAGCATGGGCCGGGCAATTAGAAAGTTATCTCAATACTACGGAAGAAAAACTGCTGGAAAATATTAAGAAATGTTGGGCTTCATTGTTCACGCCGCGTGCTATTTTCTATCGGTTTGAAAAAGGATTATACAAACAAAAGATCTCTGTTGCAGTAGTGGTACAGAAAATGGTGGAAAGTGAGACATCTGGTGTCGCTTTTTCTGCGCATCCAATAACGGGGAATCAAGATCAAATTGTTATTGAAGCTGGTTTTGGGTTAGGTGAAGCAATTGTTTCGGGACAAATCACTCCCGACAATTATGTTATTGAGAAAAACGGTTGGTTGATTTTGGGCAAAAACACGAACAAACAGAAAAGGTTCTTGGTACGTGCAAAGCAAGGAGGCAACAAGTGGAAAAATTTGAAAGGTAAAAAACAAGTTTTACTAGACACAGAAATTATAAAGCTTGCAAGGTTGGTTCTGAAAGTGGAAAAATTCCTTTCTTTTCCGGTTGATATCGAATGGGCAAAAGAAAAAGGAAAAACTTATATTCTACAGAGTCGCCCGATTACGACATTAAGAAATCAAGTAGCGCAAACAATATACAAAAAACAATATAATCGTTCCCTTTCACTCGTTGAATGTGAGTACTGGGATTATGGTGAGAGAGTAGCATTACCTCGTATATGTGATGGCACCACTTTCTTCGAACCGCTATTCATTCAAGTTCCAGGTAAGGGGACAGATGTTTGTTATAACTTCTCTGACTCGAAACAAGATACGGAGAATCTCTTTGAGTACTTGGGAGATTCCGACGAATCTTTTCTTTTATTGCTAGATAAATACGATGGTATTTTTAACAAAATATCAGATATCGTATGTAAGAAAAATGCTTGTGCGGAAGATATCTTTAAGTTGATACGTAAAGTATGGCCCGGGATGGTTATCCTTCTTGCAAATAACCAACTAAAAAGGCTAAAGCCAGATTTACGATTAAAAGCATATGAATTACGAAAAAGAACCGGCAATGTTGTATACGATGCAAGTAATCGGCTTTTGGGATTACTGCGGGACACCTTGCCAAGAGGATACGAGCAGTATGCGGATCTAATTTCCTTTAAGGAGGTAATCTCGGGCAAGCTACCGACACGATCGGAACTGGATGTTCGCAACAATGGATTTATCTATTTTAAAGGGAAAGTCTTTACTGGTGACCTTGACGAGTTTATGACTGCACATGATATTCTTCTTGAAACAGAAGATATTAATAGCAAACTTAAGTCTATAAAAGGATCAACGGCATGGGCTGGTAAAATAACGGGGAAAGTAAAAATTATTTATGAAGAAAATCAGATAGCCGAAGTTAGCAAGGGGGATGTTCTCGTAACATCAATGTCTACGCCGGACTTTATGCCCGCCATGCAACGAGCGTCGGCCTTTGTGACTGATGAGGGTGGTATCACTTGCCATGCTGCGATAGTTGCTCGAGAAATGAGAAAGCCTTGTATCGTTGGAACTAAAACAGCTACACAGATACTAAGGGATGGTGATATCGTTGAGGTTGATGCGAACAGTGGTGTTGTGAGAATTATTGAGCGACAGGGAGCCTCTTAAAAATAGTAGGCCATTGTGCAGTATTCTAAAGATAGTCCGAACGCATTTTTCCGGAAAATTCCCCCCGCGAATCCGCCAGCTGGCGGACGAAAAGGCGGCGAAGCCGCACCGATGACGATTTCAAGTTTTTCTTTGGCGGCAAATTATTTTACGAATTTAAAGGTCGAAAGAATTTTCTTGAAAATATCTTTCGTATCAGAATTAACCTTATGCAAAGTAAAACTCACACCATAAGTACCGTCTTGGGAACCAAACATAGCATTGGCTTTCTCGCTTACGTCCCAATCAATGGTAACAAAATTTCCATTTTCGGTTTTCAAGGATTCACACCTGCTGTCTTGTGGATATGCACCGCAGTAGGAAATACCGATGATGGAAAGATTAACCCCCGTGTCTATGGTAATGATTTCAGCACCAACTTTATCTTTCAATATGAGAACGCGGGAAGTCCCCTCTTGATTGCCAACGCCCCAGTCCGATGGGTACTCAAATTGGAAAGTATAGCGAGAATCTTGAAAAACTTTCCACTTACTCTCAGTTTGAGGTTGCGTAGTAGTGGAGTCTTTTGCTTGTTGACACCATCGGTAGCTGTCAATACACCGCATCATATTAGGTTGGAAACCAGCAGGACAACCTTCTTGTGGAGCAAGTGTGTAATTCCCTTGCTTCATAGCTTCAACAGAAGCAAGACAGCAACTTTCACTCTCTTTATTTTTGCATTCGTTCGCAAGATTGTCGTAGTAGTTCAATGTATTGTTAGTAGTTGTATTTTGAATGTACTGATTATTGTTAAATTCAGAATCATTTTTTTGCAAAACAAAAGCAAGGACACCGATAACAATAAGTCCCAAAACAATTGCGGCGATGATCAAAACCTTTTTTATATTCATAAAAATTTTCTTTCCCCCAAAATTCAAAATATGGTTCGAGCCGATGTTTTTAACAGGTTCTTTGGCAGTTTTTATCGGTGCGGCTTCGCCGCCTTTTCGTCCGCCAGCTGGCGGATTCGCGGGGGGAATTTTCCGGAAAAATGCGTTCGGACTATCTTTAGAATACTGCACCAGAAAGGAAAAGTCAAAGAGTTTTGGTTTCTGGTGCCCAGGGCGAGAGTCGAACTCGCACGTCCTTACGGACACGACATTTTGAGTGTCGCATGTCTGCCAATTCCATCACCTGGGCATATTTAACGCTATAATTATAACATGTTTTTCATTTTTTTCAAGAAAAAAAGAGGTGTTTTAAAACACCTCAGGTTTATTTCATACGAACTTGCCATATTTCATCATTATGGAGGTAAATTACCTTGTCATCCCAATTAGATAACGTCATTTCGGTAGTAATGTGTTTGTCGCCAACTTTAGTTACCTTTCCGCTTACTGGGACAAAGATACCTAGTTCACCGTCGTCTACGATCGTGGCGCATACTTTCTTGGGGAGAATAGCGATATTAAGACTTGGGCTATCCGTACCCTTTTGCCATAAAGTATATGATTTATAATTTGAGTCGAAAGTAAACTCGAATTTGTGGTACATACCGTTTTTGTCGATCCCGACAAGGGAGATAAACCGATTACCTGCCTTGGCTGTAATCGGCGTTATCGCATCAAGCTCCTGCGCTCTTACTTGACGACAGGACTTGTCGCCGAATGGGGCAATAATGAATGTCGCACCCATTGCGTCTTGAATACCCACTCCATCAAACCACTTTGTTGCATTGACCATTACGCCCCAGGTTTGCCCAACCGATAAGATTGGTTTTCCTAGATTTCTGAAGTCAACTTCTGTGAGGCCCTTTTCTGTTACGATAAAGAGTCGATTTTCGTAACGCAGTAGGTGTTGTCCTACTATATTGAGTACTACGGGTTCTTCCTTTAAACTTGTTTCATTAATATAGCGGAAATCTATATTCCCGTTATTTCGTTCAGCTATCAACCATCCTCTGTCAACTTGGATAATTTCACTGTCGGGGAATGTGATCTTGCCAACTGCTCGTTTATTGGCTAGTTGGATTAGCTCTCCAGATTTAAGGAGTGCTATGCCGCAAGGCCAGACTCTTATTACAGGATCCCCTGCTTTACCGAAAAGTTTGTCGAATATCAGCGCACCGGTAGTTGTAATTACAGCGTGGGTGATTCGAGCTGCGACTGCAACTGCTTTTCCAGTCTCGAACGGTGAAGGAGGGATCCCCCTCTCTCCTAGTTGGAATGTTGCATGATACCAGTCTCTCAGAGGCCCTGGTATGCAGTTAAAAGCTCTTACTGCTCTATTGAGCCTAATACCTGGGTTGAAGATAGAAGCATTATCTCTCATCCGTCTTTCTAGTTCTCCGGATTTATATCCGTCTAACTTCCCTTTATACGGATGGATTCCTGTAAGAACCAGGAATGTCACTATACCCCAGGAAAACCAATCAGTCAGTTGGTTGAATTCTTTTGAATGCCAATCTCTAATGGAGGGCATTATCACTTTGGCCGGCCATCGTCCGATTGCCCATGAGTCTACGTCTATGGCTCGAGGTTCAGGGGTCGCTAGTTTTTGCAGTGCCACTAACCAGTTAAGCTCATTAGCATCGACTAGAACTGCCCCTTTGCTGTGGGCGAATTGGATAGTCTCTCGCATTCTGTCTACGAGTGTTTTTGCGCATTCGTCATCAAACCCTTCGCGTTGACGAAAATCGTTTGTGAATACACGAGACAAATGTTCGCCATTTTCGAAAGACATATAGTAGCCGATTGGAGAGTTTCTTGTGTTAGTAACGAGGCCCTTGGGGGATACAATATATTTGTGTTGTATCGTCGAAAGAAGTTTGATCTTGTCAGGCATGCCATCTCGCTGCATCTTTTTAGGGTCGGTATACACTTTGATGATTGTGCGCTTTGCGCGATATACCGAACCTTCTCCCCCAGTAGTGATATAGTCATTTTGCCTAAGAGTTAGAGGTCCTCGTCCCTCTAGGATAACTTCAATCTTACTATTCGGTGGTGGCATTCTCTTCTTCGATCCTTACAACTGCGTAAGCTATATCATCTATCGGGCCTCTACCTATTTTATGCGATTCTTTCACGAATTTTTTCATCCTCCTTTTAGCAAAACCACCTGCTGTATTTTTGAATGCGATTAATTGGGAGACTGCATCTTTCCAGACCATCTTATCAACTTGTGTTGCTCCATCTGAGAATATAGCGATGAAGTCGATCTCTGTGCTCAGATCTTCAGGAGTGAAGAATAGTGTCGACCCTTGAAGGGCGGTGTCTAACGTATATTCTTGTGTTGCAAAGGGGATTAACCCGTAATCCGGAGTTGCGATCCAGATCTCTTCCGTTAACACATTAGATTTTATGTCTCCGCTGTGCGCTTTGATAAATGACTCGAAAGAGTCTTCGCGGTATGCGGGATATAGCGGGGTGTTGTTAGCCCAATCATATCGGAAAAGTTTAACTTTCCCACTCCGATATTTTATGGCAATAGCGCCATCGCCGACTAAATGCACGATACCTCCCTTGGGGGTGATATATGCGTACATACAGGTGGCCAATAGGTCCTTGAATTCGAGTCTTAAAATATCTCGAGCGCCACTGAATAGTACGTGCTGGCGTAAGCTGATATTTTGCGTCACTGTTTCGCCAAGGATATACTTTCTTGCAGCCCAGTGATCGTGGATGGTAGATGCAGCAGCTCTCGTGATTAAACGAGCTCCAAAATCTGTATCTCCGCCTGTTGAACAGCCATCAGATACGATTGCATAGGCTAGACCTTCTTGGGCCTTTGAAAACGCATAGTCTTGGCATGGTTTCCCACCGTTCAAGTGTGCTTGACCGATGTGAAAATGGTGATCGGTAAACAGTTTAATCATCCGTACCTCCTTTCTAAGAAATAGAAAAGGGGGTAGCAAGTTATCTCACTACCCCCGCGGTCTTTTAGATGGTAGCGGAGATGTTCTGGCTTGGTCCTCCTTTTCCCAGCGCTTGAGATTGGCTGGATACTGATTGAGAGACGAAATCCGCAAGCTTAGCGATCTTGCGAGGCGTCGCATCTCCCGCATCGATGTACTGGGTCATGCCGGCTTCAACGCAGAATTTTTTCAGTTCGGCTTCGTATTCTTGTGCGTTGATTCCAATAAGCACAGTGATCATCGATTCGAGAACTTCACCCGATACGGCTTTCTCCGATTCCTCTTTCACCATGCTCGGAGTGGTGGTCGACTGATTGTCGCAGCCGTCTGTGATGATGATGGCGATTCCGTTAACGTCATAGTCCTGATCAACCAGTTGCTGACCGTAGATGTTCATTGCGCCGATTGACGAAAAGCTGGCATCACACAAAGGAGTCAATCCTCCAGGATTAATCGGCGGGTAGTCGTTGGCGGGATCGATCTCTGACAATGGCTTGAATCCATGCAGTTCATTGACTCCACTGTTGTAACTGGAGGAGAAAGTGATGACACGAATCAAGATGTTGTCCGATCGAGGGTTTTTCTTGCAGGAGTCTACTGCTGCTATGAGCATCTTCCGGAGTTCGTCTGCGAATCTGTAAACTGAACCCGTCGCATCTACAGCAATAGTCACCAGAGTATACTCGGCTGCTCCGAGGTTTTCGATTCGGGCTCCGTTAAAGGTGAAATTGCTTCCACCGATCCGACTTGTTTCCTGGGGGATATCAGTGATATCGTTTGCTAGTCTCGGCATGTTTTTTCTCCTTAATTCAAGAACTTTTTGGAAGTCGTGAGCATCATGCCCAGAT
>SDBT01019628.1_pt1 | contig 10589 bp, 21 predicted proteins | sample 2277101 | NCBI WGS metagenome assembly SDBT01 (sample SAMN10404973, study PRJNA504765) | marine sediment metagenome | isolation source: marine sediment core GS10_PC15, 103 cmbsf | place: Arctic Ocean: Southern Knipovich Ridge | collected 2010
AATAGCTGCAATTTGTTTATCTTGAACAGTTAATACTAGAGTAGGAATATTTTTATTTATTCCTTGATCTATTTCACCAGTCAGGTAAAATAGACCTAATTGACCGTGTTCATTATTACCAAAAGTATAAAGTTGTTCGTTCTCGTCAATAATTGCTGTATGAGTCCAACTACAACTAACAGCGAGAATCTTTTTATCTTGCACTGTTGATACTATAGTAGGTCTATTCCTATTTGCTCTTGGGTTTAATTAGAGGTATTAAATTTCCGTCTGTCTCTTTAATAAAAACACTGTCGATTATCGTTTCAGCCTGGTTCATGGAATCCACAAGTTTCTGTGAAATAGGATCATCCACCTTCATTAAGATAGCTCTTTCCAGTCGCTTGGCAACTGTCTTGCTGTGTTGATTAAGGCGCTCTTTCCATTTGTACAGATTTGCCCACTTGAGGACAGAGCCCGGGGAGGCTTTGACTTCTCTTGCTACTGCCCTATAGGTACGCTCCACGCCCATATCACGCCATACTTCAAAGGCATGAAAATGGCGTTGCCGCTCAATACTTGGGTTTAATTTTTCTCGCATTCATTCTCCTCATGTATTGAGCCGATGCGTTTCCAGGTTTTAAAATCTTCTGGCTGTGCTGATGTTATAGTTCCATTATCGCTCTCAAAATACCAGCCTATTATTACATAACTTTCAAAGGTAGTCGCTATCCCATATTTAAGAGTTAGCTTTCCGCCCCTATGGGCAAAAGTATCCCCTTCAAAATACCAAGTTCCATCTTCTTGCTTGATGCCCCGTTCGAAGGAGTCATGTCCAATTAATGAAGGCGACCACGCTATACCACCCACCTCTATAGTAACTGCAAATATAATGGATTCATCGGTTATACTTTTAATTGTATCTAAAAAGCTGTCATAAAATAGCTCTTTATGGGTACGTATAAAACCAATAGATACAAACCACATTTTCCCCACAATCTTCCCATCCTTAATCAGCCGCAGCATCATCTCTTTCTTTTCCATTATCTTTCCTCCTTTTTAATCGCTCAGTTACGTCTTCATCACTCTTTACTTAAAAATCTTATTCGCTTCTGTAGAGAATGAGCAAAATTTAATTCATTCCTTGTGCTCTCACCAACATACCCATCTACATCAAGTATAAATACTTCATCAGCAAGTTGAATTTTCTTAAAATGGAGTTCATCGAGACGCTTTTTATCCTGTTTGGTCAATCCAAGCGCATCATCAGATTTAAAATCACACCCCACCGTAAGAACAATTTTACCTGCGAGTGTTTCTTTTAAATTAGCGGCCCTGAATGCTTCGCCAAAACGTGTTGATCCACAAAGACAAACTATTATAGGCTTGTCCATTCTGCCTCCTTTTTGTTGAGTTCCCCTATTGCAAAGCCCCAATCACGTTCGTTCATTTAAAACCTTTTATTTTTTATTAGTTTTCGTCTTATCGTAGTCCATACCATACCACCCATCAGAAGAACTACTATCCGCTCCGCAAGCATTCCAATAGCAATAGGATTCTGTGCACAGTATAATTCCATAGCAGGATGCAACCCCCATGCCTCTGCCTCTGTGAGCGGCGCCTGAACTACCATCCACTGTACCAATTCTTCGTTCGACATACCGAGTAATTCTGGATTCATTTTTCATTTCCTCCTAAATATTTTTATCCTTTGTAACGATAATCACTTTTGGGCATTTTAATTGATTTATAGCTTCCAATCCTTGATGCTATTCTTTCGTCATATATCTCACTGATATTTTCAATTGTTAGATTTGAAGTTACTATCGTTTGTTTATTATTGTTTAATCTTTCATTAATAATACAATAAATCACATCCTTTTTATAATCGGTTATATTGCCTATTCCAAGATCGTCAAGCACAATAAAAGACAAAGAACTTATTTCATCAATCGTCTGTGTATAGTCTTCGTCATTTTTTATCTTGCTTTGTATTTTTAAAAACATCTTTGGAATATTAATAAACTTACAATTAAGGGGATTTCTCTCTCCGTAATCTATAAGCAAAGCAACCGCAAGATGTGTTTTGCCATTACCTGCTTCTCCTGTTATGAATATATTATTTAAGCTTTTAATTTTTTCTTTTATTTTTTCTTTTATTTTTGAAGTTATATAAAGATTTTTGAGTGTTTTCTCCCTATAATTTATTGGTATTCCCATTGCAAAAATTTTACTATAGTCTTTATTTGTTAAATTATTTATATACTTTTTTAGTTCTTCTGTTTTTCTCGCCTCTATTTGTTCGGCGCATTTATTTGTATCACAGAACCAATACGGATACCCCAAGCTCCCCTCGGGGGTGCTTATCGTCCCTTCTAACATCCTTTTACCACAATTTTGACAAACAGGTCTTTTGTTAACATCCTTTGTATGCCAAATATAATCACCATCAAATTCCTTCATTATTCCAATAATATATCCCATTCTTTTATCAGGATTATTTAATAAATACTCTTCTATTTTTCTGCATTGTTCGGTGCTGAAATGGATTGATTCCTCTTTTGAAATATAAAACATTATTCATTCCCTTTCTTTTTAATTGCTTCTTTGTCTAATTCTACCTCAATATCGTAATGCCTATCCCACTCTTTTTTTCCATGAACCTGCATTTTTAATGATTTTTTCTTATCTTTAAACCTACCAAACCTATCGTTGTTTTTTAACCACGTTCTGAATCGTCTATTAATATCAAATACTTTTTCATACTGCCAGCGTTCTTTTACTCCGCCTGGTTTTTTTTCTTTCCAGTATTCCATGAAATCAAATTCATGTTTTAGTTGATCACTATTGAATTTATTTTTAACTTTTTCAAAAAGAGATAAAAGCGTTATATCTTCTTTCTTTGAAGATGAAGATGAAGAAGGAGATGAAGATGAAGATGAAGGGGTTTGTTTTTGGTTGTCGGCTTGGTTATCCTTTTGGTTATCCTTATCCTTAACCAAATCAGGGTTTCCGCCGAGTTTTCCAGACTCCCTTCTTGTTTCCCTAAGTCTATTATCATCAATCATTCGCTTACAATAAATCACCCCATCTTCATCTATTTTTAAAACACCACATAAAATCAATTCATCGAGTGCCTTATTGAAGGTTTTATAATGCATCCTTAACAGTTTTATAACGAGTTTATGAGCAGGTCTTGAGCCGTTTATAAGAAGTTTACCATAGACTTCTGACTGATGCATGAGACAAATTAGGTTGACCAAAAGACCCTGTGCGGTCATTGAACACAACTGTAATTTTGTACTACTTAACCAATCTTCAGGATAGAATTGAAAACTTGGGGCTTTCCCCATTATAACCACCATCTTTCAAAATAAAAAAGGCAGCAAATCCTTAGCCCAGTGCAAAGAGGTTAATCAATACAACAGAAGGAAAAGCTGCCTTTATTTTAGTCATAAAAATACCTCTAATTACTGAGCTGCTTAAATCATAAACAATAATTCTTTAGCTGTCAAGGGTTATTGTGCTTCTTAAATATTCTCTCTATTAAATACCATGCTAAACAGGAACACATAATAAAAAGCATAGCCTCATAAATAGAACTTAATATCGTTAATATCCTCAAGATTAACATAAATAACACAAATTCATGTAATCGCATATCATCTCCTTTCTTTAAACATCCGCCGGTAACTTATACCGCTCTTCGCCATCATATTGCTTCTGAACAAAGCGCCGTGCGATATTGGCATTAACCTCAGCTTTTTTAATTGCCTTATTAACTGCCATGCCATCTCTGTGTTTGTATTCGGTTGCATCTTGCACTTTACGCAGCGGACATAAAGGACATTGGGATTGCGGAAGATTGCATATAGACACGCAGTATTCTTCGACTATCTCCTCATCTAAAAAGATCATTACCCTCTCCTACCCCCAAATCTTCCATAATAAAACCCAAGAGTGCTCTGGCATCGGCTTCATTATCATCAATAGCCGGACGCCCGACTGTTCGTTCAAACCATAGCATCATATCAGCTTTAGATGCTTTACCTTTGCCTGTAGCCTGTCTTTTAATACTCGCTGAATGGACAGCCATGTATTCCGCATCAATACTGGCAGCGAATTCCATAACACGGGTAGTAAGGCCTACACAGATTTCAGTAGGAGCGCCCCCGCGGTGATGTGCTTGTTCAAATGCGATTACCTGAACATTGAATGGAGTTATTTCCCGGAGCCACTTATTGAAACGCATGAACAGTATGCCGTTGGATTCGCCACGCTTTTTAGTAAAGTCCTGGACGCCACTTTCGATGTTACCATCGAGAAGGCAAGCCCAGCCCGTACGGGTTGCACAATCGAGTGCTAAAATATTCATAATACCTCCTTTGGATATTGATTCCATACTTTTCCGTCGAGTTCCGGCATCTTCACTACTTTTCCACCAACTTGCATTTGTTTAAGGAAAAAAGGTACACCTGCAGCAACACACTGGTCACGTAATGAGCGTATCCATTCAATTTTACATGGACGGCGGTTCGCTCCAGACTCACAACCGCATATTACCCAGTCAAGCTCTGGTTTCCAACCACTTTGTACTAATTTGCCCGTTGATTTTAATTTACCTATCTGCAAAGCGTCATATATTTTTACTTCTTCCAACATCGGCTCAACGCTCACAAATCTTACGGCCGCCTGAATCTTTAATAAATCTTCGATCCGCCAGAGGGTATCATTGTTTTCGACAGAGACACCAAGCCAGACGTTAGGATATTTCTGGGGGAATGATATTCGATTCATTTTTACCCATTCGTAAAATTCCAATATACGTTTAGGGCGCTTTGTAAGAATTAAAAATGTATGTCTCATGTGCTGATGTAGGTAAATTCTCCAAATAAATTCAAACGGAACATCATCATGAAATAAATCACCCATAAAGGACACGCCGATTCGAGAAGGCTTTTTGAGTTTGAACGGTTCGTGCAGTTTTTCCAGACAGCATACAACTTTGAAGGGATTGTCCTTTGAATAACCCCTTACCCCCATTCCAGCTAATCGTTTCGACATACGAAGGGCCCAACATTGCCTACATCCAGCGCTTACAGGACTGCATCCATGAGTCGGATCCCAAGTGTAATCGAGATATTCAATGTTAGTTCTGTTCATCGGGACCCCCCGTAAACAAACCTTTTTGCTCAAGCTCGTCAGGTTTCGATTTCTCTTTTGGCGGTTGCTTTTTTGTTTTGGTCTTTTCTGTCACTTCCCCGGTTTCGGTATCGACATCAATATCATCGTACTCCGGCTCCAGTGTTTCTTCCGGCTTTTTATTACCAGGACTACCAGTTTTCCAATCATCTTTTTTGCCAAGATTTATCAAACCAGCCACCTGTTCTGTTCTCGATTTATTATCCTCGACAGTGAATTCAGCATCGACAATATTTCCCGCTTCATCATCAGTGATGATACCCTTTAAAATATCAGGATAAACATCTCTGTCACAGAATGTGCGAGAACGGTTAAGTAGCATACGGTCAGGATAAAAAGTCCACGGCCCGTCTTTCCCCCAAAGCTTTGCTTTTTTAGCATCGGCAACAGTGAAGGTATAAGAATATTCTTTCCGCCCGAAACGCTTTGTGATGTACCGATAGCCATAGCTATCAGGGTAAGAGCCATCAGGGTTTTTTTCACCGGTTTTTTCAGGATAGCCATATTCCTGTTTACCGGATGCCTCAACTAAACCCGGTACTGCATCACCCCAAACACAAGGTCTGCCATTTATTACAGCTATGTTCTGTAATGATTGCATCGGCGGTAAGCCGAGTTCAAAACCCATCTGTAATGCTACAACAACGGCTTCCGGTTTGTCAATACCCTTGGGGGCAAGTCCCGATTTGATAACATAGCTTGCGAAACGCCACATATCCTCAAGTGAAGTCAGTTCAAGACCTCTGGACTTTGTTGAGATAGTAACTGCTGTTTCTGGTGCAGGATTCTTAACTACTGTTGTTGATTTGTTCATGGTGATTCTCCTTTTTAAAGTTCTGGAATAAACTTTTTATGGCAATAAGGGCATTCAATAAAGTCGGCAAGCTTCGCCGCTAATGCGAAGCATTTTCTCTCTTCTGCCTCAATCTTTGACTCGTTTTCCCTTTGAGCTTTGCGGGCTTTCTCTTTCGCTGCGAGCCTTTCTTTTTCTAAGGCATCTATTTTGGCCTGGTTCCGCTTGGCAAGCTCATCCATTTTGTAGTTTTCTTCATACAGCTTTTTCTCAGCTTTCTCCCGTTCTTCTCTTGCCGCATCCTCCACCTTAGCAACTTCTTTCGTGTGTCTTTCATTAACTTTAAGAAATTTCTCATCGAGAGCTTTCCGTTCGGTAGCAGCCTTAGCACGTTCTTCGGCCAACTTCTTTTCCACTTTATCTCGCTCAATCTTGGCAAGCCGTTCAGCATCGATACGTTCTTTGTTGGCCTTCTCTTCGAGTGCTTTAAGCTCAGCAGCTTTCCTTTCCTGTTCTTTTTTGAATGCCCGTTCTCTTTTTTCAGCCTCTTTTTTCAGGCGTTCATTTTCTTTCAGGATACGCTCCTGTTCTCTCTCAACAGCTTCACGTTCAGCCTTCTCTGCAGCGATACGTTCCTCCTCTTCTTTGGCATGAGAAAGCCGGAGTATTTCTTCGTCCTTTTTTGCCTGTTGTATCTGAACGAACTTCTCCTGCTGTTTAAGATAATCCTCAATAGGAATGATTAAGGCTTTTAGGGTTTTAGCAATACCGTCAATGGCTTGCCCCTCACGTAGAGAGCTTTCTTTCAGAAGTTTTCTGGTACGCTCCACATCGTTTCTTTTTTCCGAAAGTATCAAGCGTCCTTCTCTGGCTTTCTCCATAGCTTCTGTTTGGGAAGCATCGGTAACGATTATTTCTTTCGCTTCACGTTCCCATTTGGCAGCTCACTCGAAATAATCCTGGAACTTATCAAGTATGATTTGAGCTTTCGATGGTTCTAATCCTGATTCTTGTACGATTATAGCTAACTTGTCATTCATCGGTTATTATCCTTCCCCTGGCATCTCTTCAATAGGTTTAGGTTTTGGGGTCATAGCTTTTCTTAATTCTGCAAATGCTTCTTTCTAGGTATTTCCCCTATAAAACCCCTGTGGTTTTTCTACATATATGTAGCATTCTGTTCTGGTATTGCCACTCTCATAATATGTTTTTTCATAACTTAAAGAATGATAATTCCTGCCAGCAATCCGTCTGATTTTTTTCTCGGCATCTATAAATTTCATATCATTACCCTTTCTTTATGCGTGCCACACGATATTCATTCGGACTTGAAACAACATCATATACTTCGGGATAGGTGGACTGTAGAAGTTTCCTATTTATGAGGTCAGCGCCCCTCTTTTTGAAGTATGTAAACATACTGCCATCATCAAGCTTAACACCTTCGGCATCACCGAGTTGAACAAGTATAGCTGCAAACGCAGCCTTTTCTTCTTTTTCGAGGTGACTTCGCTGTTTCTTAAAGTCGCTCCATAAATTAATAAGATGAACATCCACATCAGCGAACGATCCCGGCTGCCGAACAATCCTTTTAAACACATTGATATTACCAACTTCTGTTTCGGGGGGTGGAATCCTTGTCAGCACATGATCGTTCCAGAACTGTTCGCCACGCTCAATGATAGCATTGATTATGTTCTCATCCCTTTCCACGCAGTACATCTCTTCTGTCAGTCCCCACTTACCAAGCAGCACAGCTATATGAGCCTTATTCCAGCCCGTACAGAGCATTTGTTGGTGAACTTGAATGATTACCCTGAATGGTACTTGATCAGAGCCAGGCTCACCCCACTCGCCTGTTAAACCAGTTGTTTTAGCTTCGACGATTTCATAGGGGTCTGTAATAGTATAACCATCTACATTACATGCAAAAATTGGGTGCTTGATACATATCATTCTTGTTGCATCGGTTTCAATTCTGCAACCGAGTTCCTGTTCGGCGAATGCAATCAGTGCTGATTCATAACGATGCCCGATAGACATTGACTTCGATTGTTTATCGCCTGGCTCCTGTTTAAATGTTTTTAATGCCCAGACATCGGTTGCGGTTTTAAAAAGATCGAGGCTTTTGCCATCGTCATCGGTGAATAGTGCCGCCATGTCGGAACTTCCGAGAAACTTCTTGCGCTCTTCACGCTGTTCTTCTGTAATCATTGCGGTCTCCATTTTCTTTCTACTATTGCATATCTGGTTTGGGTTATCCAACATCTCTGACATGTCCTATAAAAAATCAATACACCCACTCTATATTCCCATTTATGAAAACCTAATATACACAATAAAGCTCTCATGATTTCTCCTTTACTTTTCTTTCCCTTTTCTTATTTTCTCCTCAACCTCCCTGTTCCGCTTGGCAAACTCATCATCACCAAGAGTATATCCACGCTCAATAGCAACCGCCATCATCAGGCGGGTGAAGGCATGGGCAAGATGGTCTTCACGAGTTCCATCCCCCTTTAATACAGCCTCCCCATTGAGTAGATGCTGTATGTGTAAAAAGGCAGCCTCCAGGTGGTTTCTCACTGACTCATCCCATCCATCATCAACATTTGGATACCCAGCCATCGCAAAATCGGCCTCCATCACCTTCTGTATCTCGTCAATCACCTGATACGGCCAGAGATCACCGGCGGTTTTCATGTTCAGCTTGATTGTCTTCTGCATTTGTCCCATTACCATAATATTACTCCTTGTTCTTGGTTTTTAAATTATGGTTCGTCATGTAAACGTTTAATTGATGAAATGCCTCCTGGGAGCTACCCGAAACCGGCGCCAAGCAAGGATATGCGTTAATAATATCAGTCTTAATTGACGCATTAAGCATAGCGTCCCATGGTGCGTTCAATCTATGCCATAATACCCTCGCTTCATCGACACTTTCAATTACAATATCCAGATGAAACGGCTTAAATCCGCTCTTTTTAGTTTCTCCTGCTATTGCTTCCATGATTTATCCTGTCCTCTTCACAAAATGTTGCTGTAAATCCGGTTCTAACTTTTTATAAACCGAATCGTCAATACTCATCTCTAACAAACTGATTATCTGTGCAAGCTCAGGGAGTGTAATATTTTGCTTGGGAGAAAGTTTATACCACTCTTGATTGAACTCCATCTTATCGTCGGAGCTATCAATAATACATCTCTCGGTCTTGGATGGGTTAAGCATCGTTTTCCCCCTCCCCCCCTTCCTTTTTCTCTTCCCCCTCATCCAATACTTCCGCCAAGCCCGGATATTCTTCCTCAGATGCAATTTCCCCAGCGGTAGGTTTTTTCCGATATGGGAAATCAGCGGCATCCCTTATCTGCACCCACTCATTGATTAGTTTCAGACCTTCTCGCCTACCGTGAGCTTTCATAAACTGAGACATAAACTGTTTCCGCACTTTGATATCCACATTTGAATCTTTACCTTGTGCTTTTTTCTCCTCATCTTTCTTGAGGAAATGGGCAAAGGTGGCGGAAAATAGCGCCTGCGGATCTTCTAAATATTCCTTATCCACATAAATAATGTACCTCGTTTTTCTTGCCATCGTTCATTCTCCTTTCTTACGGCAAGGCGGGCAGGACTCGAACCTGCGGGCGACTGGGCTTGGTTGAGATGCAGACTTCCTCGCCTTCTTCCGTGGTGTCTCCTCTGGTTAAACCACTACCACTATCGGATATCAATTCCGCCACCGCCCTGCAGTTAGTTATTAAACTTCCAGTTTTGTTTGAAAATCCTCCGCTGTCATCGGCTTTACTTCAATGACTTCTTTCGTGCCTTTGCGATAATAAGTTTTGCACTTTCTCTCAAAATTGAAATCAACTTCACATTCAATACTCCGGAATTCGTAACCGTTTTGATAATCGATCGAGAGTTTATTTATAATTGCATCGATACTATCGACCTGAGCTTTAAAGGATGACATCGCGCTTTTCTTTTCATCCTCGATCTGATTTTTCTCTGTGATTTTAATAGTGAGTTTTGAGGCAATATCCACTTTTTCGGCTTCGTCAAACTTATATTTACCCCAAATTGATTCTTCTTTAATTACCGGTTTATCTGTACTCACTGTTTCACCCCTCTTTTGGTGGTTTAAGATGATCCCAGGCTACTCCCTCGTCTTCCAATACTTTCCTTTCTTTTTTAATTAATACGTTGACGGCCACAACAATGAAATTAGTCATTGAGGAATATTTATCTCCTGTTAAAAAGAGTATATGTTCTGCATCCTGAATCCATTTAGGGTCAAACCGGAATGTTTTAACAACACATGGTATGTTTTTTCTTTTTGGATTAGTCATTAGTCCTCCTCTCTCTTTCCTATTTCATTTTATAACTATTTTTGATTTTATTATCTCTTCCGTAGCCTGTATTACAGCATCCGGGAAACCCCCACCTCTCTGTAATTCCGGCATATCTTCTCTTGTTTCTGATCCGAGATATAAAACAATAATATTATAGCCCTCTTTTTCAGCAGACCGTAACTCTATCTCCCCTGATTCTGTTTCAAGCCCCATCAAAGAAAGAAGCAACTCCAGACTTATCCTTACTTTACATCCTCTCATTTAATCC
>SDBT01019629.1_pt1 | contig 10588 bp, 13 predicted proteins | sample 2277101 | NCBI WGS metagenome assembly SDBT01 (sample SAMN10404973, study PRJNA504765) | marine sediment metagenome | isolation source: marine sediment core GS10_PC15, 103 cmbsf | place: Arctic Ocean: Southern Knipovich Ridge | collected 2010
GCTCGTGCCGGTAAGACACCACACAGAACTGTGCTTATTACCATAATGGCTAATCTTGCCATGACAAATTTTCCTTCGCGCCCCAGGCGTGCAGCCTTTCGGCTATACCAGGCGTCTCGGGGTTGGAGGTTGGTAAGCTTTCGCGCACACCTGGGGCGTCCTAAAGTGTTGCTTTTAGAGAGCCATCATCATATGTGTATGTTCAGCCATGCCGTCCAGCCTCATGTGGAGTTGCAGGGCTTGGGTGATGACCGTCAGTTCCTCGCTGTTGCCGTCTGCGTCAAGATCCTCTGCGTCCGGCGTCAAGAAACAATGATATATCTGACCATTCTGGTAGTCCGAACCCAGCAAACCGGGCACAGCCATCGTATTGAGTATATCTCTACCGTCTGCCATATGGACGGCCACTTCACCAACGACCGTCAGGCTGCCCAACCCGATAATCTCCATACTGGGCATCTCAACGGTTACCACATCACCTGCAGGCACGTTAACTTCCATTGTCCGATTATCCATGCCTATATGGCTGGCCAGGTAAACCGCGTAAAACGTGCCGTCTTGATCCGATTCGTTGTGGAAACGGACCATCACATGCTCGTTTGGATCGGCCAGATTCGCCATCCCGCCGAAACCCATATGAGCATCCATGTGCGATCGATAACCGTCCATCAGCATACCGCCGAACCCATTTAGCCCGCCGATTTGATCTACCACCACCACCGCTGTATCTGCCACCTTTGCAGCCAGTCCGGTCGGGTCGCTCTGATCGCCGCTGCTATTGGCAAGCGTCAAGCCCATATGACATCCACCGACACCGATTGCTGAAATGATCGCCAGTGTGCCGTAGATCAGATAACCATACAGACCGTTCATCGCATTGTCCTTCACTTGCACTTGAACAAACCTCTTTTTGCCGCGCACGGGGCACGATCACCTGGTCGGTGTGCCGGGGTCAGTGATTATGGCCTTTGTGAGGATCTTCTTGCTTTGTCTTTTGGTGATGCTCCTTAGCCACTGCAACTTTAGTCAGTTTGGCTTGCTTATCGGCGTCGGTAAGTTTGTCCCAGGCCGCCGGGCAGCCTGCACAACAAAAAGCTACTTTTTGGCCCTTGTACATTCGCGTGAGCTTCGAAGATGCCTTGGCCGGATCGATCGTGCTTCCCATGATCGGGCAGCGAACGTTGGCCAGCTTCGGTTCAGCATCCTTCATCGTACCCATCTGGGTAGAGGCAATAAGTTTCCTGGCCTTTGCCAGTTCGGCCAGGGCCGTTTTCTTGTTGCCCGAGTTGATCGCTTCGGTGGCTGCATCGATCGCTTTCAGTGCCGCCGACAGATGTGCCAAGCTGGTCCGCTTACTTTGCCAGGACTTGGCGTGCGGATTTGATGCAGTGGCTTTCTTTTTTGACTCGCTGCATCCACCGCAGGAACTCGACATCGCCGGTGCTGCTGCCAGACTGATCACCAGAACCGCCGCCAGAGCCACTAACGCACCGGCTGATTTACCATTTCTCATTTTCAATCTCCTTTAACAAGACACCTGGAATTACTAACTTGCCACAGACACAGAAAAATGCATCTGCTATGTACATAAACGAACCAGCACCTCAGCCGGTTCCATGAAATCAGGGGGTTTTGTGAAAAAAATCAGTTGTCCTGCTCCGACACCAGCCGCCCCAGCAGTTCGCTTAGCACTTCGTGTGATAGTGACAGCTCGCCCACCGCGCAATAAGAATAGTCCTTAAGCCGGAGCGTCACCATGTTGCACTTGGCAAATGTTCCAGCCCAGAAGGTCTGCCCGGCATATTGGAACTTACGGCCAAGACCCAGGGTTCTCGGCCGATCGGCCACCACAATGATCGATACAATCCCACGCGGCGTATTGCCCACGTAGCTGCCGACAATCTGTTCGCGAAAGTGTGACAGACAGCAGCCCCGCAGAGACATCCCCTGGCCCAGACGGGGAAAAGCGGGTGTAAAGCCCAACTTTTCCTTTAGATAATCTGCCAGTTTTGTCGGGTCATCGTCAGCATAGAAATCGTCGGGTTCAGAGATGTTATGCTCGTGAATACTGACCAGCTGGGCCTGGGCCGCAGCAGCGGGCGCTGCAGCGGTCAGATAAATGCCCAGCGGCACAGCAAAGGCCAGCACAGCAGCCGCCGCCGCCAATGGCTGCCAAATCCGCTTGGACAATCGCAATGATAGATGCGATTCAGCAGTCTCAGCTTCTGGCCGATCTGCCGCAGCCGAACCGGTTTGTCGGCTAATTTGATCAGCCAACTCCTGCGGGGCATGGATCGATGCAAATGCCGTTTGCAGCCGGGCACGGATCGCCCGTTTTTCAGCAAGGCGACCCTGGCACACCTGGCAATGGCCAAGGTGTGACCCTTCGCACTGCCTGCCCTCCAGCAGCCCCTCAAATTGTTCTTCTGAAAGGTGCTTCATCATTTACGTCCCATCAACCCTAAATCTTTAGCATGGGCCATTAGTTTTTCTTTTATCGTCGCTCGTGCTCGGCTGGTTCGACTTTTGATCGTGCCAACTGGCACATCCATGATTTTTGCGATTTCTTGATGACCAAGCTGTTCCACATCGGCCAGAAACAATGCAAGTCGCTGTTCATCCGGCAGCTCGCCCAATGCGTTGATTACCTGATCGTCGGAAAAAGCTTCAAGTATATCCCGGGCATCAGACCATGTTATATCCTCAGACCCCGGTTTATCGGCGATCTTGACATCCTGGATCGACACCGAAACCCCCACAATCTTCATATGTCGCAAATTGTCAATCCAGGTGTTACGCAGGATTCGCAACAGCCAGGACTTACAGCCAGTACCCTGCTCAAATGAGTCAAACTTTTCGAGGGCCTTGACAAACGTCGTCTGAACAAGGTCTTCCGCCTCGTGACGCTGGCTGCAAAGGGCAAATGCCGCCCGGAACACCGCGTCCAGGTGCGGAAGGGCAACCTTTTCAAAAGTTCCATTACCGGCCCGTAAATCCTTAGCCACTGGACCTAACCTCTAAACGTTTGAATTCTTCGATTGGTTCCACCTCAATAAAGATTGTCATTTTATATTTTGTCCTGTCATGGCCCCGGCGTCAAGTCAAATGGGCCTTGACTCTGTACCATGGTACAGAGTGTATAATTAAGTAGAAATTGGAGAAATAGACATGAAACCACTGACCATAGGACGTGTTGCCATAGCTGCGGGCGTTGGCGTCGAGACGGTGCGGTTTTACCAGCGCCGGGGCCTACTGGAAAGGCCCCCCTCCAGAAAATCCGGCTACCGCCAGTATCCCCAGGAGGCGGTCTTGCGAATTCGTTTTATCAGGCGTGCCAAGGAACTGGGATTTTCTCTGGCCCAGATACGTGAGCTACTGGATCTTCGGATTGATCCGACAACTACCTGCAGCGACATCAAAAAACGCGCCGAAGCCAAGATCGAACAGGTCCAGGCGAGAATCGAAGACCTGCAAAAGATCAAGCAGGCCCTGGCACATTTGACCGCAGCTTGTCAGCAGGGAACCCCTGTCAGCCAGTGTCCGATTCTTGAAGCGATTGGAAACAAGGATGGTACTGATGATGAAAGTTGAGCTGATTTACGATTCAGATTGTCCGAATGTACAGGGTGCCAGGGCACAATTACTACGCGCTTTTGCCCGTCTGGACCTGGGGCCGCAATGGCTGGAATGGGACCGCAGCGATCCTGAAAGTCCAGCTTATGTGCGTGGCTTGGGGTCCCCAGCGATCCTGGTTAACGGTCGAGATATTGTCGATCTGCCCGTATCCCACCCAGGCAACTGCTGCCGCGTTTATCCGGACAAGAACGGGCAATTGCGCGGCGTTCCTTCAGTAGAGACAATCACCCAGGCGCTTCTAAAGGCCAGGCAAGCCCCCTGGTCCAAAATCGAAATGCCCACCAGGCATGCACGTACTTGGCTCAATGTCCTTGCCGTGCTGCCGAGCATTGGCGTGGCGATGCTTCCCAATTTGGTATGCCCCGCCTGTTGGCCGGCATATGCAGGGCTCCTGGGTGCAATAGGACTTGGCTTTGCCAACTATACACCGTACCTCCTGCCGTTGATGATTCTTTTCCTGGTCATAGCCGTTGCTTCACTGGCGCATCGTGCCGGCTCACGCCATGGGTTTAAACCATTTGTCTTGGGTATCATCGCCGCGATCATTGTCGTTGGCGGAAAATTCTTCTTTGCTTCCGACCAGGCCATGTATATTGGCATTGCTGTTCTGGTAGCAGCATCTGTTTGGAATACATTCCCTAAAAAAAAGATCATCGGCATAGCCTGCCCTGGCTGTGTTCCCGCAGGTATGTCAAACCCAACGGGGAACATAGAATCTCACAAGGAGAACACAATCATGTCAACCAAACGAATAGTCGAAGTGTTCAGTGCCGGTTGTCCAGCCCGTCAAGAGACGATCGAGCTGGTTAACCGTGTAGCCTGCAGCTCATGCCAGGTTACCATCGTGGACATCAACGATCCCAGCGCTGCAGATCGCGCCAAAGATCTGGGTATCCGCTCGGTGCCCGCCGTAGTCATTGACGGCAAGCTCGCCGATTGCTGTGTGGGACGCAGCACGGATGAGCTGACCCTGCGGAAGGCTGGCCTGGGAGAGGAGAAACACGAATGAATCGCCGTTTTCAGCACTGAAAATGGTTGTTCTGTTCGGTCGTCAAACCGCCGAGGTGAGATGCAAGGTTTCAGTATCTTGCATTTCATCTCGGCAAATCCGGCACGCAGTACTGCCTATGCATACCCAACTGCCGTTCCTGATCGCCTCAATATCCAAAAGGCCAGTTGGCCGACCCTTTTCCGCCTTGGCCGCTGCGGACTGAAGTACCTTTTTTTGTTGATCAGCATCATCAATAACTGTACTTGTCTGTCTGTGACCATCTGAAATCTCCTAACTTGATTCCAGACAGTCTTTTACAACAATCTCAAAACCGGTAATTCTAATTGTCGCTGATCATCGGCTAAAACCTATGTCTATTGAGACTCATTTGAGACTCATTGATGTGCAGAATTGTTGGAAAACTATGGTTTGTGGAGGAGCACCCGGTTGGGTTCTGTTCAAAAGTGGGCATTGGAGGAGAGTCGAGGCATCCAAGCCGTGTTATCATCGAAAGTTTCACAAAAACTGCCTTTATAACAAAATCCTTGACTGCTCAAGGTGATTTTGGCAGAATTATCGATGTCGTACGGAGGAGTTTATGTTGTCTAGGCGTGTAAATGGGAAACGTCAGTCCAGATAACTTTTCCTCGACACGTAGGCTATATTCGTATATTATTTTCATACTGACGTTTTGCCGCAATACCCGAATCAGCGCCTTGAGTAAAGGTGAAGTTTGGACGGCTATGCGGTACGCCGTCACACCAGATGCCGAAGCTGCCTGCCAGAGCTTGGAGATGAGCTCGAATCATAGGGTAGGCCTGCGCTGACCGCGGGCGGAACGCTATACGGCAAATACCGGACAATGGTGCACCATGGCAAAAGGCGACAAACCACCTCTGACTGAGGACGCGCTGCGGCAAAGTGAGGAACGGTTTCGCAAGATTTTTGAACACTCTAATGACGCGATTTTCGTGATAGATCCGGAACACGGCGAAATTCTTGAAGCCAATGCGACCGCCTGCAAGATGCTCGGGTACAACTACGCAGAACTCCTTTCCACTCCTATCAGCGCAATTCATCCAGACGAAATGCCCCAACTCGTACAATTCACAGAATCCGTGCTTGATAAGGGCAGTGGATGGACCAACGAGCTGACGTGTTTCACAAAAGCGGGAGAAAAGCTGCCTGCCGAAATTTCTGCCTCGGTCTTCGAGTTCAGAGGCCACAGGTGCGTCCTGGCGATGGTCCGCAACATCGCCGCACGTAAACGTGCAGAGAAGGCACTGCGCGAAAACCAGGAGCGTGCGGAGCAAGAGATGCGGAGGCAGTTAGAACTGGCCGCGAAGGTACATCGCAGCTTGCTGCCACAGCCGGTACGCCATGATTTAATCCATGTGGATGTGCGGTACACCCCGTTTCAACAGATCGGAGGCGACTATTGCCAGGTGCGCTTTGTCGACCGAGACACCTGTTATATCACCATATCGGATGTGACCGGGCATGGCATCGGAGCGTCAGCTTTGGCATCCCGAGTCAGCAGCGAAGTGCGACACTTGATCTTCGACCGCCTTGCACCCAGCCAGATCGTCCAATCACTGAACGCGTTCATTCTTGAATACTTCGGCAACACCGAATTGTTCTTGACCTTTATTGCCGCTCGGATTGAACTGAATGCGCGAACCTTGACGTACAGCGGTGCCGGCCATCCCAGTCCGCTGCTGATTCGTCGCGCCAGTGGTACGGTCCAGCCTCTGGCCAGTCAGAACCTATTAATCGGAGTGCTCGAGAAGGTGTTGGCCGAAGAACCGGAGCACTCGGTTCAACTTGAGCAAGGGGATCGGTTAATCTTCTACACTGATGGACTGATCGAAACGGCCGAAGCTTCTGGCCAACAACTTGATGTTAGCGGTTTGATCCGAATTGGATCCGATGCGATGAAGCTGGACCTGTTTGATATGGCCGATCACATCCTGGGCCAAGTCGATTCCTACCGGCACGGGCCGGTGACCGATGATATTACGCTGATCGTGGCAGAGGTCAGGTAGCAGGCCCGCCAGTGACCATGGCGCACCCTTACGTAAGTCCTTTAATGACAAGGAGGCTCGAGTTTTTCGGGGGGACAGGCGCATGAAAAAGGCACAAGCCTAAGAGCTCGTGCCTAAAGGACTTACAATAATAGCGGGGGCAGGACTCGAACCTGCGACCTCCGGATTATGAGCCCGAGATCTCAGGCTTTTCTAACTTCCTGCCGAATAACGACTTAGTGTTTAAGTTGTTGTCACGTAGGGGTTTAAATAAATCCGCATTTTGTGCATGTCGTGCATGGTGTGCGAAGAATAAGGTAAAATTTAGGTAGACGCACAACGAATATACTATTCACTATACCTTACTCCCACAATCTCCACAATAGCTAACCCTGCCAAGCAATCTATGATCACAAACCGGACACCTTGAAATCCAGCCTGACTTTGTGGCGGCATCCTTAGCCGGCTTGACAGGCAAAATGAGCAAGGCCAAAATCACAATGATGGCTGTACTTGTAATGTACTTATTACGAATGTGGGCAATCCATTCAATTTACGCCGATTTCCTGAAGCCAATGGGCAACAATCATTACGTTTGCTAGCAGGAATATGCCACCCTCCAAACTAATAACAACAAGTTTTCTGATACCAAGAGTCATCACTATATGCTCCTTTAACAAATTGATAATTTGTTCCATTGTTCATGGTATCGCGATTTTCAGAAGCGCAAGTGTTTTTCTGGAAAAACTCTTAAGATCGTTGTAAGTGGCGCGTTGAAACGCACTTACGATAAGAAAAATTTCTTGCCAAGGGCGGAATTCTCGTACTTTTCAGAGGTCGACGCTTGGACCTACCGCAATGCCTGTATTTCTACAGGATTTCTCAGGATAATCACACGTTCGGGCAAGAAAGTTTCTCGTTACCTTATGCGCAGAGCTATATTATTTACAGGCATCTGACAGGACATTGGGGGTGTTGATTCGCATCCAAACGAACGTTGTGTATTTGTTCGACTGGGAAAAGCAATCAGGATGTGCATTAGACCGTTAATTGCTCGTGTATTGACAGCAGTATTGTGCCTGTCTTTGAATGTCCAGGCTGCCGTGGTGAAAAGCCTTGGTCTGAACCTCCCTAACGACTGAAACTCACGTATTTCAAAGCCTAAAATCACGAATTCCACAATTGCACACAATTGGCAATTATTGTACATAGGGGGGGAAGGCTGATTTCGCTATCAGCTGGAGCAACACCTAAACATGAAATATGGTTGCGTTGTACATAGACCCGGAAACGGTCAGCGATACATGTCGTGCTGACCGCATGAGGCTGGCGTGGGTAGAAGCTCAGAGCCATAGATGTTTATTCTCAAGATGTTGTGGTCTGTAGGGGAAGAGATACTATTTATGGTATGGCTCTGAAGATCAGCTATGTAAAAAGGAGTGCCCGTTCGAAAGGCAGCATCAAACTGGAACATCGTGTCATAGCAGTGACGAGAAATTTTCTGGTTGGGTATCATGGTTACGGTTGAAAATATCTGCATTGTCTATGTGGTTTTTTACTTTTTATAAGGAAAAAGTGCTTGACAACGTCTGTGAATATCTGAAAATGCATCGCCTAGAGTTATAGGCGAAACATAATGGCTGGAAGCTGCACTCTGGTAGTTTTTGGATATTGTTCGCTATGACCTGAGGGACGTTATCTCCAGCGCCGGACAGGGCGCTGTCAGACATCCAGATCGGGGGCGGCTTTCTGACCGGGGGAGCATGAGCAGGAAAAGAAGCATGTGCGTGGTGGCAAATCGCGAGGTTCTAAGATTGCTGAAAAAGGTAAGTCTCTGAAAGCTTTGAAGAATGTAACTTCTTGTTTTTTAAGGGCTTAGAAACCGTTTTGTGCCAATAAAAAGAGGTGGGTCGGCCCTAACGTCTGGAATGACCAGGCCGATCCACCTTGGCACCAGTGCAGATGTAACAGTGTATGTTACGTCCACAGAAGGCGTCTATTTGCATTTAAAGGTCGGAGCGAGCACATGTCAAGACTTTATATCGATCCTGGCGCAAAATTTTCGCGGCTAGCTAGATGTAATAGAGCACAGCACTTGAAGGCGGCTGTGAACACACTAAGGGCACATACGCCGGGATCCGTGTGCTCAGCTGTAACCATTACATGGCTGGTGCAGTCGGTTTAGTCGACGGTTCAACAGCCTTCGAGATTTTGGGTCTACATAAGATCTCGCAGTTAGACCAGCGGTTTGAAGGTTATCAGAAATCGCCGGTGCAGTGAGGGGGACGGAGTATGCGCGGAGGTACATGTTGATAGGAAACTCTACCGCTAGGGTGGCTGAAAATCCGCCGATGGTGCCTTTTGATGTCGAGACGTTGACTACCTTCGTGGGCACTTGGTGGGTCGCACACACCAAATCCCGTTTTGAGAAGGTCTTCGCTTGGGATCTGGTAGAACGAGGTATTGGGTATTTCCTTCCTATGGTCTGGCGAGCCAAAATCTCCGGTGGCAGGAAGCGACGTTTCCTTTTGCCATTATTTCCTTCATACGTTTTCTTTTGTGGTGACGACGAAGACCGTTACACGGCTATGACGACCAAGCGCCTTTGCCAGGCGATAAAGGTCGTCGATCAGAATGATCTTGTCACCGAAATGGCGGCCATTGAGCGTGCGTTGAACGGGAAGGCCACACTGGATCCGTATCCATTTGCTGCTGTTGGTCGGCGCTGTCGGATAACGTCTGGTGCCTTAAGAGGCATCGAAGGGGTGGTCGTTCAACGAAATAAGCTGGCTCGGATCGTGCTTGAAGTGACTATGCTTGGGCAAGGAGTCGTCATGGAGGTCAACGCCGATCTACTAGAACCAGCTGATTAACGAACAGCATGCTCGCGCATTTATTCCGACTTAGCCTGAGACTCAAAGGGCACGTTATTCTCACGACATTGCCCCAAATAGCAAATTCTTGTAGAATCTATGGCATGGGAGTGACAGGAGTTTACGGTGGGAGAAAGCAGCGATTCCTGCCAAACATGTGGCCAGCCGGTGCGTGTACGGATTCTCAGGGGGTACAGGCGTGGCAAGCCCATATTGGAACATTTCTGCTTCAAGTGCGCAGACGAACTGCAACGCACAATACAAACGACGATAGATGAATCTGGCAGGCAGCGCTTAAGTATAGGAGCTCTACTGGTGTTTGTCGGCCTTTTTGTGGGAATCATTGGCGTATCCGGCGATTATCTTGGCATTGAAGGGCACAGCGGCATTGGCTGGTACCAACAGATGGGAATTGTCCTGGCGACAGTGCTTGTAGTGGTTGGTTCCGTATTTCGCGTTGACGCGTTGGTAGTGGTAGGAATTGTTGTTCTTGGGCTATCGATTTTTTCTGATGTGTTGGGCCTAACGAGTGCTCCTGGAATCGGGTGGAAACAGCAACTGGCAGCGTCTATAGGTATTGCAATAGCACTGACAGGCATATTGCTTAAGCGGTATGTCAGGCGTTTCGCGGTGCCCAGCCAATGAAATGGGCAAGCTGATCAGGCATGGTACTTAAACCCGGTTTCATAGTTTCTCCCAGATAATAGAGAAGGGTTTTGTAATATTGGGCGGTACTTAGGATAATGTTGTTATATCCACAATATGTTAGGGGGTTAAGAATATGGATGCCGCCGCAATATGTCGTTTGCCGCCGCTTTGATAAATTTCCGTTTCATCGCAAATACAGTATGGACGACTGACCAGGCTATTGTGAATATTAGGAAAGCTTTTAAGAGTAAGGTAGAGTAAATAAACACAGTATAAATTATTTTGTGTGATATTATATTACCTGCGCCATGGACGGTTTCAAGTGTCCAGGCTGCAAAACTTGCCAGACCAGCCGCGTACAAGATATTTATCGGTGTTATGACACCTGGTGATTTACCTGCCGCTGTGGGCTATTA
>SDBT01019630.1_pt1 | contig 10588 bp, 7 predicted proteins | sample 2277101 | NCBI WGS metagenome assembly SDBT01 (sample SAMN10404973, study PRJNA504765) | marine sediment metagenome | isolation source: marine sediment core GS10_PC15, 103 cmbsf | place: Arctic Ocean: Southern Knipovich Ridge | collected 2010
CGGGCAACCCGGAAGTAAAGGTCGACGTCGGTGTTGTTATCCCAGGCCCCCATACTACCGTTGCCGTTGACAAGGCCGATGGCGTAGGAGTTGTATTGGCGGATGGTCCCGTTGAGTTCGAATCCTCGCTGGGCTGGTTCCAACATGAACATGTTCGTATTCTGAATGCCTCCCTCGAAGCCTCCGTCGCTGAGCGAGACAAGGTTGGGCAGGCGCCCGGTGATGCCCCACTGACGATGAATCGACGCCCAGGGGGCGATGACTCCCGGCTCGAACTGTCCAACGCGGAGGTTCATAGCGTGTCGCGGCAGGGTGAGCCAGCGGTTTCCGTCGCGCATCCCGTCCTCGTCGTCATACTGGGACCATGCGAAGAGGTTGCTGAACTGCACGAATAAGCGTTCCAGTTCCGGCTCCAATCCTTCGGATCCGCCACCGTGACCGCCGCCGTGGCCTCCTTTTCCGGCCAGCACCATGCCGGCATACCAGGAGATGTCTTCCCCGAGCGTGCCCGCGCTGAGCAGGCTATAGTCCATCGGGAACTGGAAGTCGGTCGACGCCGGCGCCGCCGCTCCACCGTGTCCGCCGCCAGGGGGCGTGTTTATTAGTTGCTTGTACCCGAGCCGTGCCCGCAGCGCCACCGGCGGCAGGTGCGGAAGATCCGACGGCCAGATCGAGTTGGGCCACATGTCCTTGTAGGCGTCGTTACCCATCGGGATCGGCTCGTCTTTGACCAGCAAGTCATCGTCCTTGGAGAACTGATAGCCGTTGCGTCGGAAAGCCTCACCGACACTGTTGAGCTTGGGGAAGCCTGCGTGACAGGTAATACACGAGGTTCCATACTTTCGGGCGAAAACCGGAATGGCTTGGGCTCGTTCGGCAAAAGCCAGAATTGTCAAGCAGCCAAGGATCGTCCCTAGGATAAACCTCGTCCCGCTTCGCTTCGTCGATGATTTACTGACTCGCATCTCTTGATTCCTCCCTGAAAAGTCTTATCTTGCCCGCGAGCCGCCCTTGGCCGCGAAAAGAGAGTCCCCTGATCACAGGTCGCCCGGATTGGCAGTAGGCTACTGGCATCCCTCGTCGCAAGTGCCTTTGTCGCAACTGCCGCAGCTCTTGACATTGCAGTCTTTGCAGACATATCGCGTTACGGAAACCTTCACGTTTTCATAGCGAGGCAATTTCACGCAAATCTCTCTCTTCACCTGGCGGTAGACGATATACGGCTCTTTTACGCATTCCTTGACCCGCGCCTTGACAATCGTCTCTCCCGGCTTCCTGCTGCAATGCTTGCAGGGAAGTTTTTCGGTCTTCGTCACGCAAGTCTTGCAATGAAGCTCGCCACAGCCGGTCTCTTGCGAGTCCCACTGCTCCGACTCGTAGCGATGGTCCACTTCCTTGGTCTCGCAATAGGGCACGCAGTACGAGCACTTGACCTCTTTGGTCACATGCCGAGTTACATAGCGGTACCGAGTCTCCGGTATCGTGACGTACTCGTAGCGTTTCTTTACGTCATACACGAGCTTCTTTCCGGGAACGCACTCCGTGACCGGAACGCGCTGAATGCAAAACTCCTTCTTGCACGTATCGCACGATCCCGGCGGGCGGATCAGGTCGACCGGGGTGCTACCCACCAGCCCGGCGAGCCTACTCCAGGCCAGCTCGTCCGCAGCCGAGGGACGAGCGGAGGTCACCAGTAACACCGATAAAATCGGCAACACAACCCAAGAGAGGGGCAGTCTCCTCATGCGATCATCTCCTCGAAAACTAGGGACGGCGACTGTCGGTGCCACAAGCAAACGGTTCAAACAACCGACGAGGAATCGTCCTTGGCGGTGGTCCGATACGAAAGTCACTGTCCAAAAAATATTAGTTAGACGTCAATGTATAGGCGGGTGCCTGCGTACATGGTCGTCTCGTAACGGCGGTGCTCTTTAGACGGGCGGGCCACGGCAGAAGAATCGACTCATGCGTCGCGGCTTACCTAAACTGCGCCCTGTGAATAATTCGGGCAAGTCCGGATCATTCATGGCCCTGGGAATTACGGGACACACTGTCGTAGCTACGTTCGCCAGAACGTGGTCGTAACCCTCGAACACGCCCCACGTTCTGGCCAGCGTAGCTACCAATCGATGAATAGTGCGGGCTAGCACTGCAATTGAGCTGGGTTGGTAATCCTGCTATCATACACGGCATCTTGCTTTCTGGGGGGCCAACATTCCCCCCACCACTCGACCCTTCGGCAAGGAGGCCGGTCGGCATGCAGCCTTTCTCTTCGTGTCGGTTCACGCTGTATATCCTCTTCTTCCTGTCCGGCGCCGCGGGGCTTATTTATGAGGTCGTCTGGACCCGTTGGCTGACGGGCCTGCTGGGAAGTGCTTCGGCCGCGACCGCCATTGTGCTGGCGGTGTTCATGGCCGGACTGGGCGTGGGGAGCCGGCTCTCGGCTCGAGTGGCCGATCGTTCCCAGCGGCCCATCCGGTGGTTCGGCTTCTTGGAGTTGGGGGTGGTTGCCCTGGCCCTGCTTCCCCTCTGGGAAGTGGGATGGATGGCTGCCGTGTTCCAAAGGATGGCCATCTGGTGGGGGCCCGCTTCGCCGGCCCTGGACGTAGCCCGATTGGCCGCGGCTATCGTGGCGATCCTCCCACCAACGCTCCTCATGGGGGCAAGTCTCCCGCTGGTCGTCCGGGCGATGACTCGATCGGTCGATTCGCTGGGGCGCTGCACGGCCAGTGCCTATGCCGCCAACAGCCTGGGAGGAGTCGTCGGAACACTGATCGCTGGGTTCTTCTTGATGGAAACGCTGGGATTGCGAGGCACTTGCCTGGTCGCCGGTAGCCTGGGGATCCTGGCCGGAGTTGGGGCGCTCGTCCTGGACTGGCGAATCCGGCAGGCGGCCCAGATCGATACGGATGCTGCGGACGGCAAGAGGCTTCGGCCAAAGCGTTCCCCACGATCAGGCCCGCGCGGCAAAGCGAACGATGGCCGACAGAAGCCTATGTGGCCCGAGCCCGCCGTGGCACCTCCCCGGCCTGCAATCAATCCTCGCGGCGGCACGCGTGTGGTGCTTCTAGCCGCTGCCCTTTCGGGTTTTTGTGCTTTGGGATACGAAACGATCTGGTGCCGGGTCATCTCCCTGCTGACCCTGAACACCACCTATGCATTCAGCCTGATGCTGGCGATTCTACTGCTGGGCCTTAGTATCGGCAGTTGGCTGATCCGGGGGAGACTGGACCGGCTGAAACGCCCGGCCGAATGGTTCGCGGCCATCCAAACACTGCTCGCGATTTATGCACTCTGTAGCCTGCTGTGGGCGTCTTCGATTGTGCGTCTTGCCGAGGGAGTCATGCCCGCCGGCGATTCGGGTCCCGTGCCGCCGTGGCTCGGGCGGCCGCTGCTGCTGGCCGTCTGCCTGCTGCTGGTGCCGACCATCTTGATGGGCGCTTCATTGCCGATTGCCTGCAAGCTCTGCGGGTTGCTGAGCGGAGGAATCGGCCGGCCGGTCGGGCGCACCTACGCCGCCAATACTTTCGGCTCGGTGCTGGGGTCGCTGGCGGTTGGACTGCTAGTGATTCCGGTCTGGGGTACCTGGTGGGCAACGGCTCTTTGTGCGCTGGCCGGCACACTGGCTGCCGCCGTCGTGGTCTGGGCGTACTCCGAGGAACGGTATCGGCCGATCTACGCCACGGTCGCGGCAGGCACCGCGGTGGCGTCGCTGACGCTGGCCCTCACGCACGGCAACACCACCGTTACTCGGCACGATTTCGGGCCACAAGACAAAGTCTGTTTTCGCTGCGAAGATGCCTACGGGCTGGTCGAGGTCGTCGAAGACCAACGGGTCGGCACCCGAACGATGCTCACCAATCGGCTCCACCGAGAAGGTTCCACTCTTCCCCACACCATTGCGGAGCAACGGAGACAGGCACTCTTGCCCTTGGTGCTCCATCCCTCGCCGCGGCGCATTTTGGAAATCGGTCTGGGGACGGGCGTCAAGCTGGGCGCAATGGAACTGCCGATCGTCGAGAGCGCCGTGGCCGTCGAGATTTCCCCCGGCGTGATCGACGCCGCTCAATGGTTCGCCGACTATAACCAAGACGTCACCTCGCAGCAGGGTCTCGGAGGATCGAAGACTCAGGTCATCTGCGCCGACGGCAGAAACTTCGTCGCCTTGACGCCGAAGCGGTTCGACGTGATTGTCAACGGCCTGTTGACGCCGTACCGTGCCGGGGTATCGCGTCTATACACGGTCGAGCATTTTCGCGCCTGCCGCGAGAAACTGGCCACGGATTCCGACGGCACCGGCGGAATGCTCGTCGTCTGGGTGGCCGTCCGCCAGATTGCTCCCGAGGATCTGAAGGTCGTTGCAAAAACGTTGTTGGAAGTCTTTCCACATACTACGATGTGGCTTCAAGAATACTACTTGGCCTTTGTCTCAACCACACAGCCGGTGGTCTGGGATGCTCAGCAGATTCAACGTCGTTTTGAAAGCCGCGTGATGCGAGAAGCCTTGGACCGGGCAGGCCTCGATTCGCCGCTTGGTTTATTTGCAACGTTCGTCGCCGGGCCAAAGACGCTGGGGCACTTTGCCGACGGCCAGCCGTTGAACACCGAGGACCGGCCGATCATCGAGTTTCGGACTCCCCGCCTGGGAGACCGGCTCAATAGCCTAGATCTGGCGGCGACGAATCTGGACATGCTCTGCTCGCTTCAAGAGTCGCTTGGTCCCGTCTACGTCACGGCGGACCCGTCGACGCGAGCCCGGCTGCAGCAAGCTCAAGCGGCGCGGGCCACCGCCAATCAGGCACTGGTGGAGGAGTGCCTCGGCCGACACGTGGCGGCAGCCAACTTATTCAGCCAGGCCCTGGCCCTGAATCCTTCGGACGGCTTGGCCCGGCACGAGATGGAAGTGTACTTGGTTGCCCACGGCAGGCAATGTCTGAAGCGAGGACTGCTCGATCAGGCCTACCAAGTTTTCCGACAAGCCGCCCAGGTCAATCCCCGCTCGGTCGGTGCATTGGCCAGCCTGGCTGCCCTGGAGGAAGCAAGGGGTAACACCGAGGAAGCCGAGAGACACCGGCAGCGCGCCTTGTCGCTCGATCCTCACAATCGGCTTCTCCGCCAACGCCTGGCGGGTCATCCTGGTCTTGGAGTCCCCCTTCGCCGGTGAAGCGGCGCCTGAGTTATCCCTCTGAATCTGCAGGCACATTCTCCTCAGATGAATCTGTCGGGGCCGCCGCCTGAGGATTCTGGATGTCCCTCAACGCCACCCCTCGACGGAGGCGCCGCTATTTCCATGCGCAGCAAGTCCACTTGGTGTCCTGTGTTATCGATGTTGGTGCCGTCCACCCAACCGTTCCTTGGGAGTCCCGAAAAACGACCGTCCGTGAGACAGTCCCGCCCCCCATTAGCCCCCGCCCTTAATCGGGTGGCAAATGCAGGCGATTGACGCCGTCACAAGAGCAGGCGATTGACGCCGTCACAAGAAACGGGCAATCTGAGGTTCTTCGGATGCTCCATCAACCCAACGTTAAAGAGATGGTCCCATGACCCGGCGGTGGGGCTGGTCGACGGGCCGATTCAACCGATGCCGGATCGGGCAGGATAAGGGCGCCGAAGCCCCCCGGAGCATGGAACGATTCGTGAGGTCTTCTACTTGTCCCCAGTCTACTCTTTTGACAGAATTTGACTTGAGTGCGTGAGCCCCGAACATTATCGACCCAACCCGCGATTTGCGAGGCTTCCTCAGCGTGCCACGGAAGGCGTTCGTAGTTGCCGGCAGGACGCTTACTGATCAAGGAAAACACCATGCGGAGAAACGCAATGCATGCAGTAGTTTTCACCGTCGTTGTAACGATTGCGCTGCTCGCCGCCGCGGAAATGGAGCACGGTCTCGCCGAGGGCGGGGCCTTCCTGGTTCCAACGTTCCACTGCATCGGCATCTACTGGCCGCCGCCGGAGGGCCGTGAAGGTTTCGGATGGCGACACCACACTCACCGTAAACCAATCGGGGAGGCCGGGTGCCTACGTGCTGTATGACGGCACGGGCTGCACGATCGACACCGGCAACAAAGACGATATCGGTATCGCCGTGCGTGCCAGCTACGTCATCCTCCGCGGCTTCACCATAAAGAACGTGAGAGAACACGGGATCCGGCTCTTCGACGCCCATCACATCGTCATCGAGGACTGCGATATCAGCAAGTGGGGCAGTGAGAGCGAGATGGGCTGGGGTAAGAACTACCAGGCTTGCGTCTTCAGCAACAACAAGGACCTCCGCGCCGTCGTCATCCGGCACAACGAGTGCTGGTCGGACGAAGATCATTACTTCAATGACGGGATGGGTGCCGGATACAACGGCGGCTACCGCGGTTTCCCGGGCGCCGACAGCGACATCTTCAACAACACGATCTTCCAGGAAGACAACAACGATACAGGCGGGCTGGGTGGCGACAGCAGGATCATCAAGCACTGCACGACCCGGAACAACATTCTCCACGTTCGTGAGGGGGAACGCCGCAGCATTGCCGTCAGCCGCAGCCATGTTGACAACGACTTTGATCATGACCTCACATCCCGCCTGGCACACTCAAAGCAACCCGAAAGGAACCATCCAACAAGCCGGATGCACGCGACGACCGCAGTAAGAATCCAACATATTATCGGACTCACCGGATCGCCCGCGGTCTCCTCTTCGAGGCTGTTGGCCATCCTGGTGATTGATGCCGCTCTATCTCGGAGGTATCATGGTAGACATGTCTAACGTCACGCGACTCCTCTCACGGATCGAGCGACGTGCCCCATCGGCGGCTGAACACGGCAATCCATTGGCCAACATGCAAAGCGAGCAGGAACATGAATAGACGCACATTTCTCAAACTGGTTGTATCGACAACTGCATTCTGGATGGCGGGTGCTACGCTATCGCCTGCCCAGAACAAGGAGCGCTGGCCCAACATCATCTTCATCTTGACGGACGACCAAGGGTGGACCAGCGTCTCCTATCGCTCCGATCCGGCGTTACCTGAATCGACAAGCGATTATATCGAGACGCCGCGATTGGCGCGGGCCGCGCGCGAGGGCATGCGATTCACGGACGCCTACGCCCCCAACGCGCAGTGTTCTCCGACGCGACATGCAGTCCTCTTCGGCCAGAACGCCGCCCGTCACATTTACGGAAAGGACCTCCAGTGGATCCAGAAGGCGCCGGACTGGCTTACCATTCCAAAAGTGCTCAAGGAGGCCAATCCGAAATATCGCGCCGCCCATTTCGGCAAGTGGCACGTTGGTGTGACGCCGGATGCCATGGGTTTCGACTATAGCGACGGAGCGACGAGCAACGCCGGCGGAGATACACAGGGCGGCTCCTATCGCGATACCGGCGGCGTCTCAGCGAAACTCAAGCAGTACAACGCCGAGCACGGGATCCAGCCGCCGACCTTGAACAGCAGCTACTCCAAGCTCCCCGTCTACTATCCGGATGAAGATCCCAAAGGCGCCGTCAGCATGGCCGCACGTGCTCGAGAATTCATGCGAGAGAGCGTCACTGACAAGCGGCCTTTCTTTGCTTACATCGCTCACTTCGCCACCCATCTGGATCTTGTGTCTAGTCAGGAGACCTTTGAGTATTTCAAAGACAAACCGCGGGGGAGAAAGCACGACAACCCCGCCTATGCGGCGATGGCCAAAGATATGGACACCGCCATTGGGCAAACCCTGGACGCGGTAAAGGAACTGGGTATTCAGGACAATACCTACATCTTCATCATGAGCGACAATGGCGGTGTACAGCACTTCATCCAGTCCGCCAGCCTGGATCAGAACAACGGCGTCATCGAGACTCACGAGACATCGATCGCGTGGCGTAATCTGCCGCTGCGGCATGGCAAGCACGAATACTACGAGGGCGGCATTCGTGTTCCGTTTCTCGTACTGGGACCCGACGTCGAGCCGAATTCGGTCAGCCGCGTCCCTGTCACCGGGCTCGATCTGTTGCCGACCTTTGCGGAGTTGGCCGGACATAGTGGCCGCCTTCCGGAAAACCTCGACGGGGGGAGCATGGTTTCGGTATTGCGCAACAATGGGCGAGGCCAAGTGCGGCGAAGCCGTGACGCGCTGTTTTTTCACCAGGGAGCCAGACGCGCTCCTCTGAGCGCGATGCGGCGGGGCGATTACAAGCTGATAAAGCACTGGCTGGCCGAAACACCCGCCGGGAACAAACGGAGCAAGTACGCCGGCGAAAAGCTCTTGGAACTCTACGACCTGAGCCAGGATCTGGGGGAAAGCCGGGACCTGTCGGCGAAAATGCCCGAGGTCACCAAGAGTCTGCACGATGAGTTGATGGCATTTCTGGAAGAGGTGAATGCCGAAACTGAATACACGGGTCGATGGGATGCGTTCAATATCATGAAGAAGCAGCACGGCATTGACTCAGCTGTGTTCGTCCCGTTGGAGTACCGTTCACCATTCACAGACAAATAGAGGAGCTTATGTCCCTTTGCAAAATCTTCTGGGCGTGGATCGTGCTCTCCCTGACGGCGGCATGGCTGCCCGGGCTTTCAACTGCCGCTCCGCCGACGTCGGACCGCGTAAACATCCTGTTCATTGCGATCGACGACCTGAACGACTGGGTGGGCTTTTTGCACGGTCATCCACAGGCGAAGACGCCGAACATGGACCGGCTCGCGGCGCGCGGCACGGTCTTCGCGAACGCACACTGCGCTGCGCCGCTTTGCTGCCCGTCGCGAGCCGCAGTGTTCAGCGGTCGTGAACCCTTCAACTCCGGCGTCTACGGAAACAGCGACAGTCTTTCCCGAGTCGCGCCGGAGCTGGTGTTGTTGCCAACGCAAATGAAGGCGCACGGGTATCGCACATGGGGCACCGGCAAGCTGCTCCATCGAAAGCGTCCTGAACTCTACGACGAGTTCTTCAAACCCGAACAGCGGTGGAGTCCGTTCACTTCATCTGAACAGTTGGCGTACACGCCGGAGGAATTGCCGTCAAAAGCGACCGACAAACCGCGGCACGTGGTCGACATGGGCCCGGGCCGTCCGCCGGTGATCCTGCCGTTGAACGGCATGCCCAGCGATCGGCGACCCCGCGACCCGGGAGCTGAGTCATTCGACTGGGGTCCCCTGAACGTCCCGGACGCCGCCATGGGCGATACCCAAATCGTTGACTGGGCAATCGAACGTCTGAGCGAAAAGTCAGCGCAGCCGTTCTTCCTGGCCGTGGGGTTTTACCGACCGCACATCCCGCTGTGGGCACCGGCGAAATATTTCGAGCCGTTCACGAACAGGCCCATTAAGCTGCCGCCGTCTCTGGAAGGCGATCTCGATGACCTGGGGCCTGTGGCTCGGGAGATCGCGATCGGTCCGTCGACTGCGGGAACGCATGCGACAGTGATCAAGTACAATCAGTGGGCGCCGGCGGTGGCGGCGTACCTGGCTTGTGTCTATTTCGTGGATGCGCAAATCGGCCGGCTGCTCGACGCGCTGGAAGCCTCCGAGCATGGCCGCAACACGGCGATCATCATCTGGGGCGACCACGGGTGGCACCTGGGAGAGAAGCAGCATTGGGGTAAGTGGACTGGTTGGGAGCGCTCCACCCGCGTGCCGCTGCTGATTGTGCCCCCACTACGCGACCGCGGCCGATATGCCGGCGGACGGTTGACCCGCGAACCAGTGAGCCTGATCGATCTTTACCCCACGGTGCTCGACATCGCGGACGTGCCGCCGCCCTCGTCAGGCTTGGATGGCAAGTCGCTCGTCCCGTTGTTGCGAGACCCAAACCTGGCGACCGGGCGGGCCGTCGTCAGCACCTTCCACGGCGAGCATTTCAGCGTTCGCGACGACCGCTGGCGCTATATCCGGTATGCCGATGGCAGCGAGGAATTGTACGATCATCGCTCCGATCCCAACGAGTGGACGAACCTGGCGGCCAATCCGGCACATCACGCCGTGAAAGCCCGTCTCGCTCGGCTGCTGCCGAAAAATCCGAAGTAGCCAGCCAGACCCGGCTCGGCCATCCGGTCGAATCGCCTGATTGTACGCGTCCGCTGCAATCGTTCACGTGACAAACCACGCATCGTCGCCTGCGACATATCCCCGCGAGCGGATTTGCGGTAGGATCAACTCACGGGCGCCCTCGGCTCCAACGGCGATGACGAGCGGCGTGCCATCGGCTACCGGCATCTCGCTGGGATGCTGGATTTGAACGCCGTGGATTCTCTCATTAACTTTGCGCTCGTTGATGTCATAACCGCGTCGAACGGCGATATTCCGTGCCTGCAACCAGCGAAGCCATGGCTTGCCCGCTTGACCAACCCCCCACAGGTCAACACATGTGGCGTTGCGCAGTGGACCGGCAAGCAGGTGCAATTGTCGGCAACGCGTGAACGCTTCCAATGTATAGCGAGAATCGGTTCGTGTCAGCCTGTCAACATGATCCGTCCAATCGAACAGCACCTCGCCAACTTTGCCGAAGCGCATGCCGTGAGCGGCAGCGCGCAGCATCAGATCGTAGTCCTCAGGAAGATCGCTGTCGCAAAAGCCCATTTCGAAATAGCTTCGCCGCGCCAGGATCGTTGGATTGA
>SDBT01019631.1_pt1 | contig 10588 bp, 15 predicted proteins | sample 2277101 | NCBI WGS metagenome assembly SDBT01 (sample SAMN10404973, study PRJNA504765) | marine sediment metagenome | isolation source: marine sediment core GS10_PC15, 103 cmbsf | place: Arctic Ocean: Southern Knipovich Ridge | collected 2010
CATTTCCTGAAGACCAATCGGTGCAGCAAAAATGAGGAACAAATCAAGAGGAATAAAGAGCAGTGAAAATATGTATACTGTATACAACACGGCTCCGATGATACCCCAGCTTGATAACCATCGAGGAATTAGTTTTGACTTATACAACAAATAATTCAAAATCAGAGCACTTAGCATAAAAGGTATGTCAAGAAGATGGCCAGACCACTCAAATGCTGCTAGCAATAACGCACCTGAAGTTTCAAAATAGGAAACAACTGGAGCTGTTGCGTTGACAAATTCATGACTTAATGATAATATCGCTATTAAGTTGATAACACCAAACACAACGAAAATAGCCTCAAACGTCCTGGCTGCAACATACCCAAGGGCTAAACTTTCATTTTGCTTTCTCAGGATTGGGTACATCGCTATTGTAATGCCAACGGCTGAAGCAGCCAAAGTTAAGAATAGGAGCACTCCTATGATCATTGGGATTTCATTTGCAGCAACCACGGTAAGATAATTTGGATCATATATTGATCCAAAGCCGAGAATGCTAAGTAGAGTCGAAACTGTTGCAATTACAAATAATAGTCCCACAATTTTTGCGGTCTTTCTGTCCGAATCCATTTTTTTCTCTCTCTATTTTTTCGAAATATATCGAAATATATAATGTCACATTTTGTGACCTGTATTTAAATTCGATTCATTGTACATGTCTATGCTCCTGAAATCGAGCACATCTAATGATGGTTATTCTTTAGGTTTCTCTGTAAACTTTGATAGAGAATATGAGTGTTAGTAAGGGAAATAGGGCGTTTAATAAAGTGAGGAACCAATTTGCCACAGGGTCATGCCAGCTTGGATCTATGGTTGTTTGAGCTAAGAAAGCGATAACGTATATTATCTGTGCCACTAAGAGAAAACCGGATATAGCTATTAACCCAACAAGTCCATTTCTTTTACCCAATAGGAACTGAGCTGCGAAGATACCCATTAGCGAATATATCACTAGGACGGTCATCGCGCTATCGAAGTCATTAAAATCGTATAGATCCTTTCCTATCAAAAATCCACCAAAGAGCAAGCAGAAAAACAGAGTCACAACTAAAGCTATACCATTTCTTGTGAGTCTCTCCGTTTGCCTGATTTCGCTGACGTTCATTTTTCACACCTTTTTAACTTCGTGCAAACTGACGCTCTCATTCGAGTTTCTTTCCTAAATTTTAGATTTGACTATCGCCTTTAATCGATTACATATTGTAACTCGCCTTATTGTACGTTTGGTAATCGCGGAAGTGACTTAAACAGGAAACCCAAGAAAATTTCAACTATCAAATTCCTTCCTCCATTGTTTTCCTATTCTTCAAATCATAATTTCTTAATCCCTTGACAATAAACCATATTCCCATTACTCCTTCAAATGGTAAATATAGAATTAATGGGAGTAATGCTATCATCCTCAAAATGGAATCGAGTCCGAAACCAAGTAGTACTAAGAAGATATCTATCAGCATTATTGCAATGAATATCAAACCCCAGAGAGCTAAGCGCTTAGGAATATACTCTGATCTATAGAACAAGTAGTACCACAATACCCCACCCAAAGCAAAGAATAGCATATGGATTGTAAAAGCAAATTCCTTGACTGAGTACAATAGATGGCCAAGGGTTAGGAAATACGAAGGATCAGAAACTCCACCTAGGATATATTCTAGGCTTAAAGGTATCAGAGCATTTGCCCCAATACTGCTAACGAGAAGGAAAATAACTTCAGTCAACCAGAAGGTCAATGCTACTAAGGCGATGATTCTGTCTTGATCACGTAAGACAATGTAAAGCAACACTGTCATCACGATAATTCCAATGCCTGTAACCAACTCCGCAATAATCCCGATCCGCATAAGAATCAGGTTATTGGAAATACTGATGAGTTGGTCCGACATATCACCAGTTCCAATTGCTGCATCAATTAGTAAGCCACTAAGTAGACTTGCAACAAACTGAACTAGATACGCTATTCCAAGTAGTTTAGGGATTTTATCAGAGTCCATTCTAACTTCCTCGCTTTTAATGGTCAACAGTTAATACAATACACCCTCATTTTTTTTTTGAATCCTCCTATGTGAATGTTAGATTGGAAAGTGATTATGTGTTATGCCGTCATACGACGGGTGTATATTATGTATGTTAGAAACCAGGACCGAGATCAATTCAAAGATGGTCTAAAGGAATCACAAGGTTTCCTTTCTTACGGAGCTTCGATCACTCGATAATGAGCTGACACATCGTCAAATCTCGATAAGAGTTGCCTGGCCTCTGGTGGCACAACAGCGACTTCATACTCTTCCCCTGCAAATGCTCGAACTGCATCAAGCGAATCAAACCACATTATCGTCACAAACTCTACGCCATCTTCAACATCCCGACGAAGTAAGTGAATACCACGATAGCCCAGAATTGACCGCTTCGCGATATTTTCAAAAATTTCAGTGCGTAGTAATTCCTCATAAGCATCTGCGTTATCTCGATTCGACCAACCATGCCATATGCGACTGATCAATTGTAATCCTCCTCAAGCCTTAACTGAAGTGCTCTCTTGTACTGGACATTTGCAAATAGATTGCAACAATAATGCTGACCGCGAGTAGGAAGTAGTTGTCATAGTTGATGGGGTCAATGATGATGTTAAAAATCACTTGACTGGGGAAACCAATTTGAAGAATAAATCTGGCCCAATTCTTGAGATTCCATAGCCCATAGAAAAGTGCCAGACCGATCGTTCCACCAATTACAAGAAGTACTCCATAGAAGACATCAATAAAAGCGTAGACAGTAGGGATTGGGAAGTAACCAAATACCATCATTCCACCATAACTGAAATCTGAGATAAAAGCCACCATCACAAAAAGTGCTAGAAGAAAAACTCCGGTTGGTTTCCCGAACATCAAATGGTATCCTCCTCTAACTTAGTATGGTCCAAAGAAATTATTACGTGTCCCTTTTTCTGTCCAGATTCGACATATCTATGAGCTTCAGCAGTCTGTTCAAATGGAAAGCGTTTGTCGATGACCGATCTTAGCTTTCCTCCTTCAATAAGTTCTCTGAGGAACATTAGATCTTCATTTGTTTCTTCTACGAGTCCAAAAAGTGCTTTCTTACTACTTCTCCGATTAAGCCATACTATTCTCATCAACCGTCCTAGTCCGAAAGTCGCAAAAAGATAGATGCCTGTTTTTTTAAGCGATTTTACACAACGTGAGAAAGGACTCCTTCCGAAAGTGTCGAAAATGACATCGTATATTTCCCCACTTGTGTCAAACTCCTCAGCTGTGTAATCAATTACTTTGTCAGCTCCCAGAGATTTGACCAACTCTAGTTTCGTAGTACTGCAGATGCCTGTGACTTTTGCCCCAAAGTGGTTGACTGCAAGCTGCACTGCAAAGGAACCTACCCCTCTAGAAGCACCATAGATCAGCACTTCCTGCCCAGGTTGGATGTCTGCTTTTCTAAGGAAATACAATGCTGTTAATGCCCCTTGGGGGATAGCGGCGGCTTCTTCATAACTCATGTTTTCTGGTTTTATTGCTAGCGCTCGGTCTTCTGGTAGACACATGTACTCAGCATAAGCACCCAATGACGCGGAGAATCCAAAAACCTGGTCACCTGGTTTGAATAGTGTTACTTCTTTACCAACTGCTTGAATCTCGCCGGCTACGTCCATACCAAGTATAGGTTGCTTTGGTCGTCTGATACCAGAAGCTATTCGCGAAAGAAGTCCAAACCCAGGAGGGGCTGTAGCACTTCGACTCCAGCAATCGTATAACGTAGCTGTTGTCGCATGAATTTTGATCAGCACTTCATTGTCTTGCGGAGACGGTTTTTCTACGTCTTTGATCTGAAGTACCCCTGGAGAACCATATTTTTCGTGTACTATCGCTTTCATTTTTATTATTAACTCCAATTTCTGCTTTAAATTGAACAGGGAAGGTTAGAAAGAGGGAATCTGATATTCGTGTAGAAAAAAAGAGGATTGCAGCTGCAAGTGCAACTGCAAAGAATGTACCTGGTCTAATCTACTCGGTAGGCCAAAAGGTATGTGATTCTTGTCACTTTGTTTCTGTACCATCCCTAAAACCCTTGGTCAAGAGCCAAAATCCTATTCCTAATTCAAACGGTAAGTTGAACAAGAATACAATCAATATCGATTCTGCACTTAATACGCTAAATAGTGCAATCAGGATTCCTGACAATGACAGAACGGCAACAGTGAGACCAAAGAGAGCTAACCCCTTTGGGAGATATCCTGATTTGTAGAATAGGTAATAGAACAGTGTAGCCCCAAGAGCAAAGAATAGCATTAGTACAGAGCCAAACGCAAAGTCATGGATTTCCAAGGACAGACTTCCAAGAGTCTGCAAATATTCGGGATGTCCGGCCATAACAGATTCTTGACTTATATGCAAGAGAGCAGAAGATGCTACTGTGCAAATAACAAGAGCTACTACCTCTATTAGATATAATCCCAAAGCTACAAGAGCTATTTTCATGTCCTGTTTTTTCAAGACTAAATACAATAGAGCACCCAACATAACGACTCCAATAGCAGCGATCAGTTCAACTGCAATGCCTACCTGCATCAGCCAAGCATTATTCGAAATATTGGTCATTGTATCGGTTATATCACCTGTTCCAATAATTGAGTCTCGAATTACTCCACCAATGACTGGTGCAGATGCCTGAAGAAGGAATACTGCTCCTAAAATCTTGGAAAATTTTTCATTTATTTCTGTTTTCAATTTTCTAAATCTCCGCTACATCTTCTATAGAAGATGTGAACAAGTAAAATATTATACACACAGTATATAAATTTTTACATAGAGTACAATATTGTATACCTTGTATAATAATGTTAGCTATGTAAAAATATATAAACTCAGAAGACATGTGACATAGTGAAATGACATCCGATCAAGATGAAACGCCACAGAAGAAGAAACTCCGTGTTAGAAAAAAAGAAAAAACTAGGCAAGCAATCCTAGCAGCTGCAGAGGAGTTTTTCTCAAAAAAACCGATGAATGAGGTTAGTTTGGAGGAAATAGCTGAAGCAGCTTTTGTCAGTAGAACCACATTGTACAACTATTTCAAAAATAAGGATGCAATTTTCTTCGGACTTGGTGTACAAATGTTTGATGATGCAAATACTCGTTACGAAGAGATATATCCCAATGATTTACCAGGGATTGACCAAGCCCTAGATTTATTCAAAATTGTTCTTACCGTTGGTCAAGAAAGGCCTCTGATGTATAGTATAATTCGAGAGTTCTTCAAGCGTATCAACAACCACAAAATATCTCTGAAAGGGATGTATGTGAAAATTACGAAAAGTATGGGGACCCCAAAATTTGAGAAATTGCTTGAGAACTTTGAAGAACCTTACTTGATTGAGTTCTCTGTTCAACTTCTAAGAAATACAGAAGTATGGATCAAGGTGATCAAAAAGGGAAAATCTGATGGAACGATAACCAACGATTTGGAAGATGCTCAGATTGTCCAATTCATACACATGTTAAGCAGTGGTATGGAAGAAGAAATGAAAATCCGAAGAGTTACTTTGGATAGAATCAGGTTTGCTAATTCAAGCATAAATGAAAATATCTTGAAGCTTGTTGCTTCATTTCTGCAAGAAACGTGAGTTGCACAGCATTGGAAACAGAAACCTGTGCAAGTCTTTCTCCCATTCATCTATGAGAACTTTGAGTTTCTCTATGTCTTGCCAGCTGTTGCGTATCTCTAATACTCTCTTGAAAAGCGAACCGTCGAATTCTATGTTCATCTCTCCATCCCTCTCAAACTTGATGATTTGATTGTCAAGCAACTCTTACGACAACATTTCCTTGCTTTCTTCTTGAAAGAAAATCTATTAAGATCTGAAATGGGATTATTCTCAACTGAAGTGATCTCTTGTACTGGGCATTAACAGGTATCCTGAAACAATAAGGCTGATTGCCAGTATAGTATAGTTGTCGTAGTTGATGGGATCAATAATGACATTGAAAATTTAGTTATCTAAGGTTTATAATCACACCATTGTTACTACTAATCTTCCTAGGGCGAGTCCATCCTCAAGATACTTGAGCCCTTCAGGAACCTCACTTAATGAAATCTGTTTGTCAATAACTGGTACAACTTTACCAGCATCATAGAGTTCTGCCAAGAAATCCATATCTTCTTTATTGAATGGTTTGCTCCACCAATTGAAACTCAGCTTTTTACTCCCGGTCCTTGAAATCAATAGACCTAGGAACACAACTTGGAAGAATGCAGACCTGGAACCTCCGAGCATGACGAAAAGTCCATCGGGACTCAAAGCACGTTTATAATCGTAAATAGAACGCCGTGCCACAGTATCAATAATCATGTCATATCGTTGCCCACTTTTGGTGTAATCTTCTTGTGCGTAATCAATGACATGATCTACTCCGATGGAACGCAGCATCTCCAATTTCATCTTGCTGTCCACACCAGTAACTTCAGCGCCATAATACTTGGCAATTTGGACTGCAAACGTCCCCATACCACCTCCTGCGCCATTGATCAATACCTTATCTCCTGGCTGAATCTGTTTTTTACCGCGAAGACTCTGCAGGGCGATGATTGCCGCTTGAGGATATGTCGATGCTTCCTCGAATGTCATTCTGATCGGTTTCAGCATTATTGCATTTTCAGGAACACATACGAACAGCAAAAGCACCTATACCATGGGATAATAAATCCCCCATGATCTCATCACCTGGTTGAAACTGCTTCACGTTTCTGCCAACCGCTTCTACTCGCCCTGATACGTCAGATCCAAGAATCTTGTTTTTTGGTTTCAGAAGCCCCACCGTGAGGCGGCCTGCCCACGAACCTCTCAGAAACTCAAAGTCAACTCCATTTAGGGATGCCGCATGAATTTTAACTTGTACTTCATCGTCGTTTGGAGTAAGCTTGTCTACCTCTTTGAACTGAAGAACTTCCGGTGGTCCGAATTTTGGCCATACGATCGCTTTCATGAGTATTCCTTCAATGATCTACTGTTACAACGATACATCCTCTCTTGCTCTCTGTTTCTGCATATGCGTGAGCCTCTGGATTTGTTTCAAAGATAATCTGAAGTTATTACAACGTTTCCTTTCTTCCTTCCTGTGTCAACATACCTGTGAGCCTCAGCAGTCTGCTCCAACGGATAGCTTCTATCTACAACCGCTTTTATCTTACCCGCCTCGATAAGCTCTTTGAGGAATATTAGATCTTCAGCTCTATTAGGTGCTATCCCAATTTTTACTTTCTTGCTACCTACCATTGAGGACCGTAATGCTTGAAGAAGAGGCCAACCAACTGTAATATAAATTCCTCTTTGCTTTAGCGAGTTTTTACAACGAGAAAACGATGTTTTGATTACTGCATCAAAAATGATATCGTATTCTTCACCGTTTTGCGTAAAGTCTGATTTCTTGTAATCAATAACATGATCTGCTCCTAGCGATTTCACCATTTCTAAATTCGTGGTACTGCAAACCCCGGTAACTTCCGCTCCAAAGTACTTGGCAGCTAGCTGCACAGCGTATGTGCCTACAGAGCCAGATGCACCGTAAATGAGAACTTCTTGTCCAGGCTGGATGTTCCCTTTTCTAAGCAAATGCAAAGCTGTTTGGCCCCCAATAGGAACGGCAGCGGCTTCCGCATAGGTCATATTGGCTGGTTTTATTGCTAGCGCCCCTTCTTCAGGCATACATTTGTACTTGGCATTAGTACAACCAAAAAGTACTCCCTTGGTCAATCAAAAAATTTTGTCGCCTTCCTTAAATCGTGTTACGTCTTTGCCAACATCTTCAATAATTCCAGCTAGCTCATTCCCGGGTATATTCTTTCTTGGTCCTCTGAAACCATACATTATTCGTCCGAAGAGCCAGAACCAGGTAGCCCACGTGAAACTTCGAACTCTCACGTCCCCTGATGTTACTGTTGATGCATATACTCGTATCAGCACTTCATTATCCTTGGGCCGCGGTTTGTCTACCTCTCGCAGCTGAAGAACTTCAGGGGGTCCATATTTTGTGCATACGATGGCTTTCATGAGTATTCTCTCACTTACCATGGATTGGTTCCATTTATGGATTGTCTAACGTTATTGTTATTGGCTATAGTATGAAGAGTGAAGAATAGATTAGCCATACTCCCAGAACTGCTTCGAAAATGAATATCAACAGACCCACTAAACCGGCCACAGCATTCATTCGTAGTTTTACAACTATTGTTACATTACCAAGCCCATAGAGAAGGCTGGCAACAATTCCAAAATATCCAATAATTGAGAGTACTACTCCTGATGTGACAAATACGATCGAGTATGAGAGTGTACCAATGGAGAATAAGACCTGAGCAAAACTGAATCTATAGTTCTTAGTCTCGACAATTGTACGACATGAATCACTCACTGCTTCTTTCTCAGCACCACTAGTACCTGAATATTGTCCTGCTAAATTGAGAAGCCCCCAGTAGTTCTTTTGACTATTGAAATTGATCAAGCCTTCTACTAATCGAGCGATTAACCAAACTGAACCCAGTATTAGGCTATAGGGACCAAAAACAACAAACATCACGATTGCTAGTGCAATAATGGCACCATGTTCAACAAGCGCTAAGTAAACACTCAACCTAAACCTCTTTGGATTATCTACAATACCTTGGAGTTTTGCATCTGGGTCTAGATCATTTCCACCAAAAGTGATCTTGTTGCCAAGTTGTGAACTTGCGGTGATTGTGACAATAATGAACAGAAAGAGAAAACCAGCTAAGAACATTTCGATAACCAAAGTGTATCCTACTCTCAATAGTTATGGTCTAAAGTAATTACCACGTTTCCTTTCTTGCGTCCTGTATCGACGTATCTGTGAGCCTCGCTAATTTCCTCTAAAGGGTAACTTCGGTCAATTGCAGGTTTTATCTTTCCAGCCTCAATCAGATCTCTCAAGAAAATTAGATCCTCAGTTTTGTCGGTTCCAGTCCCACCTTTGAATTTCTTGTTACTTCTTATTGCGGCTAATTTTCCCCGAATACCAAATGACGGTATAAAGGCCCCTTGAAGATAGATACCTTCTTCCTTTAACGATTTTACACTTTGTGAAAATGGGCTCTTCCCAACAGTGTCAAAAATGATATCATAGGTTTCGCCCCTTTCACTAAAATCTTCTTTCTTGTAATCCACAACAAAATCGGCTCCCAGAGATTTCACCAATTCTAGATTAGTAGTACTGCATACGCCTGTAACCTCTGCTCCAAAGTGTTTTGCCAACTGGACTGCATATGTCCCAACAGATCCAGAAGCTCCGTAGACGAGAACCTTTTGGCCACTCTGGATGTTTCCTTGATCTCTAAGGAAATACAAAGCTGTATCTCCTCCTATTGGAACCGCAGCAGACTCTGCATATGTTAGATTTGTTGGTTTTGTTGCAAGAGTTGCGTCTTCTGGTAGACATATGAATTCCGCATAAGCTCCATATTTGGTACCGGCCATTCCAAAGACTTGATCTCCTTCCCTAAATGACTCTACATCTTTGCCTACTGCTTGAATCTCACCCGCCAATTCTTGTCCAAGTATACGTATCTTTGGTCTTCGAATTCCGTTCATCAACCTAACTAGTGAAGGATCAGGTTTTCGAAAACGCCAGTCCGGAGCACATACCGATGTTGCATGTATTTTGATTAGAACTTCATTATCTTTAGGTGTCGGTGTTTCTACCTCCATGAGTTGAAGAACCTCTGGACCCCCATACTTTTCGTACACAACCGCTTTCATTCGAATTTCTTTCCTTGATATTAGATTTGACTATCGGCTTTAATCGGTTACATATTGTAACTCGCCCTATTGTACGTTTGGTACTCGTGGAAGTGGCCTAAACAGGAAACCCAAGAATAGTTTGCTTCAAGTTCTGAGCAAACTCTTCTGCATGCTTTAGGTCTTCAGCATTAGGTCTGCCCTTATTCATTCCGCCCATATATTTCAGGAAGCTATTAGTGTTGAAGCCTTTACACGCAAATTCATCAACTATGATATAACCTTTAGATTGCAAATTATGTTTAAGGGTCATGTGGTCCTTGGCGACTTTGTCTTTCCCCATCATAGCACTAGTTGAGAAAATGAATGCTTTCTTGTCGGTGACTTGTGGTAATTTATCAGCAAGTTCAAGCAAAGTTCTATGATGTTTATCATCGTATATTCCTGAACCAAAACCCACTATATCGTATCCCTGTACCTCTTCAAGACTTACTTGTCGTGGTGTCTGTATTTGCGCAGCAAGAACTTTTGCAAATACATTAGCGATTTTCTCAGTATTCTTGTGATGATATGAAAACAAAACTAATAGGCAGTTCACTGGATACACATCCATTATCATTAGGTTACAAATTATAACTCACCTTATTGTACATTTGGTATAAATAGACGTGATTTAAACTAGAAACCCTCAATTTACTTGCTCCAAGTTCAGGGCAAACACTTCTGCATATATTAGGCCTTAAGGAAAAGATTTAACCAGAGTTAATTTGCTAACAATCATTCAAG
>SDBT01019632.1_pt1 | contig 10588 bp, 11 predicted proteins | sample 2277101 | NCBI WGS metagenome assembly SDBT01 (sample SAMN10404973, study PRJNA504765) | marine sediment metagenome | isolation source: marine sediment core GS10_PC15, 103 cmbsf | place: Arctic Ocean: Southern Knipovich Ridge | collected 2010
GTTGTTTTCTTTTGTGTCGTCGTTCTTCTTATTTTGGCGGCTTTTGGGAAAGCCGGTCCCTTGGGAAGTTTTTTTTACGGATTTTTGGAAAAAATGTTCGGATGGGGATATTATCTTTTCCCGCTTATTTTTTTGGTTTTGGCCGGAGTTTTTCTTTCTTCAGAACGGCAAAAAATTTACAAAGTTACCTTTTTAGGGGCTATCCTTTTCGTTATTTCCGGTCTTGGCTTGATTGATATTATTTTTCCCAAAAAAGGGGGATTTATAGGAGATATTTTCGGATTTCTGGAAAATCCATTTGGTTATATTGCCTCTATAATAATTATTTTGGCCATTTTAGCCATATCGCTTTTGGTAACCTTGAATTTGCCGATTAAAATTAAAAAACCGTTTAGCAAGGAAGATAATTTAGAAATCAAAGAAGCTGCCCCGCCGGTTTTAGACGAAAAGGATTATACTGAAGACAAAAAATTGGATAAAGGCGGTAACAAAGGAAACGGAGAAACAGGAGAACAGAAAGGAGAGATTGAAATTAAAGAAAAACAATTTCCTTTTTTTGGGCGCTCTGAAAGTCGGTCGCTAAAAAACGCTTCTTTTAAGAATTATAACGCTCCGCCGCTGTCATTGCTCAAATCGTCCATTGAAAAGCCGACTGCCGGCGATCTTCGGGCGAATGCGAATATAATAAAAAGGACTTTGGAAGGTTTTGGTATTGCGGTGGAAATGGGTGAAATAAATATAGGTCCGAAAGTTACGCGTTACACTTTAAAACCGGCTGAGGGCGTCAAGCTTTCCCGTATTATGGCGCTCAATTCCGATTTAGCCTTGGCTTTAGCGTCCCACCCGATCCGTATCGAAGCTCCAATTCCGGGTAAATCATTAGTTGGAATAGAAGTTCCAAATAAAGTCAGTGCTTTAGTAAGATTGGGCAGTCTAATGTCTTATCCCGATTTTTCTAGCATTGGGAATTTGGGTTTTGTTTTAGGCAGAGATGTAAGCGGAGATCCGCTTTTTACCGATCTGGGGAAAATGCCCCATATTTTAATAGCCGGTTCAACTGGTTCAGGGAAATCAATAATGATTCATTCGCTTTTAGTTTCATTGCTTTATAAAAATTCGCCTAGTACGCTTCGTCTTATCTTAATAGATCCAAAGAGGGTTGAACTTTCTTTATACAATAACTTGCCGCATCTTATATCGCCGGTTATCACTGAAGCCAAAAAGGCGATCGGCGTTTTCCGCTGGGCGATCGAGGAAATGGATAGACGCTATGAAACGCTTTTATCTTCCGGTTCCCGTGACATTCAAGGCTACAATAAAAAATTTCCAGAAGAATTTCTTCCTTATATTGTCATTATCATTGACGAATTGGCAGATTTAATGACCACTTACGGCAGGGAAGTTGAAGGAACAATAGTACGCTTGGCCCAGATGGCAAGAGCGACCGGTATTCACCTTGTCCTTTCAACTCAACGTCCATCAGTAGAGATTGTTACTGGGTTAATTAAAGCAAACATTACCGGGCGCATAGCTCTTCAACTTCCGAGCCAGGTGGATTCGCGGACCGTTTTGGACACTTCGGGCGCCGAAAAGCTTTTAGGCGGTGGGGATATGCTTTTTATTTCATCTGATTTTTTAAAACCAAAAAGAATTCAAGGAGCCTATGTTTCCGAAGAAGAAGTGATTAAGGTAACTAATTTTATAAAGGAAAACAATAGAAATCTTATTGAGAACGGCGAAGAAATAAGTTTTGAAAATGGACTGCCGCTTGGCCAGTATTCAAAAAATGGAAACGGCGATGAAGACGAGCTTTTAGACGAAGCGATTCGAGTAGTAGTCGAAGCAAAAAAGGCTTCAGCTTCTCTTTTACAAAGAAGATTGAAAGTAGGATATGCCCGGGCGGCTCGACTTCTTGATATAATGGAATCAAGGGGTATTATAGGTCCCGGAGAAGGAGCGAAACCTAGAGAAGTTTATATTGATTCAGTAAACAATGAATAGTTTAAACGAATTAAAAACATTAAGAGAAATTATAGTTGAAACAATGGGGGCTCGAGGTTTTAAGGCGGAAACATTGTCCGAGATGTCTGATATCCCAATCCGCTACATAAATGCCCTTCTTGAAGAGGATTTTTCCAAACTCCCAGCAGCACCTTATATTAAGGGTTATTTGACTAAAATTGCCGAGATTTTAAATTTAAACCCGGAACTCCTTTTGGAAATTTATAAGAGAGAGAACTTAACTCAGACGATAAAAAGTTCGGGGGCCCACGATAAACTGCCGTCCAACCGTTTCGCCGTCAAGTCCCCCAATAAAACCATCATTGTAACGGTGATAATATTGTTTGTTTTAATAGGTTTTTTCATTTTCAGTTTTGATGATTTTTTTGGTACGCCGGGAATTGAAATAACAAGTCCGGTCATGGATAATTTTACAACTAATCTTCCGTCCATTAAATTAATAGGTAAAGTCGATAACCTCCGCGATAAGCTGACGATTAACGGAGAGGAAATTTTAATAGGCGACAATGGGTTTTTTGAACACAATTTTTCCTTACAAGCCGGGCTTAACACGATTGAATTTGAAGTGTCAAGATTTTTAGGAAAAGAAATAAAAATAATCAGACAGGTAATTTACAATGAGCAACCTTGATACTTTAATTTTTAATTTTATTCATTATCCTGCCGAAAAATGGTGGCTTTTGGATTGGTTCGGCGTATTCTCGGCAAAATATCTGCCTTATTTTTTAGTTATCGCAGCCGTTTATTTTCTGTTTAAAAAAAAGAACCGCCAGCGAATTTACGCTTTTGCTCTAATGTTTCTTTCGGTAATTTTAGCCAGAGGCATTATTGTGGAAGTAATCAGGTTTTTTTATTGTCGTTCCAAGCCCTTTTCAATTTTAAATTTTAATCCATTAGTAAGCGTGGATGGGATGGCTTCTTTTCCGTCAGGCCACGCAGCTGCTTTTTTTGCCTTGGCGACAGCTATATTTTTTTTGAGCCGTCGGTTTGGAAAATGGTTTTTTATTTTGTCCTTTCTGATAATAATCGCCCGCGTTTTTACCGGTCTTCATTGGCCATCGGATATTTTAGTTGGCGCTGTTATTGGCATTTTAAGTGCATTATTTGTTAAAAAAATCCTTCCCAAAACGGAAAATTAGGAGTATAATTAACTTGTCAAATGAAGAAATGTCATGGGAGCGCTTAGCGACCGTGGCACTTCTTATTTTATCATGGTAATAAATTTTTACGGTGAGGGTTGTTTTAAGATACAGAGTGGAAATCTCGTTATTTTAAGCGACCCTTTTGATAAAAATATTGGCTTGACTCCTCCGCGAATGAAAACCGATATTACCCTGAAAACCTTTTCTCCCCTTCCTTTTCCCGAAAAAGCCAAAGATACAGAGGAAACAGAACTGATTGTGGGAGCCGGCGAATACAATATAAAAGGAATAATAATTAATGGTTTTGCGGTGGTAAAAGAATCAACTGAGAAGTTTTTAAAAACGATTTATTTGGTTGACATAGAGGACTTACGTCTTTGTTTTTTGGGTCATATTTCAAATTCTCTCGAACCGTCAATTTTAGAGTATTTGGAAAAAGTGGATATTTTATTCGTCCCCGCTGGCGGAGAGCCGTTTATTGAGCAAAAATCGGCGGTTAAACTTACTAAACAATTGCAACCCAAAATAATTATCCCTTCGTTTTTTAGAATTCCCTCATTAAAACGGAAAGCCGACGATTTAAAAATATTTTTAGCTGAACTCAATGGTTTAAAAGGAGAATTGATTAAAGAACAGGATAAATTGACAGTCAAAAAGAAAGAAGTTGCCGCAATAAAAACAACTGAGGTGACGGTTCTAAAAATATGAGTTTAATGGTCATATGTGGCAGTTTTTAAAAAATAAACTGGAGGAAATTCGGGGCTCCGACCAAAAAAATAAAAAGCGTTGGTTGGTGGCGATAAGCGCTGTGACGATGATTGTAGTTATAGGTTTATGGCTAATTTATTTAAATCAAATCATAAAATCGCCCATTACCGAACAGCTACCCGATACTTCGGTGGGTAATTGGCAAATTTTTAAAAACGGTTTAAAAGTAGTGTTTGAATCCGTGAAAGATTGTTTAAGTAGCTTGGTTTCTAAAATAACCAGCTCAAGAACAATTATTATTGAGAAGTAAGAAATATGTTTCCGCCTTCTCCGCCTCCGGTGGATTCGGCGGATGCTCATATTTTTAACTAAATTAAAATTTAGAAAAATATGGCAGATATAAATAAAAAACCTAAAATTCAAAAAATAGAAAAAAGGGAAATTACTGACGAACTGCGTGAGTCATATCTTGATTACGCAATGTCGGTTATAGTTTCTCGCGCACTGCCGGATGTAAGGGACGGTTTAAAGCCGGTTCAGAGAAGGATTTTATGGACAATGTGGGAAGAAGGTTTGACCCACAGCGCTAGATTTAGAAAGTCGGCAACGGTTGTTGGTTCCTGTTTGGGACGCTATCATCCCCACGGCGACATGTCAGTTTATGATGCACTTGCCAGAATGGCTCAGGATTTTTCTTTGCGATATCCGCTTATAACCGGACAAGGAAATTTCGGTTCAATAGACGGCGATTCTCCGGCGGCCCAAAGGTATACCGAGGCAAAGCTTTCTAAGCTGTCGGAAGAACTCCTTTTAGACATAGAAAAAGAAACCGTTGACTGGCAGCCCAATTATGACACTACAAAAAAAGAACCAAAAGTTTTACCCGCTAAAGTTCCAAACCTACTTCTTAACGGTTCAATGGGTATTGCCGTTGGGATGGCAACAAACATTCCTCCTCATAATTTAGGCGAGGTGATTGATGCCGTGTCGTATCTAATAGACAATTCTAAAGCCAGCACTGAGGAATTAATGGAGTTCATTAAGGGTCCGGATTTTCCAACCGGCGCCGTCATTTACGACAAGAAAGCGATTATCGAAGCGTATATATCCGGTCGGGGAGCGATAACTGCAAGAGCGGTTGTTGAAATAGAGGAAAGAAAAAACGGCCAGTTCAACATTGTCATTACGGAGATTCCTTATCAGGTGAACAAAGCCGAATTAGTTATAAAAATAGCCGAGCTGGTACAGTCAAAAAAAATAGAAGGCATTAGAGATCTCAGGGACGAAAGCGGACGGGAAGGGCTTCGGATAACTATAGAGCTTAAAAATGACGCCGCTCCGCAGAAAATTTTAAATCAGCTTTACAAACATACGGATTTGCAGAAAAATTTTAACCTTAATGTCATTGCTCTTGTTGATGGTATCCAGCCGCAACTTTTATCCCTTAAAGAAATTTTGGAATATTATCTGGAACACCGGAAATCAGTTATAGAACGCCGAGCGAAATTTGATTTGACCAAGGCAAAGGAAAGGGCGCACATATTGGAGGGACTCGCTAAGGCGCTTAGGATTATAGATAAAATTATTGCCACTATCAAAAAATCAAAAAACCGGCAGGATGCTCTTGGAAATTTAATGAAAAATTTCAAGTTTACGGAAGCTCAAGCTAACGCTATTTTGGAAATAAAACTTCAAACGCTCGCTAAGCTGGAATATCAAAAAATAGAGGACGAATTAAAAGAAAAGAAAAAGCTTATCGCCGAGTTTGAAGCTCTTTTAAAGAGCCCGCAGAAAATTTTGAAAGTAATCAAAGACGATTTGGCGGAAATGAAAAAGAATTACGGAGATGAAAGGAGAACGAAAGTTGTTGCCGGCGGGCTTAAAGAATTTAAAGAAGAAGACCTTATAGTTCAAGAAGAAGTTATTATTACCCTTTCCCGAAGCGGATACATAAAAAGAGCAGTGCCAACTAGCATCCGCATACAGAAACGGGGCGGCAAAGGACTTATCGGTTCGGAAGTAAGCGAGGAAGATTTTATATCGCATTTTGTTTCCGCTGATACGCACGACAGCATTTTATTTTTTACGGACAAGGGTCGGGTTTTTCAAACAAAAGTTTACGAAATACCGGCCGGTTCCCGTACTTCCAAGGGGAAAATAATTCAAAACTTTTTAGATATACCGACAGACGAGAAAATCAGCGCAATTGTCGCTTATGCCCAAAATGAATCTGGATATTTAGTAATGGCTACTAAGAAAGGAATTATTAAAAAAACGACTCTGGATGATTTTTCAAACGTAAGACGGAGTGGAATTATAGCCCTTAAACTTCAAAAGGGCGACGAATTAAAATGGGTAGAGCTTTCTTCCGGGAAAGATGAAATAATTTTGATTACTGCTTTGGGTCAGGCTATTAGATTTAAAGAATCCCAACTTAGAAAAATGGGGAGGGCTGCGAGCGGAGTTAAGGCCGTAAAATTAAAAGAAAACGATTATGTTGTTGGTTTAGATATAATAAAAGCCGAGGATAAGTTAAAAGGAAAAAGAAATTTATTGGTGGTAACCGAAAACGGTTTTGCCAAGCAAACGCCTCTTAAAGAATATAAATCCCAGAGAAGAGGAGGACAAGGAATAAAAACCGCAAAAGTAAATGATAAGACCGGGAAAATCACTGATGGCATGATTATTTCGGACGAGGAAGAGCTTCTCGCGCTTTCTTTAAGGGGTCAAATTATCAGAACTAATATTTCTGATGTAAGGACAGCGGGGCGGGCTACCTCTGGAGTCCGGGTTATGAGATTGAAAGCAGGGGATAAAGTTGCTGGTATCGTAATTTTGTAGCTGTTATTATTAGAATATGAATTTTAGCCGCAACCAAATAATCATTATCGGCATTTTAGGCCTGGTTATTTTGTTTTTTATTCTTGTGTTCGTTGGCGTTATTCCCGGGCTTAAAAATTCCGGTCCTGGCGTTCAGGAAGTCAGTTTGGTTTTTTGGGGCATTGATAATCCAAATTCTATTCAGCCGTTAATTGAAGAATACCAAAAAGTGAATAGTAATGTCAGAATTACTTATCGCAGAATTGAATCGGATTCTTATGAAAAATCATTAATTGACGCTTTGGCAACGGGGCAGGGGCCTGACATTTTAATGTTCAATAATAATTGGCTTTCCAAACATTACAATAAAGTCGTTTCGGCTCCAGCTACCCAACTTTCAACAGATGTGGTCGGGCAGATTTTCCCGACTATAGTTAGCCAGAATTTTATTTCAGGCGGTCAGGTTTACGCTCTTCCGCTTTATATAGATACGCTTGCGCTTTTGTATAATAAAAACGTTCTTGATGCCGCCGCAGTGGCGGTTTTGCCGAGAACATGGGATGAATTTCAAATAATTCTTCCCGGTCTGAAAAAAATAAATCAATTTAATCAGATAATCAAGCCGGCGGCTGCGATAGGCGGTTCCGAAAAAAGCATTGACAAGGCGTCAGACCTGCTCAATGAATTGATGGCGCAGTTTGCCGGCGGCCCTCAAAACATTATTGGTCAGGATGGGAGCGTTCGTTTTGGGAACGAGGAATTGAGCGCTCTGAATTTTTACGTAGGATTTGCCAATCCGGCGAATTTATATAACACCTGGAATGATAGTTTGCCGTATTCTCTGGATTCTTTTGCGGACGGCTCAACGGCAATGATTTTCAATTATGCCTCAATTCTTTCAAAAATAAAAAGCAAAAATCCTTATTTTGATTTTGGCGTAAGCCAGATGCCCCGGCTTACTCCGGATAGCCAGCCGGTAAACTACGCCGATTACTGGGGGCTAGCGGTTTCCAAACAAAGCAAAAACAGCGCATGGGCATGGCATTTCATTGTTTCTATAACAACCAATTCCGAGATTGCCGAACTTTACATTCAAAACGCATCACTCCCGCCGGCTCTTTTAACTCTGATTGAGAGATACAAAAATGATGCGAAGCTTGGTGTATTTGCCAGGCAGGCATTAACCGCCCGTTCCTGGCCCCAACCGGACAATACGGAAGTTAAAAGGATATTTTCCAATATGATAGAATCAATATTAAATGGGAAGGCATCGGCTAAAAACGCGCTGGACGAAGCGCAAAACGCGATTAATAATTTATAAATGAATAAAATAACAAAAATATTTTTACTCGCTACCCCCTTTTTATTTGTTGCTAATCGTTCTTTTGCCGCCGGTTTGGTTCCTTGTGGGGGAGAAGGAGAATCGGAATGCACTTGGTGTCATCTTTTTCAGCTTACCAAAAACGTAATTGATTTTATGCTAATGATAGTTTTCCCTCTTGCCGCTATAATGATAGTTTATGGCGGTATTTTAATGATGACCGCAGGCGACAAGCCGGACAGGTTTTTAAAAGGGAAAAGCGTAATGACGGCGGCCGTTATCGGCATACTTATCGCCTTGCTTTCTTGGTTAATTCTTGATACAATATTTAAAATTTTGGCGCCGGGGTTTGAAGGAAATTTCGGTCCGTGGAACGAATTAAATTGTTAAAATATGAAAAAATATATTTATTCCATATTGGCTCCATTAGTGCTTTTTTCGGCAAAAATATCTCAAGCTCAAACCCCTACCTCAGAATCACCTATTGAGAAACCAGAGGATATTTTAAGAGTTTTAAGCAAGGTTGTTCAATACGCTTATAGGATTTTTTTCATAGTGGCAATTATTTACATTATTATTGCTGCTTTTAACTTTTTAACAGCTAAGGGCGACCCGACAAAGATACAGAGCGCTCGCAGTCAGATTACTTGGGCGGTTGTAGCCATTATTATTGCCTTGATTTCTGTTGGTGCAGCAGAAATAATTCGATCATTTTTGGCGAAGTAGCAAGTATGAAAAAAATATCTTTAGTTATAGCGCTTACTATATTAATTTTGCCCTTATTTGTTTTAGGCGCTGCGCCCATTACTCCTAATTCTGTTGATTTACCTACAGCTCGAGAGTTAGGGGTTCCTGACTCGCCCATTAAAAGCGTTTCTCAAGGGGTTGATGTTTTAGCTGCCGTGGTTGGTTGGGTTTATAGAATTTTCTTTATTATAGCCGTTTTATTTATTCTTTTGGCTGCTTATAAGTATTTAACTAAAAGCGGAGAACCAGAAAAAATCAAAGAAGTTCATAAACAGTTAATATATGCCGCGATAGCTATTGTGGTAGCGCTTTTGGCCGTGGGGTTCCAGACGATTGTAAAAAACTTTCTTGAAAATCCTTCTGCTGGTTCTATTCCAGCTTCACAGGAACTTCCAGATACTGGATGGACTCCAGACCAATATAATAGATGATAAAAAATTAGAAATGAAATTAATCAAAAAGGTCGCAATTCAAATAAATTTTCAAATTAAATTATGAATTCAAAAATTAAATTAATAGTTTTTTCAGTGGGTCTTATTGGTTTGTTAATGGTTGGTAATTTGGCTCTTGCCCAACCCCAAAATCCGACAGGGTTGCCCGAAGTTGGGCCTACTACTGTTAGTGGTGCCGTTGGAGTTCTTACAAACGTAGTTCGCTGGGTATACATTATATTCTTTATTGTGGCTGTTTTATTCATTCTTTTCGCCGCCTTTACTTATTTGGGAGCTGGCGGGAATGAAGACAAAATCGCTAAGGCAAAGAACCAAATTATTTATGCCGCAGTAGCTATTATTGTTGCTTTATTGGCTGTTGGATTCCAGACAATTGTTATCGACTTTTTAACGACTACACCAGCCGTTTAATCTAAAATTTTTATATGTTCCGAAGTTCTACTTCGGGGCATATCTAAGAATATTATTTTTCTATAGTATTTTTGGGTATGCCCAGTAACTCTACTCGATAATTTGGCTTATGGATTTGCGAGTATGTTTCATTGGGCTTTATAAACAACAAAAATATTAATAAATTAAAAATCAACTTGATTAAGGTTCGCCAAATTGAGCAAACCCCAATCGAGTAGAGTTAACTGGGTATGTTTTTAAAGCTAATTTCACTTTTCAAAATTGAGAAAGTTTTGGCGGCTGATGTAGGCGGAACTACTGGCGGAGGTGTTACTTTAGATAATCCATTAGGGACAGATAATATAATGAATATTATAAATAATATTCTCGATTTTTTAATTATCTATATTGCTCCACCTCTTTTAGCTTTGATGATATTAATTGGCGGTTTTCAAATTCTTTATGCGAAAGACGACCCAAGCAAGGTTCAAAGCGGTAAGAACACGATTAAATATGCAGTAATTGGATTTATAATTATTTTGTGTGCTAAGGGGGTAGCTTTAGTTATTAAAAATATACTTGGTTAGAATATATTGAAATAAAATAGACCCCATCAATTTTCTGATGGGGTCTTTGAATCTACATTTTTTCAATGAGCACTTCTGCCTTGCCTTCTCCTTTCAGTTTGAATATGGCTCGGTCAATTTTGCCTAACCATAGAAGGCTGTCAATACCGCATTGAATAGTTTTACCGCTCCAGATTAACATTTCCAAATGACCGGGACTGATAATCCGGAAATTCACGTTCGGGGGCAATTTTATCCATCCACTCCAATCATCTTTTTTAAGCGGAATAGATACTTGCTTCTGCCTGGGTTCGAAAAAATAAGTTATTTGATGGATCTGTTACAATGACGGATCGCCTCAAACCGTTGCTGCCAGGGTTGTGGCTTGCTCTCAGGCATGGATCTGTTACAATAGGTCAA
>SDBT01019633.1_pt1 | contig 10588 bp, 1 predicted proteins | sample 2277101 | NCBI WGS metagenome assembly SDBT01 (sample SAMN10404973, study PRJNA504765) | marine sediment metagenome | isolation source: marine sediment core GS10_PC15, 103 cmbsf | place: Arctic Ocean: Southern Knipovich Ridge | collected 2010
TCGCTCTCTGTCCCGACCGATACACTCGTGCCCGGCTCTTATTTCGTCATTGTCCACACCGACAGCGGCGACGAAGTGGATGAGTTTTTTGTTGAGTCAAACAACGTGCGCGTTTCGAATCACCCAGTTGAACTGGGGTATCCCGACCTGGCGGTCACCCATGTGTCGGGCCCGTGGGTGATCGAGCGCGGAGAACTGTTGTATGTGAACTGGATCGTCAAGAACCGCGGTGAAGCACCCGCCGATGACCCCACTTGGCTGGACGAGGTGTTCCTTTCGATTACCGGTGTCCCGGACGGCAGCGAGATCTCCGTGGGCACAGTCGAGCACACCGACGGACTGGGGGTAGGCGAGGTCTACAACGCCTCCTTGTCGGCCGAAATATTCGGCGTCGCTGACGGTGAGTATTTCATCGTCGTCCAGACCGATTCTGGCTTGCTTGTGAACGAAGACGGACGCGAAACCAACAACGTGCGTGCCACGGGTGATCCTGGCCTGCTGGGTACGCCGTTACTCACAATAGGCGTGGCTATGGCCGGCTCGCTGGATGCTAACGGAGCTTGGCGGCTCTATGGCGTTGAGGTTGGCAACGGAGACCACCTGTTCGTCACGCTCGATGACGCTAACAACCAGGGGGCGAATGAGCTTTATATCAAGTACGACGCCGCCCCAACACGCAGCGACTATGACGCCGCTTACACCGATCGGCTGGCAGCCGATCAACAGGTGCAGATTCCCGATACCGTGGCCGGCACGTACTACATTCTGGTCTACGGTGGCTTGGTCCCCGCCCCGCCGGAAGACTACTCGATCACGGCCAGCCTGCTCGATTTTTCGATTGCCGGTCTGTCCCCCATCCAGGGCGGTAACGTGGGCGACGTGACCCTGAGTATTCGAGGAGCGGAGATGTCTCAAGACGTCCTGGCGGTGTTGGTCTCCCCCACCGGCGACCGCTACTACGGCGGCTATCCCTATTGGGTCGATTCGAGCCAGTTCTATGCCACCTTTGATTTGGCCGGCGCCGATGTGGGAGCGTACGACGTGCGTCTGGAACGGCCCGACGGTGTATTCGCGGAAATACCCGACATCTTCCAGGTGCGTGACGGTATGGGGCCCGACCTACAAGCCGAACTGATAATGCCCGGAGCGATCCGCGCAGGTCGGCCGTATACGATCGATATCGTCTATAGCAACCAGGGCGATACCGACATGATCAGCCCGCTGCTGAATCTGTACGGCCCGCCTGAGCAAGAGCTTGGCCTGGAACCGGATCGGGTTGATGCGGTCGGCACCCTTCGGTTTCTCGGCTACAGCGCCTCAGGACCAGCCGGCATTTTGCAGCCGGGCGACAGCGGACGGATCACGGTCTACATGTCCGCATCAAACACCACTGTATCCCAGAACTACCGCCTGACCAGCCAGAGCGTCGACCCGCTGAACCCATCGTTAGATTTGATCGACTGGGACGCCTTAGAAAGCCAGTACCGTTTGCCTTTTGACGACGGCACCCAGTGGCGGCCGGTTTGGGAAACGTACACCCGTGAAGTCGGATGGACTTGGGACGAAGTCATCGCCACCCTGGCGCGGCGCGTGACCGAAATGGGCCGGGATGGGACGCCGACCATCCTCGTGGACGACCTGATGGCCGAGCAGTTCCACCTGGCCATGGAGCGTGGCGGCGGCCTGACCGACTCCGAGGCGCCTTGGATCATGGCGCGTACCGTGGGCGGTGCCGGTGGCCTGGGAGTGGATTACGTCGAGGTCACCTTCAGCGAGACCATCAACGCCGAGACCTTAACGACGGAAGACGTGAGCATTACCGACCCGCTCGGTCTTACGGTCGGTCCCGTTACGATCACGCCCATCTCCGGGAGGGTCTATCGCATCGGCTTCCCGACGCAAACGGCAGCGGGTGTGTACGATGTCCTAATCGGGCCTCACGTGGATGACCTGGTCGGTCGGGAGATGGATCAGGATTTCGACGGCAGGCCGGGCGAGGCCGGAGACGACCAATTCAATGCGGGCTTTTCCATCACCGTTGCTCAACAGCAGGCCGTGTCGCAATCGGGGCCCATCTTGATCGCAGCCGAAGCCGAGGCAGAACCACAGGCCCCCTCGCTTTTCGTCGTAGACATGAAACCGTCACCGCTGTCGGAGGTCGACGAGGAGAAAGGAGTTGAACAGATTGTGGTAAACTTCTCCCACAAAGTCTTTCCATTCTCGTTCGAAATATCAGAAGTCAAACTGGTTGTGACGCCCGAAGAGGGAGATCCACGAGAAGTGCCCATCACGGGCGTCTCGCCGCTTTCGAGTACGCAGTTCCTGATCACGTTTGGGCTCCAGAAGGATAAGGGAACCTATACACTCGAAATTGATAACGTGGTCCTCGGCGAACATGGCTACCACGACGATGACCAGGACGGCATACCTGGTGAACCGGGAGATGACGTGTACGTGAGAACCTTCAAGATCGTCGACATCACGGGCCCACGGATCACGGCACTTTTGCCGGACAAACCCGTGGAAGGGTCGATCAGCGAGATTGATGTGTCGTTCAATGAACCGATCAAGGCGGGGACCTTCGACAAAGCGGACGTGACCATCGACGGGCCCAAAAACCCCGTTGCCGTTGTGGACGTAATTCCGAAGAGCGACACGGAGTTCACGATAAGGTTTGCCGAACAAACGAACACCGGCGAATACAAAATAACCATCGGTCCGGACATCGAGGACGAGAGCGACAACCAGATGGATCAAAAACCGGACCCGGAGGATGAGACCAAAGATCCGTACAAAGGCACGTTCGAAATCTTCCTGACAATGATCATCGAAGGTACCGTGAAATACGGCGGGTCGGCTGCACACGTTCGCGTCCAGGTCTGGGAAGAAAACGGCGGTGTGCAGGACGCCACGCCCGGCGCCGGTGACGATGTCCTGATCAATGAGATGCAGACCACCGAGTCCGGATCCTTCCTTTTCAAGACAGACCGCAACTCCAATCCCATCCTCAACGAGGACCCCGTAGACGGGGATGGACAGCGAGATCTCTACTTCATCGTTCTTGCCGAGAATCGATATGGAAAGGTGGTGAGAACCGCTAGCGTCACCGAGGCCGCTGGTGATCCTCTCGCGGGCTGGACCACGATGACTCCAAACACCGTGTGGGCACAGATTTTCTCGGACAAGAGAGCCACCGACGACAACGTAGCTGGGAGTCGGTACGCCAAGGACATCACCGTTACCACATTCCCTTTCGCACTCGCTCAGTACGTCTACACGACTGGTAAGTGGGCGCAGGATGAGACGGGCGATCTACCGCCGGGCGCGGTACCGATTGTCTATCCCTACGGCGCTGGCGCCTCATTCCATTCCACACTCGGCGCTGGTCCCAACGGCATCGACATGTTTGGCTACATCCAGATCCCGGGTCCGGCCCCCAAAAGCCTCGGGAGGGTGGCGCACGAGTACGGACATTTCCTCCATTATGGCCTTGTGGGTGGTGATCTACCCGGCGCAGGAGGGAATCACCAGATTTACTCTATGAAGGATGCCGCATTCGCCCTCACGGAAGGCTGGGCCGAGTTCGTGGACGCTGGAGCGAGCGGGAACGCTGCTACTCGGTACGCGCCCGCCGGCCACGATTATGAGACCAACAACTTCTGGATGGGAACGGGGTACAACACCGGCATCCGCCAGATCTTAGGCGGGGTAGCGTCCCACGGGGAGATCGTTGAAGGTGGGTTCACCAGCATCCTTTGGGACATCTACGATCCCAGCAATGACGATCAGGTCGATGACAAGATGAACATACTCTGGACCGCCTTTAAGGCCCACAACGGCGAAACGACGGTCGCGGTCTACAACGACCTGCCAACGACCGATGAGTACTCCACAATCCTCATTGATCACGGCGTCGACATCAAAGACGACAAGTTCGACCCAACCACCGGGAGCCAAAACGATACCAAGGGCAACGCCACCGATTTGGGCGAGCTGCGCAGTCCCGTCAAAGTGATACAGTTGATCATGGCTGAGGAGGGCCTCGGCAATGGCGATTGGTTCAAGTTCACACTGCCCAAGACGGCCGAGGATGATGAGAAGGAAGAATACGGAATAACCGTCGAGATCAGTTTCGAGGCTCGCTATGGTGACCTGGACCTCTCAGTCTGGGAAAACAACTACAACCTGCACAAGTGGTCAGTCGGTACCGGCACTGGCACGGCCCGCGTCACCTTCAGCGGACTGCGCAGCGACCGCGACTACGAGTTCGACGTCTTCGTCGGAGGCCGCGGCACCATCCTTACCTCGTCGGGCAACGTGCGCAACGGCGGCGGCGACTATCATCCCGATTATGACCTAACGATCAACGTAGACGTGCCGGATCCCGACGATGAGGAAGAAGACGAGGCCGAGGAAGAAGTGCGAGTAGTCCGCGCGATGGATCCCAACGATAAGGTCGGCCCGGCTGGTTTTGGCGACGCTAACTATATCGTACCCGGTCTCGAGATGCCGTTCACAATCTACTACGAAAACGACCCAGATGCCGGGGCGACCGTCGCGGCACAGATCGTGCGCATCGAGGATCCGCTGGATCCCGACCTGGACTGGTCTACTTTTGAACTGGGACCGATGAACCTGTTCGAGGACTTCGTGGTCTCCGTGCTGGCGGGACTGAGTTACTATGAGACTACAGTCGACCTGCGCCCTGTGGGCAACAACCTGCTGGTGCACATCACGGCCGGATTGGATGCTGGAACCGGCATGGCTACGTGGCTGTTTGAGTCGCTTGATCCTGAGACCTTGGAACCACCGGATGACGCATTTGCAGGATTCCTGCCCGTCAACGATAAGGACCTGCACAACGGCGAAGGCCACGTCTCGTACACCATTCGGGCCCGCTCGGACTTGATATCGGGTACTGAGATCGATAACCAGGCGTTCAACTTTTTCGACTTCAACGAAGCCGTGCCTACGCCCACCACCTTGCACACCATCGACGCTGGCCTGCCAACCAGCAGTGTGGGCGCGCTTCCTGTCCAGGTGCCGGATGGGCCGCTGACGGTATCATGGTCCGGGCAAGATGATGAAAACGGCTCCGACGTAGCAACATACACAATCTACGTGTCCCAGGACGGCGGACCGTGGGAAATCTGGCTCGAAGATACGCCAGACACCTCCGCGATGTTCGACGGACTCGGCGGTCACAGCTATGCCTTCCGCAGTGTAGCGACGGATAATGTCGGCCATGTAGAAGATGATCCCGGCGAGGTGGAGGCCTCTACAACGTTCGACTTCTCCCAGCTTCGCGTTGACTGGTTGGATGTCAAGCCATGGGGCTTTACTGCGTACTTTAAGCGCCCGCTTGATACGAGCGTATTGAACCTTTACGACATCGAAGCAGGAACATACGGTCCAGCCGACATGACGGTTGTTGGCGAAACAGTTGGACCGGTGGCCGGCTCATTGATTTACGACCCGGAAGACAAGACCGTCAGTTTCATCAAGACCGGTGGTCTTTTAGGGCCGGATACCTATACGGTGACACTGCGAAGTGGAGAGAATGGCTTCAAGGATAGTGAAGGCCATCTACTGGATGGCGACGAAGACGATGTTGAAGGGGGCGACTTCGTAACCACCATTGTTGTTGAGTCTGGTACGGCCCGTTTGTTGTCCCTCCCGGACTTCACGCGCGGTCCCGGTCAAGTGGTGAATGTACCCGCCGTGGGTTCAGGTATTCCCGTGACCATCAGTGATGGCAGCGACATTCTGGCCGTGGATTTTGTATTGACATACGATCCCGGACTGCTTAATGTCACGGGACTGTCCTTGGGATCCGAGATACCGGACGGCTGGGCCCTTGCCTTTAATCTAAATACCCCGGGTCAGGTTGTTGTTACGATTTATGGTCCTACGCCTTTAGATGCAGGTGAGATCAGTTTGGTAGAGATTGAGGCTAACGTTCCAGAGGATGCTCCGTATAGGTCAGCGGCAATCCTGGGGCTCAGCAATATACAAGTTAACGAAGGTGCCATAGCCTCGCGAGCCGACTGTGCCGTACAGGTTGCCGCATACTTCGGTGATGCAACGGGCAATCATACTTACAGCGGCCTGGATGCAGCTTATATTGCTCGTGTAGCTGTCGGACTTGATGGTGGCTTTTCCGCCTATAGATTGAAGGACCCGGTGATTGTTGCGGATGTGACTGGCAACGGTCGTCTCAGCGGTCTCGACGCGGCTTATTTTGCGCGAAAGGCGGTTGGACTCGAGCAACCGCAGATTCCGGATTTGCCAGACCCCATTCCTGGGATCATTGCTGTTGGCCGAGATCCTCTGCTTAGTATTCCCGAGAACCTCACAGCCCAGCGAGGGTCTATGGTTACAGTACCAATTCTTGTAGATGATGCTACTGATCTGTTCCTTGCGGATATCGATTTACGGTACGATACAAATGTTTTTGATTTGAGCGATAGCGGAGTGAGTCTGGGTGCTCTTACAACTGGTTGGAATCTGATCTCCAATGTTGATGATGCGGATGGCCGTGTCAGGTTATCCGCATACAGCATCAGTGCTCTTAGTAGTGGCTTCGGTAGTATTGTTGAGCTGGAATTTAATGTTCGGTCCGATGCGGTTCTTGGCGTTACTGTTATCGATCTTCTGGAGAGCTGTTCACTTAACGAAGGGGGTTTGGTTCTAACGCTTCAGGATGGAGAGGTTGGAATACAGGATGCTATAACAATCCCATCATTACTTGCTTGGAAACTTAATGATAACACCGATGTTAGTTTGGCGGGAAAGCTTGCATATCCGGTCGACCGCGAAATTGCTGTGCTCTCGAATGATTCTGATGGAGATATAGAAAGCAGGGTTAGTACAACTAAGAAGGATGATACTCCACAGCTTTATGTCAATTATAATGAGATAGGCATTGAAGAAACAACAGCTATCAGGGTCAGGGGATCCCATTGGGCTAAATTGGTTTTGAAAACACAATATGTTTCTGCCCTGAAAGCAAAAGACCGAAAACTGATCCGGCTGATTTTAGATGAGTATGGGGAAAAGGCTCAGCTGAGTATAACTCTAAATATCTCAAGGCTATATCTCGTTTTGAGAAGCAGCTAACCAGAGTAGTGAATAGTGTTAGTGTCAGAATTCCCCGAAAATTCGTGTCACCAAAATGTCTCCACAGATGTCAAAACCTTTCCTGACGAAAGTAGTTGCAATATGTCCCCTGAATCATTACCTATTGCGGACTATGAAACAGAAGTTAAAGAACAAAGATTTAACTGCTGACTAATAATTGCACTGCACGGGAAGTGTCCTCTGAAGCTGGCTTTGACAACGAGCCAAGCTAACTACCCCATCAGTAATTTGTTCACATCTGACGCTATAGCCGATGCTTTTCTATCTAATATGGATTTCCTGTTTGCACAAGTTTTGTGCTCACTTCAGGATCTGTAGATGTGCCAAACCTCTACGTGGCTGGTGGAAGCGCACGCTCTCCAATAGGCCCACCAATTGCGGGATATCTGTAACCTCCAAGAGGCCAAAGCAAAATAGAGACGGCGCTTCATCGTAGTTAACGGGCTTTTCCGCCAACAGGACGAGGGAGCTAATATTTCCGTATACCGTCAGGTTGTCAAAGAGGTCAGGCTCTAAAGCCGCGGCAAGCAGAGCGGCAGTAGTACTCATCACTCCGTGGGCAACCATATCGACTTTGGCAACTCGGGTTTGCTCCCGCACAAACCTTGCACAATTCAAAACCTGCTCTACTTGGATACCAAGTAAGCGGTAACCGGCACTCTCCACAAACATCTGGTATTTGGACCTGTAGCGGTTCTCTCCTGTGCCAAAGATGTCCGCCTTGAAGACGTGATTACGCAGCAAGACTTCGCGGTTGCAGCGCACTTGGCGGGCACCCTGGTCGGCCACAATCAATTGCGTAGAGTCGCTATGTTGGCTGCGAGAGAAGAACACAGGAACAGTAAGATCCCCCATTTCCAAGGCATAAGCCCGCACCACTCCAAATTGCTTCACTTGGCGTCGACTGACCGAAAAACCAGGCAAACGCAGAATCGCTGAGATCCGTTTCCGCAGTTTGTTTTTATCGTGTCGGTCCTTCAATAAGCTTTTATCACGGGCCAAGCGCCTGGACCGCACCGTGGCCAGATGCTGGACCGTCTCCTGTTTGACGGGCATCTCCACATGCAAGACCTGTTCAGATAGGACCTCCTGGTTCCGATGCATATCCTCCAGCGGCGTGGATAGACCAAAATATTTGTTCAAAAAGCGATACAGTTGCGAGCGATTGTCGGACTCATAGTTATGAGTTCCCGGCACGACGTTATTGTAGGTTTCTAAGAAATCTGATACACCGTAGGCCCGATAGGTCGGCAGAACAGCGTCGTATATTACTGGGCGGGTGCGTGCAGTCTGGAAGCAACAATCATCTTTTTCATTTAATATGAGCAGTGCCGGCCGAGGTGCCAACATGGCGGTCATATGCTGATAATCCAGGATTGTGGCAAGGTCTACGGGGACTTGTTCCAGGTCGCCAATATCTTCGTAGTGATCAAGACGTGCCCGCAGTGATGTATATCCAGCGACCGGGACCGATGCGGTGATCCGTGGATCTAATGCCGAGAGCACAATCGTCTGCCAGCCGCCTCCGGAAAGACCCGTCATGGCTACTCGTGTTGGATCGGCATTTTCATGATCGAGTAAGATATCCAAACCATTTTTCATCGCCAAATAGAATAATCCCACACCGGACAGCCCAGTGACATTGAGCTGTGTCATGTTGTCATGCCGGCTGTCGGCTTGGAGCTGGCCCATTCCAATGAACTCAAAATTCAATGCCAACATGCCCCGCTTGGCCAGATTGATGCAACGGGCCTGTTTATATTCGGCAGCCTTCCCGCCACTGTGATGGCCATTCGCGTTGAGTACGACCGGCAACTTTCCTTGGAGTTTAGCCGGCTCATACAACAAGGCTGGGATCCAGTATCCAGGATAGATTTCATATCTTAGTTTGCGGATCACATACGCGGCATCTGGCCTTAAGACCTCTTGCCAAACTACCTTTGGCCTTTGTGCCAGGGTGCGTGCTGGAAATCCGCGGAGGTAGACGGTCTCGAGCACGGCCTCGCGCAGTTCTGGAATCTTACGTTGCCATTTGGGTATGTCCTTAGGTGCAGTGAATTTCGGCAGCACCCTCCTTAGAAAGGTTTTGAGCTGCTCTTCGGTCCTACCATCCAGCATCCGATATTGCCCGGCCTTTCTCCAGTCTTTTTCCAGTTTCTCCAGCGAGTCTGCTACTGTCCAGTCCTGCCTATGTTGGTCGCCTTTCGTATCAACCTGTGCCCACGCAAAGTAAGGCAGCAAGCCAAGACTCAGGATAACCAACAACATCTTCGTTCTGACATGTACCATTACTTCAGTACCTTGCACTTAACCGCTTTTTTGCGACTGTGATCACCTTCATTCTGGGCCTCGTAATCTGGAAGCCTACTTGTTTTGCCCAGAAGCTTGAACAGATGCCAAACTACAAACATAGTAAAGACACCGGTGATTATTCTAAGCAAGCTCGACAGAACTGTATTATTCGTATCGGTTGACACGCTAATCTACTCAACTTGCAACATTCGAGACCTACGGATTACCCAGACGTTCAGTACACCCGTTAGGCATTTCGCTTATATGTTATGGCCCAGCTTCGAAATAAAAACAGACCGAACCTTTGTATTTACCGGAAGCCTCGTTCTTCTGACTCTCAGGGCCAAGGTCCTGAGCTTTATTGAACTTTGTCCCAATAGCGGATATCCCGTGCAACAATGATATCCCTGTCTCTGGCACATTGCTCCTCGTACTCCTGGGATCGAGGCCGTCCTTCGGCTGGTAGACACCAAGAAAAATATCTTCTGTTCCGTTGAGCAGTGTAATTTTTCCTTCTTTGGTCTCAAATGTCACCCAGTGCCAGTCCCGGTAGTAGCCCCGAAATTCCGGATAATCCCACGTCATACCCGGCGTATGGTTTTTGTAATCATTGCTCCAGAGATCCAGCCGTCCCCCTTTTGTTCTGTTTTTCCATACTCGATACGGCCCTCTGCCCACCCATTTCATCTTTACCATTTTGTTTTCAGGATAATCAAATGTGATGCCCATCAGGTCAAACTGCCCATCAAGCTCATACTGATAATCTAACCTCACCCAACCGCTCGGATAAATCTTCCACTTTGCATAATCCAGGCTCCCCTCATATTTGGCCACGATGAATATGTCATCCTTCTTGCGCCAATGCTTCAACTCAGTAAGCCTGTTGTCACCAACTATCGGCCGCGGCCCCTTTCCCATCGAAATGGCTCTGCCGTCTTTCTCAACCTTAGCCAGCTCACCGGTCTTTTTGCTGAACGAAAGCTTCAGACCATCCACCTTGACCAGAAGCTCCTCTTGACCTTCCGTCACGCTGACCTCAGCGTTCTTTTTGCTTTCCCTTCTTACGTAATGATGGCAGTATCCACACTCCTCTTGAATCCCCCACGACCATGTCCAGACTTCCTTGTCCGCTGGATCGAATGCAGTTGCATAAAGC
>SDBT01019634.1_pt1 | contig 10586 bp, 6 predicted proteins | sample 2277101 | NCBI WGS metagenome assembly SDBT01 (sample SAMN10404973, study PRJNA504765) | marine sediment metagenome | isolation source: marine sediment core GS10_PC15, 103 cmbsf | place: Arctic Ocean: Southern Knipovich Ridge | collected 2010
GCATGACCGGGCCGACACGGCCCGGCTTTGAGCGGTCAGACGCCTTTGGCCCATTTCGCGGAGTCATCCCGGCGTGCCGGGCGCCCGGGGACCACCCACGGGCAACATGCGAGCAGCGCACCCCACTGATCTCGGCCGTTGCAAGACCGAAATCGGCAGGTTCCGCACGGGTTCATGGCTCCCAGGGCAGTTCGGGCGGGTCGAGTGCCTCCTGCGAGGCTCCTCCAGTTCGACGACGCAGTCGGGAGAACAAGCGGGCGCCGGAGGAACCGGCTCAACGAAGGTCGTCGCCGGCTCCTGGCCGGCCGTCTTCTGTCGGGCTGTCTTCTTTCGGGCTGTCTTTTGGCCCGGGCGAATCGTGTGGGGTGGCAGACGCGACACGTCGCTTCAGAGCGTTGGTGTCAAGGCCGAGCGTCCGCGCGGTCCGGGTGGCACTGTCCAGCGAAGCTGGGCAGTGGGCCTTGCCTTGCGTGTTCCACTGCCCCATCTGCGGTGGGACAGGGCCACCCATCACGTGCTACCCAGCGTTCGGGATTCTCGGGACCGTCGGCCCCGGTTCCACGGCCCTGCGGCTCGGATGGGAGATGGCATTGCGGTCGACGTTGTGGATGCGTTGTGGGGAGCCCGGCGACTCGCCTAGCACGAGTTGTTCGAAGCGCTGCATGGCCTCGGGCCAGCAGTAGTGCAACGCCGCGCAGCGATAGCCGGCATCCCCCGTGTCGCGGCAGAGACTGTCCCGGCTCAGCAGGTTCACGACCTCTTTGGCAAAATGCTCGGCTTCGTCGGCGACGCGGATACTGTGACCGGGTTGTGCCTCGAGCCCGGCGGCCACGGCCGATGTAGCCACGACGGGCCGTCGCGCGGCCATCGCCTCGAGCACCTTGTTCTGCATCCCTCTGGCGATGCGGAGTGGGGCCACGATGACCCGACACCGTGCCAGGTGGCGGCCCGTGTCCTTGACCGACCCCGTTACGGAGACGCCGGGAACGCTGGCTAGCGACCGAACGCGGCGCGGCGGGTTGCGGCCGACAATGAGCATTCTCGCCGGGGGAACTTCCGCGCGCACGGCGGCCCAGACGTTGCGCACAAACCAGCAGGCGGCTTCGGCGTTGGGGCGGTAGTCCATCGAGCCGATGAATCCGACTACGGGTTTGCCGTTGGCGGCGGACACGGCCCGGCGATCCGAGAGGGCGACGCCGTTGGGGATGACGTGGAGCCGGTCGTGCGTTTCGTCGCGATCCAGCAGTTGCCGTTCGCGGCTCGTGATCAGTGTTGTCGCATCGAAGCGTTCGATGCAGGCTTCCTCGAACGCGCGCAGGCGTTGGCTTTCCCGACGATAAATCGCCGACAGTGGAAAGCGCGCAGTCTCGGCATAGTCGAGCCACTTGGCGCTGTCGACATCACACATATCCAGGACGTGCCGTCGGGCAGGCACCGCCAAGGCGTATGGGGCCATGATCGTCGAAAACGAAACGACGGCATCGAAGGAGATACGCTTCGACCAGCGCGAGATCGCCTCGGAGAAGGCCTTGTCGCGATAGGCCGACTCGGTCAGCGTTCGACCGGCGAGCACGCCGCGCAGCGCTCGTAGTGCCGCGGTCCGTCGATTCCACGGAATGGCGATGATGCCCTTGCACCATCGCTGGAAGCTCCTGACGTGTGCCATGTCGTCCGGCGAGTCGACGAAGCAGGCGCAGTAGACGTTGTGCGACAACGCCAGGTGGTCGATTTCGTGGAAAGTCCTGATCTTGTCGCCCTTGTTCGGTGGGAACGGCAGGCGGTTCGCCAGGAATAGGATGTTTCTTCGTTCCGTCAAGGGTGCTGCTCCCCATCTACCAATGAGTGCCGACGTGTCTCGTCGGTATCGGACGCTCTTGGCGCCGGAGGCGACTATTGCTCGCGGATCGCCCTGACCGTGCGAGGGTGCCCCGTCCTTTGCGCGGCAAAGAGTGGGGGTTCGCACTCCCACGTGATCGGCGATTTCCGCGTCCTACTTTCAGAAAGAATGGGGCCGCCGGACATCGTTGCTGCGCCAAACGGCAAGCCAGTGGGACGGGCATCGGGCGACACGGGCGGCGCAATTCCTGCGTGAGATCTAGCCCGGGATTGACTTCGCGAGCCAGCCGCCGAGCGGGCGCGTGATCGTCAGCGGGAGCGTCCGCCAGACTCGACGGGCGACCGACCATCGCGGCGACGCGGGCGACAGGTCGGGGGCCGTCTGACCGGGCGCGACCCAGGTCTGGTATTCCAGCGGCGTCGGCTCGAAACCACAGAATCGCTTGAAGTTGAACGGCCCGACGTTGTCCACGCGGGTCCGCCCAAAGTCGTAAACGCGGTATCCGTTCTCGACGCCCCACTGCATCGATCGCATGTACAGGAAATTGTTGAGCCCGGACGGCGCTGCGCGTTCGTCGACGCCGACGAAGTACGGCATGACCGTGTCGCGATAGAGAAACGAGACGAGTCCTCCGACGGGCCGGCCCGCACTGCGGATGAGTTGGACCACATGGCCGCCTGGCGTGGCGGCGAGCAGTTCGTCGAACAGACGCCGGGGGTAGTTGATGGAAGCCAACCGCCGCATGGATCGGGCGTACAGATCCCATACGATCGGCACGTGCGCATCGTCGAATTCCACGGTGAGCGCGTTTCGCTCGGCGGCCTGACGGGCTGCAGCCCGGGCCTTACGCGGGAACGTGGCAGGCACTTGCTCGGCTGATGTCGGAAGGTCTTTCCGGAAGGTCGCGTGCGTGTGTCGAATCGGCAAGCCGTCGACACCGGCCTTGGGGGATCGCAGCTCGATCGACCGCGCGCCGACGCGCTGGGCGAGGCCGCACGCCTCGGCGAACAGGGCTTTGCTGGCCGCGTCGTCGTCCGCCAGGATGCCCCCGTAGGTGCCATAGGGCGCGCTGACGAGCATCCTGCCCGCCAGGAGGCTGTGGACCTCGAACAGAGGCAGTAGTCCGACGATGGCGTCCCCTCGAAGGGCCAGGAAGAAACGCGAGCGATGTCCGAACGATCGTTCGATGGCCTGTTTCCAGGCCAGATCGTGGAACAGTGTGGCGTCGATGCGGAGGCTGAGGTAGTGCCGCCAGGCCGTGGTGAGGTGCGGTTCGAATGGGACCACGCGGACCTGAGGTTTCCTTAGCGCAGGTGTCTGGGCGGTGGTCTCAGCGGCGGGGCGCTTGTGCATCGGCGCATGGGTTGGGTTCGGCCCGACATCGACACGGCGAGTGGCGTCTTGCCGGGCGGGGCCCGACCTACCCGGTCCGCCGGTGGTTTCACCGGTCAAGCGCGCGGGCCATCCCTCGGTTTCGGCCTCGCTGGGATCACTCGTCGCTGCTGTCTTCATACTCGTAGCGAGCCCCCTTGGCACTGCAATCCGCAGCGATACAGCCAAGTACGTCGAGATTGTTGGCCTGCAGCCAGTGGTACGACTGGCGGACCAGGTGTGACGCCGTCTTGTTCATGCGGACGACCAGAATGATGCCCGAACAGAGGGCACCGATCACACCGACGTCTGACAACCATTGCACAGGGGGTGTATCGACCAGCGTGAAGTGATAGCTCTCGCGGATTTCATCGAAGACGCGGGCGGCCTCGGTGGAGTTGAGCAGCTCGGTGGGGTTTATATCCCGACAGGTCCCGGCGGGCAGCAGCGAGAGGTTCCCCAGCGGCGTTGGCGTGATGACGTCGCTGAGTTTGGCCCTGCAGGCGAGGACGTCCGACAGCCCGGGCGAGTTCGGCATCTTGAACAGCTTTGCGAGCGAGCCCTGGCGAAAATCGCAATCCACGGCCAGTACGTTCATGTGCCTCACTTCGGCCATGGCGACGGCGAGATTGGCCGTCGTCACGCTCTTGCCTTCGCGGGGGACACTGCTCGTGATGGCGATGCAACTGCGCTTGCCGGTCGTGTTGCGGCGGAGCAGCCAGGTCCGGGCGGCTCGATATTGCTCGGTGATGAGCGAGGTTCGGTCGTACGCGGAGACGAGCGTCGGGTGAACGTCCCACGGCGGGGGGGGGGTGAGCTCTTGCGAGCGGTTCAGCCGCGGCGGCGTCACGAGGATAGGACTCTCGAACCTCAGGCCGCGGAGGTGAAGGCCCGGCTCCGGCGTTTCGACTGGACTGCCGAGATTCGCGTGATCGAAACGAGTGGACGCGGGCGACGTCGCGCGATCCGCGGCCGTCTCCGTGTGGGTCGTCTGATCGCGATCCTGTTCGGCTTTTCTGAGGGCGTCTGCTATTCGACCCATGATCAATCCGTTCGCAATTGAGTTTCGGCCATGGCGCCGTCGCCGGCGATCATCTCATAGCCTGTTGTCGGTGATGTCACCGCCTCGCGTGTGTCGTAGGGCTGTTCGAGGCTGAGGTATGCCGCCGAGCCCGCGAACGCCAACGCGGTCACCATCGCGATCGCCAGCGTCGGCAGAACCACGAGTCTCTGGAGTACGCGCCGGCGGTGCGCCGCCCGAGTCAGTATCTCGTCGATGCTCTCGATCACCGGCAGGCCCAACGAGGTCGAGAGCTGCTTGACCGTCCGATAGGAGCGGTCGATCAATTCGGCCATGAGAACGGTGATCAACGCTGCCGCCAGGCCGAGGCCGAGGCAGATCATCATGACGAGCGAGGCATCGGGGGAGCTGGCCTGAACGACCGGCGCCACGTCGCGCACCGTCGCAAAGTGGATGCTACGATCCCTGTCCTCCAGGTAGAGGACGTGTTTGATCGGGGCGACACTCTTTTGCCAGTTGTTCGACTCGATGGCGAGGGTTTCTGCTTTGTTCTGCAGCTTCATGTAGTCCTGGCGGTGGTCGATCATCAGTGCGCGGCACTGCCGGATTTCTTGTGTGCGGGCATCGATGGTGCGGAGCCTGCTGCTGATCGCCTCGAAGCTCGCCTGCGCACTGCCAAACCGCGTCTCGACCTCGCGGATCAGTGCCAGTTGCTGTCTGCCGTTGGTCACCTGTCCGATCGGGACATGCAATGCGCGGGGTGTCTGCGTCAGCTCTGCCTGGCGCGCCGCCAGCAATGAGCGGGTACGCTTGATGTCAGGATGCGCCTCGGTCATCGATCGGGTCATCCGCCCGTCGGAGATCTTCTCTTGCAACTGCTCGATTTCGGCGACCAATTCGGCGTACCGAGGGTTCGCCTCATCGCGGAAGGCCGACTTCTCGGCTAACCCCGATTTTCCGGCGGGTCCGCCGGTGAGGCTTGCCCGTTGCGTTCGTAGCTGTTCGATCTCGATTGCCCTGGCATCCCGGCGGCGTTCGACGTCCACACGCTCGATGACCAGGGCCGTTTGCTCTGCTTCGGTCGGGTCGGGACGATCCGGGTCGATGCCCGGGTACTTCAGCTCGTATTCGATGAGCTGCTTCGATAGCCCCGCGTATTCGCGTTCGCAGCGCCGGGACTCCATCGCGAGAAAGTCCTCGACCTCTTCCAGCACACTGACCGTCTGTTCTTTCGCTCGCGGGATGTAGGCATCGCGGATCAGCCGCAGATACATGGCCGCGGCGATCGGTTCGTCCATCGTCAAGTCGATCTGCACGACATCGCGGTGTTTCGATGCCTCCGTCGTCGTCACGACGATCCCTTCGGAGATCGTCTTGGCGAGTTTCTCTCGCGCGGCCTCGCCGGCGGGCGTGAGGCTGCCGTCCTCGAAAACGCTCAGGTCCAGCGGCAGGTCATGCTCTGCCAGGACGGATCGGAGGAAGTCCAGGTCGTTGATCTCGGTGCCGACCTGCTTGCGGATGTCCTCGTACGGTTTGAGCCAGGTGGGCCCGATGACGTGGGCGAAGACCGGGTCGTGCTCGCGTTTGATGATCGTGCCGGCGGTGTACGCCCTCGGATAGAGCAGCGAGGCGAGGCACGCGATCAGCGAAACGCTGAGGAAAGGGAATACGAGAAGCCAGCGGCGAGCGCAGATGACCCGCCACAGTTCGTTCAGCGTGTGCCGGATATCGGTGACGGAAAATTCGTCTATCTGATGGTGTTGCATATTTCATCCTTCGCGACCACCGACCCGCTCGGACTCTGTGGCGCCGGTGCCACTGAGACGCTGCCGTCTCGTCAACCCGAGAAATCAAGCGTGTCGGTGTACTAGAGCCTGCGCCATCGTTTCTCAGTCCTCGTAGAACTCGTCGTAGGAATTGTCGTAGCCCCGCTTCGCCAAACCGGGTTGGCTGACCAGGTTCGTAATCGGCCCCAGCGGGAACAGAACCTCCTGCAATCTCAGGCCGATCCACGCCAGCGGCGTCGGCGGGACATAGATGATGTCCCCCTCTTCCAGCAGGACGTTCATGGCCAAATCACCTTCGTGCATCATCTGGTCCGCGTCGATCTTCAGAATGTGCCGCTTCTCGCCTTCGTGGCTCGGATGGATGACCTTGATCTCGCTCTTCCATGCCAGGAAGGTCGGCCGCGCTCTGGCGAGCAGACTCAGGACCGTGTCTCTGCCCGAGTACTTGAACGGGCCCGGACTGCGGACCTGGCCGAACACATAAACGCGCTTGCTCAGCTTTTTGGTGAGGCGCACGTTGACCGCGGGATTCGTGTAATACCTGCTCAGGAGAGATTCCAGTTTTCTCGAGATGCCGACGGGCGTGAGGCCAGCGACCTTGACCTGTCCGACCAGACGCAAGGTGATCTTCCCGTCGTGGCCGATCTCCTGGACTTCGCCGTCGATCTCGGGGGCGTCGGCCGCGCTGATCTCGATGACGTCCGGGGGCTGCACGATGTACTCGGTGCCGGTGACGGAGGCTTCATAGTCGTGGATGAAGGCGTTGATCTCCTCGTCGCCGCGGGCGCATCCGACGGCCCCGACGCCGACGGCGGTGCCGAGTAGCCAGAGCGCGGCCCATCCGCCGGCGTGGAGCGTCGGGCTCCGTCGTGGATGGGCGGCTGCTGTCTGTCGGGTTAGGGGACGCTTCATGCTGAGTCCTCGGGCCGAGCAATACTTCGGGTCAGGCCGCGGTGCTTATCGGGTGGCGCCGAGGGCGACTGAACATTCGGTTATCAGCACGCATTCGATAACATGACCCGACGCGGCCCTCGGAGGGCTGGATTACGGCCCCCTGGCTTCCCGGCCTCACGACCCGCACAACCGGCAAAACTCGCCGATAGGCTGTCATGGTCCGAAAATCGCGATATTCTCGGAACCGGCCGCGTGCCTACGGCTCTGGCTGCAGGCCCGTCTTCGCGTCAAGAGCAGTTCGGCACACTTCCGATAACTCATTGACGGATATGGCCTGGAGCGGCCCTTGCGAGTCGCCCGAACCCCATCGGTCGTGCCTTTTGCGCCAGTGTCGCATCCACGTGGCGGGGCATCGCCGGGAGCATGGTATGTATTGTGAGTTCTTCGGGCTGACGACGGCCCCGTTCAACAACACGCCCGACCCACGCTTTTTCTTCAATACGCCGAATCATGAAGAGGCGCTGGCGTCCCTGATGTACGCGGTCCAGCAGCGTAAGGGCTTCGTCCTCGTCACCGGCGAGGTCGGGTCGGGCAAGACGCTCCTGAGCCGCCTGCTGCTGAACCGTCTCGGGGCAGGCGTCCGTACGGCCGTTATTACGAACACGCGTTTGAGCGGGTCCGAGCTTCTGCTGTCGATCTGCCGGGAATTCGAACTGGACGTGAAGGACTGTTCGACGGCGGCCGAGTTGTCGCGCGTTCTCGAGGTGTTTCTGCTCGAGCAGTATTCTCGTGACCGCCTAGCGGTGGTGATCCTCGATGAGGCGCAGAATCTGCCGCTCGAATCCCTCGAAGAGCTTCGCATGTTGGGCAACCTCGAAGCAGACGATGCGAAGCTTCTCCAAGTACTCATCCTCGGCCAGCCCGAGCTTCGGGAGGCCATGCGGCATCCCTCGATGCAGCAGACTTTCCAGCGAATCTTCCGGACGTTTCATCTGACGGGCCTGGATTGCGATCAGACGGCGGGTTTCATCGCGCACCGCCTGGGGGTCGCGGGGCTGCTCCTTGGCCGGTCCGTGTTCGATCCCGATGCGGTCGATGCGGTCTTTCGACATTCCGAGGGCATCCCGCGGCTGATCAACCAGATTTGCGACAACGCCATGCTGGCGGCATACGGCGCCTCGCGCAAGCGTATCTCGCCGGATCTGATCAACGAAGTCGTGGAGCAGATGATGTCGTTGCAGCCGGCCGTCCGGCCGACGACGAGCCGACTGGTCGCCCAGATGACGGCCACCGAGGCGCCATCCGCGGAAGCCGGCGCCGTATCGCCCGAGGTCGAACCCAAGGTCGAACCCAAGGTCGATCGTGCCGTCGATCGTGCCGTCGGGCGTGCCGTCGATCATGCCGTCGATCATGCCGTCGATCATGCTGTCGGGCGTGCCGTCGATCATGCCGTCGGGCGTGCCGTCGATCATGGCGCCGCCGTGGAAGCGATGTCGCATCGGATGGCCTCGCTAGAAGTGCAGCTCGGCGAGATGCGCCAGGCCGCCGGCGCCATGCCCGCGGTCGGCCGAGACGTAGCGGGCATTTCCGACAAGCTGGCGTCGTTCGAGGAGGACATCACCGAGATCAAGCGTCAACACCGCTCTTTGGACATCAAGCAGCAGGACGTCGACATCGACATCGACGCCGTGCGTCGCATGCAGACGAATGCGAGGGAGATGCTCCGTGGCGCGACGGACACGGCCCATGAGGCCGAGCGTCACATGCAGCAGATTCTCAGAACCGCGGAGAACCGGGCGGATTCCGACGAGGACTCCGCTGCAGATTCCACCGAGAACTCCGTCGAGGATCCAGCGACGGCGAATGTCGGCGAGGCCCGACAACAGAGCGAGGCGATCCAGGAGCAGGCTCGCATCGCGCTCGATGCGGCCAAGAGCTTCAATGACGATCAGTGTGCGAGGGTCGAAGAGATTCTCGCCAAGGTCCACGCGGAATTGGAGGCAGCGCGGAGGCTCCGAGAGGAGGCCGCCGATCTCGCCAAGAATGTTGCCGTCTCGCAGCGTGCGTCAGAGAGTCGATTTCGCGACGCGATGGTCGAGGCCGAGCGGGTTTCCAAGCGGCTGGAAGACCAGGCCGCGGCATTTCTGAAGGACGCATGGGTCCAGACGGGCACACTCAAAGAGCCGTTGAACACGCTTCTGGCGGAGATTCGTGCGGAGGAAGATGCATCCCATGCCCGGACGGCGGAGTTGGTCGCGCAGCAGCGGACTGACATGGAGGCGTCTCGGCAGATGTTCGATTCGTTCGCGTCTAATCTTCAGCAGCGTTCGGGCGACGTCGATCATCAGTGCCGCGAGGTGCTCGAGAATCTCAAGGAGCAGGCCAAGGGTTTCGTCGAGCAGATTCAAGGCGTTCACGTCCGGACGCAGGCCCGTGCCGAGCAGGTGAACGCCTCGGCCGAGTCGTTTCTCGATGGCATTCAGGAGCGCATGCAGTCGTCGCACGAGAAGATTGCGGAGGTCGTCTCGACGGCGGAGACCGAGGTGCAGGCCGTGTGCGTTTCGCTCCGGGCCACGAAGGAGCGGGTCCTCGCCGAGTCGGAAGACAGCCGTCGGCAGGCCCGTGTGTTGCTGGAGGAGACGCAGAAGCTCTTCACGACGACGCGCGACGATTGTTCATCGTTGCTCGCCGACATGAACGCCAAGGTCGCCGAGCAGAGGGAGAAGGCCCAAGACGTCTGGAAGACGAGTGTGGAAGAAGGCGGCGCGGCGCTGAGTGAGTTGATTGCCCAGCTCGGCTCCGCGCGCGAAGGCACCGACCGGTCGAAGACCGAACTCGATGCGCTGATCGACGGGGCGGCGGCGGCGTTGGAGGAGACGCGAGCGTCTCTGGAGACCGATCTCGGCGAGCATCGGTCGACGATCGCCGGGCTGTCCAAGGATGCCACCGCCATTCGGACGGACTTCGAGCGGCGGTTCTCGGAGGCCCGTGGTGCGCTGGACGCCTTGATCACGAAACACCGTAGCGAGTGTGCCTCGGAAGTGTCCCGCGTCATCGCAACGTCTGCCGATCGCATCGGCGAGGCGGAGTCGCAGGCCGCCGAGCGCGTGGAGGCGATGCGCGACGAGCTGGTGGTTGCGGGCGAATCCGCGACGCGCATCTGTGACGAGTTGAGTCATGCCGTGGAGCAGGCGCAATCGGACATAGGCGAGTGCCGCAGCCAATTCGACGAGACGGCCGGGAAGACCCGAGCCCAGTTGGAGGCGCAGGCGGAACTCAACCGGTCCGCGATCGAGGTGGCCCAATCCCAGGTCGAGGCGTTGTCGCGGCAGTCGGAAGAGAACACCCTCACCATGCAGTCCCAGATCGAATCGCTGAGTGAGACGGCCCAATCGCGCGTCGTGCAGGTTGGCCAGGACCTGGAGACCTTGCTGGAGGAGATGATCGCGAAGTCCGAGGCTGCGCGCGAAGAATCGGAGATCATGGCGGCCGATCTGGCCGATCGGATGGCCGAGACGGGTTCGGATGCCGAGAAGGTCATCGCCGAGGCGGATCGCGCGGCCAGCACGATTCGCCGCCAGGGCAAGAGTTCGTTGGCCGAGGTGCGTTCGTGTCTGTCCCAGATGGTTCGTGACACTAACATTTTAGCTTGACCCTGTTGAAAGAGCGTTTTGGC
>SDBT01019635.1_pt1 | contig 10586 bp, 10 predicted proteins | sample 2277101 | NCBI WGS metagenome assembly SDBT01 (sample SAMN10404973, study PRJNA504765) | marine sediment metagenome | isolation source: marine sediment core GS10_PC15, 103 cmbsf | place: Arctic Ocean: Southern Knipovich Ridge | collected 2010
CTGACACGTCAACGCCCTGGGGCGAGGGGTCCGGGCCGGTGACGAGGTTGCCCAGGAGCAGACGGTTGAAGGCGACGGCCATGCAGCCGCATACCGGGGGAGAGCCTCCGAGGTTCTCCATCGCGGCGGTGACACCATCCCACTTCTTCAAGACGTCGACGCCGTTGGTGAAGATGACGACGCGCTCGCCGCCGTAGTACATGGCACGGACGACGACCTGGGACGATTCGTTCGCTGTCAGCGGGGTGACGCCCGTCTTGTCCATCCATTGCTCGGTTGTGGCGTTAAAAGCGTGAAACCCCTCGTCGGTCACACAGACGATTCTCCCGGACTCGCCGTCGTGGTCGTACTGGAACAGGGCCAGCGGATACTGCGGAAGGAATAATCCTGGAGTGTCGCTGCCCCAGGCTGTCACGCCGGGGCGCACACGCAACCAGCGATCCCTACGAATCCAGTTGAGGGCATCGCGCGCTTCGGACTGTGACAGGTCGAAGTAGTCCCGATCGCGCCGCACTCCGTCGTATGTCGGCGCGATGACGGCAGCTGGTGAGGTGTTTGAAACCATCACAGCTCACACAATCATACGACCTTCTCGACAGAGAAGCTCGCCTCGGTCAGGGTCCCGTCATACGGTGTGCCCCCCACCGTGAGACAGAAGACCTCGAAGTAATCATTGGCCGATACGCCGTCATAAACGACACCCCCAGAGACCCCGAGGCCTGGCGCCCCAACTTGAATGTTCCGAATGATGGCTGCCTGGTGAGTGTTGGAGACAGGCACGCCGTTGACCTTCAGGTAAGCCATGAGCTGGATGACAACTACGGAGCCGGGGGACTCGATGTAGACCTGGAAGGAGAACCTGTACCTCCCGTCGGACGGTACGATCAATCTCGAGCGAGCCGCCGTGCTCCAGAACGAGCTGTCGTCGAATCGTTCGGTCGCGAAATCGACGTTAGCGCCGGTTGACCGAAAGTCCTGGTTACCGTAGGGGGTCAAAACCGCTGCCCCAGTCGGCGCCACAGGCGCACCGTGGGGAATCGCTCCCAAGAGCGACCAGACGGGGGTCGCCTCGGTGCCGGTGTTCTCGTAGAGATTCAGCTCGTTGTTTATCTGTTGGAGCAGGAACTCCTTGCTGTTGGTCGAGTCGCGGAGTCGGATGCCGTTCGAGCCCGGTGTGTCGTCTCCCAGGCACCTTATCGGTTCGGTAAAGACGAGGGGGAGAATCGCTCCCAAGAGCGACCAGACGGGAGTCGCCTCGGTGCCGGTGTTCTCGTAGAGATTCAGCTCGTTGTTTATCTGTTGGAGCAGGTGCTCCTTGCTGTTGGTCGCGTCGCGGAGACGGAGGCCATAGTTCCCTATGTTGCTCGACCCCAAGCACCTTATCGGTGGGCGGAAACGACAGGCGGCATCCAACCCCAGGCCCCTCGTGATGGCTGAGGCGAACGGGATGCCGGTGATGAGCTTCACCACGGCCTCGAGGTCGTTGCTGTTCGGGCCCTGAGCGACCGTGAGCGCGGCGTGCCATCGGGCAGCTAGTAACTCGTCTGTGGCTCCCATTTAGTCCTCCTCGAAAACTGGCGTGATAGTTCCTGGGGCACTCGTGACGATACGACCTGGTGGCGTCTTCGCGGTGCGGTAAAGGACACGGTTGTTCGTGGTGTCCTCAAATGCCCGGCTCTTCCATTCGGCGTGTTTTGACGCTGGGACGGTGTGGTACTCGCCTGATGTCACGAGCGCAATCCACATAACGTTTTCCCAAAGCTCGTCGAGGAGGTCGTCAGTCGCATCCCAGGAGAGATCGGCGGGGAGCTTGTGCCCGGCTCGGAAGATTCTGACCTCCTCGCTCGGGATGAGGCCGAGGACCATCTCGTTTCCCCACTGGACCGCTCCGACAACGGTGCCCTCGAGGGTCCGGTCCGGGAAGCGCCTGTAAAACCTCTTGATGTTGCTAAACCACTCGAGAGGCTTCCGTTTGTCGTTGTCGTCGAGGTAGTACAGGTCGGAGAAGCTCATCCAGCCTGCGGGAAGCTCGTAAGCTCTCTTGCTCGCTGTGGTGTCCTCGTAGTCCTCGAACTCAGAGAACCGGAGCTTCGGGCCGCGACAGAGCGATCGCCTGGCCATGTTGATCCACAGCAGGCACTCGACGTTCGTGATGGCGTCCTCGTTGGCAGGGTCGTAGATCCCGTGCCAGGCCTTCATGAGCCCTGCAAGCTCGGCGGTATCCATCGCCTACCCCGGGGGCTCCTGCGTGGGCTCGAACCCATAGAAGTGGCTGTAGACGTGGGCGCGCAAGCGCTTCGCCGAGGCCATGATCGGGAGGGTGTTCGGGATCTTGTGCTTCTTGGCGATGTTCATGAGGTCGTCGTGCTTCATGCGGTGGATCTCGGTTTTGCCTGGCGCGTCCGGGGGCGCGTCCGGCTTCTTCGGCGGTGGCAAGCTGGCCAACGGCTCGAGCTTGGCCTCGACGGCGTCCGCGACCTCAGCCGGCGGCAGGTTCTCCACGTCGATTCCCATCTCCTCGCAGACGGCGTGGATGTCCGCCCCCTTGTCGAACCCGGCGCCCAACAGGGCGAAGCGGATCCGCTGCTCAGGGTTGAGCTTGACCGGGTCGGGTTGCTCCTCCTCGTCTGGTGATGGGGGCGGCTCATCGCCCTCCTTCGGCACGACCCTCACCGCACCCTCGAGCGGGCTCAGGTGGACGGGCGGGCTGGCGGCTTTCCGCTCGGCCTCGATCGCGTCTAAGTGATCCTGGATCGTCGCCGGGGCCGGGCCCACCTCTTCCCGGATCTCGCCCGTGGCGCCCGCGTGGATGATGACGCCGAACTTCTCGGAGCTTTCCAGCCCCTCCTGCTTCGCTTGATCGTCCGTGATGAAGATACCGTTGGCGAACTGCTTCTTGCCTCCCGGCCCGAAGATCAGTTGCCGCGGCCTCGTGGGGCAATCGTATCGTTTCCACATATCCCGCTCCTCTCAAGTCAAAGGGGCCGGGGGCCGGACGCCCCCGACCACTTGGGTTGGTAATCTAGGTGGTGGAGAAGCCTGAGAAGTTCTCCCAAACCGCGTGAGTCTGCTCGAGATCCCACTCCCACCCGCCTTCTGCGAGGTACTCGGAAATCTCACCGTCGCGCCCATCCTTGACGTTGTTCGGGATGAGCTTGGTGTCTGAGTCACGCAACGGCCGGTACCGGACGTTCTTGGTGTCAACGATGAGCGCCCAGTCTGAGTAGTCCTCCGAGTCGGTCAGAAGCTCGTGCTGCTTCACCATCAGCGTGCCGAACGGGCTCAAGATGCGAAGAGCGTTCATGCCCCACATCTTCGTGTTGGCGTCGACCTGGAACGAGCTGTTCGACAGGACGAAGTGCATCAGGGTCAGCAACGCCTGGTCGCCCATCAGGCAGAGCTTCGTGTTGGAGCCGTAGCGCATGGCGACGCGCAGCGCATCGAGGAAGTCCAAGAGTGTGAAGCTTCCTCCGAAGTCGGTGCCGCTGGAGGTGCAGTAGTGGAGCATTCCGCCCGTCGTGCGTTCCCTGAGACCCGCCGGTCCGGTGCCCTCGTAGGGAACGCCCCAGATGCCGGCGCTCTCGATATCCACCATGTGGTCCTCGAGCGCGTCGTTGAGCATCTCCTTGGTCGGGCCTTCCTTCGCGTAGCGCAAGGAGGTCACCTTCGCGGTACGTGACAGCGAGATGACGTTGCGGAAAATCTCCGTGACGTTCTCTATCCAGTTCGGCGTGCGGTAGTTGCCCTGCGGAGGTGTAGCGTTCTCCTCGTGCCTGGTGGTCACGAGGATCCAGTTGTCAGCCGTGTTGACGACTGCCGAGGTACTGCCGCAATTTGAGCCTCGGATGCAGGACAGGTCGGTGTATGGAGATACCGGGTCGGCGTCAACCCAGATCACCTCCTGGGTGCGCGTGTTGCGAAGCACGTGCCCGTTTCGGATGGGCTTCAAGGGCGTGGTGCCGGTGAAGACGATGGTCGTGGCGGACGCCGTTGCGGCCGCGGATGCGAACACCATCTGTCGGATGCCCTTCTCGCCCCAATGGAAGTTGGGAGCGTCCACCTCCTCGGTTTTCGCCAGGCCCATGAGCATGGTGAGCACCGATTTGGCATTCGGACGCAGGCGCAACAGGGTCGTGCGCCAGTTTTCGGGATAGTCCTCTGACGACCAGTCTCCTGTCCCGATGATGCCGGGGAGTACTTGTGCTGGCATGGCTGATTTCCTCTCATCCGTAGTCAGAGAGGATTCGCCGGGTTACTTCAAGAGGGCTCGCATCATGTCCACCTGCTCGTCTCCAGACGACCCGTCGGCTGGTGGTGTCACCACGGTGCCAGAGCCGCCGCCGCCGCCACGGGCGCGGTCGAGGGCGCCTTCTTTCTTCTTCCTGGCTACCTCGCTGGCTTTGCGCTCTAGCTCGGTGAACATGTTGTTGTTGAACGCTCGCCACTGGCCTGCGAGGAAGTCCTCCTCGAAGACCTTGTCTTGGTCGATGTTCAGCTCTCTCAGGTGCCCGTAGAATCGCTCTCGGTTCTTTGGTTCCTTGAGAGGCTCGAACCCATCGCCACGTTCTGCCACCGCGTCGAGGGTGGTGTTGAGCTTCGTGAAGAACACATCCATTTCGCTCTCCGCAGCCCGCCTGTCCGATGCGCCGGCCACTTCCTCGAGCCTCGCCAGCGCCGGAACGCCGACAAACTCGATAAGCGCCAGCGTCGTCGCCAGGCGCGGGTAGGCCTCGGCCAGCTCCCCGTCCTCCCCGAAGTAGTTTTGACTCTTCAGGGCATCGACGAGCGGTGAGAACTTCTCGATGTACTGAGGCTCGGTGAGCTGTGCGATGTCCGCAACGCTCTCCTGCCTCACGGATGTTGGTGGTCCTTCGGGGAGGGCGCCCTCTGCTGGTGCACCGGCTAGGCCCGCATTGGCGAGCTGCTCGTAAGCCTCGTTGAGCACCCTGGTCTGGTTTGGGTACTTCCCGGCCATGACCGTCATCGCGGTCAACGCCTCGAACAGGTCCGGAGTCACCTCCGCCGAGAGCTTCTTCCCCTCGAACTCGAACTCGAACGTTTTAGCTTCTGGTTCGTCGCCTCCCGGCGGTGAGGCCGGATCGTCCGGGACAGGCTCGGCAACGTCGGGTGTTGGGGTCGGCTTGTCTGGCTCCTGGTCCTCGGGTTTCGGCTCACCGTCTCCGGTGTCGGCCTTGTCACCCTCGGCGACAGGAGACTCATCGAGAAGCTCCCGCATCAGTCCGAGCTGTTCTTCGTCTGTCTCGACGATAGTTTCTCCAGCACCCGACGGCGGATCTATGGTCTCCACTGTCGGCTTCGCTGGCGCGGCGTCCGTCTCCTGGCTCGAGGCTTGGGGAGAGTCACCTGGTTTGGTTTCGTCGTCAGCCATTAGGGTAGCCTTCCACTGGTGGCTCCGGGGACCGCACCCGGTAGGCCGAGACACCCATTACCGTCCGGATAGCCACGGTGGTTCCAGCAACGGCAGCGATATGGAATTCTGGTTCATTGAACGAGGTCATTGGAGTGGTCGTCCCGTCTCGTCGAAGAACTTGTGCAGCTCCTCGACGGCGCTCTGGTCGCCCGTCTTGGCGTCCTTGATGGCTCTGAGGACGCTTGCCTCGCGCTCTCGGAGATGCTCGTACTCGTCGATCGCCGCCTTGGGCGCCACCAGCTCGAGGGCGATGGTGTGGGCCTTGGCGAGATGCCAGATCGCGCCGTGGGGTCCCATCGAGCCGTCGTAGCGCAGCACGGCATCGATGAGAGCTTGCACCTTGGGGCTCAGCTCCGGACCTCCGGTTTCGGACATGGCCTCGTCGTACCTCTCCTGCAGATCCGCGATCTTTGTGCGAATGCGGTCGAGGGCGTCCTCGCCCATCTTCTTGACTCTCGCGTCGGCGGTGGCGGTTTGTTCTGTAGCCACGTTATCCTCCCGTCAGGTTCGGTAAAGGGACCAGGTCGCCCGCGGCCTCGCCGGCCGCTACCTCTTCGTCGGGGAGGACCTGGGGCGGTGCGCGCTGGATGACCTGGAGAAGATCATCAGCGTTGTGGAATCCAAGCGTCTGCGCCCACATTTTGACCGCCTTGTGATAATTGAACTGGACGACAGAGCCGTCGGCGAGAGGCGCCTGCCCGTTGAGCTGCGGAATCACCCCTACGATGGAGAGAAGTCTCTCGACCGAGTCGGCCTGCCTGGATGGATCGGGCGGCGATGTGCCGTCGATCGGCACGTAGTCGTACTCGCCCCAGATGTCGTCAGGTCTTATCTGAGCGATCTCCCCGCCGAACTCCTTCTGGTAGTCACCGACCACCCGCACGTGCCGGTCCATCGTGAGGTACTGCTGCAGGTTGGCGATCATCATCTGGACCAGCGGCATGATGGCCTGCTCGTCGAGAACCTTCGTGGTGGCCGCGACTCGCGCCGAGCTCGAGGCCATGATCGCGTTGACCTCTCCGAGCGTGCGCTTGTCATCAGTCGGCATCCCCTGCTGGGGGTCGTTGGCTGCTAAGAGGCGCATGCCGAACTCGTAAATCCACTGTGCGCTCTCCAGGTGCCCGCGGGCGGCCTCGGGCCATTCGAGCTGGTGGAAGGCGGAGTTGAGTTGCATCTGACCCTGGAGGACCTTCCCGGCCACCTCGTCGGTCACCCGGATGTGACCGCCGGGGGTCGGGAAGAGGATGTCCTCGATCATCACGAGGTCCTCGTGGACCAGGCCGGCGCTGTGCAGGGCCTTGCGGAGATGCTCGGAGTAGCTGGCGTAGTTATAGTCAATGATGCGCTGTACGCCGTCTGCCAGCTCCGCGGAGCCCGGGTTGTAAACAGTATGCTGATCGGGTTGGGACTCGCCGCAGACGTAGGGGATCTTCTCGTGGTCGTGGTCCAGCTCCCATGCGCCGATGATGACCGCCTCGTTGGCGATGACGAACTGCCACAGGGTGGTCTCGTCTGCCGAGTCGAACTCGTGCTCTCTCGGGATGCACCTCCAGGTGATCCAGTCGAGCTTGAAAGACCCGGGGTCGCCGGCGAAAAGCCGGGTGTGACTCCGGTCGGCCGGTTTCACGTTGACGCCGGCCTCGCCCTCGGCCGACTTGCCTTCCGCGATGACCCGAGCTTCCTCGAGGTTGAAGAATAACCCACCGCCGGGCGCCTCGCGTCGCATCGACCACAGCCAGGTCCACACGTCGTAATCGGTGTGGCCGCAGAACTCCATCTTGTTCGGGTCCCACACCTTCGCCCGCGGGTCGGTAATCATCAAGGTGGGGTCGATGCACCGGATAAGGTTATATTCGCGTTTAAGCCCGAACTCTTTCTCGGGCTCGAACATTTCGGGCTTTGCTGCCTTTGCTTGCGGGAAGAAGAGCCGGGCGGAATCCTCCTCGAATCCCTTCTCGACCATGTGCGCCACAAACCCCTCTTCACCCTTGAAGACGGGAGCGGTGAGCTTGTTGCCGAACTCCCGCTCCCACGCGCTGTAGTACCAAGCCTGTCCGTAGCGGTCGGCGTCGCGGATAAACGTGTTCATGCCGACCAGGTGCCTCGAGGCGCGGTAGTCGTAATCAATATTCATTTCCATGGCGTGCGCGCTCTTCACGGTGGCTCCGTTAGTTGGTTTGAGCTGCGTCTGCGGCGTGCGGCCGGCGAAGATAGTGAGCATCTGTGCTCGACGGACATCGAGCATAGCCGCGGTAACCGGCACGACGATCGCGCGGTCGAACGGCATCTCGAGTTGGTTGCCCGACCTGGTCCCGTCTGCCAGCTTCGCCATCGCTCTCAGGTTGATGAACCCTCTGAGGCGCTTGTCGATCTCCGACCACACGGCTTTCCTCGTGGAGAGGAACTGATCGGACAAACGACGCATCTCGTTGAGCTTGGTGAGGAGCTTGGCGTGGAGGTCGCCACCACCGGAGTACGCGAGACGGATCGCGATGTCCTGGTCCATGACCTCGACTGACGGTGCGGCAGGCTCTTGCCCTGCAACTTCAACGGCCAATGTGGAGTTCTCCCTCGGGCCAAGCTTAGCACATGAATGACGCAGAGGGGCACTCTGCCGGGGCCGACTGTGACGCAGGGCGTCACTTTCTTGGTTTAACCCCTGCTCTTGTGGTAGAATAAAGCCCCAGTCGGAGGAACCCGGCTGAGGCAAGCCACGGAGGTACGATCTCCATGACCACCAAGCATTGTACCAGGTGCTCGAAATTACTCCCAGCTACGCCGGAATATTTCCCTCGGACCGGGGGGAAGGCCGGCGGTCTGAGGTCTAGATGTAAGAACTGCACTAAAGTCGCCCACCGTCGATGGAACGACGAACACCGAGAGGAAAATCAAGCCTCCAGGCGTCGATGGAACGCTGAGCACCGAGAAGAAAATCGAGCCCACCAACGTCACCGGGCGGCTCTTAATGGCGAGAAGGTAGAGGTCCACCGGGCTGTCGCCGACGCGATCCGGATCGGACTCTTCCCCCGTCCTCGCCGCTGCTCAATCTGCGGCTCGGCCGGGCGCAACCTCTGGCATCACGAGGACTACAGCCACCCCTACTCGGCGGTCCCGCTCTGTCCCAGATGTCACAAGCACCTCCATGCGGGGCGCTTTACGCTGGTCCCTTACTACTCCGTCGTGCGTGGTGTAAATGGGGCATGAAAAGGACCGCGGTGGGTTTTGGGTGACCACCGCGGCCCCGGTCTTCCAGCCCGATTAACTGGAAGGAGCTACGTTACTCGTTCCGGCCGATCGACGCGTTTGACCACATTATTGCCTGCTCGAGGTTTGTGAGCGCCAGACTGCGTTCTCTTGACGGTGGGCACTTGGCAACGATCTCTTCGGCAAACTCCTTGGCGGTGGCCCGAAGCGCGACATACCGCGCCTCCTGGTCTCCTCTGGGGGCGTGGTAAGTGAATCGTACATCGAGGTGCTCGTCTCGTCGTCCACCAGGGTCTCGAAGCTCGCCAACACCAGTCTCGCCATGTCCTGCATGCTCTGCTCCTTTTTCGTCGGGATCACTCATTGTCAGCTCCTTCCGTATTGATTCTATCCTGATCGCCAGCTGGCTCTCCCCTGGCTGGTCGACAACCGAAATCGTCCCGGTCTCATCGAGGACGACCATCGCCACCTGAACGCCGTCAACCTTGACGTGGTAGACCTCCAGGGCAGGGGGCTGGCATTTCGCGTTCTGCCGTATCTCGACGTGTTCGTTGATCCACCGTTCTTTGGCGATGGCCAGGCCGGTGCCGATGCAATGGCCCTCAGAAGAGAGCAGCTCGTTATCACTCGGCATGTGGGCGTCAAGGGCGGCCGCTATGGCGGTCAGGATCTTCCTGTTCATAGCTACCTGCTGCAGCCGTGACAGCTCGCGCACTGGCGGCAAGCGATTTGGTAAGAGGTGTTAAGTACCCTGAGCACGAAGTCTATTCCCTTCACGCGCCGGAACTTTGGTTTCGAGTATTTCTTCATGTCGACTCACAGCCTACCAAGTCTCTGGCCCTTCTGCAAGTCGACCCTTTTGCGGCCCTTCTCCCGCTTGCGCAAGAGCGCGGCGAGCTGTGACACGGGCCGGCAGACGGCCATACAGTACCCGAGCCCGGTCGAGGCGTGGGTGAGTAGGTGCTTCGGGTCCTCGAGGTCGGTGATCTGTATCTCCCTCGACCCGGACTTGTCGAAGATCACCTCGAGGAGATCGGCGATCGTGTAGTGGCACTTCAGACGGTTGAGGATAAGGACGGGCTCGCCCTCGATGCCGACCAGGGCTGCGTTGATCGAGTCGATTCTGAGCTTCGGTGGGGGGTTCGACGGCGGCACGTGGAACGTGACCGGCGACGGGTAGCCCGAGAACGAGATTTTCATTAAGTCATATGCGCTCTCGTTCTCGGCGCCGTAGCCCTGGTTACTACCGGTCGCGTCGCCGTACACCTCCACCCCACCAGGGTGGGCCGGGTAGGCCAGCCGGAAGGCCGTCACCATCTTGGGAATTGTGGCGTCTTCCTTGAGGTTGGCTATCTCGTCGAAGCCGTAGAAACGGCCGTGGATCGTCTGCACGAGCAGCCAGGCCTTGATCGCCACGTTGAAATCACAGCAGAGCTTGATCGGCCGCATGGGGTCATACGGCGTCTCGTACCTGGTGTTGACCTCCCACCGAAAACTCGGGTAGCACCGCACCCCGAACACCAACTCCATGTTGATGTCCATCTCGCGTTCCCAGTCGATACTCGTTTTGTGGGGGTTGTCTCCGAAGTAGATGCGTTTCTGCTCGGCCACCCAGGCGGGCGTCGAGGCGTCGAACATCGAGTAGTGAATGGGCATAATAATCCAGCCTGCCGGATGCTCAATTTGGAAGCTCTTCTGGCCTTCTTCCCGAGCCCGGACCTTGTCCACCCACCTGGCCTGGGTCATCGCCGGCGGCCAAACGTAGCGGCCGCAAGGCACTCTGTCGTGTGATCTGCCAGGGCGAGGATCTTCTTTGCCTTCGGATCATTCGGGTCCTTGGCGAGAAGCTCATTCGCTCGAGCAACAGCCTCGTCGACTTGTGCCAAGAGCTTGCATAACGATCGTTTCGCGCCGAACATCACCGCCTTCCCTTCCGTGGCGCGAGGTGGTG
>SDBT01019636.1_pt1 | contig 10586 bp, 17 predicted proteins | sample 2277101 | NCBI WGS metagenome assembly SDBT01 (sample SAMN10404973, study PRJNA504765) | marine sediment metagenome | isolation source: marine sediment core GS10_PC15, 103 cmbsf | place: Arctic Ocean: Southern Knipovich Ridge | collected 2010
GTCACGCATCTCTGCCTGTATATCTGCAATTCCCTCCAAATGTCCTTCTATTTTCTCTAAATGATTTGCCATGTCTTCTGTGGCGCTTGTCATCTTGGTGGTGTTATTGTTTTATTTATTATTGTTGTATATTTTTTTTTTGTTGTTGTGGTTTACTCTTGAGAAAAAAAAATATTGAAATTATTTATTGGAAAATGAGAAATAAGACGGTTGACGAAAAAAAAATAGAAATTTTATTTTCTGTACAAAAATAAAAAATATGAATGATTATAGTGTTATTGTTGTTGTCCCAAAGCTACAAGTGTTTTAACCTTTGTCACAGCGTGAACAGAAAAGTATATTGTCAGAAGCAACTTGCCTTTCACAGTAATCACCTGCACAATAGTATCCTGCAGCTTCTTGAATGGTGGGGTTTTTGTCATGACAGTCATGACATAATATTCCTTTCACAGTATTCCAATAAGATGTTGTATCTTCCTTGCAAATAGCACACGATTTGGTTGTCATTTTTTTTCGTCTTATTATTATTATTATTATTATTTAATTTTTTGTACAAAAAAAATCTGAAACTTCACGAAAAACAAATTGAAAAAATAACACAAAAAATCATAATTTAATTCGATGGCAAGCAAGGCAGATATCGTGGCCATAGCAGAAGCAGCAATGAAGAAAGATGGAATGACATTGGATTTCACGGAATGTCACGCTTCCTGTGGAGGCTTGGGATATTGGAAGTGTCGCGCATGTGACAATTGGGTATGTTATAAACATAGACTTCCTTGTCTGAGACAGGGGACTGACAATCAGTTTTATGGGAAGTCTTATTGTTACCTTTGTGCTAAAAAAAAATAAACAAAGGCTTTGATTCTCTCTATTTTGTTATGGCATAAAAATAAAAATTTATTTTGTATAAAAAAAATGAAGAAGTATTTGTATTATTATTCTTGGTGTTGTTGTTCCAATTGATAAAACAAGACTAATTTTCGATGAGAAGGACCAGTCAAAGGACTAATGTGCTTCAGTTGAAGGGAATTTTGAAGCGTAGGGAAAGGATTGTGATCCTGTAATCCAATTCGATAATCATAATTTGCGACTCGAACCACCAAATATTTCTTGAGTTGAGCAACCGTAGTTCGACTAAAGGTTATCAGGTATGGTTCTTTCAATGGAGGCAAGGCTTGCGTTGCTGCATCCCCACAGGCTCTTAATTCAAACCAAGATTGTGGTTCTTCTGATAGTTTTTGTAAAAACTCCTTCTGACTCATATTTTTTGGAGAGGTGTGTGGTGGTCGAGGACGATGGCGTGGAGGTTTACGAATGGAACCAGATTTGTTCACACCAAAGTACTTGTGACACCAATATTCACCTTCCAAAAGATCATCTACTTCTTTTCCCATGTTATTGTTTTTGTGTTTTTACTTTTTACAATAAAAAAAAAATCAAACAATTTCAATTTTTCCAAAAATAATACGCCTGACGAAAAAATATAAAGTTTTTTTTCGTCAACCGTATCAAAAAACACAAAAACACAAAACCAAACTTAATTATTTTTTTTTGTTTTTACTTTTTCATTGTCTGTCTAATCCCCTAACCTACACACTTCACAATATAAAAAAAAACATGTCTCACACATTTGAAAAACGAAAACGTCAAAAACACAGTCATTTCATTGACACTTACCACCACCACAAAAATGGTGTGGATCATTCCAGTGCAAAATATTATCCTCATTACATGGATCCTGAAACTGCCGATAATCTTCTGTCTGAACTGATTAAACACAATGATAATGGATTGTTTAAACAAGAAACATGGTCTTTTTGTGGGAAAACTGGACTTACTAAACGAAGCAGTGTGGCCTTTGGTGAAAAAGATTTAACGTATACCTACAGCAACAGGACAATCACAGCCAGGGCGTGGGAGGAGTCCCCAATACTTCTCCAACTTAAGAAAGACTTGGAAGAAAAATTTGGCACAAAGTTTACTTATGTTTTTCTCAATAAATATCCTGACGGGAAAGCTGGTATGCCTTGGCACTCGGACGATGAAAAGGATATGGCAGAAGGTTCTCTGATTGCCAGCATAAGCCTTGGCGAACCACGAGACTTTCAAGTCCGAGCCAAAGACAAACAAAAACGAAAAGAAATAAAAAATCTGGAACTTGCTCATGGTTCATTGTTCCTCATGAACATGGATATGCAACGCCATTATTTACATTGTTTGCCAGTGCGAAAGAGAATCAAGAAAGCACGCTACAACCTCACCTTTCGTAACATAACCAAGGTAAAATAATAAAAAATGTATTTTGTAAAAAAAAATAATAATAAAACTAAATTTTCATTCTACATATTTGACCCCAAGGTTGGCCAAGACTTCCATTAGGTTTGCGGCTGGGATTAATAGACTAACACGTACGTCAGAGCCTGTCCTCTTAGGTGTTGCTACTTTCCTTGCTGCTGCTGGTCTCCTTTTAGGTGTTGCTACTTTCCTTGCTGCTGCGGGTTTCCTTTTAGGTGTTGCCATTTTCCTCTGTTTTTTTTTCACCGAGGCAGGTTTTTTCTTAATGCTGTTCTTGGTTTTTCGAACTGGAATCTTCTTTTTCTTCTGGACTTTCTTGGGTTTCGGCTTGCTGGTGGTCTTTCGAACTGGAATCTTCTTTGCTTTTGCTTTTGGTTTCGGTTTCCTTTTCATTTTTGTTGTCATCATAATTCGAGGCATTTTTGTTATTATTATTTGTTTTGTTTAAATCTCAAGGTAATTCGGAGAAAAAAATGTATTTTTTACAAAATAAAACAAATTATTTTTCACCAAGGTTTGTAAAACTGATCAGCCAAATCAGGGTCTGTGAGTTTGACATCTGAACAAAGCCCTTCGCCCTTTCCATTGCCGTAGCAACTTTTGCACCCTTTACAAAACCTCAATATCCACACGTTATGGTAATATTTTTGAATCATGCAATTTTCACAACAAAGTTTTCCACACGAAGAGCAAGGAAACGTTTCGAACGGCTCCATTTTACCGTCACAAAACTCACAAATCCATTTTTTTATCGCATTCCTTTGTTTTGTGATGGCATCCATATTTGTTTTTATTTTGTTTTTGAGACGCCTGACGAAAAAAAAAACGAAAATAAAAATGAAATATTTTTTTTATTTATTTTTTGTACTCTAAAGTAACAATGGTATCGTTGTGCCTGCCGCCATGAGGTACCAACAAAACTTCAACTAATACAAAACCTAGGGTTTTACCGATTCCTCCTGATTGCCAACCACAACTGATGACTTTTCCATTTTGTTTTGTAATTCTAGCAATTTCCTTTTTGAGATTTCCCCAAAAAGAGCTCTGAGTATCTTGTTGAGTCACCCTTCGGCCAATACCGTCGTAACATTCTTTGATTTGTCGAGGACTGTAAGGAGGATCGTATAAAACACCATCAATGGATTCATCATCAAATGTTTTAAGGAAATCCAAGGCATCGATATGATGGGTTGCTTCGAATTTTGTATTTAAATCATTGGTGTAGGTCATTTTCGACTTAAACACACTATTTCGCACAAAGGGATCAATCCAAATTCCATCGGTCAAGACTGCTTGGATAAATTGTTGAATAGGTTTTATTTTAAATGTTTGAGAATTTGGCATGCTCCACGTTCGTGTGAATTTAACCTTTCTGGCAGCATCCTGCCTCAGCTTAAGTTTCGCCAAACGTTTTTCTTTTTTAATTGATTTATGTTTCTTGTTTGGGACTGTTGCTTTCTTTGGATTAATTTTGCGCTTTTTGGTGTTTTCTGGCTTGCCCCAACGTTTATTCATGGCTGAAATAATCATACAGGCACCACTTTTTGAATGATCCTTGCCACACAAAATACATTGCATTTTTTCTTCTTCTTCTTTTATTATTATTTTTATTTTGTTTTTGAGACGCCTGACGAAAAAAAAACGAAAATAAAAATGAAATATTTTTTTTATTTATGTGCACAAAAACGAAATAATAATAAAAGAAGAAGAGAAAGTGTTGTTTGTTGTTGTTGTTGTTGTTGTTGTTGTTGCTGTTGCTGTTATATTGTGTCTTTCTCACAGTTTCTTCACTATATTTACCAATAAGCATTTTCTTTACTATATTTACAAATTTCAATCTTTCCATCCGCAAGTCGAGTAATTACACAATCGTCGAGTGTTTTATTAATCTTAATATGCTTGTCACAGAAGTAATAGTAGTAAGGATCCAGTTCCCCTTTGTACATATGAGTAGGTGGGTTTTTTTTACACCACCAACAAATTTTTTTTCCGAGATGTACTTGCGATTGTGGGGGATTAGTAGTGTTTTGTTTTGGATTCATAATGATTTAAAAAAGGATGTAGTAGTAATGATAGGTAAGTGTTAGGATTTTGTATTAATAATTGTTTAATTAAATTTTATTTTTTTTCTTTATAAAGAAAAAAGTTTTTTTTTTGAGAAAAATAAGACGCCTGACGAAAAAATATTTATTTATAAAAAAAATGAAATAAAAGTTTATTAATCGTTAAAATAAGGAATTTAATAACACATATCAGACTCAGGAGTCAGCCTGATTTTTTTTACCTCACCAATGCAATCCAAGCAAAGCCAACTATCTTTTTCCTTATTAATGCACCGACTGGCCCAATCAGATGTTTTTACGTTTTTTCCACAACTTGTACAATCCACAGCGTCTGGTAATTTTCGTTTTTCACGATAACAGTCCTTTTTGTGCCCTTTAACACATTTAACACACAGAAATCCATATGCATGTTGAGTTTCTTCACAGCATTTTAATAATTGTAAACAAGAACTAAGTCCAGTCGATGGAGAAGCAAAATGAGGTAAACCACACCCAGTACATTGTGCTAATTGTTTTGGACAATCACATCTATTACCGTATGAATGGTTTAAATCCAGTTGATCAATTTTTAACCAATTACGGCCTCGTTCAGTTATATTTTTAGAAACAGGAGCACGTAATCGTTCAGAAACATAATTGTAGTCTTTGTGTTCATCAGTAGTTGTAAAATGATCATGGCATCCCCTACAGAGATACCATTCTTTCCAAATAACAGAAGTTTCTTCTTTTTTTTTTCCCATTAAATGCCAATGTGCGGGGAATCGGTTAAATCCGGGACAAAGAGTACAATCAAAGTCAATTTCAATTTCAGGAATAGTAATAGTAGTATCAGACATTGTAATAAAATAATAATAATAATAATAATAATTGTTTGGTTAAATTTTAATTTTATTTTTTTTTTGTAAAGAAAAATGTTCAATTTTTTTTTGAGAAATAATAAGACGCCTGACGAAAAAAAAATGAAAATTTATTTAAAAAATTAAAATTATAAAATGATTTTAAGTGCTGTTTCGGAGGCTTCGCTTCATGCGAAGTGGTCTCTTGGCTTTCCTATGTTTCATTTTAATGGGAGTGACTCGGGGAGAAAGTTTAGAAGGAATCCCAAGGTTTTCTGGAAGGTCCATTCCCAGAGCAATTAATAAATCTTCTCGTTTCAGATCAATTTCACACCAAAACTCCAGATGAGCCTCGTCGTCTATTCGTAGGGTTAATTTGTTCGTTTCTGGATTATAGTGATCATAACGAACGTGAGGAGACATTTTCCCACTAATTCTATTACGAAGAACTTGAGTTGGTGGGGGCATCTGGTCACCAGTACCAAGCAAAGGGGGAGGTGGGGGTTGAAGACTTCCACGTCCATGAATCTCCATTACGTAACCTGAAGGTATTGGTTTTCTCGTTTTTTTGCCATTGTCAGTCATATTTTTCGAAAATAGTAGTAATAATATTAATAGTAATTTAAAAGTAATATTTTTATTTTTAAATTATTTTTATTTTTAAAAATGTTTCAAACATTTTTTTTTTTGGAAATCAGACGGCTGACGAAAAAAAATTAAAATTTATTTATTTATTAATTACCATTCCAATGCCACGGAGGATTGGGGTAGCTTTCTTCCTCCTCCCCATCCTCTTCTGAGGATGTCTCTTGGTCCATGCGTGGGTTACGGCTAATCAAATCACAGACACGTTCTTTGGCTGCCGATCGATCCAAACATTTGGGAGCCATCTGTATCATTGCTTCCAAAGTACTGGTTCCAATGTCATTATATTCGTTTTCCATGTACCCTATAGGTTTAATATCATGATCCTCGATTCGACCATATATATAATCACAAATGAAAGCTTCCCAATACGAAACACGTAGGTACCGAAGGATGGCATAGTCTTTAGTAATAGAAAAACGACTGATTTCGCCACTGGCGCCTGTTTTTAGATTACTCCAAATAAGTTTTTCTATGTTCACGTTTTCTTCATCGGGAATCCACTCCAGATCAAATCCAGTGATCTGCGCGACGTAGGTCGACCAACAGTATATTATGAGCCTGGGGAATTGACTCTTACGCCGTTGGAATATTTGAAGAGGTTGATGACAAACGGTTGCACGTAAGAGAATTGGTTCTGTGGTTAAAAGCAATTCAGGGTGCACCTCCTTAAAATATTTCATCTTTCGACAGCAACCTTTGTAACCTTGGAGATCCGCCAGAGTCAAACTGACAATCTTTATCCAGATTTCCTTGTAGGGACTTTCATCCAAACGTGGAAGTTTCAAAGGACGCACATAAGGAACTACCGTTTTCTCCTGTGTCAAAGTGGTCCTCTTTCGTTTCTTTGGATTCTCAACAACAGCAGCAGCAACAACAAACATTATTATTATTTTCAGTTTTCACAATTTATTTATTTTTATAAATTTTTTATTTATTTTTTACTGATTTTTCATGGGAATGATTGGAAGATGGAAAATATTTTTCCAACAAAATTCCAACACGAATTGCAGCACTTTCTCGATCCAATAGCTTGGGCGCTGTTCGTATCATTATCTCCAAACGTTTCCTTTTCCAGTATTTAGTGGGGCGATTCTCCTTTTTGTACATACACAAAAAAGCAGAGTTGACGGATTCCCAGGCATCAATATCTGTGAAACGAAAAATATTTTTTGATTGGTCCTTGAAAAGATTGGTGACTGGAGTAACATCGCCTGCCCATTGACAAACCCACGCAAGCTGTTCGGCTTTCGTATAAGCACTGTATGGAATCCATTTTAATATAAAAATGGTACCACGAGGCGCTCCGTAATATTCATCCTGAAGCACGTAAAGTCTTGAAGGAGCTGAGCGAAACGGCGCGGCTTTTTCAATATGAAGAGGAGCATAGGAACGGGATTTTCTGAAATCACGTGTGGCTCCAGCTAATTCGTGGTGCACACCACGGAAAAGTCTGAATTTTCTAAAACGAGTCGCATTTTCCTGTTTAATATAACTTATGATTTTCATCCAAATGTCCACATAGGGAGCCTCATTCAACCGTGGGAGTTTCCAAGGTCGACTCCCATAAGGAACTAGGTTTTTTTTCTGTGCCGAGGTGGGAGGCCAATCCTTAGCCAATGGCCTCTTTCGTTTCTTCTTATTCTTAGTAATAACAGCAGCACACATTATTATTATTATTATTTTCAGTTTTTAATTTATTTATTTTTATAATTTTTTTTAATTAAATTTTAATTAATTCACACGAGACTTTTCCAATGATTGCAAATTTTAATTTTTCCAAACAAGTAATAGAATAAATACTAGGATACTCTTCGGCCAAGACCAGACTCATTTGAACACTGAGGAGAATGTTCCGCTTCAACTGTGGCATTTTTTTGGGGTCTAAATAAAATTTGTTTGCTTCCCGTGGGTCGTGCGTATAGTCATCTTTGATGATTTGCAGATCCAGTTCCTTGTTTATTAATTGTTTTATTTCTGTATCAGATACGGAATACATTTTTTTTTTGGATGTTTGCATTTAATTTTTTTTTTTTTTATTATTATTCTGAGAAAAATGAGACGGATGACAAAAAAAAATGAAAAAATTTATTAATTTTTAATTACAGCAGCAGCCGATTTAACAATCTGGGGAATAAGTCCTCCAACAGTGTCCAAAGTTTCGGCTTGGGTAGGTACCACAGGTGATCCAAAAAGTGTTGTTACTGTCCTTGTAGTAGTCTTTTTGACGCATTGCATCGGTCATTTTGTAATCAGATTTGTTACATAATTGATCCAGTTTCATGTGAATAGGCACATTAGAAAATGTGACATATCCATCCTTATCCATAGATAACGGCATGAATCTCCAAACACTATCATCATCTATACCAATCCAAAAACTGTCCGTGCACATGTTGTAGCTCAAGAAGATTAGACTCTCGTCTCCAAAATAATCATATAAATCACTGCACATGAACATTTTATGGAACACATACTGACCTTTGGAAGTCAGAGTGCCGTTACCCCAGTACTCTTTTATTTTTTTGTCCCGAACCTCAGCTTTGAGGGTTCTCAAATAAACCAAATCTGTTTTTTTATATTTTTTTGGTCCAACTGGTTGGTTTAGTTTAGCCTGCTTGTATTCCTGTTCAGCTTCTCTTTCATCTTCTTTGCACTTGGTGTAGTTTTGTTCAGCTTCTCCAAGTGCTTTTCCGGATCGTTCAGTCTCGTTCAGAGTCCTTTTATATTTTTTTTTCAATTGCACCACATTTTTAACATTTGGTCTTTGTGGTTCCTTTTCCACCTCCATTTCAGAGTGGGTTCGTTTACCTGGTTGTTGTGACATAATAACAAAGAGAGAGAGAAATAGTAATTTTATAAAAGTAAATTTTTTTATGTTTGTGTTTAAATTTTTTTTTTTTTTTTATAAATTTATAGATTTTTTTTTTTGGAAATCAGACGCCTGACGAAAAAAAAACATATTTATTTTTGGATTTTAAGTTTCTTTTGGAAATAACAAATTATTCAAGTCTTTTTCGAGACAATAATGATGTGATTTTATCAGTTCCATGGCATGCTGAATGAAATGGACAATCCCCCCTTTTCCATAGGCTTCTTTAATAAACTTTCGTAGATCTTGTTCCGTCATGTCATCTGCCATAGATTCTGGAGTTGGTATTGCGGCCCATCCACCGTATTCTCGAACATTACCAAAATTACGGAACTGTTTCATGACATAAGTGCGGGATTTGTGAAATATGTCGGTTTCTGAGAGCTTTTTCAAAAATGGTATTAACAAGTTGATTAATTCAGGCTTGGAAAAGGCCATCAAAATTTTCCTGCGTGTCTCCCTAGGATACAAATCGTTGTCGTTGATGAGAGCATAATCCCATTCATCTGGCAAGTTTCTAACCTTACTTACACTATCTTTTTTGAGGTAAATTAGAATAGTTGAGGATGAACCATCTCCTTTTTCATTCAATTTTATTTTTTTGTTATTTAATTTCGAAGTGTCTTTTTTGGGGAAGGCTTCGCTCTGATTTCGTTTGCTCTGAGACATGGTAATACTGCTACTAATAATAAATAATAATAATAACAGAGAGAAATAGTGATTTTATAAAAAGGTGAATTTTTATGTTTGTGTTTAAATTTATAGATTTTTTTTTTATTATTTTTTCGGAAATCAGACGGCTGACCAAAAAAATGGAAAATATTTATTTATGTTTTTAATTTCCCTGGGGGAAACTCAATGAACTTGGATTCATTTTCAGATTCGTAGTACCAAATGGTATCTCCATAACTCCGGATAAGAGAAACTGCACGGTCAAGTTTCCCCTTGTCAGTCGATCGGAGACCCATATAACTAGCATAACCAAGACGATCCTTACGCTGCTTTAGAGTTTCATGTTGAAATTCTCCAGTCAGTGGATTACAATGCGTCAGAATTTCCAAATCCTTGCTGCTCCAAAGGAAATCATTAAGGTTAAAGGATTCTCGGCGCACCACATGGACTTCTAAAGAAATCCCAAGTTCTTGCAACAGCTTCTTAAATCCATTGTGTGGAAAATCCGTCGAATTGAAGCCCCACCCATACATCATTGTCAGCTTCCCAACATTGGCAATCGATTCTTTTTGATTCATGATTTGTTATTTTTGTTTGTTTTTTTGAAATTTATTTTTTTGAGAAACAAAATGACAACTGAAAAACAAACAAAAAAAAAAGAATGGATTGCAGGAATTATTGGAGGCAGAAAATTCTACGATCGGGTTTTTATGGCAGACCGATTGGCACGCTGGCAAAAGACACACGGGGACATCATTACCATTGTTTCTGGAGGAGCCGCAGGAGCCGACACTTTAGCCAGTGATTATTCTAAACTATTCCTCCACAAGAAAGCCATTGAATATTTGCCAGACTATGAAAAGTATGAGAAAAACAAGGCTCTGAGGCTGAGAAACGCTCAAATTGTTCAAAAAAGCCAAGTTATCATTGCTTTCCCCGATGCGAAAAGTCGAGGCACTTGGAATACAATTCGCATGGCAAAAAAAAGAAATGTTCCAGTTTATGTTTATAAAAATTTTTAAATAAAATAATAAATACATTTTTTTTTGTTACTTTAATGAGAGTTTAGGATAAGCACCAACTCGTTTGAGTCCGATTTCATTGAAACAAGCTTCAAAAATACGTAACTCTGCCCGTGTCCAGGCAGGAACTTCATAAAATGCTTTCAGGAAAGTTTGAATTTGAGTTCCCTTGGGGTAA